>Ga0335069_10009720_pt1 | contig 13668 bp, 11 predicted proteins | sample Lox_Sample_11_FD_206714 | JGI IMG/M metagenome (GOLD analysis project Ga0335069, IMG submission 206714) | Soil microbial communities from Loxahatchee National Wildlife Refuge, Florida, United States - Lox_Sample_1.1 | ecosystem: Environmental > Terrestrial > Soil > Wetlands | place: USA... | reverse complement strand
TAGCCTGCGTCGTCAACGGGCGTGAGTCAGGATTCGCGAGAAGGCGGGGAGGGGTAGCGACCTAGCCCAGACCGCCCCAGACTCACCAGCGAGCCCCGGAGTGGCCTATAAACGAAATTGCTTTCGGTGAAACAATTCATCCACTTTTCCCAAAGGCCGCGGGGCCGCTTTGACTCATTGGGGTGAGTGCGGGTCAATAAACGGGGAATCTATGTGCGGGAGTGCAGAAGATGTCGAAAAGGTCGAGGGTGCCCAAAAAGCCGAAAACCACAGCACGCCGCGGCCCGCGGTTCACCGCCCTGCATTCAACCGACCTCGACCGCGAAGCCAACGATGTCGTAATGAGATTTGTGAGCGACGAGGGCCTTCAGTTCACGATGCGCCTTCACCGCGGGATCATCGGCAGTCTGGTAGCCACGTTGCTGGCACAGGTCGCGAAACTTCCCAAAGATCCCCGAGGCGCTGATGTCCAGGCTTTAACGCTGACCTCCTGCCAGAAGGCGTTCGGGCCGCAGGGTCAGCCAATGCTCGCCTTGCAGTTTGATCGTTCCCTCGAGATTGCTGCCGTGCTGCCCCCAGGTTCCATTCCGATCCTTCGTAACTCACTCGCAGAACTCGACGCTCTAACAGCAGGACTGAATCAGAACCAGCCGCGCCATTGACGCCGGCCGTACTACCGCGCGCACTACTTTTCCCCCGCTTTGGCCTACTTTGCGCTACCCGCGTGCTACGCATGTACTACTTCCCGCATCCGATCGACATGCCCGGAATGAATTAAGTCCACGTTCTGAAACGCATTTCTGCGAGTATGCACATGTACTACTGCGTGCCTTAGCTAGGAGCATCGCAATGCAGCCCTTCAGGGATTGGCGTGACCGCCTCAAGAGGACCTCCGTCCGCTGCAAGATTCTCGCCGGCATCGTCGGATTGATCGCGGCCTTTCTTTGGTACAAGTCCGCTGTTAGCACGGACGCGATTTCGTCTGCGTGGAACATGTGGGCAGCGATTTTCAGCGGCGTCAGCATGCTCTTTCAGGCTGCGTCGGCAATTGCGGATGCTATCGTCCCTCCGTCAGCGAGTTGGGCATAGCGCCGTTACGGGCTTGAAATCCGTCACCCCGAAGACTTCGATGCACTCGACACCGCGCGACGCGCACCACGCGGCGTAGGCATTGGTATCCGCTTCCATCGCCCTCTCGGTATCGTGCCTGAGGATTTTCGCCGCGCCTGGCGGGATGACCTTGCCTGCGCCCGTGTAAGCTTGGGCGATGCGCCGCGCCTGGACCCGCACCATGAGGGCTTCGACTTCGGCGGGGTTTGAGAAATCGATCACGGGCGATCCTTTCGTTTTCGCATCAGGAGTAATCGGAGAGGGCGCGCTCGCGCTGGCGTAGGTGTTTGGCTAGGGCGCCCGGCGTATCGATGACGGGTTCGTACCGGAGCGGCTTGCCCCAATCCTTGCTGACACCGAGAACGGCATCGCCTTCGCCGGCACCGACCATCATGTACTGAGCGGCTTCGCAGGGATGGGAGAAACGATTCTTTTCGGGCTTGTCGTGGAACCGATCACCTCCCGACACCTGCACGCGCCGGAAGCAGTAACCGCCCGCCATGCCCTTCCGCGTGACTTTGCACTTGGGCGAGATCAGGAGGCCGGGCTGTCCGTCCACCATGCGACGGAGGGCGGACGAGACGGCGCTTTCTCGGATGCTCGGGTCTTGGGAGGGGGCGGGGAGGGCGTTGATGCCCTTGCCCCGCAGGATCGTGAACGGCGTCGTTGAGTCTGTCTGCGCTCGCTGCTCTCCGGCGGGATCGCCGTAAATTTCGAATTCAAAGCCCGCGTATTCGCCTCTGAGCTTCCGCCCCAATTCCTCCGCAAGCAGGGTCGCGTCGGCGTTCTCTAGGACCAGCTCGTCAATCCAGCGCCACTGCCCCATCGTGGTTTTCTGCCCGAGGACGGCGGCAGGATCGCGGCCGAAGTCGATCCCGATGAAAATCTTGCGCCCAGCGATGGGCTTCAGTTCGTCCTTCGTCGCATGAACGTCGTCGCGGTAGTCGGGATAAACTGGCTTGCCGTCCGCCACGAAGCCGTAGCGGTTCGCGTAGTAAATCAGAACGTGGTCGCGTTTCTTGCCCGGCACGCGGGTCTCGTAGTAGCCGGGCTCGAGATTTTCGAGGTTCTCTGCCTCGGGATTCGTCACCCACTTGCCGCCGGTCTCGATCACGCCAGGGGGCTGGGCAAAGAACTCCCACCCCGCCGGCCGCTCCTCCTCCGCGAGCCCGTACCACCAGTGATCCGAGTCTGGGCTGTTTGTGTCCATAATCATCCCGCGCCACGTACAGCCGCCGTCCTTCACGGCCGGATACCGCCCGAGGCGGTCAATCAGCGCGTCAATGATCGACTTGGGCAGCTCGCGCGCTTCGTTCACCCAAACGCCCGTCAGCTCAAGGGAGAGAACCTTTTTCACGTCGTCGTGAGTGTCGAGCGCGCGGAAGAGAACTTCAGCCTCCACATCGCCCTTGTTGATGCGGTGCGTCATCGTCTGGTTATCGAACTTGCCGACCCGCTCCTCCGAGAACCAATCGAGCCACGTCCGCAGCGTCGTGTCTCGCAATTCGGGATATGTGTTCCGCACGACAGCAAAACGGGTCTTACGCTTCCCTGAGGGACCGGCTGCCTGTTGATGCGCCCTCGACCAAAGATCCCAGCAGCAGCCCGTAGACTTCCCCGAGCCCACCGGCCCACGGATGCCCCGCACCAATGCCGCGGATTGATGGAACCGCGTGAGGGTGCGGCTCGCCCTATACTCGACGGTCGTATTAGACATCAGTTGCCAGTCGCATGACGAACGTCACATCACCAGTGCCCGCCATGACACCGTGCCTCCGTGTCTCGATGAACATGCCAAGTTCTTTGCCGAGCAGCTCAAGGGCACGACAGGCGACACCGCCCTCAAACTTGAATTCGCCCGTGGGCTTGCCCTCGCGGTCGAGGACTTCGACCTTCTGCAAGGCACGATCCTTGACCTCTATGAGATCGCGGATCACCTGCTCTTTCGTTATCCCTGTCGCCTCGATTGCCTTGGCGACGGCTTGCGCGTGGATTGTCTCGCGCTCCGCCAGCAGTTCGCCGACGCGCTCGGAAATCTCGGTGTTGTGACGCAGCTTCGCGGCATTGGCCCGATGAGGCTTGAACCCCGCCATAGCGTAGGCATCGCTCACCGTCTTGCCGTCAGCAACAGCCTGAGCAAACAGCTCGCGCCTGGAATTGAGGAGTGCAGGCATCGCGTGACCTATGCCGCTCGATTGCGAACAGACGGCCGGCGTGCAGGCTCCGGCGCCGAAGTGGGCTTAAATGCCTCGGGCTTGCGCGCGACCGCCACATAGCGGTATTCAAACTCCACGCTCGGCAATTTCTCCGCAGCCTCTCTCAAGGCATCGAGCCCATCGGCGAATTCGCAGACGTTTTGATAGGGCGAGGAGATGTTGGGGAAGAAGTCCGCGAACCTTTCCGCCGAGATTTTCACGTCCTCCCCGCCGAGATCGATGATTGCATCACGGAGACGCTCCGCGGCATCCGCCATTTCGCAAAGGAGCGGCGGCACGTCGCCTTTCCCATTGAGATCACCGATCCGCAGCCGCCATGAGACGCGAGGCCATCCGTCGGCCTTTCCATTCGTTTCCAGAGCATGCCTCGCCAGGCGCTCCGTTTCGTCGAGTGACGCCGCGAGGCAGCTCACAAAATGGCCGACCCTTGAAAGAAAAATCCCCTGGTTGCCATGCAATCCAGAGGCACGCAGACGCGCGCGCATCTCGGCGGTCTCATCCTTGAGGATCATTTCACACCCCTTTCGTTACCGAAGCCGCGTCTCGGCCGTCCATGCGACGCCGATCTTGTGCAGCCGGCATCCGGGGAAGACGCGAACGATGAGAGAAAACCAGCCGCCGGAAGCTCCATAGGGCTGCCAGGCCAGCTCATAGTTAGGCCGACCCTCGCAGTCGAGCCGCGCAACGTTCAGCGTCACGATCTGGGGAGGGATGGACGGCTTATAGTCCTCGCTGTCGGCGGGACCGTTGCGCTCCGAGCGCCGATACTCTCCGAGCCGAATGTCCGCGCGAAAGACACGGGCGCCATCTGCCGCCGCGGCCCACTCGGAATCGGTGCCGTCAATGTCGAGCCGACCACTCGCCCAGTATTCGTGCGGCGTATTGATGACCGCCTTGTCGTGGGTGAACTGCATTACTCGCGCTCCAGAGCGTCGGCAATGATTTCCGCTCGCGCTCCAAAATTCCCGCGAGCCTTCGCAAGCTTTTCCTTCATGTCCTTAGTGCCGAGACGCTTGCGCTCGACGGCGTCGTGCTCAGATTTCTTCCGGGCAGCCGCATCCTGCTGTTTCTTCGCTTCCACCTGCTGTTTGCGGAAGGCGAGCGCGTCACGGGCGACATCGATGTTTCTGTGATTGGGGATGAAATCGACTTCGGCCGCGGAGTAGCCGTAGTGGTCCATCAAATCCTTACGTAGCTGTCTCAGCTCCGCCGCGGCTTTCTCAGGGTCGGCTCTCCAATGCGGGTTTTTCGCAAGGAGCGCGTCCGCCTCGCGCTGCAAATGTGCTGCCAATTCGGGCGGAATCTGATTCGAGTAATTGCTCATCGAATGTCCTCTGACTCTTGCTGTTCCTGTGCATTGCCGCGCGCCGTAACCGCGGCGGGAATTGACTGGCGACCGAGGGTGCGGATCATCCGCTGCGCAATTGCCTCGCGCTCTCCGGCCGATGCTGCCTTCGCGACGAGATCGCGTGCGACCGCCGGATTGACCATCGCCTCGGAAACGAGTTGATCGATGGTTTTAAGCCCGGCGCTCCGAAAGTGATTCACGAGAAGGGTTGCGCCCACACCCGCGCCGTTCAGCAACAGCCCAGTGAAGCCGTGCGTCCCCGCGCCAGCCTCGGCAGCACGCTCAAACGCCTGCCCGACGCCCTCGGCGACGAGGTATTGCAGCCAAGGCTTATCACCGACGCCAGCGGCAAGCCGGCGGATAGCCCCAATCATGTCCTGCGCAGTGTTCGATCCGCCCGCCAATTTGGTCCCGCTGATTGAGCGATCCGCGCGCTGAAGGTCCGCAACGATGGCCTCGATACGCTTTACCCCGTCTTCGCCGAATACAACTCGAAGAGAGGGGCGCTCCGCCTTCACGAAATTTTGGAAGCTTGCGCTCCGAATATTCGGCACCTCGCTGTTCCCGACAAGCCGGGTCCCTGTGAATTTCTCAGCGATGTAATCGGCAACCGCCCTTTGCAGTCCCGCAAACGCATCGGGGTTGTCCGCCATTTCGACCTTAAGCGCGGCAAACTTGCTCGGCGCATTCACTTTGCCGAAAAGACGCGCCACGGCTTCGGAGGGAGGGACGCCATCAAGGAAATCTCGGGCCGCGCTCTTCTGAATCTTCAAGACCGCCTCACGACCGGCGGCGCCCGCTTCCTCCGCGGCGATCTGGGCAGTCGCGGCCTGCTCAATCCGCTCCTGTAGATCAGGGAACGCCCGGAGCGCGTCGGAGTGAGCGCGCAACCAACTCTCGACCTTCGAGGGCACGAGAACGCCATCGCGCTCGGCCGCATACCGCAGGGATGAGACGGCGTAATCCTGTAGCGCCGCGACCGCCTCGGGGCGACCGCCCGCAGCTTTCAAGAATGCCTGCACGTCCTCGTAGCTATGACTACCCGCATTGAAGAATTTTGCGGCGACCGCAGAGTCCGCGACCTTGTAGGGAAGGCCGGCTTTGCCCGACGCCAACACATTTCCGACCGGGCCGGTGTTCCACGTCTGAGCACGCTCACGGGTGGCCCGAGCGGCTTCCCGGTATGCGGCGGCATTCTCCGCCGTGAAATTGGGCGCTAGCTCTTCTTTTGGTAAGACAGAGGCTTGTTGTAATCCGGATGCGCCCGTGCGTCCGCCTGTAGCTTCCGCGCTCGACGCACTTGATCCAAATCCCCCTCTTGCATTCCCTGCCGCTCCGCCGCCTTCCCCAGCAGCTCCAGGGCCTTCGGATGAGAGTAGGGACGGGGATGCTTCGGTGTAGTTTCGGCCATAGCGGCGCGCTCCTGCGGCAAGAATATCTGCCGGCGTCACTTCATTAGCGAAAAGTTGAGTCCCTGTCGATTGCCTGCCGGCCTCCTCTGCGTAGAACCGGAGGTAGTCGGAGAACTTAGCTTGCGAGAGACGACCGCGGAAATCAGCCCCGTATGCATCTCTCAAGAGTTGTTCGGCAACCGGTGAAATCTTGGCAAATGCATCCTGCTGCGCCACGAGATCGGCGAGAGGAATGCGCGAAGACCGCGCACGCTGCACAATCTGAGCCGCCTGCACGAGCGGGGCGGCAAGATCAAACTGCTTCGGCACCCGGCCAGCGGCGATCTCGGCATTGAGCTTAGCCACATCGCCGGCCGCACTGTTGAGAGCGCCACCAAACGCCTTGATGTTTGGGTCTCCGGATTCGGCCAGTGAGCCGACGAGATTTGAATCCCCGTAGGCTTTTGAGAGCAACGCATTCCTTATCCGCGCTTGCCCCTCCACTGAGAGCATGCCGTCCGCCGTGACCAGCGAACCCAGCTCCGTACGCTCGGGCACGCTCTGCATGAATGCGCGGACGAAATCTCGGTTCTCAGCGCTCGCGATGTCTCCGCCGCGGTAGAGATCAAGCATCGACGGGGTGATGCGCCCAGCATCGACCCCGGCGCGCTCCGTCGCGGAGTAGGCAAGGCCGGGAACCGCATTAGCCTCTTGAGTGAAGCGGATGCGCTCGGCCGGAGAGAGATCGGAAATGCGGCGTCGGATGAGGACGGGATTTTCAATCCCGCTCACATTGAACCCCTGGCCCTCTAGCCAGTTGCGGTATGCCTGCGCTTGAGCGCCGCCCTGTCGGTAAGCGCGGAGAATGGCCAGGGTGCGAGCATTGCCACTCTCGACCACGCCATCCGGCCCAATTACCGGCGCCCCTTCGCTGGCGGTGCTTGATCCCCCAAGCCGCTCGGGCTGTAGGCTGCCCGCCATGTTGGCAATCTGAGCCTCGCTCGCCGCTCTCGCGCGCTCGCGGGGTTGCAGCTCGGCAGGGAAGGCGGGATTTGGCGTGAGGTCGTCAGTATGCGACGGGATCAGGCTATCGCCCGGCACGACCTCATAGCGGACCTGCACATTGCGATCCGAAGGCGTGTAGACCGTGCTCCCAACCTTCGGGGCGCCCCCGAGCATTGGCTCCGCCATCGCCGAGCCCGGCGCGGCAGTGACCGGGGCCGAGGGCACCGACGCACCCGCAACCGCTTCCTGACCAGCCGAAGCAATGGTGTTGTCCATCGCCTGCCGTAGCATTTGCATCCGGCGCAGTGCCGGGGTTTCGCCATTCTGGAAACGCTCTTCGCGAATCGCATCGAGGAGGCGCGAGCGAAGGGCCGTGAAGTTGGAGAACGGCGTCGCGGCTCCAAGCGTCTTCGCTAGATTGAAGACCTCAGCCTCTTCGCCCTGCATGGGCTTCGCCGCCTGCGGAATATCTCTGATGATTCTCTCTGCCGTCTGCGCAGTTGAGGTGGGATCGATTATCAAGCTGGAATCTGGGTCGATGGCCGACCACAGCGCACGCTCGTTTTGTTTGACGGGCGCCTTCGCAGCCTCAAGCTCGGTTCGCAGGAGCTGCCCATAGCGGTCGTCAGTCATCGTGCCGCCGAGGCCCTCGCGAATCTGGTTCGCGCTATCGACAGCCGCATTTTCCGCCGTCTCGGTTTGAGTCACGAGATCGGCGAGTTTCGTCCGCAGCGTGTCGCCGACAGCCGCCGCATCTGAGCCGGGAGGAGCCAGAGCCTTCAATGCCCCGATCCTTGCCGCGTTCTGCTCACCCTCCCGGCCGATGAATGCCGCCGGGTTATTCGTCCGAGCGGTGCGCTCAAGCTGGCCGAGCCCTTGATCGCCGAGAAGCTGAAACGTTGTCGGCTCGGAACCAGGAAGGATTTGACCGCCCTCGGCCCCGGTCACCGCACTCGGAGCCGGATTGTTCAAGCCTTCATCGAGCCGCCCGAGCAGGAGGTCCGCGGGTTGACCGGCAGCCCTTGCAATGCTCTCGCCCGCAAGCCGTTCCTGTCCCGCCGTGGTTATCGGCGCGAGGAGGTTGTTTATTCCCGTGATGCGACCAGTGCCACGCACCGCAGCGCCCGTGAGCGCGGGGACGCCGACAGCTAAGCCGCCACCGATCAGATTACCCGCGAAGTTCGCGAGCGGTTTATAGGGCTCGGGAACCGCATCGGCCGCCACCTGACCGGTCGCGCCGCCTGCCGCGCCGATGGCCGCATTGCCGAGGGGATTCCCGCTCGCAGCCGCCTCGCCGAGCATGTTTCGTATCGACGACCAGGCGTTAGCAATGTTGCCCGTATATCCAAGCGCACGAGCCCACGTCCACGGGAAGAGCATGCTCGTGAGACCCGCGCCCGCACCCTGCGCAACGCTCTCGGCCGTGCTTGTGGGCCTAACTTGATCGTAGCCGGAGTGTTGCAGGAACCAATCGGAGCCGCCGTAGGGACTGGTGACGTACTGCGGAGGCCGATTGTTGGCGACAGAGCGGAAATCCTCGATCTTGTTTCCCAACCACGTCAGCGCATCGACGGGGGCGCCTTCAATCGAGGCAATGCCTCGCCAGCCGCCCGCATTCAGGTTCTGCATGATCCCCGCGCTCTGCGGATTGATCGCACGCCCTTGGGCATCCGTGTCGAATTGGTCGAAAATATTTCCGCCGGCACTAGACGGCGCGCTAGGCGCAGGCGCGCCCGACTGCCGCGACCGCCACCACTGAATGGCCTGCGGATTGCCGCGGATGTTGATGTCACGACCATCCGGGCCGCGCACATAGACGGGCGCTCCAGCCTCCATGAGGTCGTCTTGCGGCGGAGGAGGCGGGGGCGACGCGGCAGCGCGAGAACTTCCCGCCGAGCCGCCTGCATCGAATTGGTCGAAGATATTTGCCATCGGCAGCGCCTACTGCGTCACCGGAGCGCTAGGCGCAGCCGAGGGAGACGGCAATCCCGCGTTTGAGACGTAAGGCATGCCATCGAGCGCACCGCGCAGAACGAATGCCGCCATCCCGCGCCCATACTTGTCATCGAATTGGGCCGCCGCGGCAGGCCGCGACTGAAGCAACGCAATCGCCCCCTGCGGGATCGTCGCCGCAATCGCTCGGCGCGCATACATCTCGGGCGGACGGAGCTTGTTGAACTCCACATCGGCACCGAAGGTCGATCCGTTCTGTTGCGCGTACTTCGTTGCGAAATTGAAGTAGTCAACGTCACGCTGAGCCGCGGCGCCCATCGACGCCTCGATTGTCTTGGCGCCCTGGTAGGTATTCCCCACGCCGGGGTTGAGCCCGATAGAGAGCGAGACCACTTGGGCAGCCTCGCGCGAGCCCATCGACCGAGCGCGATCCAAGCCGAGGTTTCCGGTTTCTTTGATCAGGTCCTCAAACGAGGCGATCTTCCGCGGATCGGAGAGAGGCGACACGCCGACCGAAGTCAGCCAGGAGTTGATGTATTTCAGGCCCTCAAGTTTCGTTTCCGCGCCCGCGCCCGTGCTCGACCAGCCCGATTGATTGAGCAGGTCAATGCCGTGATCGATCATCGCGAGCCGTTGCTGAATCGTCTGTCCCGCCGCGAACTGGGTCCGCGCCTGCGCATAGGCCTTGTTCGCCTCTTCCTGCAATCCAATCGTCGAGGTCGTGTAGGGCGACGATACGGAACCGTCCGGATTGTGGATCGGTTGCGTGGGGAAGGGCTGGACGCGCGGAGGCTCCGGCAGATCGTTCGATGCGCCGAAGAGGTTTTGAATTGCGAACGACTGCGGCGAGCGCGGAGCCGGTGCAGGAGCACCAGCGGACGGCGCGGCGGGAGCGGGGGCGGGAGCCGCCGAACCCGAGGCCGGAGCGCCGCTCACGCGCGGATAGCCCGGCGGGATGACGTTGACCGGCGGGATTTGGGGCACGGCGCTACCAGCCTGAGCGGAGGGAGCGGGAGCGCCAGACCCCGCCTGCGGATTGGAGCCGCCCGCAGGATTGACGCCCATCGCACCGAGCATCGCCGACCGCAAATCAGGCGGCAGCAGATTGAGCCCGGTCTCGACCGTTTCGTTTGGACCGTACCTCACAGGATAGGCAGCGCGCTCGGCGAGAGCCTTCAGAACGTCGGGGCCGAGCGTCGCACGAGCCTTCGCGCCCGCTATCGCAGCCTCGCCCTGCGGCACCGCGGGATTGAGAACCCACCCACCATTAGCCGTCTGCTGGTATCCCTTCGCCGCGAGCGCCTTCCCCATCTGCGCAGCGTTCGCGCCGGGCATGACGTAGACCGCGCCGTCCTGTCCGAGGTAGGCGCCTTGCTCAAGATTCGTGTTCGCCGTCTTGTTGGCGAGATCGAGAAGCTGACCGGCGAAGGGAAGGCCGTAAGCCATCGCTGTGCGAGCTTGATTGTAGAGGCTCCCGATATTGAACATCGGGGCCGCCGGGCGAGTGCCCGCATTACCCACGGGAGAGCCCGGCGCCGTTCCCGAAGGCGCGGCACCAGAATAAGCTTGAGATTGGGGCGCGGCCTGACTTTGCTGCGGAGCGCCGAAGAGCGGTTGCGTGTTCGCAAATCGTCTATCGTAATCCGCTCGAATCTCACCGACCGTCCGCGGGCGATTGCCGTCATAGAAGACGTTATGGTTTGCGGCTACAGCCTCATTGCTAGCGTAATCAATCCCGAGAGCGCTCGGGGTCGGGGCTCCTAAGAAACGCAACGCCCCCTGAGCGCCCAAGAAATGCGCAAGACCCAGCTCGGAGTTATTGGGCACGCGGCCGAGCCACGGCTGGAGATATTGGCCGTTCTCCATCGCGAGGTAGGCGGTCGCGGCCTTTGCGGCGTCGGGATTCGTCGGGTCGTTCGGGAAGCCCTTATCCTTGAGATACGTGTTGTAAATATGAGCCCATGTCCCGGCCGTGAATTGAGCCGGACCCGTCGCAGTGCTGTTCGGATTTTGGGCCTGCGGATTGCCGCCAGACTCCGCGCTCGACAGCGCGTCGAAATAGGTGCGTTGGGCCGGGGCCGAAGACGGAGCCGACGCAGGGCCGCCAAGCAAGTTCGGTTGTGAGTATCCCCCAGGACCGGCGCTCGCGATTGCATCCGTGCGATTGACGGGGCCGCCGTTAAGGCCGCCTTGCATCAGGTTATATCCGCGGTTTTGCATGGCCCCGAATGCCGCGCGATTCATCGCCTCTTGATACGTGGGCGCGATCAGCAAATTGCGTCTTAAATTCTCATCGCCCGCGATCTGGCCTTGTAACAAGCCACCCGCAGCCGCGCCGATGCTTTGTCCCCAACCGATGGGGAGACGCGAAGCATAGGGAACGCTCGCGGCACCGGCGGCGGCACCCAAGAGCGCGTTCTGAGCGCGCGCCTGCTGAATTGCTAACGGGTTCGGCTGTCCTGTGTTTGGATCAACCAAGCTAGGAGCCAGCAGAGATGCGAAATTGAAATTGCTAGTGGGATCGAAGTCGCCGTCCATCTCAGTGCGCTCCCGGATGAACGTGAACGGGCAGGGACGCGGCCACAGCCTCGCTCTCTGCCCGCACTTGCTCCGCAACCGTCGCCGCGACGGAGTCAGCATCGCTCAGGGGAAGCGCCCCGAAGCGCTCGGCGAGCTTGTCGATCCAGTCGAAGTTAAAGGCGGCCGTGAAGGTTGTGGGCGTGAGATCGGCCTCGCGCTCCGGCGCAAGGAAGGACCACGTTTCAAAGTAGCTGTAGGCGAGGCAATCCTCGGCTTCGAGCGGCTCGCTCAGTTTCTTGAACCGATAGATTTCACAAAGCGGTTGCCCTTCGATGTACCCGACGGTCGCGCGAGTCAGGAGGCCGGGCATCGCATCGCTCTCGGCAATCTTCTCGCTGGCCTTGAACCCCGCGCGCGAAAGCTCAAGGAGTCGCAGCAAAAGGCTTGCGAGCGTGATGTCCCGCGTCGGAAGCGCGCGCGTGCGCGACCACAGCTCACCGTTCATTATGAAATCGGTTTTGGCGCTGGCGACAATGTTGCGCGTGAAGAGGATGCGCTCGGCGCGATCCAGGCTCTTGAGGCTTTGATCGCCTGTCGCGATCCACACCAGCATTGTGATTGCATCGAGCGGCGAGATGTCGGGCGCTTTCCGCGGCCCGCCAGTCAACTCGGGATGACGCTCGCGATAGACACGCGCGAAACCGTCTCCCGACACTGCATCCCGACCAACCATCTCGGCGCAGAGCACCGAGCATTCCCTAGCCGAAAAACCCATCGCGACAATGTTCTCTCGTCAAACGCACGACGCACCATGCGCCGCAACTAACAGCATAGTGCTTTTCGGAGAGAAGTCAAATAAATATCCGAGTGAGTGCGACTTAATACAGAATTGTATGACGCCACACAGGAACATATGCAGTAATAAGGCACGTCACATCTATAAAGGCGCCTCTATCTGCTTGTGCATGGGATTTCTCCGCAGGGTCGAAAGGGATCGTGATGGCGCCGGACGCAAGAGTACTCATCCGCAGGCGGCACCGCCGAGCCGGTCGAGCCGGGATGCCTTGCGGGGCCGGGAGCGTGCTTACCCGGTGATTACCCGTCGTCTAGGGACAGGAATGCGACCGGCACTAAGCTGTTGAAAAAATGGGGCGAGCGACCGGACTCGAACCGGCGACATCCAGAATCACAATCTGGCGCTCTAACCAACTGAGCTACGCTCGCCACCGGGCGTGTGGTCCTACTCCCTGGGGTGCTCGACCGTCAAGGAGCACCGCCGCCGCCACTCGAAAATCGCCTCGGCGGCAAGTTTTCTTAACCGGATATATACGGTTTTTTAGCTAAAATTCATCTACTGTCGGAGGGTGCGACGCATTAGCTCGGGGAGGGGCCGGGTGTCGCCAACGGATTCATCGGAACGTCTGACGGGGATCGACTTCGGCGCGCCATTGCTGCGGACGCCGGTGGGGTGGGTGCGATCGGTGCTGGACGCATGGCGGCGCGGCGTGCTGCTGCTTCCCGTGCTGACGGCCTTGATCTCGGTGGCGGCGGTCATGTTCTACGCCGCCGCCTCCTTCGAGAGCAGCAAGGGACATCTGCGCGCCCTGATCGAGGGGGAGCTGCGGCAGGCGGCCGTGCCCCTCCATAATCTGCTGGAGGAAGTCGAGACGATCGCGCTCAGGGCCGGCGTGGTCGCCGAAGGTACCGCGGGTGCCGCGAGCGAGAGGCTCGCCGCCCTCGGGGAGGACCCGGTGGTCGCGAGCATCGCCGTCTTCGACGCGGATGGACGGCTGATTACGCAGACCGCCTCGGTAGGCTGGTCCGAGGCTGCGGGACGGGCGCTGCTGGCCCAGGCGGGCGCAACATCAGCGGTGGAGCTTGGGGCCCCCTTTCAGTCGGAAGACGGCAGCTACTATGGCGCGATGGCGTCGGCGCTGCGCCGGTCCGACGGCGCCATCGATCGCTACGTCGCCGTGGTATTCCCGCTTCGGGTCCTGCACGACTGGTTCCGGAGCGCAAATCTGCCGGACGGAGGGGAGTTCCTGCTCCTCGATGCCGCCGGGACGGTCTGGATGAGCGACAAGAGCGCCGAGGGGCTGCTGCCGCAAGCGCAGCTACCGCTGGG
>Ga0335069_10009719_pt1 | contig 13668 bp, 9 predicted proteins | sample Lox_Sample_11_FD_206714 | JGI IMG/M metagenome (GOLD analysis project Ga0335069, IMG submission 206714) | Soil microbial communities from Loxahatchee National Wildlife Refuge, Florida, United States - Lox_Sample_1.1 | ecosystem: Environmental > Terrestrial > Soil > Wetlands | place: USA: Florida... | reverse complement strand
TGGCGGAGATGCACGTCGATGGGTTCCGTTTCGATCTCGCTGCGATCCTGGCCCGCGACGCCGACGGCCAGCCGCTCGCCAACCCGCCGGCGCTGTGGGACATCGAGTCCGATCCGGTGCTTTCCGGTACCAAGCTGATCGCCGAGGCGTGGGACGCCGCCGGGCTCTATCAGCTCGGAAGCTTCGTGGGGGACGGCTGGAAGGAGTGGAACGGCCGCTTCCGCGACGACATCCGCAGTTTCGTCAAGGGCGACCGCGGTACCGCGCGCCTGCTGGCGCAGCGCATGCTCGGCAGCCCCGACATCTTCGGGCACCGCGAGAGAGAGCCGGAGCTGACCATCAACTTCGTGACCTGCCACGACGGATTCACTCTCAATGACCTCGTGTCGTACAACGGCAAGCACAACGAGGCAAACGGCGAGGCGAACCGGGACGGAACCGATGACAATCGCTCGTGGAACTGCGGCAGTGAAGGACCGAGCGCCGATGCGGGCATCGAGGCGCTGCGTCGTCGCCAGCTCAAGAATTTCTTCGTGACCATGCTGGTCTCGATCGGCACCCCGATGCTGCTGATGGGCGATGAGATGCGCCGCACGCAGCGGGGCAACAACAACGCCTATTGCCAGGACAACGAGCTCAGCTGGCTCGACTGGAGCCTGCTCGAGCGACATGCGGGCCTGCAGCGCTTCGTGCGCACGCTGATTGCGCAGCGCCTGCGGTGGGTGGAATGGACTGAGGCGAACGGCGGCGCGCGTGCCGGATGGAGCCTGAATGAGCTGCTGCGCCACGCCGAGATCGCATGGCACGGCGTGGCGCTCGGCCGACCCGACTGGGGTGAGGACTCGCACAGCCTCGCCTGCACCATCCGTTCGGGCCCCGGTCGCGGGCCCTTCGCGCTGCACCTGATGTTCAACGCCTACTGGGAGCCGCTCGACTTCGAGCTGCCCGCGGTGCCCGAGACCGCCGTCACCGGCTGCTGGCAGCGCTGGATCGACACGGCCCGCGAGCCGCCGGAGGACATCAACGATGGACCTGACGCTCCGGCAGTCTCGGGCAGCCATTACCGCGTGATGGCGCGGTCGGTGGCGGCGCTTTCGGTGCGGCTCGTGGCGAGCGACGGCACTGCGCCGCAGCTGCCGCGCAGTTAACCCTGGCGTGCCGAATGATCGACGCGCGCTGCCTCGGCGGCGTGCCGCGCGTGCTGCTCGGCGAGGCTCAGGTGACTGCGCTCGCCCGCCACGGCATGCCTGCGAGAGGAGCTGGTCGCCTCATCGCCGGCTGGGCACGTGAGGGTGCGCGCGACGCGCTCGGGCGTGCCGAGATCGCTCCACCCGCACGCTGGGACGCGCACGACCCGAATGCTCGCTTCCTGTCCCGGCAGGATGTCACGCGAAAAATCCATCGTGGGCAATCGGGCATAAAGCGCCGCAACGGCGCGCGCCGCACCCGCCGTCGCCGCATCGCGTCGGACCGCCGCGTGCATCTGCGCCACGATCGCCGGGATCCGCCGCTCAAAGAACTGCATCAGGCCCGGAATGCTCGCGGCGATGATGAAGGTGTTCCACAGCGCGCCCCGCTCGATGAGCTCGCCCGCCCATTTCACGGGCGGCTTTTCCACGAACTGCTGCACTGGCAGTGCGAGCTCTGCGGATCGGGCAGCTTCGGGAAGGATGTATCCCAGGTCCGGGTCCGCCCCCTCGGGCGTCACGCCGAGGAGCAGCGTCTGCTCGGGCTTGGCCGTCAGCAGCTCGAGCGCGGTGCGCAGCGAGCGTGCGAGATGCGATTCCATGCGCACATGATGATCCGCGGGGAGGATCACGAGGTGCGCGCCGGGGTCGCGCTCGCGCAGGTGCAGCAGCGGCAACAGGACACCCAGCGCCGTACCCCGGTTCTCGGGCTGCACGATGATGTTGGCGGCGGGAAGACGCTCCAGCTGCGGGGTCCACCAGCAGCGATGCTTCGCGGCGACCACCACGCAGGTGCGCTGCGGCGTTGCGACTGCGAGCACACGCTGCAACGCATCGTGCAGGAGTGACGGACCCGCTCGCAGCGAGCAGTACTGCTTGGGTATCGCAGCTCCGCCGCGTGGTGTCGTCAGGCTCTCGAGGCGCTTGCCATCTCCGGCCGCAAGTATCAGTCCCCACACGCTCGATCCCGTCTGCATGATCGCTGCTCTCCGGTAGCTCGGCACTGCCACACACACGCCCGGAAGATAGCCCGAGCGTGGCGGTAAGTCGTTCACTCACAGGAAACGCCCATGCATCGCCGGCGCGTTGTTGGCCCTCGAGCCCGCAGGTACGGTGCCAGACGATGCGCCGGGAATCGATCGTGTCGATCGCGACGCCGCGCGGAGTGAGACCATGTCCAGCACGCTGAAAGACTCTGGCGAGCCTTCCCGCCCGCTGCCCGAGGCGACAGCAGCGGCGCAGCCGGCTGAGGTGAAAGCGCCGAAGCCGCAACCGAGCTGGGATCCGTGGCCGCTCACCGGCGAGTTCGCCTACCTCAGCATCGACCGTGCCTTCAAGGCCAACCTCGCGCGGTTGACGCTCGGCCTGAGCCCGGCGGTGCTCGCCGAGCAGACCTTCGACTGGCTCGCACATCTGGCGATCTCGCCCGGCAAGCAACTGCAGCTGATCGCAAAAGGCCTGCACAAGGGCGCGCGCCTCGGCGCGTATGCCGCACAGAGTGCCGTCAACCCGGAGGTTGCACCGTGTATCGCGCCCTTGCCGCAGGACCACCGGTTCGAGGGCGCCACCTGGCAGCGCTGGCCCTACAACGTGCTGTATCAATCGTTTCTGCTCACGCAGCAGTGGTGGCACAACGCCACCACCGGAGTCGACGGCCTGTCGGCGCGCAACGAGGCGCGCCTGTCCTTCACCGCGCGACAGCTGCTCGACACCTTCTCCCCTTCCAACTTTCCCTGGACCAATCCGCAGGTCATTCAGACGACCCTCGAGCAGGGCGGGCAGAACCTGGTGCAGGGCTTTCAGAACTTCCTCGAGGACTGGCGGCGCGCGGTGAGCGGCAAGCCGCCGGTCGGCGCCGAGAACTACGTGGTCGGAGAGCAGGTCGCGGTGACACCCGGCAAGGTGGTGTTCAGGAACCGCCTGATCGAGCTCATTCAGTATGCACCCGCCACCGAGCAGGTGCATGCGGAGCCTGTGCTGATCGTGCCGGCGCCGATCATGAAGTACTACATCCTGGATCTCTCGCCGCAGAACTCGCTGGTGAAGTATCTCATCGAGCACGGACACACGGTGTTCATGATCTCCTGGAAGAACCCGACGGCGGATGATCGCGAGCTCGGCATGGATGACTATCGCCGCCTCGGCATCATGGCGGCACTCGATGCCATCGCCGGGATCGTTCCGGACCGCAAGGTGCATGCCGCCGGCTATTGTCTCGGAGGCACGCTGCTCATGATCGCTGCCGCGGCCATGGGACGGGATGGGGATGAGCGGCTCGCATCGATGACACTGTTCGCCGCGCAGGGAGACTTCACCGACGCCGGCGAGCTGATGCTCTTCATCAACGAGAGCCAGGTCTCCTACCTCGAGAACATGATGTGGGACTCGGGCTATCTCGACACCTACCAGATGTCCGGTGCGTTTCAGATCCTGCGCTCCAATGATCTGATCTGGTCGCGCCTGGTGCGCGAGTACCTGCTCGGCCGTCCCCAGCCGATGAACGACCTCATGGCCTGGAATGCCGATGCCACCCGCCTCCCCTATCGCATGCACTCCGAATACCTGCACCGCTGCTTCCTCAACAACGATTTTGCGGAAGGGCGTTACCAGGTGGGGGACCATCCGGTGTCGCTCGCCGACGTCCGCGTCCCGAGCTTCGTCGTCGGCACCAGTGCCGATCACGTCGCTCCGTGGCGCTCGGTCTACAAGGTGCATCTGGTCCTCCCCAACGAGCTCACCTTCGTGCTGGCGAGCGGCGGCCACAATGCCGGCATCGTGAGCGAGCCGGGGCACCCCGGCCGAACCTACCAGGTCCGCACGCGACAGCCCGGCGAGCACTACACCGATCCGCAGACCTGGCAGGCGGAGACGCCCAGTCGGGAGGGGTCCTGGTGGCCGGAATGGCAAGCGTGGCTCGCCGGGCATTCAACCGCGCGAATTCCGCCGCCTTCGATGGGTGCGCCGAAGAAGGGCTACCCGCCGCGCCAGGAGGCGCCGGGCTCCTATGTGCGCCAGCCCTGAGGCAGGCCGCAGCCCACAGCATCGAACGAAACGGAGAGAACTCACCATGGATAAACCGCTATCCGCCGAGCTGCTCGAGCGCATGAATGCCTACTGGCGCGCAGCCAACTACCTGTCCGTCGGACAGATCTATCTCTACGACAACCCGCTGCTGCGCAAGCCGCTCAGCGCGCAGCACGTGAAGCCGCGCCTGCTCGGACACTGGGGCACGACCCCGGGACAGAACTTCGTCTACGTGCACTTGAACCGCGCCATCCGGCAGTACGACCTCAACATGATCTACATCTCCGGCCCCGGTCACGGCGGGCCGGCGCTGGTTGCCAACACCTATCTGGAGGGCACCTACAGCGAGCTGTATCCACAGATCTCGCAGGACGAAGCCGGCATGAAGCGGCTGTTCACGCAGTTCTCCTTCCCGGGCGGCATACCGAGTCACGTGGCGCCGGAGACGCCCGGCTCGATCCACGAGGGGGGCGAGCTCGGCTATTCGCTGAGTCACGCCTTCGGTGCCGCCTTCGACAATCCGCAGCTCATCGTCGCCTGCGTGGTCGGCGACGGTGAGGCCGAGACGGGCCCACTCGCCACCGGCTGGCAGGGCAACAAGTTCCTGAATCCCGCGAGCGATGGAGCGGTGCTGCCGATCCTGCACCTGAATGGCTACAAGATCGCCAATCCAACGATCTTCGCACGCATCGACCGCGAGGAGCTGGAAGCCTACCTGCGTGGCTGCGGCTACGAGCCCTACATCGTCGCCGGCGATGACCCCGCCACCATGCACCAGCTCATGGCCGCGACCCTCGATCGCGTCATCGGCGAGATCCGCCGGATCCAGTCCGACGCGCGCTCGAAGGGCGTGACGGGCCGGCCGCGCTGGCCGGCGATCGTGCTGCAGACACCCAAGGGGTGGACCGGACCGAAGATCGTCGATGGCAAGCCGGTCGAGGGCACCTACCGCGCGCACCAGGTACCGCTCGCCGAGGTACGCACCAACCCGGCGCACCTGAAGCAGCTCGAGGAGTGGATGCGCAGCTACCGTCCCGAGGAGTTGTTCGATGCCGCCGGACGGCTGAAGTCCGAGCTCGCGGAGCTCGCGCCCGCCGGCACGCGCCGCATGGGCGCCAATCCGCACACCAATGGCGGAGCACTGCTGCGTGATCTGAAGATGCCGGATTTCCGCGAGTACGCACTGAAGGTGCCGGCTCCCGGCGCCGTCGACGGCGAGGACACGCGCGTGCTCGGCGCCTTCCTGCGCGATGTCATCAAGCTCAATCAGAAACCCCGCACCTTCCGCCTCTTTGGGCCCGATGAGACCGCCTCCAACCGCCTCACCGCCGTGTTCGAGGCGAGCGCGCGGCAATGGGATGCCAGCATCGTGCCGGGCGATGACCATCTGGCCCCTGAAGGCTCCGTCCTCGAGGTGCTCTCCGAGCACCAGTGCCAGGGCTGGCTCGAAGGCTACCTGCTCACCGGCCGGCACGGGCTCTTCAACACCTACGAGGCCTTCACGCACATCATCGACTCGATGTTCAATCAACACGCGAAGTGGCTCAAGATCACCCGCAACATTCCCTGGCGGCGCCCGATCGCCTCGCTCACCTATCTGCTGGCTTCGCACGTCTGGCGGCAGGACCAGAACGGCTTCACGCACCAGGATCCGGGCTTCATCGATCACGTGGTGAACAAGAAGGCCGAGATCATCCGCGTCTACCTGCCGCCCGATGCGAACTGTCTGCTATCGGTCGCGGACCATTGCCTGCGCAGTCGCCACTACGTCAACGTCATCGTGGCCGGCAAGCACCCGGCACCGCAGTGGCTGCCCATGGAGGCGGCGGTGCGCCACTGCACCAAGGGACTCGGCATCTGGGAGTGGGCCAGCACCGACCGCGGCGCCGAGCCCGATGTGGTGATGGCGTGCGCCGGGGACGTGCCGACTCTCGAGACGCTCGCCGCGGTGAAGCTGCTGCGCGGCTACTTCCCCGAGCTCAAGATCCGCGTCATCAACGTCGTCGATCTCATGACGCTGCAGCCGCAGAGCGAGCACCCGCACGGGTTGCCGGACGGCGAGTTCGATGAGCTCTTCACGCGCGACAAGCCGATCATCTTCGCCTTCCACGGCTACCCGTGGCTGATCCACCGGCTCACCTATCGACGCCACAATCATCAGAACCTCCACGTGCGCGGCTACAAGGAGGAAGGCACGATCACCACACCCTTCGACATGGCGGTATTGAACGACCTCGACCGCTTTCACCTCGTGAGCGATGCCATCCAGCGGCTGCCGCAGCTCGAGTCGCGCGCCGCCTATGTGCAGCAGGCGCTGCGCGACAAGCTCATCGAGCATCACGAGTACATCTGCCGGCACGGTGAGGACATGCCGGAGATCCTCAACTGGAGATGGAGCGAGTGAGCGCGCTCGAATCACACGCACTGTCGGACGCGCCGCGCGCCGCGCCACTGGCGCCTCTGTATCTCGTGCGGCACGGGGAGACCGCCTGGAGTCTGACGGGCCAGCACACCGGCAGACTCGACCTGCCGCTCACCCCGCTCGGCGAGTGCAACGCGCGCGCGCTCGCCGAGCGTCTGGCGACGGTACGCTTCAAGTGCGTGCTCACGAGCCCGCTCAGGCGCGTGCGCCGCACCTGCGAGCTCGCCGGCTTCGCTGCGAGCGCAGTCATCGATGCGGATCTCACCGAGTGGGACTACGGCGCGTACCAGGGCAAGACCCTCGCGCAGATACGCGCCGAGCGTCCCGGCTGGGACATCTTCCGCGATGGGTGCCCGCAGGGGGAATCGCCGGCGCAGGTCGCGGAGCGCGCGGACCGCGTCATCGCACGCGTGCGCGCCGTGCCCGGTGAGGTGCTGATCTTCTCGAGCGGGCATCTGCTGCGAGTGCTCGCGGCTCGCTGGCTCGGCTTCGATGCAACCCTCGCCCGCCATCTGCTGTTCGATACCACCGCCATCTCGGTGCTCGCCCATGAGCGCGGGGCCACCGCGCCCGCGATTCGGCTGTGGAACGACCAGCGGCATCTGCAGGCGGCATAGGCAGACGGCGCGGGCGCATGGATCGGACGCAGTGATGGATTCCACGAGCTCAAAATGGCCGGCATGGCGTCTGCAACGCGACGGCGAGGTGGCCGAGCTGCACCTCACCGGCGACTGGATCGCGGGCGACTCAGGCGTTCGCAGCTCCGAGGACGTACGGCACATTCTCGAGGGAGCCGGCGGCCTGCCGCTGCGCGTGTACGCGACCGGGATCGGCCGGTGGGATAGCGCCCTCATCGCATTCCTGAAGATGCTTGGCGATGCAGCCGCGGCGCACCGCGCCCGGCCGGTCGAGCTCGATACCTCCGCACTTCCGGACGCCGCGCGACAACTGCTGAAGCTCGCCGCGATCGGAACGGTCGCCGCGGCCGCCATTGCGCTCGCGCGGCCGACGTTTCTGGCGCGCGTGGGCGCGAGCGCGCTGGCGTTGTGGCCCAGAACCGTGGCGGTTGCGGGGCTCATGGGTGAGACCACGCTGCGTGGCACGGCGGCTCTCGCCCGCCGAACCTGCACCCGCGCCGCGGATGTGCTGGAGCTGATGCGTGATGCCGGAGCCGGCGCGCTCGGCATCGTCGCGGTGGTCAACGGCCTGGTGGGCGCGATCATCGCATTCGTCGGCGCCAAGGAGTTGCAGCGCTTCGGCGCGGGGATCTACGTCGCCGATCTCGTCGGTGTCGCCACCGTGCGCGAGCTGGCGGCGATCGTGACCGCCATCGTCATGGCGGGCCGCACCGGCAGTGCCTACGCCGCGCACCTCGCCACGATGCAGGGGAACGAAGAAATCGACGCCCTCAACGCCTTCGGAATCCCGGTGTTCGATTTCCTGGTGCTGCCGCGGATCGCCGCGCTCATCACCATGATGCCGTTGCTGTACCTGTACGGCTGCGCCGTCGGGATCTTCGGCGGCTTTCTCGTCAGCATCGCAACGCTCGACATCACCGCGGTGCGCTTCGTGGAGCAGCTGCGTGATGCCATGGACCTCACCGAGCTCGGCATCGGCATCACCAAGAGCATCGCTTTCGGCATCCTGGTGGCACTCACCGGCTGTTACATCGGCCTGCGCGCCGGACGCAGCGCGGCCGATGTAGGCCGTGCCGCGACCTCGGCAGTCGTGGTTGCCATCGTCGGGATCATCGCCCTGGATGCGGTTTTTGCGGTCTGCACCAATGCACTCGGAATCTGACCGCATGGCAACTGAAAACCCCGCCGAGATCCGGCTCGAGGTGTGCGACCTCGCGGTCGGCTTCGGCAGGCGCACTATCCAGAGCGAGCTCAACTTCAAGGTCCACCGGGGCTCGATCTTCGCAATCATGGGTCGCAGCGGCTGCGGCAAGAGCACGGTGTTGCGAGCGATCGTGGGCCTGCTGCGCCCCATGGGCGGCAAGGTCCTGGTGGAGGGTGAGGATTACTGGGCCGCGGCGGAAGAGCGCCGGGCGGCGATGAGCCGCCACTTCGGGATGTGCTTCCAGGGCGGAGCGCTATGGAGCTCCATGAGCGTGGCCGACAATGTGGCGCTGCCACTTCAGATGTTCACGGGCCTGAATGCCGAGGCGGTCGCCGAGCTCGTAGAGCTGAAGCTCTCCCTGGTGGGACTCGCCGGAGCCGGCCCGAAGATGCCGAGGGAGCTCTCCGGGGGAATGCTGAAGCGTGCCGGCCTCGCACGTGCGCTGGCGCTCGATCCGGCAATTCTTCTCTTCGATGAGCCCTCGGCCGGGCTCGATCCGGTCACCTCCGCACGCCTCGACCAGCTCATTCTCGAGCTGAGCCGCGGCCTGGATGCCACGGTGGTGATCGTGAGTCACGAGCTGCCGAGCCTGTTCGCCATCTGCGATGACGGTGTGTTTCTCGATGGAGACTCGGGCACCGCCATCGCCCACGGCTCGCCACGATCGTTGCGCGACAGCTGTGAGGACCCGCGGGTGCGGGCCTTCATGGAGCGCGGGCGGGACGAAGCGACCCGGGTACAAGCGAGGCCCTCATGAGTGCTAAACCCGCAGTAGTGGGAGGTTTCATCCTCGGCGCTCTGGCGCTCGCGGCCGCCGCCATCCTGTTCTTCGGGGGTGGCCGCTGGTTCGGCTCGCGGGAGCGTGTCGTGGTGTACTTTCCCGAATCGGTTGCGAATCTCGATGTCGGGGCGCCCGTGACCTTCAACGGCGTGCGCATCGGCTCGGTCGAGAGTATCAGCGTGCACGTTTCCGCTCATACCCTCGCGGCGCGCATTCCCGTCTATCTGCAGATCGATTCACGTCGCGTGATCTGGGAAGGCCGACCCTTCAGTGGCGGGGACAACGAGGATCTGGTCAAGGCGGGGCTGCGTGCGCAGCTGGCGCTGCAGAGCATGATCACCGGCCAACAGCGCGTGGACTTCCTGTTCCGGCCCGACACTCCGGCGAATCGGGTCGGCGGCAATACGGATGTCCCGGAAGTCCCCGCCATACCGTCCGAATTCGGCACGCTGCGCAGCCAATTGAGCGGACTGCAGCTTCGTGAGCTCACCGAGACGGCCCAGCGCACGCTCACCTCGATCGATAAGCTGGCTACTCACGTCGACGCCGCGGTCGACCCGCTGGTGGCGCGCGTGGCGCGCGTCACCGATGCCGCGACCCACACCCTCGGAACCGCGGACGAGGCGGTGCGCAAGCTCCAGGGCGATGCCTCGGTCGCGCTGCACGATCTGGATGGCCTGCTGGTCGCGGCGCATCAGCAGGTCGATGGGCTCGGTGGGGAGCTCGGCCACAGCCTCGCCTCGTTCGATCGCACCATGCAGAAATCGCAGGTGCTGCTCGATTCGCTCAATGGCATGACCGAGCCGGGCTCGGAGCTGCGCGGTGATCTGCAGGCCACCGTCCGTGACCTCGCGGCGAGCGCCAGCTCGTTGCGCAATTTCTCGGAGACGCTCGAGCGCCACCCGAACGCGCTCGTCATGGGGAGGAGCAATCAATGAACGAGCACAACCCACGCGATTGCCCGGTCATGCGCCCTGCCCGGGCCGCGACGTTGGCCAGCCTCTGCCTCGCGGCCTCGCTGCTTGCGGGCTGCAAGCTCGCAGGTCCCCCGCCTCGCGAGTATGTGCTCGGCACCCAGCCCGAGCCGGCAGCCAAGTCGGTCGTCGAGACCGGACGTCCGCTGCTGGAGGTCCGACGGGTCCAGCTTCCCGACTATCTTGACCGTACCGCGCTCCTCCAGCGTCACGGCAACGAGCTGGCCCCGAGTGAGACCAGTCGCTGGGGGGAGCGGCTGTCGGTCGGCATGACGCGCGCCCTGGCGGACTCGCTCGCCGCGCGGCTCCCGGACATGTTCGTGACCGATTCGCAGCCCCTGGTCGGACGCCCCTCGAAAAGGTTGATGATCGATGTGCTCGAGTTCGAGCCACGGGCGGACCAGCGCGTCGTGCTGGTCGCCCACTGGAGCATCGTCGATGGCGCCAGCCCGCAGATTCTCACCTCGCAGCAGACCTCGCTCGTCGAGCCCATTGGCGGCTCCGGGGATGAGGCGATCGTGAGCGCGATGCAGCGGGCACTGGAGCAGCTCGCCGGGCAAGTGGCCGCTTCACTGCAGGAGCCTGCCGGGGCGCGACCCGCCGGAAACGTGGATCCCTCTGCCGACCTGCCGGCAACAGTCTCGCACCGTTGAGCCTTTCCTGGGGGGCCGCCACAAGCGTGTTCACTCACAGGAAACCTGCATGAAGCCCCTGCGCGTTGTTCGCCGTGCTCGGCCCGCGTACGGTGCTTGCATACGGGTCTCAGCGGAGGGACAAGTGAACAAAGCGCGGCTATGCATCGCCTCGACCGTCGGCACACTGGCCCTCGCCGCCTGCGGTCACCCACCCAAGCTTCCGGACACCGAGGTGCTGGTCGCACCACCCGTCCGGCAGGACGTACCCCTGCTTAGCGAGTGGGTGGCGAGCCTCGATGGCTACGTGAACGCGGAGATCCGGCCGCAGGTCTCGGGGTACCTCATCAAGCAGAACTACAAGGAAGGCTCGCTCGTCGCCAGGGGCCAGGTGCTGTTCGAGATCGATCCACGGCCCTTCCAGGACACTCTCGACCGTGCGAAGGCCGAGCTCACCCAGGCCGAAGCGCAACTTGCCAAGAGCACCACCGACGTCGAGCGCGACACGCCGCTGGTGGCGGAGAAGGCCGTCCCCAGGGAGAAGCTCGACAACGAGATCCAGGCCAAGCGCGCTGCCGCCGCGCAGGTCGCAGCCGCGACGGCGGCGGTGAAACGGGCAGCGCTCGATCTGTCCTGGACCAAGGTCACCTCGCTGGTCGATGGCATTGCAGGGGTTTGCGAAGCAGACGTGGGCAGTCTGGTGAGTCCATCGGTACGGCTCACCTCCGTCTCGCAGGTCGACCCCATCAAGGTGTATTTCCGCGTGAGCGAGCAGGAGTACCTGCGCGCCAAGCACCTCAGCACTTCGGGTCCGCCGATGAACCTGTTCGACGCGCCGGCGGAGCTGATCCTGGCGGATGGCACCGTGTATCCGCGCAAGGGTGCGATCGTCCTGACGGATCGGCAGGTCGACACCAGCACCGGCACTATCCGTGTCGAGGCCGAGTTCCCCAACCCCGGTAACGTTCTGCGTCCAGGCCAGTACGGGCGCGTACGCGTCCAGACCGGCGTCAAGACGGGGGCGCTGCTCGTGCCGCAGAGCGCCGTCAGAGAGCTCCAGGGAGGGTACGAGGTCGCGCTCGTGGGCGCCGATCACAAGGCGGTCATTCGGCCCGTCAAGGCCGAGGAAAAGTTCGGCAACCTGTGGGTGATCGGCGAGGGGCTCAAGGCCGACGATCAGGTCGTGGTCGAAGGGGTGGACAAGGTCAAGGACGGTACGCCGGTCGTTCCGAAGGCGGCGAAACTACTGGCGGAGGCGCGTTAGGCCGTGTCGCGATTCTTCATCAATCGGCCCATCGTCGCCATCGTCATAGCGGTCCTGATGGTGATCATCGGCGCGATCACCATGTTCGCGCTCCCCGTGGCGCAGTTCCCCGACATCGCACCGCCCGAGATACGCGTGCTGGCGCTCTACCCCGGGGCCGATGCCGAGACCCTGGAGCGAGCCGTCGCGACGCCGATGGAGCAGCAGATCAACGGCGTCGACAACATGGATTACATGTACTCGCTGAACGCGACCAACAACTCGAGTACGACGCTACTGGTCGATTTCGACCTCAAGACCGACCCGAACACGGACCTGCTCCTCACGCAGTCGCGCCAGCAGCTCGCGCTCGGCCAGCTTCCGCAGGAGGTCAACGAGCTCGGCATCGACGTGAAGAAATCCCTGACCTCGCCGATGATGCTGATCGCTCTGTATTCGCCGAAGGGCACTCACGATGCCAAGTGGCTCTCCAACTACGCCTACATCAACCTGAACGATCCCATCTCCCGCTCGTACGGGGTCGGCCTGACACAGATCTACGGCGTGGGCCAGTACGCCATGCGCCTGTGGGTCAAGCCCGATCGACTGGCGAAGCTCGGCGTCACCGCGAGCGAGGTCATCTCTGCGGTGCAGGCGCAGAACACCGTGAACCCCGCCGGACAGGTGGGCGGTGAGCCGGCGGTCGCCGGTCAGCGCTTCACCTATGCGGTGCGCGCCCAGGGAAGGCTGCTCACTCCGGAGGAGTTCGGCGACATCATCGTGCGCGAGGGCGCCGACGGTGGCGTGGTGCGCGTGAAGGACGTGGCGCGGGTCGAGCTCGGCTCGCAGGACTACACCATCGTCGCCCGGCTCAACAAGCAGCCGAGCGCCTTCATCGGCATCTATCAGCTACCGGGCTCGAACGCGGTGCAGGCCGCCAAGGACGTCCGCAAACTGATGGCGAAGATGAAAGAGAGCTTCCCGGCGGATGTCGACTACGTCGTGAGTCTGGATACCACCGATGCGGTGCGCGCGGGCATGAAGGAGATCGTCATCACGCTCGCGATCGCCTTCGTGCTGGTGATCCTGGTGGTGTACGTGTTCCTGCAGGACTGGCGCGCGACGCTCATCCCGATGCTCGCCGTGCCGGTGTCGCTGGTCGCCACCTTCGCGGTGTTTCCGCTGTTCGGTTTCTCCGTCAACACCCTGTCGCTTTTCGGGCTGGTGCTCGCGATCGGGCTCGTGGTCGACGATGCCATCGTGGTGGTCGAAGGCATCCAGCGCCACATCGAGGAGGGCCTGGCGCCGAAGGACGCGGCGCGCAAGGCCATGGAGGAGCTCACCGGGCCCGTGGTCGGTATCGCGCTCGTGCTCTCCGCCGTGTTCGTGCCGACGGTGTTCATCCCCGGGATCACCGGGCGGCTGTATCAGCAGTTCGCGTTGACCATCGCGATCTCGGTCATCATCTCCGCATTCAACGCGCTCACGCTGAGCCCCGCACTCGGCGGCCTGCTGCTGCGGCCGAAGGTGGAGACGCATGGGCCGCTCGCCCGGTTCTTCGCC
>Ga0335069_10009718_pt1 | contig 13669 bp, 10 predicted proteins | sample Lox_Sample_11_FD_206714 | JGI IMG/M metagenome (GOLD analysis project Ga0335069, IMG submission 206714) | Soil microbial communities from Loxahatchee National Wildlife Refuge, Florida, United States - Lox_Sample_1.1 | ecosystem: Environmental > Terrestrial > Soil > Wetlands | place: USA... | reverse complement strand
AGGCCGCGTTCTCGATCGCGCTCTGGGCGCTCCAGTTCACCGGCATGCTCGCGTCGGCCTCTCTGCGCGGGCCGGCCTGGCACGCGCACGAGATGCTGTTCGGCTTCGCGCTGGCGGTGATCGTCGGGTTCCTGTTCACGGCCGGGCAGACCTGGTGCGGGCAGCGGACACCGCACGGCGGCTGGCTTGCCGCCCTCGCCGCCCTGTGGCTCGCCGCGCGCGTGCTCGTGCTCACGCCGTTCGGCGCGGCGGCCGCGGCGGCCAACGTCGCCTTCCCGCTTGCGGCCGCCGTCGGACTTGCCGTTCCCTTCATCCGGGCGCGCCACCGGCGCAATGCGTTCTTCGTCATCCTGCTCGTCGGGCTCGCGGGCACCGCGCTCGTCTTCCACCTCGTGCAGCTCGGCATCGTCGCATGGACGCACGCGTCGATCCTCCCGGTGGGACTCGATCTCGTGCTGTTCGCGATGGCCGTGATGGGCGGACGCGTGATCCCGATGTTCACCAACAACGGCGTGCCCGGCGCGGGCGCGATCCGCACACCATGGCTGGAGCGCGCGGCGCTCGGTTCAGTGCTGCTGGTGCTGGCACTGGATGCGCTGGGCATCGACGGTGCGCCGCTCGCCCTGGCGTGCGCGGCGGCCGCCATCCTGCATGCGTTGCGCCTCGCCGGCTGGCGACCCTGGCGCACGCTGCGCGTGCCGCTGGTGTGGGTGCTGCACGCCGGCTATGCGTGGATCCCTGTGCACTTCGCCTTGCGCGCCGGCGCGGAGCTCGGCGCGGACGCGCCGTCGATCGCGTGGCATGCGCTCACCGCCGGCGCGATCGGCACGCTCACGCTGGGGATGATGACCCGCACCGCGCTCGGCCACACCGGCCGTCCGCTGCGCGCGGGGCGCGCCGAGATCTCGTCCTACGTGCTCGTGTCGGCAGCCGCCCTGCTGCGCGTCCTGGGGCCGCTGGTCGCGCCCGCGCACACGATCCACGCGATCGCGGCATCGGCTGTGTGCTGGTCGACCGCATTCGCCGTGTATGCGGCCGCCTACGCGCCGCGCCTCGTTCGCGCGCGCGTCGATGGCCGCCCGGGCTGAGCACGGCACCGAATCGATGGAGCGCTGAGGGCGAATCCGCGAGCGCTTGACCGGCGTCAACACCCGTCGCGATCGAGGGCCGGAGGTCGCCGACGGGCGGCGCAAACTCGCCCGCGCCATGAGACTGCTGCTGATCAACCCCAAGGTGCCGGAAAGCTTCTGGAGCTTTCGCTGGGCCGTCCGCGAGGTGCTGCACGGGCGCAGCGCCCTCAATCCGCCGCTCGGCCTCGCCACGGTCGCCGCTCTCTCACCGAGGGACTGGGACGTCACGATCGTCGACGAGAACGTCGAACCGCTGCCGCTCGCACCGGCGGCGGATGTGATCGGCATCTGCGGAATGGGCGTGCAGGCCGAGCGCCAGAAGCAGTTGCTGCGCTACTACCGCAAGGGCGGCTACTTCACCGTCGCCGGCGGAAGCTACGCTTCGCTCTGCCCGGAGGAATACAGGGGCATCGCCGATGCGGTCGTCGCGGGCGAAGCCGAGTACGCCTGGCCGCGGTTCTGCGCGGACGTCGCACGCGGTGCACCAGAGAGCCTGTATCGCGAGACCGGCGACGTCGATCTCGCCGACTCGCCGGTGCCGCGCTTCGACCTGCTGAGGCTCGACCGCTACGCGACCGCCACCGTGCAGCTCTCGCGCGGATGCCCGTATCGCTGCGACTTCTGCGACATCATCGTCATGTTCGGCCGCAGGCCGCGCTACAAGTCGGTGGCACAGGTGGAGCGAGAGCTCGACGCGCTGCGCGAGCTCGGCGTGCGCAAGGTGTTCTTCGTCGACGACAACTTCATCGGCAACAAGGCCAAGGCGAAGGAAGTGCTGCGCTTCCTCGCCGCCTACCAGGATCGACATGGGCGGCGCATGCGCTTCGGCACCGAGGCGTCCCTGAACCTGGCGGACGATGACGAGCTGATGGCGCTGTTTCGCCAGGCGGGCTTCGAGTGGGCGTTCGTCGGCCTCGAGACGCCCGACACGCAGGTGCTGCGTGACGCCAACAAGACGCAGAACTGCAAGGGCGACATGCTCGCCGCCGTGCGACGCCTCTATGCCAACGGCATCGACATCCTGGCGGGCTTCATCGTCGGCTTCGACCGCGACACGACCGCCAGCTTCGACGTGCAGAGACGCTTCATCGCGGACTCCGGCATCGTCGTCGCGATGGTGGGGCTGCTCACCGCGCTGCCGAAGACGCCGTTGTTCGAGCGCGTGCGCGCCGAGGGGCGCCTCGTCGAGGACCAGCCGCATGGCGACAACACCAAGCTGCGGACCAACATCGTTCCGCGGCTCATGACGACGCACGAGCTGATCGAGGGCTACAAGCGCCTCTACACCGGACTCCTCACCGATCGGGCCATCGCGGAGCGCGTGCGCAACAAGCTGCGCCACTTCGGCGAGCACGCACAGCTGCAGCGCGAGTCGCTCCGCGAGGGCCTGGGGCTCGTCTGGAGGCTGCTGCAGCGTGGCGTCGCGCGCGGCGGCTTCACGCGGGCCTGGCATTTCGCGCGCAGCCTGCCGTGGACCCGACCGCGCCTGCTGAGACAGGCCGTGAACGACTGGGTCGCCGGACTGGCGATGCGCGACTACGTCGACCGCCACTTCGCCGCGGCGCCCACCGGGGTGACGGTGGCTGCGCAGGTGGCGCGGCTGCGGCTGGCGCTGCTGCGCGGTCGCGCGGGAACGCGCGTGCGGCTGGCGCTCGGGCGCGCGGCAGGCGGCGACGACCGGGTCTCGGTCCGCATCGTCGGTCCGCTGGACGGTGCGCTGGCCCGCCGCCTCGCGCACCAGTTGCAGCGCCTGCTCGCACGGACCCCGACACAGCTGGTCGTCGCGATCGAAGCCTGGTGGCAGCTCGAGAGTCGCGGCGTGCAGCGGCTCCTTCGGTCGCTCGAACGGCATGGCGACCGGGTGACGGTGGCGGTCGGCGAAGGCGTGCGCGACCTGCTGCGGATGGAAGCGCACGACGCGCGCGCGCCCTCGCCCGTCTGACCGCTCAGCGCTGGACCTTCCAGAGGCCGGCCGCCTCGAGCTTCGTGCTGCGCTCTCCTCGCACCAGGAAGTCGACTTCCACCTCGTCTCCCGGCTTGAGCGATTCGAGGTCGAACATGTCGGCGTCCACGTGGACGAGACCGGTTCGGCCCGTTCCGTCGCGCAGCTGAAGCGTCTCGTCCTGCGTGTCGACGGCCACCACGACGAACACGCCAGGCAGCGCACCCGAGGCGACGCCGTCGCCCGCGTCGAACCGGCCAGGCGTCAGGCGACCGGGGCGTTGGCCGGGCGGCCTGGCGATCGGTTGCGCCGGCCGCTGGGCCCATGCACTCGACACAGGCCCGATCACGGGAGCACCGAGCACCGCACCCAGCACCCATGACTGGAAAGATCGCCGGTCCATCCCGCCTCCCTCACGCGCCGTCGGCACGCAGCGATTGTGTGGCCGCGAGGTGGATGTCCCTCGCACCGCCACGTCACTCCACGGTCACGCTCTTGGCGAGGTTCCGCGGCTTGTCGACGTCGGTGCCGCGCGCCACCGCGGTGTGGTACGCAAGAAGCTGGAGCGGCACCACGTGCAGGATCGGCGAGAGCCACCCGTAGTGCTCGGGCATGCGGATCACGTGCACGCCCTCGCCAGAGCCGATGTGGCTGTCGGCATCGGCGAAGACGAACAGCTCGCCGCCGCGGGCGCGCACCTCGTGCAGGTTGCTCTTCAGCTTCTCGAGGAGCGCGTCGTTCGGCGCAATGGCGACCACCGGCATCTGCGCCGTGACGAGCGCGAGCGGTCCGTGCTTGAGCTCGCCGGCGGGATACGCCTCGGCGTGGATGTAGCTGATCTCCTTCAGCTTCAGCGCGCCTTCGAGCGCGATCGGCCAGTGCATGCCGCGCCCGAGGAAGAGCGCGTGCTCCTTCTTCGCGAACTCGTCGCTCCACGCGATGATCTGCGGCTCGAGGGCGAGCACGCCCTGGACGGCGAGCGGCAGGTGGCGCAGCGCCTTCAGGTGCTGCGGCTCGTCCGCCTCCGCGAGCCGGCCGCGAGCTTGTGCCAGCGCGAGCGCGAGCAGGAAGAGCCCCACCAGCTGCGTCGTGAAAGCCTTCGTGGAGGCCACGCCGATCTCGACGCCGGCACGCGTGAGGTAGGCGTACCGGCACTCTCGCACCATCGCGCTCGTGCCGACGTTGCACACGGTCAGCGTGTGCTCCATGCCGAGCTCGCGCGCATGCCGCACGGCCGCCAGGGTATCGGCCGTCTCGCCGCTCTGGGTGATGGTGACGACGAGGGTGCGCGGATCGGGCACGCTGTCGCGGTAGCGGTATTCGCTCGCGACCTCGACGCTGGTCGGAATGCGCGCGATGCTCTCGAGCCAGTACTTCGCGACGGCCCCGGCGTAATAGCTCGTGCCGCAGGCGAGGATCAGCACGGCGTCGACGTCGCGGAACACGCGATGCGCGCCGTCGCCGAACAGTTCCGGCGAGACGCCGGGCACGGCGTCGAGCGTGTCGGCGATCGCCTTGGGCTGCTCGAAGATCTCCTTCTGCATGTAGTGCCGATACGGGCCCAGCTCCGCAGCGCCCGAATGCGCCTGCACCTGGCGCACGGGTCGCTCGACGGGACGCCAGTCACCCGCGGTCGACGCATGCGTCACCCAGTGCTTGCCGAGTTGGAGGTCGCACACGTCGCCCTCCTCGAGATACACGATGCGGTCGGTGACGCCGGCGAGCGCCATCGCGTCGGACGCGACGAAGTTCTCGCGCGTTCCGGCCAGCGTGCCGACCCCGAGCACGAGCGGCGAGCCGTGCCGCGCGCCGATCACCCGCTGGGGTTCGTCGCGACAGATGACGGCAATGGCGTACGCGCCGCGCAGGCGTGGCACTGCGCGCTGCACGGCCTCGAGCAGGTCGCCCGCATACAGGCTGTCGATGAGGTGCGCGACGACCTCGGTGTCGGTCTGGCTCGCGAACGCGTACCCCTTCGCTTCGAGCTCGGCGCGCAGCTCGTCGTGGTTCTCGATGATGCCGTTGTGCACGAGCGCGATTCGTCCGCCCCGCGCGAGGCCTGAAGCAGATCCGTCGTCGTCCGAGCCTTCCGCGTCGGTGAGCGTGCGCGCCGGCCCGTGCGACACGTGCGGGTGCGCGTTGCGCACGGCCGGCGCGCCGTGCGTGGCCCACCGCGTGTGCGCGATGCCGTTCCCGCTCTCGAGCCCGGCCTTGTCGACGGCCGCCGCGAGTTCGGCGACGCGCGCGGTGCTACGGGCGCGGCACAGGTCGCCGTCCATGTGCAGGGCCACTCCGCAGGAGTCGTAGCCCCGGTACTCCAGCCGTCGCAGGCCCTCGATCAGGACCGGGACGATGTTGCGGGCGCTGACCGCGCCGACGATGCCGCACATGGGATTCCTGCGTCGTTGAACGGAGCTCCACTCTAGGGTCGCCTCGACGAATTTAATTTGCGCAATTGCCATAACTCCGGTCGGATATTTCGTTACCATCGCCCCATGGAATCTTCTTTCACGATTGGCCGATGGGTAAGCCATTAAATGCTGGCATTGAGCTGGACGCCACGGACCGACGCGTGCTCGAACTGCTGCAGCACGATGCATCGCGTTCCAACCAGGATCTCGCGGCGGCCGCGCACGTCTCGCCGGCCACCTGCTTGCGCCGCGTGCGGCGGCTCGTCGATGCAGGGGTGATCGAGCGGCGCATCGCGGTGCTCTCGGCCGAGCGCCTGGGCGCCGGCCTCACGGCGCTCTCCGAGGTGACGCTCGACCGGCAGGGTGCGGAGCACCTCGCGGCCTTCGAGGAGCGCGCGGTCCACGAACCGGCCGTGCAGCAGTGCTACCGGACCTCGCCCGGCCCCGACTTCGTGCTCGTGCTGCACGTCGCCGACATGACCGCATGGCACGCTCTCACCGAGCGGCTCTACACGCAAGACGCGAACGTGCGCAACGTGAAGACGTTCTTCAGCGTGCACCGCGCGAAGTTCGACCCGCGCATCGCGTTGCACGAACCCCGCGACGCCGGCGGCGCGCCCGGCTTCACGTCCTGACGATCGCCAACCCCTTGAGGTATTCGCCCTCCGGGAAGAGCAGCGTCATCGGGTGATCCGGCGCCGCGCCGAGGCGTTCGACGATGGCGCCGTCGACGCCGGCGTCGATCGCCGCGCCGGCCACGATCTTGTGGAACAGCTCGACGCCGACGCCGCCCGAGCACGAGAACGTGAGCAGGAGACCGCCGGGGGCCAGCGCGGCGAGCGCGAGGCGATTGATGTCCTTGTAGGCGCGGGCGGCCCGCTCGGCGTGCGCAGACGTCGGCGCGAGCTTCGGCGGATCGAGGACGATCGCATCCCAGCGTTCGGCGCGCGAGACCGCCTCGCGCAAGGTGCGATTCACGTCCGCGTCGCGCGCTTCGTGGCGTTCCGCCGCATGCCCGTTCCGCGCGACGTGCTCGACGGCCCGCTCGAGTGCCGGCCCCGACGAATCGACGCTCGTCACGTGTTCGGCTCCGCCCGCCAGTGCGGCGACGCTGAAGCCACCGGTGTAGCTGTACGCATTCAGGACGCGGCGCAGGCGCAGTTGCCGCACCAGGCCGGCGAAGCGGCGTCGGTTGTCGCGCTGGTCGAGATAGAAGCCGGTCTTGTGGCCGTGCGCGACGTCGACCGTGAATCGCCATGCATGCTCGCGGATCTGCACGTCGGTGCCGCCGTCGCCGAGCAGCCATCCGGTGCAGGGCTCGAGGCCTTCCAATCCGCGCACGCTCGCATCGCTGCGCTCGTAGATGCGATGCGATCCGCACTCGGCGGCGAGTGCGTCGACGATCGCACCCTTCCACCGCTCGACGCCTGCGGCGCCGAACTGCACGCACAGCACGTCGGCGTAGCGGTCGACGACGAGCCCCGGCAGGCCATCGGCCTCGCCGTGCACGAGGCGCAAGGCGTCGCTGTCGATGCCGAGACGCATGCGCGCCTCGACCGCCTTCGCGATGCGCCGGCGAAACAGCGACGCGTCGATCCGCTCGGACTCCTCGAAGCTCCAAGCACGCAGTCGGATGGCCGACGCAGGGCTGTAGGCCGCCCATGCCAGGAAGCGCCCATCGCTCGCCTCCACGCGGACCGTCTCGCCGGCGTCGGCCTTACCGCGCTCGATGCCGCCCTCGAACACCCACGGGTGTCGACGCTGCAGCGAGCGCTCGCGGCCCGGTCGCAGTCGGACGGTCTTCATCGCGGGATTGTCGGCGGCGCGACCTCGCGCGTCGCGACCTGCGGTCGTTGACACCGCGAAGCGCAGGCTCGTATAAGCGGTGAATCCACGCCTCGACCCCCGCTGCGATGCGAATCCGACTCCACGCCTCTCGCGTCCTCACCGCCTGCCTGGTCGCCGCCGGCCTGCTGTCGTGCGCGAGCCCCAGCATCCCGGAGCCGAACGCGCGCGCCCCGAAGCTCGAAGGATTCGGACACGGGACGTGGCGCATCCAGACGCGCAACGTGGAGTCGCAGGACCTGTTCGAGCGCGGCCTGATGCAGCTCTATGCGTTCAACCAGGTGGAAGCCGCGCGCGCCTTCAAGGCCGCGCTCGCGCTCGACCCCCACTGCGCGATGTGCGCGTGGGGCGTGTCGATGGCGTTCGGGCCGAACATCAACGCCGTCGAGCGCGGCGACCTCACGGACGCGCGCCGCTATGCATCGATCGCGGCGCGCGAGGCGACGAACGGTCCACGCCTCGAGCGCCTGCTGGCCGACGCGGTCGTCGCACGCTACGCGGATGGCGGCGATGGCAGTTCCGCACCGCTCGAGGCGCCGATCTGCACGAGCGGCGGCGACGCCGCGCCGCACCCGCTCGACGTGCGCTATGCGGCGCTGATGCAGGCCGTGGTCGAAGAGTTCCCCGACCAACCCGACGTGACCTCGCTTTACGCGGAGGCGCGCATGATCGCCACTCGCGTCGACTGGTGGGATCCGAAGACCGGCGAGCCCGCGCCCGGCATCGCCGACATGACCGAGCGCCTCGAACGCGCGATCGGGAAGGCGCCCGAGCACACGGGCCTGAACCACTACCTGATCCATGCGGTCGACGCGGCGACCGTCGCGCGTCGCGCAGAAGCCGCGGCCGACCGCCTCGGGATGCTCGCGCCGGAATCGCCGCACCTGCTGCACATGCCCGCGCACATCTACGTGCGCCTCGGGCGCTGGGACGACGCCGTGCGCGTGAACGTGGAAGGACTCGCAGCCGACGTGCGGCTAAAGAATGCTCTCGAGGCGCAAGGCTTCGAGCCGAGCCCGAGCTGGGAGGGACACAACCGGCACTTCCTCTGGTACGCCACGTTGATGCAAGGCCAGGGCGACCAAGCCATGGAGCAGGCCCGGCGCCTCGGCGAACGCGCGGCGAAGAGCCAGTCGGCCACGGGCGAGTTCATGCGCGCGCTGCCGGTGCTCACGCTCGAGCGACTCGAGCGCTGGAACGACGTGCTCGCCGAACCGATGCCGGAAGGCCGCACGGGCCTTGGCGCGGCGATCGCGCGCCAGGCGCGCGGGCTGGCGCTGCTTCGCACAGGGCGCGTCCGCGAGGCCGAAGCGGAGGCCGCAGCGCTCGACGACGCCATCGCCTCGACCACGCTCGACGGCGAAAAGGTATTCGGAGCGGACAGCGCGCGCGACGTCCTCGCCGTGCTGCGCGCACGCCTCGAAGCCGAGCTGGCGGTGACACGCGGGGCGCCCGATGCGGCGGCACGTGCGCTCGAACAGGCGATCGAGCGCGAGGATGCACTCGAGGCGAACGAACCGCCGCTGCTCGCCGCGGGCTCACGGCTCGCGCTCGGCGATGCCTGGATGAAGGCCGGACGGTGGGGCGATGCGGAGAGGAGCTACCGCGCCGATCTGGCGGAGCATCCCAACAGCGGCTGGGCTTGGCGCGGACTCGCATCGTCGCTCGAGGCGCAGGGGCGCCGGGATGCATCGGCCACGGCACGGGAGGAACTCGCGAAGTCGTGGCGCACCGCCGACGCTGACCTGCGACGAAGCTCCGGTCTCTGAACGCGCGGGAATCTTGCGTCCGCGCCGCGCGCCTTCACGGGGTTTGGCTGGCGCCGCCGAAGCGCCGCGCCGAGCGATCGCTAGCGCGACTCGCCTTCGGCCGAGGCCTGAGCGCGCAGCAGTTCCTTGTCGACCTTCCCGACGCCAGTCTTCGGCAACGCCTCGACGACGCGGATCGCCTTCGGCAGCTTGTAGCGCACGAGCCGCTCCGAGAGCCAGGCCAGCAGCACGTCGGCATCGAGCAGTTCACCCGACGCCGCGACGACGCTCGCGACGAGCACTTCGCCGCGATGGGCGTCGGGCACGCCCACGACGGCGGCCTCGCCCACGTGCGGATGGCAGCACAGTGCCTCTTCGACTTCGCGCGGATAGACGTTGTAGCCGGCGACGATCGCCATCTCTTTCTTTCGCCCGCAGATGCGCAGGTAGCCGTCGGCATCGAACGCGCCGATGTCGCCCGTGTGCAGCCAGCCGCCGCGCAGCGCGTCGGCGGTTTCCTGGGGACGGCCGCGATAGCCGCGCATCAGCTGCGGCCCGCGCACGCGGATCTCGCCTTCGGTGCCCTGCGGCAGCGACCTGCGCCCGGTGGCGAGGTCGACGATCTCGATCTCCGTGAGTGGCAACGCAAGACCGACCGTCCCGACCTTGCGCACGCCCTCGCGCGGGTTGTAGGCGAGCACCGGGCCCGCTTCGCTCTGGCCATAGCCTTCGACGATCGGGCAGCCGGTCGCGAGCTCCCAGCGCGCGAGCGTCGCTGCCGGCAGCGCCGACGCGCCCGACGTCACGAGGCGCAGGCCCGAGAGGTCGGCGCGCGCGAATGCTTCGCAAGCCATCAGGCCGGTCAGCACGGTCGGGCTTGCCGCGAGCAGCGTGATCCGCTCGCGCGCGATCGCGTCGAGCACGGCTTCGGGGCGATAGCGCGCGAGCACGACGAGGGTGCCGCGCGCGTGCGCAGCCAGGTAGAGACCCATCGCGACCGCGTAGACGTGGAACAGCGGCGTGACGACGAGCACGCGCTCGTCGTCCGCCGTCGTCGACACGAGCGCCTCGCGCTGGCTCACGTTGATGGCCACTGCGGCATGCGTGAGGTCGACCCCCTTCGCGCGCCCGGTCGTGCCACCGGTGTACTGCAACGTCGAGAGCTGGTCGGGTTCGGGGAACGGCATGCGTTCGGCAAGACCGTGCCCGTCCTTCCACGCGACGAGGCGGCGCTCGCCGGGGCCTCGGCCGACGACGATGCGCGGCCAGGTGCGCGCGTGCCGGTGCGAGGCACCGGCGGCATCGAGCGTCGGCGCGATGGCCGCATCGCACGCGACCAGCGCCGGGTCCGCATCGGCCAGCATGGGACCGAGCTCGCTCGCGGTGTAGGCGGGGTTCAGCGGCACGACCTGCGCGCCCGACGCCTGCACGCCGAACGTCGCGATCGCGAGGTCGGCGGAGTTGGCCATCAGCAGCGCCACGCGCGCGGCGGGGCCGATGCCGCGCTCGCGCAGCTCGAGCGCGAAGCCGGCGACGCAGGCGGCATAGGCTCGATAGCTCAGTCGATCGTCGCCGCAGACGAGCGCGAGCGCATTCGGCTGCCGGCGCGCCGCGTCGGCCAACATGTGCACGACCGTGGGCCACACCGGGCCGAGAGCGTCCGCCATCGACGCGATCAGTGCGGGCGTCGATCGTCCACGCGAACCACCACCGCCATCGCGCTGTCGCCCGCGGCGCAGCCGGCGAAGAGACCGGTGCCGCCGCCCCGCATGACGAGTCCCTCGAACATCTCGATCAGCGATCGCAGGCCCGTCGGTGCCTGCGGGTGACCCCACACGAGCGAGCAGCCGTAGCGGTTCATGGCGCGCGCATCGACGCCGACCGCATCCGCGAGCACGATGTCGTTGACGATGAACGGGTTGTGCGTCTTGATGGCCTGCACGGCGCCGATGCCGACTCCGGCCGCCTCGAGCGCGCGGCGCGCCGCCGGCACGGGCGCTTCGGGCATGTGCGCGCGGTCCACGCGCGCCTGCCCGAAGCCGAGGATGCGGATCTCGATGGCCGGCTCGCGCGTGAATTCGGAAGCGCGCTCCCGCGACGCGACCACGACCCCGGCGTTGCCGTCGGCCGGATGCGTCTGCCCGCCGTGCGTGACAGTGCCGCCCGTGCGCACCGGCTTCAGGCGCGCGAGCCCCTCGGCGGACGTCTCGTGGATGCCCTCGTCGCCCTCGAGCGTGGAGCGGGTCCCGCGATAGCGCGCATCCGGCACGTCGAAGGGAAGATCCATGTAGCGCTTCTGGAACGCGCGGCCGTTCGCGAGCGCATCGGCGTACTGCTCGTAGCGATGCAGCACCAGCGCATGCTGGCGCGCGGTGTCGATGCCGTGCTTCTTCGCCACGATCTCGGCCGTGTCGATCATGGCGCGTCCGACAAAGGGATCGCGCTCGAAGCTGTCGAGCACCCAGTTCTCGTGCTCGCCCGTGCCGCCCGGGGACTCCGGCGACGGGTAGTAGACGTGCGGGCCGTTCGACGTGCGGTCGGCGCACACGACGAGGCTGGCGCGGGCCATCCCCGCATCGACCTCCGCGACGGCCGACTGCAACGCGCGTGCGCCGGTCGCGCAAGCCTGGCTGATCGTGGGCCCCGCGACGTGAGTCGCGCCGATCTCGCCCATCAGCCACGGCAAGCCGTAGAACGATCCGCGCTGCGGCACGGTGAGGCCCAGGACGCCGTGATCGAGCGTCTGCGGATCGATGCCGCGGCGGGCGAGCGCACCTCTTGCGACATGTGCCGCGAACGCGAGCGCGTGCAAGTGCGCGAAGCTGCCCTGCCAGCGCGCGAACGGCGTCGACCACCAGGCCCCGTACGGGATGACCGCCTGCGAATTCATGCGCGTGCGCTTCCTCACGGCCCCGACTTGCGGATCGCCCGACGCGCGCGCGGATGCGCGGCATCGTAGACCTTCGAGAGATGGCCGAAGTCGAGCCGCGTGTAGACCTGCGTCGTCGTGATGTTGGCGTGCCCGAGAAGCTCCTGCACGGCGCGCAGGTCGCCGCTCGACTGCAGCACGTGCGTGGCGAACGAGTGCCGGAGCATGTGCGGGTGCACGCGCGCGGGCACGCCGGCCTCGAGCGCACGCTGCGCGAGCCGCGAGCGCACCTGGCTCGCGGTGAGCCGCGTGCCCCGCCGGCTCACGAACAGCGCGGCTTCCCCAGGACGCGCGAGCTGCGATCGCACGTCGCTCCACGCCGCAAGCGCCTCCAGCGCCGCGCGGCCCACGGGGACGGTGCGACGCTTCGAGCCCTTGCCGAGCACGTGCGCGCTCGCATCGGCGGCGTCGATCCAGCCTGCCGCCGCAGCGCTCGCCTGCGCATCGAGACCCACCAGCTCCGCGATCCGCAAACCGCAACCGTACAGAAGCTCGACGAGGCAGCGGTCGCGCGCCTCGAGGGACGGGTCGGCGTCGGCACGCCGATGCTCCGCCAGGGCCACGGCCTGATCGACCGGCAGCGCCTTCGGCAGCGGCTTGGCCGCACGCGGCGCGCGCACGCCCTCCACCGGATTCGAGGCGACCAGTCCCGCGCGCCCGAGCCAGCGATAGAAGCCGCGCCAGGCCGCGAGCGCGATGGCGATGGAGCCCGGCGCGAGGCCCTGTGCATGCAGGTGCGCGGCCCAGCGACGCACCTGGGCGATCTCCACCGCCCGCAGCGGCACGCGCGCAGCCCGTGCGAACGATTGCAGCTTCGCGAGCGCGTCGGCGTAGAGCGTCAAGGTCCGCCGCGCGAGCCGGCGCTCGACCGTCAGGTGCTCGATGTGCCGAACGATGTCGGGATCGTCGTCCGGCAGGTGCCCGGCCCGCATGCGGCGCTCAGCTCGCCGGCAGCAGGCGCGACAACGCCGCGCTCGCGAGCTCGCCGATCCGCTCGAGGAAGTCGGTGCCCATGTCGGCGGTGTAGCGCGTCGGATCGGGCGACGCGAGCACGAGCAGCCCGAAGGCCAGCGGGCTCGCCTCGTCCCGCAACGGAATCATCGTGACGGAACGCACCGCCGCGGGCTCATCGAGCCAGCCCACGGCTTCGAAGCCCGCGTTCACGCCGCAATACGGCACCGACAGGCTGCTCGCGAACGAGCGCATGTCGTCGCTGACGGGTTGCGCGAAGGGCAGCGATGCGAACGCGTCGTCGGCGCCCCACACGCGGATCGCCCCCTGCGGGATGAGGAACTGTCCGAGCAGCCCCTCCACCAGCACGCTCGGCAGATCGGCCGCATTCGACGTGAGCATCAGCGTGCGCGTCCAGCGGTGCAGCTTGTCGGCCACCGACATGTTGTCCTGGCCGTGACGCATCATCTCGATGATCCGGTGCTCGAGCCCCTTGATCTTGTCGCGCAGCATTTCCATCTGCCGCTCCTGCAGCGACACGGCACGCTGGCCATGCGGGCTCGTGAGCTGGATCGCACCGAGCAGCTCGGCGTGGCGCTCGAAGAAACCCGGGCTCGCCGCGAGGTAGTCGGCGATGTCGCCTTCGGTGATGCCTTGCACGCCGGTGGCGGACGAGCCTGATGCGGGGGTCACAGTTCGATCTCTCCTTGGAA
>Ga0335069_10009716_pt1 | contig 13671 bp, 12 predicted proteins | sample Lox_Sample_11_FD_206714 | JGI IMG/M metagenome (GOLD analysis project Ga0335069, IMG submission 206714) | Soil microbial communities from Loxahatchee National Wildlife Refuge, Florida, United States - Lox_Sample_1.1 | ecosystem: Environmental > Terrestrial > Soil > Wetlands | place: USA... | reverse complement strand
CCATTCATTCTCCTTGTGTGTGGATATGTTATCGTGTGCGACCAGGATATGGCAAGAGAAATGTCTTCATCAGATTATGGCGGATAGTGTAACGCAGGTCACAAAAAAAATGCAACTTATAGAGCGCACTACCTTACAGAAAGCCCGATCCAGGAAAGAGCGTACAGGAACCGCAGAGGCTGCCAAAGCACCTACCCGGGAGGCTTTCGAAGCGAGGGAGAGTGGCCTTGATTTTTCATTGACACATTTTTTGGAATAAGTTCTAATATAGTAGGACTTGTTTCAGGAAGTAATTTGATATAAAATGCGCATAAATGTTTATATCAAAAGTAAAGAAACCGACGGCAAATGCGATAATAAGCGTATGGATTTATAAAAACGTTGGAGAAGAGGAATCATGGAAAAACTCTGCATTGTAAAAAGGAGAACCAAAACCACAGAACCGGGGCAGGATTCCACAACAACGATAGTCACCCAGGAAAGGGAGACGGTTGTGGAGGAAACGGATGTCCAGGAACTGGACAAAACCCCAAGTTCCAGTCCATCGAACGGCTTTAACGTTCATGATGGCGACCACCTGATATTCAAAGAGGTTGCCGGCGATGAGGAGCAGATATTTTCCATCCAGTTGACGCCGGAGCAGTCGCAGGTTGTCCAGTCCATGAATTGCATTAAAGACCTCCTCTCAGGAAAACATCACGGCGTGAAGATGTCCATGCAACAGACGGTTGACGGAAAGACTGCCTTCAATTTTCACTTCAAACCTGTGTACACCACCCGAATGCTGGATGCACACGATGTGGCTATTATGCTTCAAATAAGCAAGAGCATGCTTTACCGACTCGTCAGAGAAAAAGAGCTGAAGAGCTACAAAGTGGGTCATCTGAGACGCTTTTTGCTTGAAGATGTTGTGGGATATTTGAGTGGTAGTATTCGAATCTGAAGCCTTGCAGGTTTGTGTGGTAATGACGATAACAGCCGGTTTTAATATATGCAGTTCCCGAAGTGAAGGAGGTTATCTACATGTATACTGATTATTGGGGACTCAAGAAGGCGCCGTTCGACAACGTGCCGGACCCTTCGATGTATGTTGAAGCGCATGCATCCGTTGAGAATACCATAGCGGAAACTCTGTTTGCCATTGAGGAAGGGAATGAATGTCTCACCGTCATAGTGGGCGATGTTGGCTTGGGAAAAACACTGTCTCTACGGATGATCCTTGATTCGCTGGATCATGAGAAATATAAGATCGCTTTCGTCACAAATCCGGATATGTCATTCGTGCAGCTCTTGCGGGAGATCATTGGCCAACTTACCGGCAAAGAGTGCGAGGTAAAGGGAAAGATCGAGTTACTCGAAGTCTTCAACAAGCTTCTTTTTTCCACGGCCGACGAAGGAAAAAAGGTGCTCATATTCATTGATGAGGCAAACGCGATCTCCCCCACAAATCTGGAGAGCTTAAGACTTCTCACGAACATGCAGGATGATGACAGGAATCTTTTCACGATAGTTTTAGCCGGACAGCTGGAATTTGCCAAGAGGCTCGAGCATCCCAAGCGGGCAAATCTTTATCAACGCATCGGTACATACAACCGAATCGAAAAGATGGAAAGCGAAGAACTGGTCAAGAAATACGTCGAGACGAGACTTAAACTGGCGGGAGCTTCGAAAAACTTTTTTACCGACGACGCCGTGCACTGGCTCTGGGAGTTTTCGGAACACGGTGTGCCTCGGCTCATCAACAAGATAGCGAAACTATGCCTCAAAGCCGGCGAAACGAATAATTTTCACACAATTAATGGAGAGATTGTACAACAGATCGGAGACCGGTTCGACAAAATGACAGGTCCCGCTGTGCAAAGAAGACGGATGAAAGAATCGCCGGTCCCTCAGGTCGCCAAGAAGGAAGCGGCTGAAGAGACCTTTGTGCCGGAGAAGCCCATAAAGACTCCTGAACACGCACAAGAGAAAGCGCCCGCTTTTATGGCCCCGCCGCCTCCACCGCCCCCTCCTCCCCCTCCTCCCCCTCCACCGCCCCCTCAGGCTGCCCCTGCGGTCAGCACTGCGCCGGAGATGAGCGTAGCGCGCCCACAGACGGAACCCGTTGAACTGGAATCTCAAGCGATGGCAGAAGAGCCGGTGATTGAAGTACCGAAACAGGATTTGAAGGAAGAAATCTTCCTTAAGCTCGAAGAAGAAGTCGAAGAATCATCGGCCGAGCCGATCCTGGAAAAGGCTGCGGCCGCTCCGCCGCCTCCTCCTCCGCCGCCTCCGCCACCACAGATATCGGCAGATTCTATTCCTCAACAGAAGATTGAGGAGCGCCTGGAAACAAGGGTGCCTGCGCCTGAAGTGCCAAAAGAAGTGCCTGTTGTCGAAAAATTGGAAGATAAGATTGTCGAAAAGGCAGCGCCTCCGCCGCCTCCTCCTCCACCTGCACCACCAGAAGCAAAAGAAACGGAACCAATGGAAGCGGCGACAAAGGATGTGGTTCGCCCGACCGAAAAAGAGGCGCCTGAAGCGGGGGAAGACCCGGACACGATAATCATAGCCGGTTGCAAGATTAAGATCGATATAGCGCCGCATATTATTGAGCAGACGCACTCGGTGAGCATTGAACAACGCCGGAAGGTTGCCGGTGTGCTCGCGGCCCAGACCCTTGAAAAGAACCCGCAATTAACGGCTTCACCCACGGTGGATCCGGTGTCCGTGTGGAGCGACATTTTGAACTTGATTATGAAGAGGCTTGAGTAGTCGAGTACTGAACAGGAATCCGCAAAAAAAGGTTTATCTCAATTCTTCCAACAGTTGCTTGGCGCCCCAGTGATTGGGATTGACGGATAGCACAAACTGAAGCCTTTGTTTGATTTCACCGATGCTGTCCTGGTTGAGTTTCGATTTATCCTCGAGATATTGGAGTCTGGCTACATTAAAATGGATTTCTTCCTGGTAATTGTCGATGGCTAGAGATTTGCCATAGGCAAAAACCGCTTGCTTGATACTCCCTAGCTCCTCATAGATGGTGCCCAGGCTATTCCATGCATCGGTGTTGTCCTCGCTAAGTTGTATGATCTGAGAGTAGCAGTCAAAGGCTTTCCTGTGTTCCCCCTGCTGCATCTGAAGACGTCCCAGATTATTTAGAGCTTTGAGATGGCGAGGATCGATCTTTAAGACCTCCATATATTGTTCGATGGCTTCATCGAACATATCGTGTCGGTCGTAGACTGCGGCGAGGTAAAAATGTGGCTGTGACGCATTGGGCTCGATACTGATCGCTTTCTCCCAGAGCGCTATGGCGCCGTTATAGTCCCCCTGAAGCTCGGCTATGTGGGCGAGGTTGATGTAAGACTCCATGTGTTTGGGGTTAAGTTTTAATGCCAGCTCATACATCTGTTTTGCGCTGCCAAAGCGTTCCATTTTTTCGTATGCGTAGCCGAGATTGTTGTATGCTTCGATATTTTCTGGTTCCAGTTGAACGACCTTGGCAAAGAACTTGAGCGCCTTCTCATACTCTTCCCTCTTGATGTATATGAGGCCGAGATTGACGTAGGCGTCAGTATATTTGGGGTCAAGCTGTATGCACGTCTTGTATGCCTTGATAGCTTTATCAAATGACTGCTCCAGTAAATGGCAGTGATATCCTTCCAAGAACCATTGCTGGGCAGTCTTTCTTACCGCCATTCATCCCTCTCTGTATGATGAAATATGAAATTAAATACTGTCACTTGGCTCGTAGTAAATCATATGAATTTGCGGTGGCCGAAACACCAGTCTCATGTTAGCAAAGAGGTGCTTCATTGTCAAGGGCAAAAGGGGCAAGAAGCCATGCGGGTGAAGGCGCGGCGATTGAGAGCTTTCGACACATTCATTTGATCAAAGGCCAACCAATTTCTCATACCCTGGACGGTATCTGTCGAATGATTTCTTTGAGAGCATTAATCTTTCCTCTATCGAATTTCTTATCATGATAGTAGGTTTTTTCAAACTCCGTCACGAAGCGGCACGCATATGTTCTGACCTCACTATCAGCAACGGAGGCGACAAATTCCTCAAGACCCTGGCAATCTCTTCTGTTATAGCCATGCTTCTCCATTCTTCTCAAGAACTGCCCGATGACTCTGTTTTCGGGCGTCATTTTGTTGAGCAAGAATCGTCTGGCGAGAAAGATGATAGAGGTCGTAAGGGCGAGAACCAGGACGATTGCTAAAATGCGCCGTCTGCTAAGAGAGAGATTGAAAGAAGGTTTCCTGAATCCTGTCATGAAAGTGTGGGCGATAGATAACTGCTTTTCAAGATTGTAATTGATCACGATGCCATACCAGTAATAGTTGATGGTGTCGAAAAAAATCTGTAAGTGAAGAAACGTATTTTTCCCGGGAAAGGTGTAGACATCCGTGGATGCAGGCGTAGGATCCAAGCGCACCCATCCCCTTCCTGCAATGAAGGCTTCCACCCAGACATGGGCGGTCTTCTGCGGGACTATATAATAATCTCCCATATCATTGTAATAGCCGCCGTGGTATCCTCCGATAAGTCTTGAGGGGATCTTCGCGATCCTCAGCATAACGGCCATGGCAGAGGCAAAGTATTCGCAATTTCCACGCTTTGTTTCAAAGAGGAAAGATTCAAGCGGATTCTTGGACACAGGGAGGCTCTCGAGAGAATATCCATACTGTCCGCTCTTAAGATAGCGAAAGATAGCGCTCACGGATTCTTCCTGGCTCTTTGTGGAAGTAAGGCTGCGGACGAGTTCGACGATCTTCGGCGATAGTCGGGCGGGTAGCTGTAGATAGGTCTTAACGTCTATCTTTTCCTCCGCGATAGTGTCCGATATAGCCGACGTAACTTCGTAGCGGATCCTTCGCTCCATAGTCGCAGGCGAGACGTAGGTCAGATCTTTACGCCTCTTCGCCCTTCTCTGCGACATGAAGAGAGGTTTGTCGAGACCAAAGAGATAGACGTTCTGATAGGGTTCAAGGTATATAGTCTGCTTCAAAATCCTGCCAGACATGCGCGGATGCGATGGGTACTCGGTCACGGCCGTTAATGCCGTTTTTTCTGAAGTGTTCCAGGAAGTCCCGTCAAAATAGTCAAGGGTGATTCCTCTCCAATAGAGTAGAGCTTCATCAATCTTTTCCATATGCGCCCTGAAGATGACGCTTGCGTCCTCCTGAATGCTCGATATTTCGCCAAGCCTCACCCTGTCAGTGAAACCGGTTTTAGCATCACCCGGTCTATTGAGAAAGTCGAGAAGGGGATATTGCGCTCTTGGAAGTATTACGAACATCAGCGCAGAGAGAGGAATGGCGAGGATGGGTATGTAGAGGCATTTCAGGACCATTTTTCTGGCGGTCTCGCGAGTGAGCTCGAGGTTGGGGTCCTGGGCGTAGTACGTGAGAAACACGAAGGCTATGGACAGAAGAAAGACGAAGAGCAGTAGATAGACAACAAAGATCACACCGAGCGTGAAAAGCCCTATGCCGGAAAGGAGGAAGAGCGATATGGCGTATATTTGCATGTAGTCTCTCACCTGTTCAAGCTCAAGAAACTTGATGCCGAGAAGCATGAGAAGGGCCTCAAGCATCTCGGTCACAAAGTCGTCCTTGTTAAGCGTGAAAAGAAAAAAGAGCACCACCGCTATGGAAAAGATCGTGAGTAGACGGCGTGACACGGAAATGCCTTTGAATTCCCTGTAGATCGCGACTGCAAAAAGAAGCAGGAAGATAAGGGAGTATTCAAGATGGATATAACCCGTGAGCGCGGCAAAAGAAAGCATGCCGATGCACGCGGTCAATCCCTTTATGAGAGACTCTATTCTGAACTGACGTGGGATGATCATCGCTACTGACATGAGCTCAGCCTGAAGTATGATTCGGTATTGCGTCGGGCACGAGCGTACCGGCGCTATTGATTCTCGTGTTCGTTCCGTACAGGGCAAGTTCTCTGAGAAGATTAAGTCTGTGGCTCGGTGAAGCTTCGGGTGGATAGAATCTTCCGTCTATCTTTAACCCTACGGGAATGTTCTTTTTTGACAGTTGAACAATGGTGTAAGCGAGAGACGAAAGCCTTTCTTCGATATCCTTGACTGCCACCTTTTCAAAATCTATGATTACAGGCCTGTATGAAAGGGAAGAGAGCTCTTTTGTCTTGAGTTTGCCCGTCTTTGCCGTAGCTTTCCAGTGTATGTATTTGAAAGGGTCTCCCCGCACATATTCTCTGATAGACACAATGTCCGATTCATAACCTAACGCGTCCGAGAGCCGTTCTCCGCGTCCCCTCGTTTCGACCGGATAGACCGTAAAGAGTTCGCAAGGTTTAAGCGAAGGGAATACAATACAGCTCACGCTCCGACCCGTATCTTTGAAACGTGTGAAGAAGTTAAAGGGGAACACGGAATAGATGTGAGAATCTTGTATGGTATGCAATCCCCTTTTTGGAAAGGAGATGTCCGTATTAAGAGACGACGTGTCGGCCGCGTCAGTAAACGGAAACAGGGCGTCGAACTTATCTGTCTTCAGTCGGACGAGAAAGGCGGGCAAAAACCTCTTTTTGTTGTTGAGGGTGATTCTTATCGGAACCGGGGCGCCCGCGTAGATTTCTCGGGGCATATCGATGGCGAAATCAAGTTTAGAAAGATTTGCTTTTCCGAAAAGGCCGGAGAGGCTCATGAAGCTTAACAGTGCGGAAACGATGATATAAATGAGGTTATTGTTTGTATTAGTTGCAGCGACCCCGAGGAAGATGGTGACTACGATATAAAGAAATCCCGCCTTGGAGATTCTGATTACAGGGGTATTGGTATTGCGTTTACGATGGATCTTATGACCTCCCTTTTGTTGATGTTTTCGTATTCTTCCTTAAATATTACCCGGTGCGATATGGTATATTCCGCGAGTTCCTTGATGTCTTCGGGAATGACGAAATCCCTTCCATGAAAGTACGCGTTCGTTTTCGCAGTATTCGTGATGGTGAGGGCGCCCCGCGTGGATAGGCCGGCGGAGAGATAATCGCTCTCTCGTGTAGCATGGAGTATTAAGAGGGTATATTCAAGAATCTTGTCCGAAATATAAACGGTCTTTGTTATCTCGTCCTGTATCGCGGCCACGTCGTCCTGGTTTACGACCGGGTCAATGAGATATATGTCTTCCCGTTTGCTGCCTATCTTCAGTATCTCTCTTTCCGCGTCCCGCGAAGGATAACCGATACTGATTTTCATCATGAACCTATCGAGCTGTGACTCAGGAAGAGGAAACGTACCGAATTGTTCAGCCGGGTTCTGAGTGGCGATGACGCTGAATAATTTTGGAAGTTTGTATGTTCTTCCCTCGATGGTTACCTGCTTTTCTTCCATGGCCTCGAGGAGAGCGCTCTGCGTTTTTGGTGTCGCCCTGTTTATTTCATCGCAGAGCACTATGTTATTGAATATGGGGCCTGGATGGAATTCAAACTCCCCGGCCGTTTTGTTGTATATGGACAGTCCGGTAATGTCTGTGGGTAACAGGTCGCTTGTGCACTGAATTCTCCCAAATGTGAGGCCCAGAGATTTTGCTATGCCGATAGCGAGCGTGGTCTTTCCCAAGCCGGGCAGATCTTCTATGAGAAGGTGGCCTCGTGAAAAAAAAGAGATAAGCGATAGGTTAAGCGGCTCCTCCTTTCCCTGAAGATAAGTGGATAACGAGCTCTTTATAAAATCTATCTTATGCGAATTGGGCCCCATATGATGTCCGCCGGTCTCCTTTTTGCATTATAGTAACATATTTGTGCGCTTAAGGTCTTGATCTACGGCACAGTTTGACAAAATCGGTATTTTCATATTCAATTATGCCTATGCAAAATCCGCAGTTCCCTGATTTTAAACCAATCGGGCTTGAAGATCGTGAGTTCATTGATGGTCTTTTGTCCGCAGATAACCCAACGATTTCCGAGATGACCTTCACGAATCTTTTTATATGGCGCCGTCATTACGCGTTTCAATGGTCGATATACAAGGACTGGCTTTTTATCATATCCGGACAAGGCCAGGGTGGCGTCTACGCTTTCGAGCCCATAGGCTCGTCGCCGCGGAAAGAAGCCGTTTTCACACTTCTCACGTGGCTTCGCGATACCATGCAAGTAGAAGACGCGAGGATAGAAAGGGCAGATCAAAAACTTATTTCGGAGTTAAGCGACCTGCCAGACTTCTCTATTGAGCCTCTCCGGGACCATTTCGATTACGTCTATCGCAGGGAAGACCTGGTGCAGCTTGCAGGCAACAAGTACCGATCCAAGAGAAACCACATTAACCAGCTCCTGCGTTTTCACGCGTGCGTCTACGAACCTCTTCAAGGTCGGCATATCGACGACTGCCTGGAGTTGCAGGAAAAATGGTGCCAGATGCGCAGATGCGAAGACGACTTGAGCCTGCTCAGCGAACATGAGGCGATTGTGGAAATACTCACCCATTTTGACGCATTGCAAGTCCAGGGCGGAGTGGGTCTCGTGGGAGGAAAACTCGGGGCTTTCACTATCGGTGAGCAACTGAATAGTGATACGGCCGTAATCCACATCGAAAAGGCGGACCCGGAGATGTCGGGTCTCTATTCGTTCATTAACCAGCAGTTTTGTGAAAATGTGTGGCAGCACGTTACCTACATCAACAGGGAACAGGATCTGGGCATACCTGGACTGCGTGAAGCAAAGCTTTCCTACTATCCCGATCACTTTTCGGAAAAGTTCAGGATTCGTTTGAAATAGTTCGGGCGGTTTGCCGGAAAAGATCCTGCCCGGCGCCCGGCATCGTGCGCAACAGGTTCTTGTCGGAGCCGTCTATTTTCTCTCGGGCAAGTTGTGGTTCAGCGTTCAGACGTTTTTCTGGTTTCTCCATGGTGGTGGGGAAACGGGGTGCACGAATTCGATGAGAAAGGGTTCATCCCACGTTACATCGTTGCGGAATATTCTTGCGAGACCCTTGAGGGTTTTAGTGCGTTTTGCCTTAATGTCAAACGCCCGGGCCAACTTCACGAAATCGGGATTTCTGAGATTCATGAAGCCTTGAATGGCGTAGCGATCGATCATGGCGTCTTCGAGAATAGCGAAGCTATTGTTGTTGTAAATAAAGATTACGACCGGGATGTTATATTGCTTCATAACGGCTATTTCCGACAGGGTGGGCAGAGCCCCGCCATCCCCGCATAAAGCGAGGCACGGCCTGTCCGGACGCGCGATTCTGGCTCCGATGGCCGCCGGTATGGAATAGAAGATCGGTGATACGCCCCGGGGCATGAGAAAGCTGTTCCTAAGATATACCGGCAGGTAATATTCCGACCAGTAAGAGGGGATATTCAAGTCGCACGCAATAGTCGTGCTCTCGGGAATAGAATCACGTATACATTTCATCACGGCGTACCCCGGAGCGCTTAGGGCAAGCCTCGCTTCCTCCTGACGCTGCAAGGTCTTGAGATGTTCGAGATCCCATCGGAAGACTTTCCTCTCCATGATGCGTTTTATGCCAAGAAGAGCCTCCTCCACATTGCCGGCGAACTTGAGCCGTGCAGCATAGTTCTTATCCATCCATTGATCGTCGATATCGATGTGAACAAGTTCCCTGAAACTCACGCCTCTCCGCCCGGCATCGACGTCGCGGAGCCTTGTCCCTATAGCGATGATGAGATCGGATGATGTGAGGATATCCCGCACAACACCCTTTCTCATGATATTACCGAAGGCGTACGGGTTATCTTCGCGCACGACGCCTTTGCCTCCCGTGGTGCTTAAGAACGGGATGGAAGAATTGCGGCATATGTCGTTAAGAGCAAGACTGGCATTCTCGGTCATGAGAGCGGCTCCTCCCACAATAATCGGGTTCGTCTTGGTCTTAAGGAGCTCTGCGAAGGTGTGAAGAAAGGTGCGAATATCACCTTCTTTCCGGTCTTTCGGAACGGGGTCGGAGGCGTCGATCTGTTTGTGCACGGGAGCAATTCCCGAAATCTCTTTACCGAACATGGTGTGTGGAACGGATATGAGAGTGGGGCCGCGCCGGCCGGAGCCGGCTTCTTCGTATGCCTGCTGAAGAACTTGGGGCAGATCAGTTGGATCGATTACCCGATAGCTCTTCTTGATGAAGCGGCTAAAGATATTTTCGGGCTCCACAATGCCATGGAGAATACCTTTATTCAATTCGCTTGTTTCCACGTCTATGTGTATGATGAAAAGAGGAATGTCATCATGAAAGGCTTCCATGCATCCGGAGACGATGTTACCGAGTCCTGGTCCGGCGGTAACGAGCAGCACGCCGGTCCTCCCCGACGCCTTTGCATAGCCTTGAGCCATAAATATCATGTCAGATTCATGTCTGCACGTAATTATGCGCATATTTTTCTGGTGGGACAGACGTTCGTTGAGCGGGAGCGTATGTATACCGGGTAACTGGAAGATGCACCGAATGTCATTTCTCTCAAAAAAATCTATAAGTGCTTGTTTTACCAGCATTTGGTGTCCAGACCCATTAGTTTAGCATAGTGAACATAGAAGTTAAATAAAAATTTACTTGACAAAGAAAAATAATACTAATAGTTTAATAACGTAAACTTTGTGTAAGCGTATATTGTTATTATGAAGATCGATAAAACAAGTATAGGTGACCGTATCAAAACCTTAAGGCAGGCGAAGAGCCTCACTCAGGAAGAATTGGGCACAAGAGCAGGCCTGACTAAAGGGTTTATTTCACAGGTGGAGCGAAACCATACCTCGCTTTCTGTTGAGAGCTTGATCGGCATTCTTGATGCCCTTGATGAGAAGCCATCGGCTTTCTTCAACGGGGCCTACGACGAAAAGATCGTGTTTGAGCCCAAAGACAGGGTGGACCTGGACATTAACGGCGTCAAGATGTTTCAGATACTCGTTCCCGCTGCCCAGAACAGGATGATGGACCCCGCACTGCTCATACTTGCAGTTGGAGAGAAAACCCCCGAGGAAGAACCGCACGAGGGCGAAGAGTTTGGATTCGTTATTGCGGGCAGTGTAGACCTTGTGCTCGGGGCAAGGACATACAAGTTGAAGAAAGGCGCATGTTTCTTCTTCAAAGCAAAAAAGAGACATTACATAGCGAACAGGCGAGCGAAAGAAGCTGTGGTGCTGTGGGTGTCTTCGCCTCCTAATTTTTAGGACCCCGTAACGGGAAAGGAATTTGTTTTAGGGAGGATGATAATATGGAACATCGTAAAAACACGCGTCGGGAGCAGGATGACGTTGGGTTTGCTGCCGTTGTCTCGTGGGATTAGGCGAATGGAGGATGAAGGAATGACCCCAAAAAAAGTTTTTCTTACAAAAGGAGTAGGCGTCCATAAAGACAAGTTATCATCCTTTGAGGTCGCATTGAGAAATGCCGGCATTGAGAAGTGTAACCTTGTCTATGTATCGAGCATATTTCCGCCCAAATGCAAGATTATCTCGAAGGCGGCTGGGCTCAAACAACTTCGGGCCGGCCAGATCACGTACTGTGTAATGTCACGTAATGAAACGAATGAGCCGAACCGTCTTATCTCCGCATCGGTCGGTTTTGCCATGCCCAAGGATTTTACGAACTATGGCTATATTTCCGAACACCACGCTTTCGGTGAAAAGGCTGTCGTGTCCGGCGAATATGCCGAAGACCTTGCCGCAACAATGCTCGCGAGTACACTTGGTTTGCCTTTTGATCCGAACGAGGCGTGGGATGAACGCAAGCAGTTCTACAGGGCGAGTGGCCATATATTCAAAACCAAGCACATTTGCCAGTCAGCGGAGGGAAACAAGGACGGTCTCTGGACCACCGTGCTGGCTTCGGCAGTCTTTATAATGGAATGAGATGTCGGATCGTCGCCTTGATTTTTGCGGGCTAAGAAGCAACGAGTCGCAATATGGGTCGGCTACTGCGGTCATTCTTCCGGTCCCCTTCGACAAGACGAGTACCTGGTGTAAGGGTGCAGACCAGGGGCCGAAAGCAATCATCGAGGCTTCGCGATATCTCGAATTCTACGATATCGAAACGGATACCGAGATTCTCACAAAGGGAATTTACACGGCAAGACCGATCAAAGCCGCCTCCTCCTCTGCGCTCATAAGAAAGACTGAAAGAGCCGCCTTACGGTTTATTCAAGACAATAAGCTCGTTGTAACGTTGGGCGGCGAACACTCCGTTTCCATCGGTGCTATTAAGGCGTACGCTGACCGGTTTCAAGGTTTAAGCGTATTGCACCTTGATGCTCATGCCGACTCCCGCGACTCATATGAAGGGAGCCGTTACAACCATGCCTGCGTCATTGCCCGTGTCCGTGAGGTTGTCGGGAACATCGTTTCCGTGGGAATACGCAGTATGGATGCGTCTGAGCGGCCGGGCATGGATAAGAAGAGAATGTTCTTCGCGCACACGATCTATGATTCCGAGGAGTGGATAACCCGGGTGGTGCGGCTACTCGGTAGGAACGTATACGTCACCATCGATCTCGATGTGTTCGATCCGGGCATCATGCCATCCACAGGCACGCCGGAGCCGGGCGGCCTGTCTTGGTATCAGGTCATGAAACTCCTCCGCGCGGTCTCGAAATCGAAGCGGGTTCTCGGGTTTGATGTGGTCGAACTGTGCCCGTCTCATGTGAAAGCGCCCGATTTTCTTGCCGCTAAATTGATCTACACGTTCTTAAGTTATATAGAAGCGAATGCGCCTCGTGGCATATCGTAGTGGTGTGTTGCGGAACTCGTCCGGAGCGCTTCCTGAGGCGCTGAAGTTGATGTGAAATGGAGCATTATAGTATAGAACCTCGCATGGAAGCCGTTGAGCTAGGAGACACATATGGATGATAGAAAGAAGCATGGAAGGATCATGATAATCGGGGCAGGGGGCGTTGCCCAGGTCGCCTGCCACAAGTGTGCGCAGGTTCCGGAGGTCTTTACGAGCATACTGGTTGCGAGCAGGACGCTCTCCAAGTGCGAGGCCATAAAGACCGACATCAAGTCAAGATATGAGAAAGACATTGAGGTAGCACAGGTAGATGCCGACAATGTGCCGGAATTATCGAAACTTATTCAGACGTACAAACCCGATTTGGTTCTCAATCTCGCGCTCCCCTACCAGGACCTGCACATCATGGATGCGTGCCTTGCCACAGGCGTTCACTACATAGATACGGCCAATTATGAACCGCTCAACGAGGCCCGTTTTGAATATAGATGGCAATGGGCCTATCAGGAACAGTTTGCCAGAAAAGGGATTATGGCGGTCCTCGGTTCGGGCTTCGACCCCGGCGTAACGAATGTCTTTACCGCCTATGCGATGAAGCATTTCTTTGACGAGATCAACTACCTGGACATACTTGACTGCAACGCGGGAGATCACGGCCGGGCCTTCGCCACCAACTTTAACCCCGAGATCAATATCAGGGAAGTGACACAAGTCGTACGACACTGGGAAGAGGGCAAATGGATAGAGTCACCGGCTATTATCGAAGAGGGTAGTACCCATTTCAGCTTTGACTATCCGGTTGCGGGAACCAGGGAGAGTTATCTGCTCTATCATGAGGAACTGGAATCGCTTGTTCAACACATAAAGGGACTCAAACGGGCCAGGTTCTGGATGACCTTCTCGCAGAACTATCTCACCCATCTCAGGGTACTCAGGAATATCGGTATGACACGCATAGATGAAGTGGATTACGA
>Ga0335069_10009714_pt1 | contig 13673 bp, 10 predicted proteins | sample Lox_Sample_11_FD_206714 | JGI IMG/M metagenome (GOLD analysis project Ga0335069, IMG submission 206714) | Soil microbial communities from Loxahatchee National Wildlife Refuge, Florida, United States - Lox_Sample_1.1 | ecosystem: Environmental > Terrestrial > Soil > Wetlands | place: USA... | reverse complement strand
GTGATCCACAGCGGCACGTAGTCGCTCTCCTGCACCTTGAGCTGCTGGAGCGCGTCGACGTACTGCAGGATGTGCGAGCTCGACGTCGCGCCGCCCTGGTCGATGTAGATGTGGTAGCCGAATCCGTCCCACGGATAGCGGCGCCCGTAGTTCGCCTGCATCCAGTCCCACGGCCCGAGCTGGTAGACCTGCTGCGCGTAGTCGGTCGCCGGCGAGAAGCTGCCGCCGATGTCGTGGGCGAAGAGGCCCCCCGCGATGAGGTGCAGCCCCTTGCTCGTGATGACCGAGTTGGCCTGGACGAACACCTCGGCGAGCATCTTCGAGTACACCAGCGGCAAGATGTACGTGCCGCCCGCGTGCGTCGGATCGTTCGCGTAGTTCGAGTTCGTCCACGCGTTCGGCTCGTTCCAGATCTCCCAGTACTTCACCTGATCGCCGTAGCGGGTCATGAGCAGCTTCGCCGTGTCGACGAAGGTCTGCACGTACGGGCTCATGCCCGTCGAGTCGTACCCGGAGTTCCAGTCGGTCTGCCCGCCGGTGGTCGACTCGTAGAGGACGATGCCCATGACGTCGAGGCCGTGCTCGCGGGCGACGGCCATGTACGCGTCGTACTGATCGAAGAGGGCCTGATCCCACGTCGTCTGCGTGTCGATGCGGAACCCCATGCGCAGCCCGCCGATGCCCGCTTGATCTACGTGCTGGGCGTACTGCTCCGTGAGCCCGTTCTGCAGGTTGTAAACCCCCGGTCCGTTGCCGCTGTAGTACTGGCAGTCGCGAGCCCTCGCGGAGCGGGTCGCGAGCAGAAGCGAACCCGTCGCTCCGAAGGCGACGAGAAGGAGGCGAAGGCGCATGCAGGCGAGGAGTGGAGCACGCGGCGTTCCAGGGGTCGCCTGGTGCGTCGATGCACCACCCGTGTGCCGGATCGGAACGTTCGCCATACTTGCTTTGGCGATTCGCGTGCGTAGGCTTCGCACGTACCCGTTCCGAACAGGGAGGAAGGCAGATGTGGCTTCTTAGGGCGCAGGGATTCTTGGCGGTGGGTGCCGTGGGCGCACTCGTGTGCGCGCTGGCCAGTGGCCAGGTGGCGTGCAGCAGCAGCTCCGGTGGCGGTCTTCCCAGCAGCTCGGGAAGCGGCAGCGGAAGCGGAGGCGGCGACGACTCGGGCGGCAGCTCCGGCGGCAGCAGCGGAGGAAGCTCGGGTAGCGGTTCCGGCAGCAGCGGTGGCGAGGCCGGCGTCGAGCCTTCCATCATGATCACGTCGCCGACGAGCGGGTCGACCGTGACGCCGACGGGAGCAAAGGACTCGGTGGACGTGCAGTTCACCGCGCTCAACTTCACGTTCGCGGACCCGTCCTCCACGAATAATTGCAGCTCGATGTCCGACAACTGCGGTCACATCCACGTCCTCGTCGACGGCAGCGCGTGCACGCCCAGCGGCTCCCCCTACAACAACGACGACTCGACCGGGAGCCCGGCAACGGCGTTCCTGAGCACGTGCCCGATGGTAAACGGCATGCACAAGATCACCCTCGAGCTGCACCACAACGACCACTCGCCGATCCAGGTGGGCGGGATGACGGTGCAGGACTCGGTGATGGTCACTGCAGGCAGTGGCGGCGGCGACGCGGGCAGTGACTGATCGAGTCGCCTCACGACTGGTACACGCGGCGGTGCTCGTGGCCGTCGCGTGCGCCGTCAGCGCTTGCGGCAGCGAAGGATCGCCGGCATCGCCGACGTTCCAGGGGGGACCCGTGTTGGATGCGTCCGTCCCCGAGGCGAGTTACGTGGTCTGTCCTCCCGAGCTCGACGCGAGCTTCTCGGACCTGCTGAACAGGGTGATGTCGACGCAGGCGAGCTGCGGAACATCGATGGTCTACAACTGCCACTCGCCGACGGGTGCGACGCCGACGGGCACCGGCAACCTGCTCAATCTGGCTCTGGCCGACTCGGGAGTGGAGGGCGGACTCGATCCCGCGGCGATCTACGCCGAGCTCGTGAACCATGCGTCCACGAATTACCAGTGCACCGATCCCCCTGCGGTCTGCAAATCGATACAGCGAGTCGCCCCCGGCGACGCTGGCGGGAGCCTCCTCTACATCAAGCTCACGCTCAAGACGACGACCGACCCGCACTACGGCGAGGGGATGCCCCTCAGCGCACCTGGCTCGATCTGTCCCGAGGCCCTCGACGCCTTCAAGACGTGGATCGATCAGGGCGCGCAGATGAACTGACTCGCCGCGAGTTTGCGATGATCAGTCGCGAGTGAGCCTCGTTCGGGGGCGATCTTGCGAGAATCGGGCGCTAGTCTGCGATGATCGGGCGGAATCTCCGCGAGATTGCGCGCGAGTTTCGCTCAATCGGGACCGATCTCGCGAAGCTCGCGCCCGAGTGAGCGAAGATCGGGCACGAGTTTGCGAAGATCGCGCGCGAATGAGCGAGAATCGGGCGCTGGTTTGCGATGATCGGGCGGAATCTCCGCGAGATTGCGCGCGAGTTTCGCTCAATCGGGACCGATCTCGCGAAGCTCGCGCCCGAATGAGCGAGGATCGGGCACGAGTTTGCGAAGATCGCGCGCGAATGAGCGAGAATCGGGCGCTGGTTTGCGATGATCGGGCGGAATCTTCGCGAGATTGTGCGCAAGTTTCGCTCAATCGGGGCCGAGCTTGCGTAAGCTCGCGCCCGAATGAGCGAAGATCGGGCGCGAACTTGCGAAGGTCGCGCGCGAATGAGCGAGAGTCGCGCGCGAATGAGGGAGACTCGCGCGCGAATGAGGGAGACTCGGGCGCGAATGAGCGAAGATCCGGCGCGATCTTCGTGGAATCGGCCGGGACCTTGCGTGGATCGGCGGCGAATGACCTTCATTCCTGCGCGAACATCGTGATCATCACGGTCGACTGAGCGACGTTCTCACGCGAAGAAGCGGTCTTCTCGGCCGAACGAGACGACCTCTAGCCCTGATCACCGAACATCCCGCGCGAACGAGGGGACCTTCGGACCTGACTCCTCGATCTCTCGAGGTGTCTCCTGGAACTCCTGCGCTGGTGAGCGTTCGCCCCGTCGAGACGAGCGCCCTTCTCCCGGTGACCAGCGTTGATCTCGCGGAGACTCGCGGTCCTCTTGGCGAGACCAGCGCTCTTCGCGGGCAGATCACGACTCATCTCCCGCGAATGAGCGCGATTGTGTCGCGAAGACGGGAGATCACTTCCACCACGTCGACCAATCGGGCACGGGGCACCAGTCTTTGCCCTTGGGAGCCGGGGAGATTCCGGACCATGCGCGCTTGATCGGGGAGTCGGCGCGAAGGTAGCCGTCGCGCAGGAGCACGTCGTAGCCGATGACCGGACCCTGACCGTCGAGGGCCGCCACGACGTGTGGGTAGTCGTGACCGAAGAAGTGCACGCCGGTCTCGGCGAGGTCGAACGACGCGGCGTCGAAGTGGGACTCCAGCTCCTCGGCGTCCATCTTTTCGTCGAACGGCTTGGCCCGGGCGGCGCACTTGAGGACGCGTCGCAGGAGATCGCGCACGAAGACGTCGTGCGAGGTCACCGGGCTTCCGGTGCGCAGGTCGATGGTGACGCGCGAGAAGGCGAGCTCGCCTGGATGGGCGCCGCCGCCGTCGATCGAGCCGCTCTGCTCCAGGGTCGCGAATTCGCGGAAGGAGTCGACCAGCGTCTGCTGCGTGTCGGCCTCGAAGCCGAAGCCGTCGCCGCACTTGTCCGCCGAGTGCGCCAGGGCGAGCTCGAGGCGCGCCCCCACGAAGGGCTCGAGGCCCTGGCGGTTGATCGACTGCTCCACCTGGGCGTCTCGCAGGCCGAACAGCTCGATGCGGCTCTCCGAGTACGAGCAGCTCTTGATCCTCGCCTCGGGGTCGGGCTTGTGCACGCGGTGGGACACCTCGAAACGCTTCACGGCCGCGAGCGCGACCTCACCCGGTGCGATCGGCTCGAGGTGGAAGGGGCCGCTCGTCGTCCCGCCGGTCCACGTGCCGTCCATCGCGCCGCTCGTCGGGTCGCACGCCCCCTGGAATCGCCCGGTCTGGGAGTCCGGCTCGCCCTCGGTGAGCTGCACCGCGTTCTCGCCGGAGAGCGAGCCATCGAGCCGCAGGTCGATGCCCGCGTGCTCGTAGAAGTAGCGACCGTACAATCGCGACCCGTCGCGCCCGAGGCGCGCGAACACGCGATGTCCCAGCACGGTGCCACGGTAGCCAGCCGCGAGCGGGCAGGGCTCCGGCTGCTGCACCTCCGCGGGACGCGCCAGGAGCGCCGGCGGCGCGGGATCCGGTGGCGGAGGAGCCGCCTCACCACCGCGAGTGCATGCAGCAACGAGAGCAGCGAGCACCACCGTCGTCGGGCGCATCCAGCGTCCGAACGCCCGGGCTCGCGCGTAAGATTCCCGTCACGATGTCGCCGGGCCGGACGGACGGAGGGGCGGAACTTGCACTGGACCTCCCAGCATGCTGGGCAAGACAGGCATTCTCGTCAGCACTGTCCTCTCGATATCCGTCTCCACCCTCCTCGCGGCAGGCTGCACCGACAGTGGTGACCGAGAAACCGTCGAGCGCGCGACAGCTTCGCTGTCGACCGCGCCGCTCGATCCGCTCGCTCCGCCCGAGCCCTTCGTGCTCGCTTCGGACGGCGTGACGAAACTGAACCTTGAAGAGGCCGGAATCCTCAGACGAGGTGGCAAGCACTGGGCGCGCGTGCTGGGCAAGGCCCTCTTCTGGGACCAGCAGACCGGCAGTGACGGCAATGCGTGCGCGAGCTGTCACTTCCATGGCGGCGCCGACATTCGGCTCACCAACCAGCTGAACCCGGGTTTCAACGACATCACCCGGGGGCCGAACGGAGACGCGACGTTCGGCTCGACACGGTCCGATACCGGCACGGTTCTTCCGGGCCACGTGCCATCGGGCGCCGTGGCGGGCCCGAACTACACGCTGGTCCCCGCGGATCTGCCGATGCACCGCCTCTCGGACGAGACGGATCGGGATTCGCCGCTCATCACCACGACGAACGACCGCGTCGGCTCACAAGGAGCCTTCAACGCGGTCTTCGACCGGGTGAGGCGCGACGGCGAGGAGGACGTGTGCGGACCGGCTGACGCATCCATCTTCCATGCGGGGCCGCTCGCGGCCCGCCAGGTGGAGCCACGCCACTCGCCGTCGTTCCACAACGCGGTGTTCAACTTCCGCAACTTCTGGGACAACCGCGCCAACAACCTGTTCAACGGCGTCGGGACCTTCGGCATGCGTGACATCCTCGGCGATCCCGACAAGCGTCTGATCGTCCTCGAGCACGGCCTGCCGACGCTCGGTTACTTGAAGGTGGAGAACGCGAGCCTCGCCTCGCAGGCCCTCAGCCCACCGCCCAACGCGCTCGAGATGTCCTGCAACGGGCGCACGTTCGCCGATGTCGGGCACAAGCTGCTGTCCACGACACCCCTCGCCGAGCAGCACGTGTCGAGGAGTGACAGCGTGCTCGGGCCGTACGTCGGACCTCACGGACGCGGGCTCTCAAGTGGCTACGACTACGCGGCGCTCGTCCAGAAGGCCTTCGAGCCGAAGTACTGGGCGCTGCCGGGGCGCTACCGCATCGTCGACGGGCAGCTCGTGAGAGATCGCAGCGGCTACACACAGATGGAGATCAACTTCTCCATGTTCTGGGGACTCGCGATCCAGGAGTACGAAGCCACCACGGTGTCCGACCGGAGCGAATTCGACGCGCTCCAGGCGGCGGGGCGCCTCGTCATGACGCCCAGCTTCGTCCCGGTGGTCCCCGGCATCGGTGGGTGCACCTCTCCGACACGCGACGTCGATCCGCTCCTCTTGCGCGGGTGCACCATCTTCTCGCGTGTGAATCCAGTCCCGGCTCCTCCCCCAGACGGAATCCGAGGTGGCAACTGCTTCATCTGTCACAACGCGCAAGGCGGCGGCGTCGGTAGGACGCGGCAGCCGCTGCTCGCCGAAGGTGCGATCCAGAACGGCGAGCTCTTTTCGCTGTTCCTCACGGTCACGGACATCAACGGATTCAACGACCTCAGGGACCAGGGCTCCGCGAACATCGGGCTCAGGCCGGTGTTCAGCGACTTGATGAGCGGAAGGGTCGATCCCTACGGCAACCCGTTGTCGTTCGGACGGCAGTACTGGAACTACCTCGACGGCGAGGCAGGCGCCGTGCTCGATCCGCCGCTACAGCGAGCGATCGATGCGCTGGCGGTGCCGACACGAGTCGGTGTGGCCGATCCCACGCCGGCAAACACGTTCCGGAAGCTCGAAACGGACGGCTCGACGAAGGCTCCGATCCTGCGCAACGTGGCGCTCACGCCCCCCTACTTCAGCTGGGGTGGCTACCCGAACCTGCGGCAGGTGTTGAAGGTCTACAACCGTGGGCTGAATCACCGTGACATCACCGGCGCCGGTAGCCGCGATGCCCATGGGAGCGCCTGCGCGACGGGCGACGACAGCGGGTCGGGCCCGGACGGCAATCAAAGCTGGCCGGTGCAGGGGAACGACTGCAACACCAACGTCACGGGGGTCATCGTCCCGCTCGGATTGTCGGACTGCGATGCCAACGGCCGACCGGACGCCGCCTGCACTGCGCATGGGCAAACCGTGCAAAACGACGACCTCGCTGCGCTCGAGCGTTTCCTCAAGTCGCTCACCGATCGACGCGTCCAGTGCGACCAGGCACCGTTCGATCATCCGCAGCTGACGATCTTCGACGGCGAGCAGGTGGTGTCGCCGCCGAACCCCGACGGAAAGGCGCAGGACGTCACCTTCACGCTGCCCGCCGTCGGGGCCGAGGGCTATCCCCCTTCGTCGGGCTTCTGCATTCCGAACGCGGGCGATCTGTTCGCGCCCGGCATGCAGGCCCGTTCGGGTGGCGAAAGGGTGCCGCTGGGCGAATGAGAGGTCGCTTCCCGTCGGCTCACGCCGCAGCTTGCGCCGGCGTCTTGATCATCTCGAGCGACAGCGACCACAGCTTCCGCTGCGACGCCTCATCGTAACTCACGGCGTTCGACCGCACGGGGTGGCACTTCGCGAAGTACTTACCGCTCACGCCCTCGACCTCCGGGGACGCCGCGACGTGCACGCTCGTGCGCGCGCCTTCCTCGTTGGTCAGCAGGAACGGTCGGGCGACTTTCACCAGGAACGACAGGTACCCCGGATAGGTCTGCCCGAAGCCCGAGGCGACCACACCAGGATGGAGCGCGTTGGCCGCCACCCCCGTGCCGTCCAGCCGGCGCGCGAGCTCGTACGTGAAAAGGATGTTCGCCAGCTTCGACTGCCCGTACGCGCGGAAGCTCTTGTAGCGTGAGTTGGCGAACTGCAGGTCCTCCCAGTGCATCCTCGCCCCGCGGTGCGCCTCGGAGCTGACGTTCACGATGCGCGCCGGCGCGCTCGCCTTGAGCAGGTCGAGCAGCTCGGTGGTCAGCAGGAACGGCGCGAGGTGGTTGACCGCGAAGGTCTCCTCCAGGCCGTCGATCGTGAGGTGGCGCTCCGGCACGATGAGCCCCGCGTTGTTCACGAGCACGTCGAGCCGCTTGTGCTTCGCGCGGAACTCGGCGGCGGCGCGGCGCACGTCGGCGAGGGACGCGAAGTCCGCGACGAGCAGCTCTGCCTTGCCTCCGCGCGAAGCGGCCTGGACGTCGTTCAGCGCGGCGCGGCCCTTCTCCGGATTGCGGCTGAGGATGACGACGTCGGCACCCTGCTGGGCGAGCGCGATGGCCGTGGCCTTGCCGATGCCTTGATTCGCCCCGGTGACGAGGACCGTCTTGCCTTTCATGGGATTCACCGGGTTCTGATGGCGCAATTTGCAGATCGGTTGCGCTATCCGGGACGTTCCGGGTGCAGTCTTGCAGCGGGCTCGTGAAATCTGAAGCGTGACCTACCCCGCCGCGCGCAGATGGGACTATGCATGCGGCGCCATGAAATTCCTTGGATTCGGGGCTTCGCTTCTGCTGCTCGCCGGGTGCGGCAACGCCTCGGGTGGCTCGACCCCCGGCGGCAGCCAGGACGCCGGTACCGACGCGCCCGTCGGGACGCCTTTGAACGACGCCGCCAACTGCTTCCTCGTGAAGCAAGGCAGCTCCGGGCTGGTGATCCAGTCGACGCTTCTCGTGCCGTCGGGGCCCCTCGCCGGCGAGGTGATGGTCGACGCCACGGGCAAGATCGCCTGCGCGGCGGCGAGCTGCTCCAGCACCACGGGATACTCCGCCGCCACGCACATCGCGTGCACCGACGCCGTCGTCGCGCCGGGCTTCGTCAACGGCCACGATCACACGACGTACGACCTCGACCCGCCCGTCGACCACGGCGACATCCGCTACCAGCACCGCGACGAGTGGCGCACAGGCGCCGACGGCGCCACGGCGCTGCCGTCGCAGAATGCCGTCAACGACGCGCTGTCGATCGGGGCCGTCGAGCTGCGCTTCCTCGTGAGCGGCGTGACCTCCATCGTGGGGCTCGGTGGCGTGGAGGGGCTCGCCCGCAACCTCGCGGCGACCGACGATGCCAAGCAGCTCGAGGGCCTCTCCGGCAATCCGGCGAACTTCGACACGTTCCCGCTCGGCGACGAGAACGGGACGATCCTGACGAGCGGCTGCGCGTACCCCAAGGTGGACACGACGGCGTACGCCTTCATGGACGGATGGTTCGCCCCGCACTTCGGCGAGGGCATCAACCTGGGTGCCGAGAACGAGATCATCTGCGCCGACAGCATGCTCGGTCTCGTGACGTCGAAGACTGCGATCATCCACGCGGTGGGCACGAACGCGAAGGACGTCGCGACCATCGCGGCGGCAGGCGCGAGCGTCGTCTGGTCGCCGCGGTCGAACATCAGCCTGTACGGCAACACGGCGCCCGTCACGGAGCTCAAGAACGCTGGCGTGAACGTCGCCCTCGGGACCGACTGGCTCCCCAGCGGCTCGATGAACATGCTCCGCGAGCTCGCGTGCGCCAGCGGGATGAACGCGAAGTACTTCGCCAACGCGTTCACCGACCAGCAGCTCGTGGAGATGGCCACGGCCAACGCGGCCAAGTCGGTCGGCTTCGGGTCGCAGATCGGAACGATCGCTCCCGGCATGGTGGCCGACCTCGTCGTCTTCGCCGCCACGGGCAACAAGGACTTCAGCGCCGTCGTCCAGGCGAGCAACGAGGACGTCGCTCTCGTCCTGCGCGGCGGGACCCCGCTCTACGGCGACTCTCTGCTCGTCCAGGCCGTCGGCGGCACCGGGGCCACCTGCGCGACGCTGGACGTCTGCAACGTCCAGAAGACGGCGTGCATCGACGTCAAGGGCGTGAAGCTCTCCGACATCATGGGCACCATCGCCAAGTCGTACCCGCTCTTCTCGTGCCGCGGGCAGACGCCTCCGAGCGAGCCCACGTGCACGCCGTACCGCGACACCTATCCGAACGGCACCTCGGCGACTGACGGCGACGGCGACGGCGTCCCGAACGCGAGCGACGACTGTCCGGCCATCTTCAACCCGCCGCGGTCGATGGACAACGACAAGCAGTCGGACGTGGACGGCGACGGCGTCGGCGACGCCTGCGATGCGAAGCCGCTGGATCCCAGCGCGCACTGAGACTAATCGTGAGCGTATGAACGCGGCCGTGCGCTGCGGCGCGCTCGTGAAGCGCTACGACGGCGACGTCGTCGCGGTCGACGGGCTCGACCTCGAGGTGCGCGAGGGCGAGTGCTTCGGCCTGCTCGGGCCCAACGGCGCCGGCAAGACCACCACGGTCGAGATCCTCGAGGGGCTGCTCGAGCCCACCGGCGGCGACGTGGAGGTCCTCGGGATGCGCTGGTCGCGCGACGCGCGCGTGCTTCGCGAGAAGCTCGGCGTGTCCCTGCAGCAGACGCACCTGCCGGACAAGCTCACCGTGGGCGAGATCCTGCGGCTCTTCCGCTCCTTCTTCGCGCGCGGCAAGGAGCCGGACGAGGTGCTGCGCATCGTGTCCCTCGAGGAGAAGCGCAAGGCGTGGTTCGAGAAGCTCTCGGGCGGGCAGAAGCAGCGGCTCGCCGTCGCATGCGCCCTCGTGGGCGATCCCGAGCTGCTCTTCCTCGACGAGCCGACGACGGGGCTCGATCCCCAGTCCCGCCTTCAGCTCTGGGACGTCGTCGAGTCGTTCCGCAAGAGCGGGCGCACGGTGCTGCTGACGACGCACTACATGGACGAGGCCGAGCGCCTCTGCGATCGCGTGGGAATCGTGGACCACGGAAAGCTCATCGCCCTCGGCACGCCGCGCGAGCTCATCGCGTCGCTCGGCGGGCAGGAGGTGATCGAGGTGAAGCTCGCTTCCGGCGCGCTCGACGAGGCGGCGGTCGCGAAGCTCCCTGGCGTGCACGGCGTGCGGCACGTGGCGGACATGTTCGCTCTCGCAGCGGATCCGTTGCACGTCGCGCTGCCGGCGCTGGTCGACCACCTGCGTTCACGAGGGCAGGAGCTCGAGCGCCTCTCGACGCGCCACGCGACGCTGGAGGACGTGTTCGTCTCGCTGACGGGGAGGGGACTCCGTGACTGAGATCCTGTCGAAGGCGGGCCGGCGGCCCGAGGGGCGCGTGAGATCGGCGCTGGTCGAGCTCTCGATCGCGCGGCTCCTCCTCTTCTTCCGCGAACCCAGCGCCGTCTTCTGGACCTTCGGCTTCCCGATCATCCTCGCGGTGGCCCTCGGCATCGCGTTCCGCAACCGCCCGCCCGAGGCCGTGAAGGTCGCCATCGAGGACAGTGCGAGCGCCGAGCAGGTGCGCGCCGCGCTCGAGGGGAAGGAGGTGCACGCGAAGGTGGAGGACGCCGAAGCCGCGCGGCGCGACCTGCGGAGCGGCAAGGTCGTCCTCGTGGTCATTCCCGGCGAGCCGCGCACGTACCTCTTCGACGCGACCCGACCCGAGGCGCGCATGGCGCGGTTCCTGGTGGACGATCACCTGCAGCGCGCCGAGGGACGCAAGGACCCGACGCCCATCGCCGAGCAGCAAGTGACCGAGCCGGGCGCGCGATACATCGACTTCCTCGTCCCGGGGCTCGTCGGTCTCACGCTCATGTCGGGCAGCATGTGGGGCATCGGCTTCGTCATCGTCGAGATGCGCACCAAGAAGCTCATCAAGCGCATGCTCGCGACCCCGATGCGCCGCAGCGATTTCCTGCTCTCCTTCGTCGTCATGCGCGCCGTCTTCGTGCTCATCGAGGTCCCGGTGCTCTTCGGGTTCGGCAGTCTCGTGTTCGGCGTTCACATCTCCGGGTCCTTGCTGCTCCTGGGGGCCGTGTCCCTCCTCGGCGCTCTCGCCTTCGGGGGCCTCGGGCTGCTCGTCGCCTCGCGCGCGCAGAACACGCAGACCGTGGGCGGTCTCATGAACCTCGTGATGATGCCCATGTTCGTCGGCTCGGGCGTCTTCTTCTCGACCTCCAACTTCCCCGACTCGATGCAGCCGTTCCTCCGCGCCCTCCCGCTGACGGCGCTGAACGACGCCCTTCGCGCCGTCGTCAACGAGGGGGCGGGGCTCGCGGCCGTCTCGAGCCAGCTCGCGCTCCTCGCCGGATGTGCTCTCGTTTCCTTCGCAGCTGCCGTCCGGATGTTCCGCTGGCACTAGGAGCTATGGTCCCATTGCAGGATGCCGACGCTGCGGCTCGACGACATGCACGACGTCTACTTCGAGCACGACCGCGTGCTCGACGAGACGAGTGACGAGCGTTTCGACCGCATGGCCTTCGCGATGCACGCGCTCGAGCTCGTCCGGCCAGCGCGCACCACGGTCGCGGTGTGTCCGGGGGCTCGCCTCCGGGTCGAGATGGGGCGCACCTGGGGCCGCGATCCCGACGAGCGCTGGGCCATGCTGTCGATCCCGCCCAACGCGTCACGCCGGGCAATCGCCACGGCGATCGCGGAGCTCGCCCGGGCGGCACCTCGCCCCTACGTGCTCGATCTCCTCTTCGCCTGAGGTCACCCTGGCGGGATGAGCTTCTCGCTCTTGAGCCACTCGTAGGCGTCGCCCAGCATCACCTCCAGCGGGACGGCGCGGTAACCGAGCTCGCGGATCGCCTTGTCGCTCTTGAACAGGAACGGCGGGCGAGCGGTGCTGGCGGCGATCTCGGGAGTGACGGTCGGCGCCTTCTTCGTGAAGTACGAGCCCCACTGGGACACGCGACCGAGGACGCGAAGCACCCACCCCGGGGTCGTCCTCTGCGGTGACTTCTTGCCCGTCAGGCGCGCGACGATCTGCACGACCTCGAGGTAGCTCGCGTCCACGCCGCCGAGGAGATAGCGCTCGCCGTCGCGGCCCTTCTCGACGGCGGCGACATGGGCGCGGGCCACCTCACCCGCCGCCGCCCAGGTGCCCTGTCCCGGCGGCACGCCCGGAAGCTTCTCGGTCGCGACGAGCTTGATGACCCTCGCCCAGTTGTGCGTGTCGTAGCGGCCCACGATGTGGCCGGGGCACATGATGCACGCGTGCAGGCCGCGCTCCACGCCCTTCAGGACCTCGACCTCGGCGAGGTACTTGCTGCGCTCGTAGTTGATCCACGACTCGCCGCCGTGCTGCGGAGTCTTCTCGTCGAAGGGGGACTCGTGCACCTCGCCCCAGGATCCCTGGGTGGACGTGTGGACGAGCTTCTTCGCGCCCCTCGCGATCGCCGCCTCCACCACGTTGCGCGTGCCGTCGACGTTGTCGCGGGTCTGCTCGGCGTTGCCGCCGCTCCAGAGGTTGGTGTTGGCCGCGATGTGGAACACGGCGTCGCATCCCTCGGGTATGGCGCGGGCGAGGGACTCGGGGTCGGTGATCGCCCCCTCGGCGAGACGGACGGCGGCGTAAGTCTTCAGCCCGCGCACGTCGGACGTCGGACGGTGGAGCGCGACGATCTGCCACCCGCCGGCGGCGAGCTGCTCGACGACGTGACGACCGAGGAACCCGGTCCCTCCAGTGACGAACGCGGTGCGCGGCACGTGGGGTGCGGAGCATAGCGCAACGGCGCTAGCGTAGGGACATGCGGCTCTTCATCGCGGACGACCTGCCTTCCCAGTGCGTCGACGACCTGCGCGCCCTCGGGCTCGAGGTGACTCACGATCCGAAGTGCTCCGCCGAGGACCTCCCGGCCCGCATCGGGGACGCGAGCATCCTCGTCGTGCGGAGCAAGAAGGTGACGCGCGCCGCCATAGAGCGCGCCCCACGTCTCGCGCTCATCGTCCGCGCCGGCGCGGGGTTCGACACGATCGACGTCGCCGCCGCGAGCGAGCGAGGCATCTTCGTCAGCAACTGCCCGGGGAAGAACAGCGTGGCGGTCGCCGAGCTGGCGATGGGCCTGATCCTCGCGCTCGATCGCCGCATCGCCGACGCCACGGCGGACCTGCGGGCCGGACGCTGGAACAAGAAGGAGTACGGCAAGGCCGAGGGGCTCAAGGGCCGCACGCTCGGGCTGGCCGGCCTCGGACGCATCGGGATGGAGGTGGCCCGCCGGGCGCGCGCCTTCGACATGCACGTCCTCGCGTGGTCGATCCCGTTCGACGAGGAGGGGGCGCGGCCGCACACCGTCCAACGGTGCGCCACGCTGCACGAGCTGGTCTCCCGCGCCGACGTCATCAGCGTGCATCTGCCGCAGACGGTGGAGACCAAGCGCCTCTTCAACGCGGACGTCTTCGCCCTCATGAAGCCGGGGGCCATCTTCGTGAACACGAGCCGCGG
>Ga0335069_10009711_pt1 | contig 13677 bp, 14 predicted proteins | sample Lox_Sample_11_FD_206714 | JGI IMG/M metagenome (GOLD analysis project Ga0335069, IMG submission 206714) | Soil microbial communities from Loxahatchee National Wildlife Refuge, Florida, United States - Lox_Sample_1.1 | ecosystem: Environmental > Terrestrial > Soil > Wetlands | place: USA... | reverse complement strand
GCCCTTTTTGGTCATGAGCGGCACGAGGGACAAGGGCTTGGCGGGCCAGGACGCCGCCTGGCGGCTGGAGTGCTATGACGGCATGCCCGCCACGGGCAACAAGAATGAGATCGTGATCGAGGGCGCCGACCACATGAATTTCGCCGGGGTGGGGCTGGATGGGAAGGTGAAGAACCCGGCCATGAACCGCTATATCCAACAGGCCACGCTGACTTTCTGGGACGCTTATTTGAAAGGCGATCCCACGGCCTTGGCCGACGTCCAAAAGGGTTATTTCCCCAAGGTGGACGGCGTGAACGCTTCCGTCCAATCCAAGTAATTAAAATTTTTTTCAAAAGCGCCCCCAAGCGAGGATTTTTCGCTAGGAAGACGCGTAGAAAATCACGCTTATCCTGGGATTGGGGCCTTTGCCTTGGCGCCCCCGGGGTAAAAAATCAGCAATGGCTTTTAGAGCCTAAAAACCTCAACCCCGGGCCAGGGCGAAGAGCGAGTGCCCGGCTTCCAAGGCCAAGGCGGCCCCTAAAGCCCATCGACCCGCCGTCGGAATCCCCCTTTTCGCGATCACCCAGGCGGCCAAAAGCGCCAAGGCGAAATCAATCGCCGCCACCAGGCCCAGATGAAAGTGCGGGTCGTAACAGGAAAAGGGGCTATAAAAACGCCAATCGCTCAGGGGCCAAAAGTGGCGGTGGGGGTTGCCCGAATGCACCGGCAGGTCTTCCAGGGAATGAAGGCAGGCGCTGAGGGCGAACCAGGCGCCGGGGGCCCATTTTAAAAGCAGGCAGAGGCCGCCGAAAAGAAGCGCCAAGGGAATGGAATGGAACCTGTCGGCCAGGCCCTGCCAAAAGGGCGAGGGATAAACCGAGTCGTGGATGGTCTTGAAGGAAAGGCCCTGCACGAGGCCGCACCAAAAGAGGCAAAAGCTTCCGGGCAGGTCGGGGAAAAAGGCGCCTAAAAGGACGGGACCCGTCCTCGCGGGAAAGTCCCGGCGGCCCAAAAGGGCCAGGTTATAGAGGGCGTGAGTGGGGGTGATCATGAAAAGGGCCTTAAAATCATTCGCACCATGAAGTTCACCAAGCGAAGCATGAAATCAAAATAAAGAGATTGGGTTTAAGCCTTTTCGGGGCGGAGGATTTTGGGGTCGGCGCGGTTAAATGCGGCTGATGTCCCGGCCGAAGCAGGCGGTCTTGACCCAGCCGAAGAAAACCAGAAACTTGTTCTTGAGGGTCATGAGCCGCATCAAATAGGCCAGGCGCCAGAAGAGATGGGCGGAATGGCCGTGCCACTTGAGGGCCGGCAGGTCCGCGATGGCGATGTCGTCGCCCACATAGCACATGATGCCCAGGTGGTGGTAGTGGAAGGGCAGGGAATCGCGGCTTTCCACCAGGCCGTTGAGCTGCCCGCCCAGGTAATCGCCTTGCTGCATGGCCACTTGGGCCGTGGCGGGAAGCGGCATGCCGTTCACCGCCGCGCAATCGCCCAGGGCGTAAAGGCCCGGATGGTCCTGGACGCGCAAGTGATCGTCCACCAGCACGCGGGATCCCCGGTCTTTGGGCAGGGGGAAAGCCTGCAGGGCCGGCGTGGGGGCGATGCCGGTGGCCCAGACCAAGAGGCCGTAGGGCATTTGGGTCCCATCCTTGAAGAAGATGGTTTCCTTCTCGATCTTCACCGCGCTGGAGCCGGTCTTGACCTGGATGCCGTTTTGGGTGAAGTGTCGGGTGGCGTAGTCCCTCAGGGACTTGTCGAAGGCGCCCAGGATGAATTCGGCCACGTCGATGATGGTGACCCGGACCTCGCCCATCAGGGGCTCGTAATAGGCCTTCATTTCCCGGTGGACCAGGTCGTGCAGCTCGGCGGCGAATTCGGCGCCCGTGGGCCCGCCGCCCATCACGACGAAGTTCAAGAGCTGGCGGCGCTTTTCCGGCGTCGCGTCGGGGCGGGAAGCCCGCTCGAAGCATTCCAGGACCCGGCGGCGGATGCGCTGGGCGTCCTCAATGGATTTCAGGAAAAGGGCGTTTTCGGTCACGCCCTCGATGCCGAAGGTGTTGACCTTCGCCCCCAGGGCCACCACCAGCAGGTCATAAGAAAGCTCGAAACTGGAGCCGTCCAGGCTGTCCTGGCAGGTCACGGTTTTCTGGGCGGGGTTCAGGTCCTTGGCGGCGGCTTGGTAATAGCGCACCCGGGGGAAGGAACGGCGCAGGGGCTCGACAATGTTGCGGAATTCCAGCGTGCCCACCGTGGTGCCGGCCAAGAGCGGCGTGAAGAGCAGGTAGTTTTGCGGGCTGACGACGGTGACGTCGTAATAGTCGAAGTTGAGTTTCTTGAGCAGGCTGAAGGAGGCGAAGCCGGTGCCGAGCACCAAAAGCCGTGGCTTAGGTTGGGCCGTCATGCTTTTTCCTCTCGTTTCAGCAGGGTTGGGACCGAAAATCGTTGAAAAACCGAATGAAAAGGGGCGACTGGGGCTTCAAACCAGGCAAGAGCATACCTAATCCCCGGCCTTTTTTCCCCTAAAAAAAGCGCGGGGAGCCGGGCGAAAAAGGGCGGGACAAATAGGGCGGCCCGTGAAAGAGGGGCTTTTTCAGAGGCGGCTGATATCCCGTCCGAACAGGGAGGCCTTGGCCCAGTCGAAAAGCACCAGGATTTTGTTTTTCACGCTCAAGAGGCGGGTGAAATAAGCCGAGCGCCAGAAAAAGAAGGCGGCCTTGCCCTTGGCCTTGAGCCCCTCCACGTCGGCGATGGCTTCGTCGTCGCCCACATAAGCCAACATGCCGTAATTGTGGTAATGGAAGGGGCCCGGAGCCTTGCCCTGGGCCCTTTGGTTGAGGGCCTTGGCCAGGTACTTGCCCTGTTGCATGGCCACCTGGGCGGTGGCGGGCAATCCCTTGTCCCCGAAGAAGCTGCAATCGCCCAGGGCGTAGAGATCCTCGTGGCCCTTCACCTTCAAGGTCTCGTCCACCAGGATGCGGGAAGCCTTGTCCTTGGGCAGGTCGAAGTTGTTGACCGCGATGGTCGGGCCGATGCCCGTGGACCAAACCAAAAGGCCGTAGCGCAGGATGTCGCCGTTGTTCAGGTGCAGGGCGTCCCGGGCCACCTCGGTGACCCGCACCTTGGAGAGCACCGTGATGTTTTGGCGCTTGAAATGCGCGGTGGCGAAGTCGCTGAGCGAATGGTCGAAGGCGCTCAAGAGGTGGTCGGCGGCGTCGATGACCGTCACCTTCACGAAGGGCATGAGGGAGGGGAAAGCGCGCTTGATCTCGCCCATGAGGAAGTCGTTGAGCTCGGCGGCGAACTCCACGCCCGTGGGCCCGCCCCCCACGCTGACGAAGTGGAGCAATTGGCGCCGACGGTCGTCGGTGACGTTGGGCTGGGAAGAAAGCTCGAAGCACTCGATGACCCGCCGGCGGATGCGCCTGGCGTCGTCGATGGTCTTGAGGAAGAGCGCGTTTTCGGCCACGCCCGCGATGCCGAAGGTGTTGACCTTGGCGCCCACGGCCACCACCAAGAGGTCATAGGGGATCTCGAAGGCCGTGCCGTCGATGGCGCTCACGCAGCCGACCCTTTTTTGGTCGGCGCGCAGGGACCGGCTGGAGGCCTGGTAGTAACGGGCCTGGGGGCAGGCCCGCCGCACGGGTTCCACGATGCTGCGGAATTCCAGCGTGCCCACCGTGGTGGAAGGAAGCAGGGGCGTGAAGAGGAAATGGTTGCGGGGGCTGACTGCGGTCACGTCGTAATATTTCGAATCCACGGACTTCAGCAGGGTGACGGCGCCAAAGCCGGTGCCCAACACCAACAAACGGGGTTTTAAGGCGTTCATGGGACCTCTTTTGAGATTCATCCGGCCATGGGCTTGACCCTAACGGCCCGGGGCGGGGATTGCAAGGCAGGCGCCCCGCGGATGGGGGCGGGCGCTTTATTCCGGGGGGAAATTTAACCCGGATGTTTTACGGGCTTTGCGCCCCCCGGGACCCCTCACTTCGCGCCGGAAAAATTGGAAGACGAAAAAAAGAACCGCGGTACCGGCCATGAGGCTGCCCAAAAGCCAGAGGGTGGCCCCGTTCCCGGTTTCCCCCCCGGGCGTGGTAGGTTGAAGGGTGCGAAGCAATATCCAGAGCCAGAGGGGCAGGGCCAGCAGCAGGGTGAGGGTCAGCAGGTTGGAAGGGCGCCATGATTTTTCCGGCGGGGAAGCCGGGTCCGGGTCGGGTTCGGCGAACCTCTCGGTGAGCAGGATGATCTTCATGGTTTTTTCCGCCTGCTCCTTGCGGTCCGGGTTCTCGGCGGCGATTTTCTCGTATTGGTCTTGGACCTCGCCGAGGCGCCCATAGGCGAAAGCCAAATTCACCCGGAATTGGTGGCCCTGTTCCCAATCCCATTGCTTATCCAAGGCTTGGCCCAGGGCCTGGTCGGCTTGGGCGAAGGACCCGCCCTTTTGGGCCAGGGCGTCGGCGTAAAGGCAGATGGCCTTTTTCCGTTCCACGTCCCAGCAGTCGGGGTCAAGCTTCAGGTATTGCTCGTAACAGCGGGCGGCTTCCGGGTTACGGCCATCCTTCTGGTAAAGGTCGCCTTGGGTGAGCAGGGCGGCCTTTTGATCCAGGCCGCAGCGGGGACAGACATCCTCGGTCCATTTTTCGTTTTTGCAATGGGGACAAAGCATAGGCGGCTCCTGATGGGATGGCCCATTGTAGGGGGGAAGCGGGGAATAAAAAAAGCCCCCGCCGCGCTTGGCGACGGGGGCCTGGAAACCAAAAGCTTAACGGACCGGCGTGAGGGCCTCGGCCAAGGAAGCCTTGGCGGCCTCGGCCACCTTCTCGGGCGTGAAACCGAGGTTCTTGAAGAGCACGCCGCCCGGGGCGCTGGCGCCGAAACGCTCCAGCGTCACGAACTTGCCGCAGTCGCCGGTCCAGCGGTGCCAACCGAAGCAGGTCGCGGCCTCGACGGCCACCCGGGCCTTCACGGAAGCGGGCAGCACTTCTTCCCGATAAGCGGGGCTTTGGGCGGCGAAAAGTTCCCAAGAGGGGAAGCTCACCACGCGGGCGGCCACGCCGTCCTTCTCCAAGAGTTCTTGGGCCTTCACGCAAAGCTGCACCTCGGAGCCGGTTCCCATCAGGATGACCTGGGGCTTGCCGCCCTTGGCTTCGGACAGGATGTAAGCGCCCTTCAAGGTGCCCGAGGCCGCGCCCATCTTGGAGCGGTCGAAGGTGGGCACGTTCTGGCGGGTGAAGACCAGGCCCGTGGGGGCGTTCTTGCGCTGCAAAGCCGCCAGCCAGGCATAAGCCGACTCATTGGCGTCCGCGGGACGGATCACGCAACCATTGGGGATGGAGCGCATGGCCGCCAGCGTCTCCACGGGTTGGTGGGTGGGTCCGTCCTCGCCCTGGCCGATGGAATCGTGGGTATAGACGAAGATGGACTGCACGCCCATCAGGTGGGCCAGGCGGTAGGCGGGCTTCATGTAGTCGTTGAACATCAGGAAGGTGGCGCCGAAGGGGAGGACCCCGCCGTGCAGGGCCATGCCGTTGAGCTCGGCGCCCATGCCGTGCTCCCGAACCCCGAAGTGGAAGACGCGGCCCGCGTAATGATCGGCCTCAAAGTCGCCGCCGCCCTCGATGAGGGTGTCGTTGGAGCCGGCCAAGTCCGCCGAACCGCCGTAGAAGAAAGGCACTTCCTTGGCGATGGCGTTGATGACCTTGCCCGAGGCCGAGCGGGTGGCCAGGCCCTTCTCGTCCGCCGGGAACACCGGCAGTTTCTTTTCCAAGTCCGCGGGCAGTTCCTTCTTCAGCGACTGCTCGAAGAGCTTGAATTTGTCCGGGTGGGCCTTGGCATAGGCGTCCTTCTTGGCGTTCCATTCGGCCTCGAGCTTCTTGCCCTTTTCCACGGCCTCCAGGCAACGCTTCTTGGCGTCCTCGGGGATGTGGAAGGTGGGCTCCTGCGGCCACTTGTAGAATTCCTTGGTCTTGGCGATGTTCTCGGCCGAGAGGGGCGAGCCATGCACCTTGGCGTTGTCCTGCAAGGGCGTGCCGTAACCGATATGGCTCCGGACCGCGATGATCGAGGGCCGAGTCGTTTCCGCCGCGGCTTCGGCCAGGGCCTTGTCCAGGGCTTCCAAGTCGTTGGCGTCGGTGACACGCAGCGTGTGCCAGCCGTAGGACCCGAAGCGCTTCAGGACGTCCTCGGTATAGGCCAGCTTGGTGTCGCCCTCGATGCTGATGTGGTTGTCGTCGTAGATCACCTTTAAGTTCGCCAGCTTCAAATGCCCGGCGGTGGAGCAGGATTCGTGCGACACGCCTTCCATCAAATCGCCGTCGGAGGCGATGACCCAGGTCTTGTGGTTGATGAGCTCCGCGCCCGGCTCGTTGAAACGGGCGGCCAGGATCCGCTCGGCCATGGCGAAACCCACCGCGGTGGCGATGCCCTGGCCCAGGGGGCCGGTGGTGGTTTCCACGCCCTCGGTGTGGCCGAACTCGGGATGGCCGGGGGTCTTGCTGCCCCACTGGCGGAAATTCTTGAGGTCCTCCAGCGAGAGGTTGTAGCCGAAAAGGTGCAGCAGCGAATAGATCAGCATGGAGCCGTGGCCCGCGGACAGGATGAAACGGTCCCGGTCCGCCCAATGGGGGTTGGCGGGGTTGTGTTTCAAGTGGCGGCTGAAGAGCACGTGGGCGGCGGGGGCCATGCCGATGGGCATGCCCGGATGGCCCGAGTTGGCCTTGGCGGTGGCGTCCACGGCCAGCATGCGCATGGTCGTGACGGCGTTTTGGTCGGCTTGGTCGAAGGGCTTGGACATAAAATCTCCTTTTAAGTGGGTCGTCTCGTCAAATGTCGCGGATAGTTAAACCAAAGGCCGGCGATTTTGGAAGCCCCCGGTGAGGCTGTGCCAATGGCGGATGTCCGCCTCGCCTTCTTTCCAGCACAAAAACACGGTTTCCCCGTCCCGGCGGCTGTAAAAATCAACCAGGCCCGAATCCAAATCCTTGAGCTGGGCCCCGGCGCGCAGGAGCTTTTCCAGCTCCTGTTCCAAGGCCCGGGTTTGGCCGTGGAAATCCTCCATCAGGGCCACGACGGCCTTTTGGGCCGGTGCGGTCAGGTCCCCGCTTTTGTCGGCCCCGGTCATTTCCTCAATCTCGATCTGGGCCTGGGTGCGCAGGATCTTGGAGCGCTTTTCCCGCAAGGTTTCCAGGGACGCGCGCACCAAGGGAAGCAGGGCATTGGCCTCTTCCAGGGTCAGCACCTTGATTCCGGCTTCCTCATTCGCCATACGGGCCATCCCTTGCCTTAAAATCCGGGCCATTCTAGCAGGGCCCCCGAGGCCGCTCCAACCTTTTGGTATTGACATTAGTTATTGTTTGATATAAATTATCATCTATGAAACAAGCCCAAGCCGCCTTGAAAATGGAGAATTTCGAGACCCTCTGCCGGGAAAGGGGCATCCCCCTGACCGTGCAGCGCCGGGTCATTTTAGGGGCCCTGGTGGGCCGGGAAGACCATCCCACCGCCGACCAGGTCTATGAGGCGGTGGCCGACCGTTTGCCGGGCCTGTCCCGGGCCACGGTGTACCGGGCGTTGGAAACCTTGGTGGAAGTGGGCGTCATCCACCGCGCCAGCCACCTGGGCAACGCCGCCCGTTATGACCCCAACACCGAACGCCACCACCACCTCACCTGCCTCAAGTGCCATAAGGTGGTGGACCTGGAAGAGGCGGCCCTGGACGCCATCCGCCTGCCCGGGGGACTCCAGGGGTTTGAGATCATGGACTACTCGGTGCATTTACAGGGCCTGTGCCCCGAGTGCCGAAAAAAGACCAGGCCCTTGAAGGCCAAAAGCGCTTAAGCCGAATTTCTCGAAAGGAGAAACGACATGAAACCCAACCTAGGCATCAGCGATCCGGCGAGGGAGAAAGTGGGGAAGCTCCTGAACATCCTGCTTTCCGACGAGGTCGCCTTCTATTTAAAGACCCGTAATTTCCACTGGAATGTGGCGGGCCCCCACTTCAACGACCTTCACAAGTTTTTCGAGGGGCAATATGAGGCCCTGGACGAGATCCTGGACCAGGTGGCCGAGCGGGCCCGCGCCTTGGGGGTCCCGGCTTTTGGGTCCTTCGCGGAATTTTCCCGCGCCACCCGGCTGAAGGAAAACCCCTCCAGCCGCCCCCTGGCCGCGGGGGAAATGGTCCGGCAACTGCTCGCGGATCACGAGGCCATCATCCGTTACCTGCGCGAGGACCGCGTGGTTCCCGCCCGGGCGGGGGACGCCGGCACGGACGATTTTTTGGTGGGTTTGATCGAGGAACATGAAAAAATGGCCTGGATGCTCCGGGCCATGGCCGGGAAGTAAAGGCCGCCGCGCGCTGGACCCGGCCGACGGCCGGGTAAAAAAGAGATGGGGGGCTTGAAAGCCCCGGTCGGACCTTTGGATACTTTCAGTCAAGCATTCGAAGCGCGATTTAAATTCAAGGAGGATGAGATGCCTACTCAAGTCGGACAAAAGGCCCCGGATTTCCAGGGCCAAGCCTTGATGCCCAACGGCGAATTCAAGGATATCAAGCTGAGCGATTACAAGGGGAAGTGGGTGGTGTTGTTCTTCTATCCGCTGGATTTCACCTTCGTGTGCCCCACGGAGATCAAGGCCTTCAACGAGAAGTACGAGGAGTTCAAGAAGATGGGCGCCGAGGTCATCACGGCCTCGACCGACAGCGTTTACAGCCACAAGGCCTGGCAGGAATCGCCGAGCCTGGGCAAGCTCAAGTTCCCCCATTTGGCCGACACCGCGCACCAGATCTCCCGCGCCTACGGCGTCTTGATCGAGGATAAGGGCATCGCCTTGCGCGGCACCTTCGTCATCGACCCCGAGGGCAACCTCAAGCACGCCACCATCAACGATACGGCCGTGGGCCGCAACGTTGAGGAAACCATCCGCACCTTGGCGGCCTTCGAGACCGGCAAGCTGGTGGGTTGCGGCTGGACCCCCGGCCAGAAGACGTTGAACTAAGCTTCCGGCGGTTCAAAAGCCCTTGGGCCCAAAGGCCCAAGGGCTTTTTTATTTTGATGGAACCCAAGGTCAACCCAAAGCCACGAAGAACGAAAGAGCCTTGGGGAGGCCGAACTTGCTGTGACGGTAAGAAAACTTTTTTCACCGCCAAGACGCCAAGAAGGCCAAAACAAAGTCTGGGATTTTAACGCCTTTCGCCGGGCTTTTAATCTTTGGCTGTTCTCGGCGTCCTTGGCGTCTTGGCGGTAAAAATGGGCGTGAATTTTCGTTTTTGTTGCGACGCTTAATGGCTTCGTGTTTTTGAGGCTTTGTGTGGTTGTGGGTTCCGGTTTTTTTATTTCGGCGGTAGGTCGGGCCGGGTCGTCGACACATCCCCAAAATCCCCGCCGCTTGCGGCGGCCCCGGGTTTGGACAAAATTTGGGTCTTGCCCTTGAGCATGGGATAAAAGAGCGGGTTCGAGAAGCGGGGCGGGTAGAGATAGCGCGAAAATCCCCGGCCGGCGGCCAAGCGGCCCTGGTTCGTCCACCGCACTTGATCCTCAAAGGTCAGATCGAAGGGACCGTCGCAGAGGATGTCCCGGTGGTCGATCGTGACGGCGTCAAAATCCGTGAAGCCCAGGCGTTTGGCGTAGGGCAGGCCGAAGAAGTTCAGCCGCCCGCGGGAAGCCTCGAAGGCCACGTCCCAAACCTTGCACTCCTGTTTGCCCAGGGTCATCCAAAGTCCCTTGGGTTTTTCATCCCCGGCCAAGGGCGCCTGGTAGGAATAGACAAGGGTTTGGCCTTCCAGCAAGGCGTGGCCCCAGTGCCAGCTCTTGAGGAAGCGGTTGAGCGGCACCGAGCCGAAATGGTGGTCGTGGTAGCCCGAGCCCGCCAGGGGAATTTCCGAAAGGACTTCGCCCCCGGCGTCGCACCATTGGAGCGTCCCTTCCACCCGGCAAAGGGGGGCGGCCAGGACCCAGCTATGGGTGGGCAGGTTCCCCAAGGATTCCCCTGGAAGGGGTTGGGTTTTTTCCGGGGCGAAGAAAAACCGGGCCCGAAGCGAGCGGCGGGCGGAGGTATTCCCCTGCAGGGTGACCACATAACCCGGGGGATTTCCGCCGGCGTCCCAATGGAAGCGGTTGGGGCCCAACAAGGCCGCGGGCGCTTCCTCGGAGGCCTTGAGCTGGCCGGGGGTGAATTCCTGCAGGAACTCGCCGGCCAGGGACCCTTTGTGAAAGAGGCGGAAAACCACCCCGCAAAAATCCAGCGGCTGCGGGGGCGCCAGCGTTGGGCGCTTGACCAGGGGCGACCGGGCTTGCCTTAAGTAGCGCCGCAGGGCCTCTTGGTAATAGGGCGAGAGGGGATTGCCGGCGTAAAATTGCGCGGAAAAAGAATAACCGCTATGATCGTCGACGCCGTCGAAATGCCACCACTCGTAAGCCCCCGGGGACTTTTGGGGCCGGCGGAAATCCTGTTCGACGCCTGAAAGAAGGTTCATGGTTTTTCTCGCCTGCCTTTGGGGACTCGCGGCAGTTTACCTAAGTTACTGCGTTTTCCAAAACATCCTTTTGTTCGAAAAGCCCGCGCCCCCGGACCCCAAGCGCCGTGTTTGGCCCAAAGTGTCGGTCCTCATTCCCGCCCGCAACGAGCGAAAGCGCCTCACGCCCTGCCTGAAGACCCTTTTGGCCCAGGATTACCCCCATTGGGAGGTCCTGGTGCTGGACGACCGTTCCACCGACCGCACCTTCGCCCTGGCGGCCTCTTTCGCCAAGAAGGACCGGCGGTTGAGGGTGTTGAGGGGGAAGCCCCTGCCCCCGGGCTGGCTGGGCAAGCCTTGGGCCTGCGCCCAATTGGCCCAAGCGGCCAAGGGCGAATGGCTCTTTTTCACGGACGCCGACACCTGGCATGGGCCCCAAATGCTCAAGCGCACCGTCCAAATGGCGCAAGCCAAAGGCGCTGACGCCCTGACCCTCTTGACCCGCCAAGTCACGAAAAGCTGGATGGAATCCTTGGTCATCCCGGTCATGGCCTTCCACCTGCTGGCTTTTTTCCCGGCCAAGCTTTCCCTGCGCCCCAAGTCCTTCTTCAACCGCTTCGCGGGCGTCAGCGGCCAATTTATCTTCATCCAGCGGGCCGTTTACCGGGCCTTCGGCGGGCACGCCACGGTGAAGGACGAGATCGTCGAGGACCTGAATTTCGGCAAGCGCTTGGCGCAGGGGGGTTATCGGTTGGTTTACGGGGACGGCAGTGATTTTTCCTTCTGCCGCATGTACACCAACGCGGGGGAAGTCTGGGAAGGGTTCTCTAAAAATTTTTACGCCGCGGTGGGTTTTTCCCTCCCAGCGGTGCTTTTCACCCTGGCGGTCCTGATCGGGCTTGGCGTCCTGCCCTTTTTAGCCTTGTTCCTGGCATGGGGAAGCCCCCTGGGATGGGGGGCGCTGACGCTTTGCTTGGCGCTCGGGGCCATGAGGCTCGCCCAGGCGCTTCACCACGGCCTCAGCCGCTGGTCGGTGCCGTTGCATCCGGTGGGCTGCCTGCTCTTCGCGGCCATCGGGGTCAATTCGATCCTCTGGCGCCTCACCGGCCGGGGCCATTGGAAGGGACGCAAGCTGACGGTCAGGTGAAACGTAAAGGCGGCGGCGAAAGAGTCCCGGGATTGTTTTAGGGTTTTGCCGGCGGGTTTTGCTTTTTCTTGGCGATTTCCTGCTGGACCGTGTGGATCCAGCCCTTCACGTCGGTCTTGGCCAGGCCGGGGGGGGTGGGCAAAAGCGGGCGGGGCGGGGCGTTTTTGGCCTTCTCGTTGGCTGCGTCCTGGGCCTGCTTGGACTTGTCCACATAGGTTTTTTGCAGGTCTTCCAGCACTTCCTTCAGCACCTTCTTTTCCTCGATGTTGAGGTTGCCCGAGGTTTTCTTGATCAGCGAGGCGATCATGTTGATGGTGACCCGGGCCCGGGGCAGGTTGACGTCCTTGTCCTTGTAATAAGGATGGACCATTTCGCCCAGGTCGATCTTGGCCGAGGAGGCCAGCATGATGACCAGGTCGATGAAGTAATAGTCCGTGATGCCCCAATCGCGGTTTTGCTTGAAGTTTTGAGGTTCGGCCATGGTTTCTCCGTCAGTCCCTTTCCCCGGCGACCGCCCGCACGGCGCGGATCCAGGCGTCCCATTCGGGGCCCCAAGCTTCCTTGGAGCGATGATAGTCCTGTTTTTCGAGGAATTCATTCAAATCTTTGATCAGGGGTTCCAGGGCTTTTTCCAGGCTTTTGAGCAATTGGGCGCGGTCGGAGTTTTTCCTTAAGGCCCCTAATGTCTTTTCCAGGTGGGGTAGGCAGAGCATGCCCCGGGTCCCAAAGGCCTCGCGGAACCGGGAGGACGAGGCCCAAAGCGCGGCCAGTTTTTTGGTATGGGTGTCCAGGTCGCTTTGTTCGGCGGCGCAGACCTCGCAAGGGGCGGCCTTGCGCGTGAAGGGGGAAAGGGAATCCAGGCGCTTGAGGCCCTCCTTCAAGAGGTGGCCATAGACGACCGCCATGCCGAGGGCCTTGGCTTGGCCCACCGCCTGCCAAGCGTGCTTGCGGCAAAAACCCCGGGACTTCAACAGCCGTCCTCGCGCTTGGGGGTCGGTCACGCCTTCTTCCAAAAGTTGGTTTAAGTAATTTTGGCCGTATTGATGGGTGGTGAAGCAGAGGGCGCAACGGTCCCTTTGGAGGACATCCAGCAGAAAATCCGGGTCGAGTTCCGCCATCGCGGCGCTATCGACCGGGGCGGCCCCGGAGGGGGCCGGGGGTTAGAAGAGCTTGCGGGTCCAGATCGAGGGGGCTTTCTTGGCTTCCAGTTCCTTGGTTCCCGTGAAGCCGCTCACCGGGGAAAGGCCGCCGGAGGGCGGATGGGGCTGGAACTCATCCTCGTCATTATGGTTCTTGCTCCAGAAATACCAGCCGATGCCGGCCAGGATCAAGATGAGCAGCAACCACCAAAGGAAATGCGAACCGCCCTTGGGCGCGGGGGTCGTGTTCTCCACCACCGGAGTGGCGGCCGTGGCGGCGGCGGGCATTGGCGTCGAGGCCGCGGGGGCGGGCGCGACCAAGGAAGCGGCTGGCTGGGTTTGCGTCGAAACCGACTTGTGGGACTTCACGGTCTTTTCTTCGTAGCTGTTTTCCGGCCCCGTGGAAGCGGAAGAGGCCGTGGAAGCCACCGTAGCTTCGGGGGTGGGCTCGGCATTCATCATGGTGGTGGCGTCGTTGCTTTTCACCTGGTTGCCGCCGCAGGCCGGCAAGAGGATGGTCGCCGCTCCCAAGAGGGCGATGAAGAGTAGGCTGGAGGCGGAAGCTTTCACGGGTTCCTCGCGTTTCGGGGTTTTGAGCCCCTTTAGGATACGCCTTTATTTTATCGAAAGTCGGGCCCAAAGGGGAGCGAAAAGGGAAGGCGGGGGTCGCCGCAAACCAGGGAAAAGGCTTATTGAGGGAAAAGCCAAGCGAAATGAAAGGAAAAGGGAGAAAAGAGGAATTGCTTCTTTGGGGCGGACGAAAGAATCAGAGGGATGGACGGCGAATCCTAGGGTTGCGAATCCACCATGGCGAAGAGGGATGGACGGCGAACCCTACGGGTTGCGAATCCTCAACTTCGCCATACGAAAGCACACCCTGTGGGTGTCCTTTCATATGGCGGAGAGAGAGGGATGGGCGAAAACCTGTTTTTAGTCTTTGCGGAATTTTCGCCTCGTCC
>Ga0335069_10009710_pt1 | contig 13678 bp, 12 predicted proteins | sample Lox_Sample_11_FD_206714 | JGI IMG/M metagenome (GOLD analysis project Ga0335069, IMG submission 206714) | Soil microbial communities from Loxahatchee National Wildlife Refuge, Florida, United States - Lox_Sample_1.1 | ecosystem: Environmental > Terrestrial > Soil > Wetlands | place: USA... | reverse complement strand
GCGGGATCGCCGCTGAAACCGGTGGCGGCATGATCGAGATCGGAAATGCCGGCGGCGATGTGGCAGTGGAAACCGGCGGCGGCAATATCAAGATCGCGTCGGCCAAAGGCGAGATCACGGCCAGCACCGGTGGCGGCAATCTTGTCGTTCTCTCCGGTTTGCAAGGCGCCGTGCTCGACACCGGAGCGGGCAGCATTCGCGTCGACAAGTGCAACGGCCACGTGAAAGCCACAACCGGCGGCGGCAGTATTGATCTCGGCGAGATCGGCGGGCCCGCGGAAATTGAGTCAGGCGCCGGCAGCATTCGTCTTGCATCGGCGAAAGGCCGCGTCGAGGCGCAAACGGGCGGCGGCAGCATTCAACTCGACGGCGCAACGTCTGTAAAGGCGGAAACTGCCGCAGGCGGAATCGTGGTCAAGCTGCTCTCTTCTTCTGACCTGCGCTCCAGTTCTATGCTCGAGACCACCGCAGGCGACATCACGGTCTACCTGGCCAACGACCTGCCCATCACAGTCCGCGCCGCCATCGAACTCGCCAACGGGCATTCCATTCGCAGTGACTTCAACGACATTCGCGTCACCACCGAAGGCGGTGAATACGGCCCAAAGACAGTTCGGGCAGAAGGTCAACTGAAAGGCGGCGGGCCGGTGTTAAAGGTCCGCACTACATCTGGAAACATCAGTTTCCTCCGCGCCAGCCGCTAGGCGCGAAGTGATCGAAGGAGGCATCATGCTGCGCCACATTGCACTTTGCCTGTTGTTGTTGCCGCTGTATGTCATGGCCGCGCCCGTCGAGAACTATTACGACGAGACGGGTGAAACCTGGGGCTTTGGCTTCGGATCCGAAGAAGGCGGCGGCGGATCGTCCTACCTGGGCGTCGATATCGCCGACGTCACCGCCGAGCAGCTCTCGTCTCTCAAACTGAAAGAAGAGCACGGCGCTGAAATCACAATGGTCGATTCCGACGCTCCCGCGGGCAAGGCCGGGCTGAAGGAGCACGACGTTGTGCTGAGCCTGAATGGGGCCGCCGTGGAAAGCGCCGCGCAACTGCGCCGCATGATTAAGGAGACTCCGGCCGGACGCGTCGTCGCGCTCGGCATCAGTCGCGACGGGCAGCCCATGGAAGTCAAGGTCCAGCTCGCGGACCGGCGCAAGGCCATGAAGTGGACTCCGGAGGCTCACGAGTACAAGTTCGAGATGCCCGAGATGCCAAAAATTCCCGAGATCGATCTCCCGGTTTCGGTTGTGATCGCCCACTCTTCACTGCGCAGCGGCCTGATGGTCGAGAACATCACTCCGCAACTCGGCGAGTTCTTCGGCATCAAGGACGGCAAGGGCGTTTTGGTGCGCTCGGTGGAGAAAGGCAGCCACGGCGAAAAAGCTGGCTTCCACGCGGGCGACGTGATCGTCAAGGTAAACGGTCAGGCTGTGCGCGACGCCTCGGATTTCACCCATGCGCTGCGTGGGACTTCGAACGGCGCGGCCTCGGTCACGGTAGTGCGCGACAAGCGCGAACAGAACCTCAACTTGACCCTCCCATCCCGAAAAGACTCCGGTCTGTTGCTGGAAGATAGCTTTGATATCGACATCCCGGAATTGTCGGAGGAGACTCAAATCGCGATTCGCAAGTCGGGCGAGGAAATCGCTTTGCTCCGTCCCCAGTTAGAGAAGGCGAATCGAGAGGCTCTTCGCGCCACGGAGAAAGTAAGGAGAGCCTGGCGCGAGCGACAGAAAGACTTCCAAAAACAGATTGAGGACCAGCAAAAGCAGTTTCAGGAACAGCAACAACAGTTCCGCGATCAGCAGGAGAAGATGCGCCACTCGCTGCTCCGGAATTGGGCTGATATCTAAACCTGTCCGGCACGCTCCGCGACGATAGGTTATTGCGCGAGCCGGGCATTCGCCATCTGTCCGTAAGCACGGTCATAGTAACTCCGCATACCAGTTAGTCTCTTCTTCATATTCACTGCAATGTCTTGCCCTTTCTGAATGTTAATGTGCGATGAAAGCCCCTTCTTCTCGCTTGACGAGCGGTCAGGGCGGGCGCATAGTTTCGGCGAACGACTTGTCGGGATCGGAAAACTACGACAGTAGTCTCTGCACTCCGCCTAAGAAATGCCCCAAGGACTTCGAATATGTCCAGTTCGCCGGGGACTATGACATAGGTTATTTTCGAAACTATAACGGGCCGGTGTTAGACCCGGATAACGATGCCATAGACCCACAAGATTGAAATCGAGCATAAATGACGGGATGACGGAGGATGTTGTCGAACCGACAGTATCGGTCGAGTCGCAAGGCTCGACCGGTTTCTAGAAATCAACTGACTTTGCAAACCGAGTGAGCCAATATGATTGACCAGCATTCACAGTATTGCCTACGCGTAGTTTTCGGTATCGGGCCCATTTTGGACAACCTTCGTCTGACTCACGTGGTCGCCGCTTTGGCAGTTGCGAGTTGTGTGACGCTCCCAATGACGGCAAGGGTAATTCCGCCTGGACAGAAACCAAATATACGACTGGCCAGGCAGGTTACCTATGATTCTAGCGGCTTCTATGCGATTTCAACTGCCATCGCCGACTTCAATGGCGACAGCAAACCCGATCTCGTCGTGGCCAATGAATGCGAAGACACCAGTACCTGTCCGGGCGAAGTGGCCGTGTTGCTGGGCAACGGTGATGGCACGTTCCAATCGGCGATGACCTACAGCACAGGGGCGCACGTCGCCGACTCCGTTGCGGCTGGCGATGTGAACGGCGATGGCAAGCCGGATCTCGTGGTGGCCAATGAATGCCTCAGTCTTAATCCGCAGGGCAACTGCACCGGGATCAGCGTTGTGAGCGTGTTGTTCGGCAATGGCGATGGCACATTCCAATCGGCCGTCACCTACAGCACCGACTCCTACGGTGCTCTTTTTGTCGTGATCGGGGATCTGCGGGGTAAGGGAGTTCTGGATCTGGTTGTCGCGAACGGCTGCTCGAACAACTGTGTATCTGGGACTGCCAGCGTGCTGCTGGGAAACGGCGACGGCACGTTTCAGGCAGCTGTGAATTATGGTTCGGGAGATTCCTATGCCGAGTCTGTGGCAGTCGCAGACCTCAACCGTGATGGCATTCCCGATCTCGTCCTAGCAAATTTGTGTTCCGCCAATGGCGGCTGCGAACCGGACGGCGGAGATGCCGACGTCGGAGTCCTGCTAGGCAATGGCGACGGCACCTTTCGGCCCGCGAAGATCTACGACTCGGGTGGCCGCTTCACCTATTCGGTCACCGTAGGGGACTTCAGGGGCAACGGAATTCTGGATCTGGCCGCGGCCAGCGGATTTGTGCAAAACTCAGTGAGCGTCCTGCTCGGCAACGGTAAAGGTAAGTTCAACTCCCCGGTTACCTACGAGTTGCGCGACTGGGCATATGACGCCGTCGTCGTTGGCGATATCGATGGCGACGGAAACCTGGATCTGGTCGTGGTGGACGAGTGCGAGCACGTCAGGGTGAAGTCGTGCGTCGGAACTGGAAAGGTGAGTGTGCTGTTGGGTAATGGCGACGGCACATTCCAAGCTGCGATCAGATACGACTCCGGCGGGTATGGAGGGTCGGCAATCGCAGTTGGAGACGTGAATGGCGATGGGCGGCCCGACATCGTAGTCACGAACCTGTGCGGTCCAGACAAGAGTTGTGTCAGCCATGGAACTGTCGCCGTGCTTCTGAACAAGACCACATACAAAACGACAACCGCCCTCACTTCCTCCCCCAACCCGTCCCACGTAAACCAATCCGTAACCTTCACTGCGACGATCACCTCAACCCCCGCCGCGCCGGACGGAGAAACCGTGACCTTCTACAACGGCAAAACCAACCTGGGCACGGGCACAACAAAAAACGGAGTCGCGACCCTGACCACCTCCTTCGCGAAGGCAGACACCTACACCATCAAAGCCACCTACTCCGGCGACCCCTTCCGCAAGAAAAGCACCGGCACCGTAAAGCAAGTGGTGAACCCCTGACGGAAGTCAGTACAACATGGTCAAACACTAAGCGCTCATCGATCTGGCTGGTTACGGAAGTAACGACGGAATTCGCCGCGACTCCGCAATTTGGACCCTTGAATTGACGACCTCGCTCCTCTTGAGTTTGGCGAAACCATGGAAAACCCGCTTCCAGCGCGCTCGCTGCTCACCACGCTGGCGCATCCACGGATTGCTGGCACAGCCCCTTCGCCCCCTGGCCGGATTCCACACAGGCCCCCTACCCGCTGGTTACCTGTTGGAGGAGGCAGAATCCCGATAAGCTGTTGCCGCGATGGCCTACCGCGCCCTTTTGTTCTCGAAGGACCCCGAGACAAACTCCGCTCTGGTTTCGGGCTGCCTCGATGCCGGCCTGCGTTCGGACTCTTGCTCTGACATCTTTACGGCCATCAAAAAAGGAACCAGGCAGTCGTACTCCTGCGTGATTGTCGACTGGGCCGACCAGCCCGAGGCCGGATTTCTGCTGAAGCGAACGCGGGAGTCGGCGTCGAATAGCGAAGTCGTCGTGATCGCCATCGTGGACCACGACCCAACTCCAGCCGAGCTTCGCGATCATGGTTTGCATTTCTTCATTTACCGTTCCATTGCCGCGACCGAGGCCAAGGAAGTGCTCACGAAGGCGATGGCAAAAATGCAACCTTCCGTCGATGCGGACAGGCCGGACACGACGGATCTCGAAGAGACGCCGAGAGAAGCTAGTGTCGACGCGACTCCCGCCGAGCCGGAGCCTTCGTCGCACGAGCCATCTCCTCAGCCTGTCGCGGAAATGCAGGAGGACTCCGCGGAACAGGAAGGCGGCGAAAGCGGTGTGGAAGACGAGCACGACTCCTTCCGCCCGGCCTTTTCCTGGCGGCACGCGGCCGCGGCAGCGCTTTTGCTATTTGCGGCTTACTCCTTGTGGAACGCCCGAGCCATGATGACTTATCTGGCGCGTACTCCCGAGAGCAAAGCCGGCGTCTTCAAAGAATCGCTCGCCGCATTTTTCAATCTGAGCCCTGCGGGGACAGCACCGCTGAGTGTCACGGGCTCGGATGCTCATCAGGACGCTTATTACTCGCGCGGACCGGCGAGCAGCACGACCACGACGACCCCCGAGATAGCCGTCGTCGCCACGCAAGCCGATTTGGTCGAAACCCGCGTGATCTTGCGCGGGCCGGCCGACTTCCCGCTGCCCGAAGCTACGTACACACCCCCGCCGCCCGTGCCGGTGCACACCGAGCGCGCGGCGATTCCCGACAGCTTGCGTGGCTCGGCTCCTTTGACAAAACCTGTTGTCGTGACAGTGAACCCAACGCAGATGATGCCCGTTTCCGCCCCGATGACTCCGCCACTTGTCACGCAGGGATTCAGTGAGCCCGTCGCTGTGAGCGAGGACGAACAGCGCGGCCTGCTGATCCATAGCGTGAATCCCTTGTACCCGCCCGAGGCTTTGCCGCAAAAAATGCACGGCGCGGTCGTTCTGCAAGCAACCATTGGCCGCGACGGTACTGTGGAAGATCTCAAGATCATGCGCGGCTATATCGTTCTCGGCAAGGCGGCGATCGCGGCGGTCAAGCAGTGGAGATTCAAACCCTATACGGTCGATGGACACGCAGCGCAGACGCGTACGACAATCACCGTCAGCTTCAACCTTCCGCCAGCGTAAGACTGGAAGCCGTTTCCAATAGTTCTGGCAAGGTAGTTCTGGCAAGGGCACGACTTCTAGGGTTGCGGAAAAACTCAGGCAACGTTTGCGCCACCGTAATGCTTGCGTCACCAGAATGTTTGGATCACCGTAATGTTTGGATCACCAGAATGTTTGCGCCACCGTAATGCTTGCGTCACCAGAATGTTTGCATCACCGGAATGTTTGGATCACCAGAATGTTTGCATCACCGGAATGTTTGCATCACCAGAATGTTTGCGCCACCGTGGAAGAGCGGCCCTTCAGGGCCGCGTAGGTCGCTCGAAATCAGTTTGGGCTTTAGCCCCTGAGGAAAGGCCCATGTCTTTCTCTGGCTATTGATGATGAGGCAAGTTTTACTTCGTGCCTCCGTCGTGGCCTGCGGCCGGAGCCGGAGTCGGCGTATCGCCACCCACGGATTTCTTCCAGTACTCCTGCACGGCCGGCGGCAGTTTCTGAATGCGGGAGAGAAACGCCGTCACCTTCCAGATATCCGCATCCCCCAGCCCTTTTTCCCACGAAGGCATGCCTGTGTTGCGCACGCCGTAGCGAATCACATAATAGAGGTGCCATTCCGGGTCGTCGGGTGGATCGAGGATTAGATCCGGCGCGGGCGGATAAAGCGTTTTTCCAAACTCAGTGGGCTTGCGGTCAAGTCCGCCATGACACTCCGCGCAGGCCATCGCGTAAATCTTCATGCCGGCGATCAGATTGTCATCGGTGGACGGCACCGGATTGTTGATGCGCGCCGCATGACGGTCGATCGATGCGTCGAGGGCGCCCATTGCCAGGCGCTCTTCCCAGGCTGGGGGCTGCGTGTTGGCCCTGGTCGGAACAAATCCGAGCAAAGCTGCTCCGAGACCGACAAGCGCCAGCACAACGATTGTGACAATGACGCCAAGGACGAAGTTGCGCATCGAGAACCCCCAAGTACTTCTGAACCGCACTCCACCTTGCGAGAGGCACTTTGCGAATGCAAGGTTATTTATATCAGTTGGAGCCACGGCTGACGGTGATTTTGTTCCCGCACAGGTGAATTCAGTAGGCGTGCAAACGGCGCGCCTCGCGCACCAAGTCGCCGATTTTCGGGAGGAAGAACTCTTCCTGCGGCGGCGAAAACGGCACCGGAGTATCGAGCGAGGCGAGCCGCACGATGGGCCCGTCGAGATCGTCGAAGGCTTCCTCGTTGATGATGGCGGCAATCTCGCCCGCCAGTCCGCCGGTAAGCGCGTGCTCGTGCAGGATGATGACTTTGTTCGTTTTCTTCACCGTGGCGGCGATCGCCGCGCGGTCGAGCGGCGAAACTGTGCGCAGATCGAGTACTTCGAGCTCGATTCCTTCTTTGCTGAGGATGCCGGCTGCTTCGAGCGCGGTGTGCAGCATGGCCGCATAGGTGATCACGCTGAGGTGACGGCCTTCGCGCGCGACCCGGGCTTTGCCGATGGGCACAATGTAATCGTCCGCCGGAATGTCTTCTTTGATTCGCCGGTACAGATATTTGTGCTCGAAGAAAATGACGGGGTTGTTGTCGCGAATGGCGGCTTTGATGAGACCTTTGGCGTCGTAGGCTGTCGCGGGGCAAACGACCTTGAGGCCCGGCGTATGGACAAACCACATCTCCGGATTCTGCGAGTGAAACGGTCCGCCATGCACATTCCCGCCGCTCGGCCCACGGATGACCATCGGGGCCGGCGCTTCCCAACGGTAGTGCGCCTTGGCCACCATGTTGACGATCTGGTTGAAGGCGCAGGGGAGGAAATCCATAAACTGAAACTCGGCTACCGGTCGCAGCCCGGTCAGCGCCGCTCCGAAGGCCGCGCCGACAATGGCCGACTCCGCAATCGGCGTATCGATCACGCGCTCCGGCCCGAAGCGGTCGATGAAACCCTCCGTGACCTTGAACGCCCCGCCATAAACGCCGATGTCCTCACCTAAGCAAAACACGCAGGGATCGCGCTCCATCTCCTCCCAGATTCCCTGGCGGATGGCTTCGAGATAGGTGAGGAGGGGCATGAGGGGAGTGTAGCAAAAAGACGGCTTTTGACTTTGGCCCCCTAGGTGGCTACGAAAAAACGCTAGTCTTGGGTGGCGCAGCGCTTCAGCGCTGTGATCAGATTCGGCGCTTGAATGGGTGGCTTTCGCTGCTGAGGTTCGAACTCTGACTCTTTTCCGCAACCTCCTAGACCATGGGTCCTGCCGTCAGTCGGGGTAGTTGCGAGAGACCTGAAAATCGACGGACACATAGTTATCTGTGCACGTATCATGTCTGTATGAACCTTGCCCTTTCTGTTGACGAGCAACTCGTCCGGCGGGCGCGTAAACACGCTGACGCCCTTGGTAAGAGCCTCGATCAGCTCGTGCGCGACTATCTTCAAAAGCTCGCTGGCAGCGACGATCCTGAAGAAAGCATCGCTGAATTTCGTCGGCTGTCAGGAAAAGGCAATTCTCGTGGTTGGGGGTTCAATCGCAAAGAAATCCACAACCGCGAATCGCAGCGACGTGGGGAATGCATGATCGTCCAAAGTCTGAACTTGTCATCCCAGAACCGGGATCCCATCGAAGTGCGAGGATGACACTAACGGAATTGCAATTGCCCAATGTAGGTTAGTTTGAAAATGAAGCGCCTCTTGACGTTCGCCATCGTGATCGTGAGTTGTTGCACCCTCCTCGCCGCGGATCCCGCCTGGCAGTATGGCCGTATCGTCGAAATCCACAAGTCCACCACCACCACCACCAGGACCTGGATCGCGAACACGCCGATCACGGACGACATAACAACCTGCACGATTTCGGTTGTGGTGGGCACGACCCTGCTGATTGGAAACTACGAGATCACCGACCAGAAGCCCGAGCCGCCGAGCGATTGGACCAAGGGGTACGCAGTTAAGGTTCAGGTGACGGGCGGAGCGCTCGACCTGCGTTCGCCGACCGAGCAACTCTGGCTGCACCTCAAGCAGACCAAGAATACAACCAAGCCCATGGAGCCAATTACCGCGTTCGAGAAGAAGCATCTCGACGAAACGGATGCGACGGCGGATTCGCTCGTGGGATTCTCGTCGCAGAACAAGGCTGGGTCGAAGACACAAAAGGCTGAAGCTCAGGCCGCGCCGGAGGCTGCGCCTGCCACGCCTGCACCTCCCCCGGCTTCAACTGGGACCGTGACCGTCCGGTCGGTGCCTTTTTTGTCCGAGGTCTTTGTCGAAGGCGCTTCGATGGGCTACACGCCGGCAAAGATCGCGTTGCCGCCGGGCAAACATGTTTTCCGCGTCGAAAAGGCCGGGTACCACGGGTGGAGTAAAGAAGTGACGGTCACTGTGGGCTCAGAGCTGACGCTGGATGCGACGCTGGAGAAAAAGTAGTCGGGTTCGCTTACAATCTCCCTTCCTGACTCAATCCCTATGACGGTTGCCGTTCGTTCGTTTGCCAAGATCAATCTCGGGCTTTATATCGGTGCGAAGCGCGCCGATGGATTTCATGACCTGCGCACCGTCTACCAGACGATCGCGTTGCACGACGTCGTCCGCGTTAGCGTGGCGCGCGGCACCGGCATCGAAATTCGCTGCGACGATTCGCGGGTGCCGCTTGATTCCTCGAATACCTGCTATCGCATTGCCGAGCGGGTGATGGACGCGCTTCAGGCTTCCGGACGCGTCACGATCGAGATTGAAAAGGACCTGCCCGTGCAGGGTGGCATGGGCGCGGCTTCGTCGAACGCGGTGGCCGCGATGTTTGCACTGGAACGGGCGCTGAAAAAAAGGCTTCCCACCGCGAAGAAACTTCAGATTGCGGCTGCCGTTGGATCGGACTTGCCCCTGTTCGTCATCGGAGGCACGGTGCTCGGCGTCGGGCGGGGAGAGGAAGTCTATCCCCTGGCGGATTCGCCCGCTGTACCGATGGTCGTGGTCATGCCCGAAGTCGGCGTTTCCACTCCAAAAGCTTTTACCGAATGGGATGCGCGAGCTGGCGAGGATGCCGGCCGCTCCGGCGGAACGAGCGGATTGACGCCGTCCCGAGCCTCCGATAGACTATTCGAGGTTGGCTGCGCGCTGTCGGCGTGGCTGAGTGGTTCTACTAACCTCGGTGCTCCCGCTAGAGCCGGGGGCCGGGCCGGAAACCTGCTTTCCGACCTTGTCCGAGCCGGGATTCGAAACGACTTCGAGCAAGTTGTCTTTTCGCAAATTCCCGAATTGCTGGACATGAAACGTGCGCTTGTGCGCGCCGGGGCAAAGTATGCGTCGCTGTCCGGGTCCGGGTCGACGTTGTACGGGCTTTTCGGCTCAGCGTCAGGCGCGACGAAGGCGGCGAACCGGCTGAAAAAGCAGGGTTTAGCGGCTGTGGCGACGCGGACGCTGACGCGGCGGGAGATGAATCGGTCGCTGGTCGTCGGTCGTTAGTCGTTGGGCGATCGTCGCCGGTCGCCTGCGATCTGTGGATTGTCCAAGATTGTTGTTTGCTGTGCGGTCCAGCTTGGGCATACTAGAAGTAGAAGCCACCAGCCATTGAAGTTTTGGGCCGTCGACTAGTGGTAGGTTGAGGCGTTTAGCGGGCGTGAGCGAAGCGGGAGCCTGCTGCCGAAATCCTGACCCGCAGCGAAGCGGAGGGGAAGGATCTCTACCATAGTTGATGCGTCACGAATACTGGGCCGTCGACTAATGGTAGGTCAAGTGCCTTTGGAGCACTTTGTCTAGGTTCGAATCCTAGCGGCCCAGCCAGGAAAACCAGTTCTCAGTTGCCAGTTCTCAGTTCTCAGTCGAGATCCTGGAGCCCCACCTGAGAACTGACAACTGAGAACTGAGAACTCAACTATGGCCACTGCGACGACGACCGCTGAGAAGACGGAAAAAAAGCCGGCTGCGGACGAAAAGCCCGAACGCAAGCCCCAACGTGCCCGCGTAGACGACCGGTTCAAGATTTTTTCCGGGACCGCCAACGAGGCTCTGGCCGATGAAGTGTGCGCGTTTCTGGGAATGACGCGCGGCACGGCTCAGGTGACTCGTTTCGCCGACGGCGAGTGCTACGTGCAGATTCAGGAGAACGTGCGCGGCTGCGACGTTTTTGTCATGCAGCCCACGTGCCGCACGGTCCGCGACGGCAAGAGCACCGGCGTGGACGAACACTTGATGGAACTGCTGCTCTTGATCGACGCGCTCAAGCGGGCTTCGGCGCGGCGCATCACAGCGGTGATTCCGTACTTTGGTTATGCGCGGCAGGATCGCAAGGACAAGCCACGCAGCCCGATTTCATCGAAGCTGGTGGCCGACCTGCTCACTTCGGCGGGCGCGCACCGCGCGCTGATCGTGGATTTGCATACGCCGCAGTTGCAGGGTTTTTTCAACATTCCGGTGGATCACCTGTTCGCCTCACCGGTGCTGGTGGATCACTTCAGGAAGTTGAACCTGCCGAACCTGACGGTGGTATCGCCGGACGCGGGCGGCGTGGAACGAGCACGGTTCTTCGCGAAGAAAGTCGACGCAGCCCTGGCCATCGTCGACAAGCGGCGCGTGGAAATGAACGTTGCGGAAATCATGAACGTCATCGGCGATGTGCATGGCCGCACGTGCTTGATTATTGACGATTTGATCGACACGGCTGGCACGTTGGTAAAAACGGCGTCGGCGCTGCTGCAGAACGGCGCGATGGAAGTGTATGCGTGCTGTTCGCATCCGGTGCTGTCGGGACCGGCAGTAGAGAACATTCACAACTCGGCGATTCGGGAAGTCGTGGTCACGAACACGATTCCGCTCGCTGATGCGGCGCGGCAGGAGCCGAAAATCCGCGTGCTTTCGATTGCCGGGCTCATTGGCCGGGCGATCCAGGCGAATCACGAAGAGACCTCAGTCAGCAAGTTATTCATGTAGAGGAAGCGAATTTTATGGCTACAGCAACCGACGTCAGCATTCTGGAAGCGCAGAAGCGCGAACCAGGCAACAAAAATACCGCCCGGCGTGTACGCATGGAAGGCCGCATTCCGGCCGTCGTGTACGGCGCAGGTAAGGAATCCGCGCCCGTCACGGTCGATCCCCGGCAGGTGCTGCGCATCCTGCATTCCGAGAGCGGTCACAACACGATTTTTGACCTCGCGCTCGATAGCGACCGCGTGAAAGCCATGATCGTCGACTGGCAGTTTGAGCCGTTGAAGGGCCGCCTGCTCCACGTCGATCTTCAGCGCATCGCCATGGACAAGAAGCTCACCGTCACGGTGCCGATCGTCCTGAAGGGCGAAGCGGCTGGGGTGAAGCAGGAGGGCGGCATCCTCGAGCAGATCATTCGCGAGATCGAGATTGAGTGTTTGCCCGCGGACATTCCGAAATCGATCGACGTCGATATCTCGCACCTCGTGTTCGGCATCGAGGTGCGTGTGAAGGATCTGCCGCACAGCGACAAGCTCAAATTCCTGACCGACGAGAACCAGATGATCGCGCACATTACTTCTGTGAAGGAAGAAGTGGTGGCGACTCCGGAAGCGGCTGCGGAAGCCGCGGCGGCAACTCCGGCTGAGCCCGAAGTCATCAAGAAGGGCAAGCAGGAAGTTGAAGGCGAGGAAGCGGCCGAGGGCGATAAGGCGGCCAAGCCTGAGAAGGCTGAGAAGAAAGAGAAGAAGTAGCTGCGAGCTTCGAGCCGCGAGCTTCGAGCTTGACCAGATGGTCCCCCGAGTTTGGGTCGCGCATGTCTGGTGCAGAGCTTTTAGCTGAGGGCTGACGGCTGATAGCTGAGAGCTGATCTTGTGAAACTGATTGTCGGTTTGGGCAACCCTGGAATCGAATACGAGTCCACGCCGCACAATCTGGGCTTTCTGGTAGTGGACTGGATCGCGCACGGGCTTGGCATCGATGTCAGAAATCGACAGTGCCGGGCGCTGACGGGGCGCGGCGTGATTGCCGGAGAGGCCGTGGTACTGGCCAAGCCGGAAACCTACATGAATTTGAGTGGGCTTTCGGTCCGGGAACTGGTCGAGGAACATCAGGTCGAGGTGAAATCGGACCTGATCGTCATTCACGACGAACTCGACTTGCCGTTTGGCACGACGCGCATCAAGCAGCGTGGCGGGACGGCGGGGCACAACGGGATGGAATCGATCCTGGGTGCCTTGGGGACGGACGAGTTCTTGCGGATTCGACTGGGCATTGCGCCGGATCGCAAGGTCGGAGACGGCGCGAAGTACGTGCTGACGCCGTTTCGCAAGGCGCAGGACAAGGCCGTCGACGAAATGATTGAGAACGCCGCGCAAGCGGTGGAGGCGATTTTGAAGGACGGCGTGGCGGCGGCGATGAATCGCTTCAACCGCAAGCCGGAAGAAGACAGTGGTCAGTGATCTTGGGTCGTAGATCGGCCGTCAGTGGCCAGTGTCGAAGAAGTTAGAACTGCGTCATAAATGGTCGGGGAAGGGCACGACTTTAGTCGTGCCGCAGGAAGGGTGCATGAATACTGGGGCTTTAGCCCCTGAGGGCAAAACGCTCTCGATCATGCAAGCCGCTGGTGAAATGAGTTTAGAGTTCTGGCCACTGGTCACCGACCACTGGCCACTGGTTTTGGAGAGCAAAATGAATCGTAGCTATGAAGTGATGTTCATCGTCCGGCCTGACATGGTGGACGAGGACGTGAACAAGCTGATCTCGACGCTGGAGTCGACCGTGACTACGGCTGGCGGGACGGCGAAGAGTGAGGTCTGGGGCAAGCGTCGGCTCGCCTATAAGGTCGCGAAGTTCAACGACGGCATCTTCGTCCTGCTCATGATCGAAGGCCCCGGCGCCATCATCCATGAAGTGGAACGCCGCCTGCGCGTGACGGAACAGGTGATCAAGTTCATCACCGTGCGCACCGACGAGGAACTGAAGCGGCTCGACAAGGTGAAGAAGCTTCGCGACGCGCGCCAGAAGCGCAGCGCGGTCGCTCCGGTCACCCCGGAAGCGGCAGCCACCGAGCCGGCAGCGGCGCCAGCGCCGACAGCGTAAACAATATAGGTCTCAGTTCCCAGTCCCCGCTTTTTGGGA
>Ga0335069_10009709_pt1 | contig 13678 bp, 14 predicted proteins | sample Lox_Sample_11_FD_206714 | JGI IMG/M metagenome (GOLD analysis project Ga0335069, IMG submission 206714) | Soil microbial communities from Loxahatchee National Wildlife Refuge, Florida, United States - Lox_Sample_1.1 | ecosystem: Environmental > Terrestrial > Soil > Wetlands | place: USA... | reverse complement strand
GGCCCTTGGCCTCGTAGAGGCGCGCAATCGCGGCCGCGTTGGTGGCGTCCGCCCCGAGGCCGTAGACGGTCTCGGTCGGGAATGCGACGAGGCCCCCGTCGGCGAGGCAAAGAGCGGCCTCGCGCGCGGCGCTTGCGTCAGCCGACAGCATTCTGGTGGTCAGGGCGGTCTGCATCTCTTCAGAAAATTCCTCGAATTCAGCTGCTTGCGGAGGGCGAAACCCGACGCTATAAGCCGCGGTCTAACGTCGGAGTGTGGCTCAGCCCGGTAGAGCACTGCGTTCGGGACGCAGGGGTCGTAGGTTCGAATCCTACCACTCCGACCAACAATTTCAGCGACTTAGCGTCTCCACTGGTCCCGTCCCCAGGTGCGTTTTGCACGCAATTTGAACGCAGGTCCATCATCTACTTCTCGACGTAGTCCGGCTTGACGCAGTAGGGCCGCAAGAGGTCCCACTTCCGGGTATGGGTGTTGATCTCGCGGACGAAGGCCTCGGCCGCCTCACGGCAGTTGATGAGGTAGTCCGGTTCCCACGGGCAGTAGATCAACGTGGTCTCCGTCTCGGGATCGTGATTGCCGTGCCCGAGATAGATCCCGATCTCCTCGAGGTCGACCCTCTTTTTGCGCATGTATCGCGACAGGCTATGCCGGATCGAATAGGTGTTGGCCTTCTTGCCGATCTTGGAGCGGTCCACGGCGCTGTTGAACGCCGTGTCGGCCTCGGCGATGGCCGCGCCGCGGTACGTGATGAGCGGCCCGTCGGGGAGGTCGTCGAGCCAGGGGCGCAGGGTGGCCGGGATCGGCAGCACCGGCCGGCCCTTGTTGGTGATCTCGCGACCGGGCGGATTGAGGTCGAACAGGTTCTCCTCAAGATCGATCTGCGCCTTGATCGCGTCCAGAATCGCCCCGACGCGAGCGCCCAAATGGATGAGAATGATCACGAGCAGCAGCAGATGCTGATCCTTGATCTCGTCGATGATCGCTGCGATCTCCTGGCAGGTCAGTAGCGGTCCCTTCTTCTTCAAAATCTTCTTTTTGCTGCGCGGCTGATATTCGGGCACCTTGAGCTTCACCGTGGTCTGCTTGTTTTCATACGCGCGGTTCGCGGAGCTGCGGAGAACCGAGAGAATCCGCGAGACGTAACCGATGGACTTCTCCTGCGCCTTCAGCTTGTCGCGGAAATGGTCGTAGTCCTGTAGAACCAATGCGGAGAGCCGTTTGTCGCCCATCTCGCGCTTCAAGATCTTACGCGCGATTTGGGCGGCCTCCGCGCTCGGCAATTTCTGCAGATAGTTTTCCCAAGCGTCGTCGAGCAGCTCGCTGACGGTCCTGACCTGCTTCTTGTTCAGGTGGTCGTTCGGATCACCGGTGACACCCAAATCCACAAGGAAGCGCACCTTCTCGTGGGCTTGCGAAGACTTCTTAGTTCGCAACGAGACGCGGCGCGTCTGACGTGTTCCGGGATCGTACCAGGCGACATAGTATCGGCCGCTGGTGCGCGCGCGGACGAGCTTGTAGTGCCCGTAGTCTTCCACGGGCTCGTAGGCCGCTTCGTTGTCCGCCGGCGAGTGCTGGTCCACTACTTGTCCTCGTCCGTGAGCAGCGCGAGGACGGTTTCCCGGCGATAGCGCTTAACGCGGCGGAGGCCCTGGATCGCCTGGATCTCGCCGGCGCGCTCCATCCGGTGGATGGTCTCGGTACAGGTCCGGAACAGATCCGCCACTTCTTCGGTCGTCATGATCGGCGGCAGGTTGTAAGGCACTTCCTTCATCCTCCGATTTGTTGCAATAACGCAACAGTATGGCCAACTTGTCACTAGTAACAAATCATACCCGTTCCTCCGCCCTTCGTCAAGCGGCTCGCCTTGATCCAGCGAGCATTCCCGGCCGATGGTACGGAGGGTGAGTCGGAGGGCTAGATGAGCGGAGCAAGGGGCTGGGCGAAACTGGCTGCGGACGCCCGCCAAAAGGCCAATAGGTTGCCGTTCGGGCAACGAGAGGCTGGCCTCGCGGAGATCGCCAAGGGCCTCTCGGGCGTTCGATGGTCCACCCAAACCTTGCGACGCGCCTTGGCGGCGCTGGAAGTGACCGAGCGTCTTCAGGCGGAGGCCGGGATTGCTGCGGCTGATCTGCAGGCCTACCCGCTGGCGGCCGTGGAGTACGCGGCGCGCCTTTTCAGACGCGACCCGGAGCAGGCCAAGAAGGATATATCCCGGCTGCTGGCGGGCGAAATCACCGTCGCGCAGTTGAAGCGATTGGACGCAGAGTTGCGGCCGCTAGACCGCGAAATAGGAAGAGGGCTCAAGGCGCGCTTCCGAAAATCGATGGAGGAATTCATCTTGAAGACCATCGAGGAGAAAATCCACGTTCGTCTGACCGCCAATCCCCTTATCTCGGATGTCAGGAAGGGCCTGCGCGAAGGAGGCCAAGACCCTCTGACGATCCCTGACTTTATCTCAGGGGTGCAGGACTCATATGAGACCATCCCCCTTTACGGCGCCATTGATCATCCGCGCCATGCCGTACTTGTTGTCGGCCCCTATGGCGACACCGCTGCTTATCGATCTCAAAGCTTCGATTGGGTAGCGAAGGGAAAAGCGCTACTGGCAGTGTTCAGGCGCGTGATCCTAGTGCTCCCCGAAGATTGCCCCGCGGAGCCCTTCAAATATTGGCGAGCGATGTTGCGGGCGGACGACGACGACCTGATGCTTCTTAAGATTTCATCGGGCGGTCGGTCCGACTTTCTTGAAGATCCGCTTGTCAGGCGCCGACTAAGGGAGCGCTCGTCAGACCGCAATCAGTCTAGCTGATGCCTCGCTTGTAGCCTCGACTCCCCGCGTTACTCCGAAAATTAGGAATGCCGTGAATTGCCGCGGCCTGCCGCACTTTGCCGCGCACAGCCGCATCCAGCCGCGCGCGGCCGCACACGGCGGACCGGGCCCCGCTTAGGTCCTCGGGAACGTCGCCGAACTTGCGGATGACCTTGGTGTTCCCGAACTCGCCGAACACGATGAAGCCAGTGGATGGGATTGAAGATCATAGTGGCCTTGCGTCCGGCTGATTGGAGATGATCGGCCGCCCATTGTGACAGCAGGAGTGTTGGGATCGGTCTCGAGCTCGCCCTTGACGACGTCGAAGACGTCCTCTACGGGGTCCTCGGCGCGCCGCGCTCGCGTAGCTCGTCGGGCGCTACGCCACCTCCTGCATGTGGCGGGTGATGACGGAGCACGCGACAACGCTGGCGACCATAACCTCGGCGCGGTAGTCGACGAGACCGTCGGCGACCTTCATCGCGTGCTCCTTGCTGTCGGTACGGGTGACCTGAAAGCTGCTCTCGTCGTCCCGACTGACGACGAGATACTCTGCCGGCTTGCTGCCATGCGGCACACAGGCGTCGCGGATCGTTTCAATCGCGTCTTTGGCCTCGCGCAGACCCCCGCCATAGCTCGTACGGAAGATTTTGATCGCTTCGATCAGCCTGTCCTCTCGCACAAGATCCAGGATAGCGGGGATGGGGTTCGTGGCGGCGCACATCTCGTATTTCTCCTTGCGGGTAGGACTAGGGGTCACGAAGCCCCCAATGCGAAATTTGGTTTGTTTGGGACTTCGCGACTGAGGCGTCGGTTAGCCTTTGGCGATTTCGAAGAACTCTTCGACCGGGCCATCGGTCTCCCCTTTGTCGGCCGTCAGACGGTGCATCAGGGCCGCGGTGGTGGTGTCGCCATCGATGATGCGGCGGATCTGCAGCAGTTCGTCCTTCATCTCGTCTCCTTGATCGGTGTACCTGCCGCGGAGGCGGCACAGAGCCTTATATATAAACCGTGTAGCGAGTAAAATCAATAGCTACGCGCTGTCGTGAATGACTACGCTCAGGCGAATCCTATAGTTATTCAAGCGCCCAATTTTCTGGTGGTTCTATAATACCTAAATTCGGTACCCGGTTTGGAACAAGAAAGCAAAGTCCATAGGCGCACCTCTCGCGGACGACCCGGTATCAAGCACTGGGCCGAAGTAGCCGAACTTGTCCGAGAGTATATGGCAAAGAATCCCAGTGCCGACGTCGAGGAGGCCATCGACAAAATGCCCTACTATTTGTGGATGTCCGAACGCAACATGGAATTGAAAATTCCGAAGCCTGAAACAGTTGAGCGCTGGATTGCGGCGCTACGAAATATCGAACGTATGGAGGATGATACCTCCGACGAATATGTTGAATATGTGCGGCGCCTTCGCTTGGTCCCCGTTGCTGCCGTCGAATTGATAAACAGGTGGCACAGCTACGATAGTTATCGAGCAAAGAAGGCGGCCCGGGTGGTCGTAGGCGGAAGATGGCTCGTCGAGAAGCTGCGGGCCGAAGAAGAGAAGGCCCGCACTAAGAGCACCAGCAGGGTGAGGGGGCGTCAATACGTTAACAAGCTTCGCGCACAAGTCCGTGGTTGGGCGCCCTCGCAGCTTGATCCCGATTTCAAGATCAGGGACCGGCACCGGGACGATCCCCCCGCGGATGTGCTGTTTGTGCGAGAGAGCAACCCGTCGAGAATTGCGGCAGTCGTCACTTTCGGGCCCTACACCGATCATAGCGAGTACGATAATCGCTACACCTTATTCCTGAACGCCGTGGCGGGTCTTTCGATCTATTGCGAACGCGTCATCGCGATTGTTCCTTACGACGGCGATTACTGGAAATGGTTGCGACGACATGGCGTTGAGGGCGGCAATATCGATTTCTTCCAAGTTCGATATCACTGGAAGGACTTCGAACCAGTCAAACTCAGTAGGCCCGAACCTTAGCTATCAGACTCCCCCGTTACTCCGAAAGCAACGAACGCAACGTGCGGCCGCAGACGGCTGGCTGCGGCAGCGAACGGCAGGTCGCGGCCGCAGTCCGCGGCCTTTGATGCCTTGCTTGCAATATACATCGCGTCCGACAAGACGGCGCTCGTCGGATGCGTACCGCTCACCAGCGCGGAAAACGCAGGCCCGGCGTCAAGGTCGTTTACATGACCGGCTACTCGCGGAATGCGGTCGTGCACGGCGCCGGGGGCACTCTTCTGGCACTTGCCCTCCTCCTGATTGCCCCCCACAAGTATGCTCGCGGGTTTGGCGGGAGCACGGCCGGTCCATCCCATTCTCGGAGCTCGTCGCACAAATCACCGCTCGATCAGCAGAGCGCAGCATTTCATTTGAGGCGTTATGGGCGGATTTGGCAGAGGTTTGGCTAGGCGACGATCACGGGGACGGAGCGGGATTTCGGAGCACTAGTCTAAAGTCGCATGCTATCCTTTGATCCGGATCTTCTCGTGTGGCCCGCGATGAGGTTGATTGACATGAAGCCGTTCGGTTCGCGATCGTTCCCGCTGCTACCCATCGCGAGGACTCGGACTGCCGCGTCCGGCTTGACCCCTGTTCCGCGGCACCGCGCAAGGGCCGGCCGCCGCTCTTGCTTCTCGATCTCCTGTTGTCTAGCTGCGCCATCGGTCGGCCCACTTCCCGGTTCTGGAGCTGAATGGAGCCGTACGGCGAGTTTTGGGTGGTGCTCTCCCAAATTGAGATAGGAGATAAGCTTCTGATTTTAATTGACTTTGTTGAAGCTGCACGGCAATCCATTTCGTACTTACGGAAACTGCTTCCAGAAGAGCCCACTGCTCGCGGGACGTCAGCCAACTGATCTCGCTAAGCAATTGGGCTGGCTGAACTTCAACAGGGGGCGATCAAAGTTCGCCATTCGAAGAATAGTCGCTCGCCGCTCCTTGCTTTACGACGCTATCCTGGGTGGTGATAAATCCGTATTACTACGGATCGATGTGCGGAGCCCATATGCTCTTATGCGTCAATTTTAGTACATATAAAACGGGGCTACGGGGGCGAACTTGGACTTGGTCGTTGGTACCGGAACTTGGGTCCGGGATATTGTGCTGGCAGTTGCGAGCCTCCTACGCGAGGAGTTTGTGCCAGGGCTCGTCAGCCTTGCCCTGCTGATTGTGCTTATTTTCTGCACGCTTCGGTTTGCATTGAGCATGCGGGATCGCGTGGTTGCGCTGAACCGCGTGGCGAAAGAGATTACAAGTCATAGAGCCGCGGCGGAACTAAGCGCCAGCATCACAGATGTAGACGGCAAGGTTGCTCGCTTCGGCACCTCTGGAGCCAAAGCGCGGGTTGCTGCCGCCTGGCGGGAGTTTCGAGAGACTTTGGTTCCGCACGAAGAAGCCGGGCAGGTGATTCTTCGAAATTCCGTCCGTCCTTCGGCCTTTTTCAATATCGAGGATTTAGGGTTCTCAGCAGGGTTCTGGCGGTACGTGCCGAGCCTGTTTGTTTCGGTAGGGCTGCTGCTAACGTTTTTGGGTCTTGTCTCCGCGCTCGAATCAATCGTGCCTCCCAAGGGCGAGGTCATCGGCAACGACCAGCTCATCACCCTACTTTCAGTCGCTTCGGCGAAGTTCATCATGTCCCTCACGGGACTGCTTTGTTCAATCTTGTTCACTCTGGTGCTGCGCATCGGCACCGCGCGAGTTGAGGCGGTATGCCACCACCTTGCAGATGAGCTCGAAGCTCGCCTCTCTTTCATCAGCCTTGAATACCTGGCAATCGAGCAGTTGTCGGCCGTCCGCGAGCAGCGTGAGCATTTCCGTCGAATCGGGCTGGAATTGATTGCGGAGCTCGGCCGGCCACTGCGAGAGGATATTCCTCGCGCCATTTCAAGTGGCATCGAGACGGCCATGGCGCCACTGCTTGCACAGGTGGGCAAGGCGGGTACCGACGGAGTCGGAGCGCTGGTGCAGGATCTTTCCTCCCGCTTCACGGGTGACGTCAGCCAAGCGCTCAGCGCGGCGAGTGACCGCCTATCCGAAGCCGGCGACCGCATCGCACAACTCTCGGAGCGGATGGATAGCAGCTCGACCCGCGTAGGGCAGGAACTTGACGGCGCAGTGTCGCGAATTGCGAGGTCGATGGAAGCTATCCAGAGCACCCTGACCCAAGCGGCGGAAAGCACAGGCAGCGTATTTAGCGACGGAGCTGAGAAGCTTTTGGCGGCCATGAACAGCACGCTTGAAAGCATCCAGGAAAACACGTCCGCTGGGGCGCAAGCACTCAGCTCGGCGGCCGCCGATCTCAAAAAAGCGGGGGAAGCATTCCGTCAGCAGCTGGATGAGGCAGCTCGCGATGGCGGCATCGTGGCGCGCGAAACCATCGAAACGACCGGCGTCCGGATCGCCAAATTGACCGACGAACTGACGTCAAAGGCTGGCCAGCAGCTGATGTCTCCGCTCGGAGAAATCGCAGCTCAAATGCAAGAAGTCGCAAACCAGGTCGCCGGAGCGAGCGCCGATCTGCGAATCTTATCAGATGGTGTTCGATCGGGAGCCGTCGCGACAGCGGAGGCAGCTGGAGCGTTTCGGTCCGCATCCCGGGATCTGGTTGACGCCTCGTCGCCTGTTCGGGGCACGGCGGAGCGGATGGAGGGGTCCTTGCGCCACTTGGCGGATGTCACGCGGAACGTGGCAGGCACCATCACGAAATCCGCGGAAGCAACGGCCAAGAGTGCTGCGGACACGCTTGCGGCCGCCCAGGCTGTCCTAGCGAGCAAGGCAAAGGCCGTTGAATCAACCCTGGATGGAGTTTCCGCCATGCTCGAGCGCCTTAAAGGGCAAGGTGATCGGATCGACGATATTGATGTGAAGCTCGGAAAGGCCTTCGATGCGTATACGCGCCAGGTTGCGGGCGCCGTGGACGGCATGCGGCACCATGTCCAGGAATTGCAGGAAAGCCTCGCTCCAGCGTTGGATACACTGCAGACCATCGTCGATCAGGCCCAGCAGTTTGTCCCGGAGTCTGTGAGGTAATCGATGCGTGGGGCATTCCGCCGGCAGCAGCGGGAGGAAGAAGAAGAGTCCGCCTTCGTGTCGATGACCGACATGACGGTTAGCTTTCTATTCGTCATCATGATCCTCTTGGCGTTTTTCGCCAGCCGGTTCAATCCGAAGGAAAGCGTACCCAAGACGCAGTATGATTACGTTCTCCACCAACGAGACGATTTAGTTGCTGCGCTGGCCAAGGCAAATACCAAGGTCGCCTCACTAGAGGCGGAGATAAAGCGGCTGCTAGTGAAGCTTCAGGAGAAGAATCCGCTCGAAGAATACTTGGCGAAAACTGCGAACGAACGCCGGCAAATCTTGCAACGATTGCGTGATCAGCTCAAGGTCGATTTTCCCGATCTTCAGGTTGTACTCAGCGAAGAGAATGACGCTCTTCGTTTTCAGGGCGATGGCTTATTCCAGAGCTCCCAGAGTATTCTCCGCCCAGAACGAAAAGCCATTGTCGAATCCATCGCCGATCGACTCGAGGCGATCCTGCCCTGCTACACGCTGGGAACCAAGTCGAGGTGGTCCGACGGCTGCAATAGTGGAGGCGCAATCATCGAGGCGGTGCAGATAGAGGGGCATACGGATTCGACCGGTGATGACATCAGCAACCTGCGGCTTTCAACGGAAAGGGGCATTTCCACTTTCCTCGCCATGACGACGAGGCAGCCGGGGCTGGTTGCTCACTTAAACTTTAAGGGGCAACCCGTTCTATCAGTGGCGGGCTACGGAAAGATGCGGCCGGTTGCTAGCAACGATACACATGCCGGACGGGCCACGAATCGTCGCATTGACTTGCGCATCATCATGTACACGCCCAGCCGTTCCGAAGAAATCGACAATATCCGGAAGGCTCTGCGGTCTAACCTTATCGTCGAGGGGCGATGAGTCTTTTCGCAAAACTGAACCAGCCCCTCCACTATCAGCCGCTGAGCCTTCCTGCTCCGACCAGGCTGGCTGCGGCAGCGCATCGCGTCTTGTCGCGCTGGCCTGATGTCGTCGCCAATCCTCCGGAGCGCGATCGTGAGCGCCTAGTCACGGAGATGCTCCGTAGACTCGAGACGGGCGATTGGAAGGGCGCCCGGATGTCGTTTGTAACTTCCGCCGCTCGAGCCCTGTTCGATACAGAGCGGCGGTCTCGTCCTGCTCTCGAACCCCTCCGACGCTTTTACTGCGCTGAGATCGAGGCAAGCAACAGTCGGGCATTCCTTGCAGCGATGATGTCGGTCTATCTCGGAAGTTACGAGCCGGGAGCGACACACACGGTCGCGTTGGCCCGGTCGCTCGCTAAGGTTCGGCAGCGGCTGGATGCGCGATCAAGATTATTGGTCGATGAGGTCCCCCTGGTGCTTGATCCGCGGAAGGGAGCAGAGGCACTCGGATCGCTGATGATCCAGATGGATGATCCGTGGCAGGGCCTGCGAGATCTGCACCTTCTCAGCCCCCACGCACCTGGAATCATGGATTTCGCACACCTGGCCTTCGTCGACCGTTTGGCTCCCATGCTCGATCAACCCACCGAGATTGATCGTCTGCTGCGCTGGTTGAAGCCCGACGGACACGAACCACGTGCCTCGGGCGCGGGTGAGGCGATCGAGGCGCTGCTCACGCCCTGGCGGGATCGAGATCCGTCTGCAAATTTGCAGCACGATCTCATCACCAGAATTGTTGGCTGTTATGGCGATCCACGCGTGAGGGGGCGAGCAGGCGTGTGGTCTTCTGTATCGGAAGATCTCCTTGGCATTCTTTTGCGGTGGCTTACTGGCGCGAATATCAGGTTCTTCCTCGAGGTTGTGTCAGCGGTCGAGGACAGTCACATGTGGGCTCCCCGCGAAAGATTTTGGCTTGGCCTCTACAACCAGAAGCGGATCGATGCCGCTTGGGTGGCATTCAGTGATGCCGGCGCGGCTCTCGCGCGAAGAAAGGCGGGCAACAGATCAATACCATTTGGTCGTCAAATTGCGGGCGGCAGTCGTTCAGGCACGTGCCTTCTGATCCTCAAAATCGGAGGAAAGATCGTTGTCGAGGGATCCAGCAATTACAAGATCCACATCTTCGACGAGCGAAATCCGCGAGCTCCTAAGCTGTATCAACATTCTTACGACTGCGACGTCATTCGCAGGATATCCGGCGCCCAGGCCAAGATGCATCTCGGCTATTGGGAGGGATGGGTGCTCGAGAGGATTTAGGCCCGATGGAGCTGCATTGTTCATATTCGGAAGACCTGATCAGTCTTAAGGTATCACGTGGCGAAGGCGGGCTTTTGGCTCGCTTGATGTCGAAGCAAGGAAAGGACCTCAGCAAACTTTCCCTGGCAGACTCGGAGCTCCTCTGTGCAATCGGCGACCTGAGGGGCGTGAGTGAAGACGTGCCTGAGGAGCTGACAATAACGGCTGACGAGATTCGGCTCTCGCATCGACTTGCCGCCAGATTGGACAGCGAAACGGCGCGGGTTCTTGGGCTTCCTCCCGTTGTCGACCTGACGTTGCGCACGGACGCGGAAGGCGTCTTAGGCTCCAAATCGTTTAAGCTTCGGTATGAGTGGGTCAAGAACGGGCAGCGGCAATTCCCGCGTCGCATTGGTGCCATCCTTGAGACCGTGGACGGTCCGCGCCGCCTGCCCGAATTCTTGTTGGATGCTCTCGAGATCGCAGAACGGCTGAGGCCGGAATCCGATGACGCCGAGCACTGGGAGGCTCTTGCAAAGTTCAGGCGGGCGCTTGAGCCGGGCGTCCATATGAGTTTGGCGGACGCCGCCGCCCGCATCTCCATGACTGACTTCCTCTCCGGCCTCGAGGTTCGGCTAACAGACAGCTTTTCGCTCTCTCCCAACTCGCAGGGGACTGACTTCGAGGTGGTGCCATTTTCCGCCGAGCGGCTATCCCGCGAGGGGCTCGCGCCGGAGGACGGAAAGGTCCGAGAGAGCCACGGGGAGCTAGAAGGCGCAGGTCTAAAAGGCTTCCAGCAACGTGTGCGGGATCGTGGTGCCTTGTCGGCATACCGCATCGGTCCGGGCAAATATGTAGTGGTGGACCGCGCGGCGCTCCCTGCGTTAGAGGTCATCGCCTCCATGCAGCATGCTTCACCTGATGAACGTGCCGAGTTCATTCGTAACCCGCGACCGAAAATCAGCCAGGCCGTAGAAGAAGCACTACGCCGTCGCGGCCAGCTGACAGGATTGGACGAGGTCGGCGTGGAAGATGCGGTTGAAAGAGTCGCCGGCCCCGTATTGGTTGAAACACAAGAGTTCTCAGACCGCGTAATCGGGGTGAGGGCTTATCAAAAGCAGGGCACGGGTCCCAGTAGCAACAGTTCAACAACCTGGCTGCCGGAGGATTTCGGCCAACGCTTGGCGGAGCTGTTGGTCGGCCAATCGCGCGAAGAACTTCAATCGCTCCGAGATCGGGTGTCGAACGCAATTGAATCCAAGGAGCCTTCTCTAGTCGTTGACGGGTTGGAAATTCCCGCTCGGCCTGAAACCCTCAAAACAATCGATCTCAGGATTGCTGACGATCGACCTGCGCCGGACGAGTCTCGCGGGCGGGAGGAGCCCACGCGTCCTATTGTCCTTGAAACGATGACGAATGAGGCAGAGCTTCGTTGGATAGCGGGTTTGAAGCCGCGAGATGGTGGCGCATCAACCGATCATCCCGACACCATCCGGACGGTGCTCAAGCATCACCAAACCGAAAGCCTAAATTGGCAGATTGCGGCCTGGGTTGCGGGATTGCCGGGCGTCCTTAATGCGGACGAGCAAGGCCTCGGCAAGACCCTGCAGACGGTCGCCTTCCTCGCCTGGCTACAGGCGCACATGAACCGAAGAAGCGAAGATCGCGGTCCTCTTCTTGTGGTTGCGCCGACCTCACTGCTGGTGAACTGGGAGCAGGAGGTAGCGCGGCATCTGAACGAGCCTGGGCTTGGCCACTTGATCAGGCTGTATGGCAGCGCGACTGGCACCCGCAAGCTGACCGGCAGACAAGGACGCGATATCGACGGCGGCGAGGCCAAACTGGATCTCAAGTTTCTGCATGAAGCCGTTCGGGAGAAGCGCGCGCACCGCTTCTGGGTCCTGACCACATACACCACACTCGTAAATTATCAGCACTCTCTCGCCAAGGTGCCGTTCGCAGCCGCAGTATTTGATGAGATCCAAGCTCTCAAGAACTCGTTCAATATGCGGGCAGAAGCGGCGCGAGGCCTAAAGGCGAACTTTCGTATTGGATTGACAGGAACGCCGATCGAGAACAGCGCCACTGATCTGTGGGCAATTATGGATCAGATAGCGCCGGGCAGTCTAGATTCGCTGGAGGCGTTCAAGCGTCGTTATGGCACGCCGACGACCGAAAACATGGCGGACCTGCATCGGATTGTATTCAAGCCGCGCGGTCCTGTTCCGGCGCTTGCCATCCGCAGGCTGAAATCGGCAGTGGTGAGTGATCTACCTGAGAAATCTCGCCGCATACACCCCAGACGGATGCCAGAACACCAGTCACTGGCGTATGAGGATGCGAAACTAAAGCTCGCGCAGCGCGGAGCCGGCGCAGCGCTGAAGATGCTGCATCACATCCGCACCGTCTCGGTGCACCCTCTGCTCGAGGAGGTGCTTCCGGACGCCGATTTCATCTCCGCGTCTGCGCGGCTCCATGCTGCTTTCGAGGTGCTAAGGACGATCGCAAACGCAGGGGACCGCGCGCTTGTATTCATCGAGCACCGCAGGATGCAATACCGCTTCATCGAGCTGGCGAAAGCGCAGTTTGGCCTTGCGAGAGTCGAGTTGATCAATGGCGATACGCCGATCAACAAGCGGCAAGAGATCGTCAATCGATTCCAACAGCAGCAGAACAGCAAGGGATTCGATCTGCTTGTTCTTGGGCCCAAGGCGGCGGGGACCGGGCTCACGTTGACCGCGGCTACCCATGTCCTTCACCTATCCCGTTGGTGGAATCCAGCCGTTGAAGAGCAATGTAACGACCGGGTCCATCGCATCGGGCAAACGAGACCGGTCACAGTGCATATTCCTATGGCTGTGCACCCGATGTATCGCGAGCATTCATTCGATTGCTTGCTGCACAGCCTCATGCAGCGCAAGCGGAAGATGGCAGAGTCCGCTCTGTGGCCAATGGGAGATACGGATGCCGATGCTGCCGAGCTTCAGCGCATGGTGGCGGAAGGAGCCGCTTCGAGTGCCAGGTCCGATGAACCCGTGAAAGGCGCTATGGAGGCGATGTTCGCACGCGATGGATTAGCTATGCCGGCCTGGAAACCGGACGGCTCCCTTGAGCTGTAGGTTCGTCCGGCAGATTTCTGGCGCGTGGCGGTGCTTCCTCTTCGTCAGCCACTCCGGTTGGGCGGATTGCGGGCTTCAAATCTCGCCGTCGCGAGCCCCTTATGGCTGGGCACTTTCCTAGGTTTGCGGACCTAGCTAACGCCACGAGTCACAATCAGAAGCAACTATGCGACATGATTGCTGTCTTTCAAACGTGGTCAGTTGTTTGCCATTGTCGTCAATAATTCGATTTATGCCCCAAGAAGTTTCCGTATCACTGTCGCGTGCACCGAAAAATTTAATGCGTCGAGGAGCGCGAAGCCTTTTCTGCTGGCAGGACGATGTATCGTGCACCCGGGAATGCCTGGCGCTGATCGCAGACACCTCGTTGCCGGGCCTGCGGGTGGTGCGCGAGCTCGAAGCCGTTATGGCCCGGCGCGGCCGTCCGGTCATGTGCGTCTCCGACAACGGCACCGAGCTGACCGGCATGGCGGTCCTGCGCTGGTGCCAGGAGGTGCGGATCGAGTGGCACTACATTGCGCCCGGCAAGCCGA
>Ga0335069_10009708_pt1 | contig 13679 bp, 7 predicted proteins | sample Lox_Sample_11_FD_206714 | JGI IMG/M metagenome (GOLD analysis project Ga0335069, IMG submission 206714) | Soil microbial communities from Loxahatchee National Wildlife Refuge, Florida, United States - Lox_Sample_1.1 | ecosystem: Environmental > Terrestrial > Soil > Wetlands | place: USA: Florida... | reverse complement strand
TGAAGGCGAAGAACGACAAGACTACCTACGACCGGATCAAATACTGGGTGTCGAAGCGGCGTCTCGTAGGCATCAAGGCGAAGTACTACACCGTGTCCGGCAAGGAGTTCAAGTCGTCGACGATGGACTACGACAACGTCGTGCGGGTGTCCGGATTGAGCAGGCCGTTCATCTCGAAGATCACGCTGCGCGGAGAGCTGATGAACGGTTCGATTACCTATCTGAGCCTGAGCAATCCGCGCGTCGAACCGTTGCCGGACTACGTGTTCGACCTGAATCTGTTCATGCGGTAGCGATAGCGGGAATGGGGTTGCTGCATCGGACGGAAACGGCCGGTCTCGGGGTGCCGAGGCGGCCGTCCGGTGTGCCGGTGCGGTGATGTAGTGAGACGACGCTGATGCGGAGAAGAGATGAACACGCCAATTGCAATCGTGGGAATGGCATGTCGCCTGCCGGGCGGCGTGCGTCATCCGGATGAACTCTGGGAGTTGTTGGTCGAGGAAAGGGACGCGGTCACCGAGGTTCCGCCGGAGCGCTTCGGTACCGAGTTTTACCGGCATCCGGCGAAGCGCGAGCCCGGCAAGAGCTATACGTTCGCCGCCGGCGTGATCGGCGACGTCATGGGCTTCGACGCCGCATTCTTCGGCATCTCGCCGCGCGAAGCGGCACAGATGGATCCGCAGCAGCGGCTGCTGCTCGAACTGGCGTGGGAAACGTTCGAGAATGCAGGGCGCCGGCCTGCCGACATGAAAGGCAGCAACTGCGCCGTGTTCATCGGCGTATCGAGCAAGGACTATGGCGACCGCAACACCGACGACCTGAGCATCATCGATGCGTATTCGGCGACCGGCAACACGGTCAGCATCGTGTCGAACCGGATCTCCTACCTGTTCGACCTGCGCGGGCCGAGCATGTCGATCGACACGGCCTGCTCGTCGTCGCTGGTGGCCGTCCACCAGGCGTGCATGTCGATCGGCGCGGGCGAGACCGACGCCGCGCTCGCGGGCGGCGTGAACCTGCTGCTCCATCCGTATCCGTTCATCGGCTTCTCGAAGGCGTCGATGCTGTCGCCGACGGGCCGCTGCCGTGCGTTCGACGCGTCGGGCGACGGCTACGTGCGATCCGAGGGCGGCGGGCTCGTGCTGCTGAAGCGACTCGACAAGGCGATCGCCGACGGCGACACGATCCATGCGGTGATCGTGTCGTCGGGCGTCAACTCGGACGGTCATTCGCAAGGCGGGATCAACGTGCCGGCGTCGGCGACGCAGGCGGCGCTGCTGGAGCAGGTCTGCGCACGCAGCGGCGTGGACCCGCGCGACATCAGCTATGTCGAGGCGCACGGCACCGGCACGGCGGTCGGCGATCCGACCGAAGCCCGCGCGCTGAGCGAGGTGCTCGGCCGCGCGCGCGATCCCGGCGACCCGCTGATGATCGGCTCGGTGAAAAGCAACCTCGGGCACCTCGAGCCGGCTTCCGGCATGGCCGGGCTGCTGAAGGCCGTGCTGTGCCTGAAGCACCGGGCGGTGCCGGCCACGATCCATTTCCGCACGCCCAATCCGAACATCGACTTCGACGGCGGCGGGCTGCGTGTCGTCGACCGGTATACGCCGCTGTCCGGCAGCAGCCATCCGCTGACGGTCGGCGTCAATTCGTTCGGGTTCGGCGGGACCAATGCGCACGTGCTGCTGCGCGAGGCCGATGCCCGGCCGGGCGCCGCGCTGCGCGCGCCGTCGGCGCCGGAACATGTCGGCCTGCCGCCGCTCGTGCTCGGCGCGCGCTCGCCGAAGGCGCTCCACGCGCTTGCCGGCGCATACAAAGCGCGTGTCGAGGCGGGCGAGTCGTGGGCCGCGCTCGCGGCCGGCGCCGCGCACCGGCGCGAGTGGCTGGCCCACCGCGCGGTCGTCGGACCGGCCAGCGTAGACGAGGGCATCGACGCGCTCGACGCGCTGTCGCGGGGCGAAAGCGCACCGTCGGTCATCACCGGCGAGGTGCCCGACGGCGGCGGAAAGCTCGCGCTCGTGTTTTCGGGCAACGGCGCGCAATGGGCGGGGATGGGGCAGCGCCTGTTCGAGGAGGATGTGCATTTCCGCGCGGCGCTGACCGAGCTCGACTTGCTGTGGCGGGCGGACGGCAGCCCGTCGCTCGTCGAACAGCTGCGCGATGGCGTGACGGCCGAGCATCTGGCAGCGACCGAGTACGCGCAGCCGCTTCTTTTCGCCATTCAATTCGGTATGCTGAGCGTGATGCTGCAGCGCGGCCTGCAATTCGACGCCTGCTTCGGTCACAGCGTCGGGGAGATCGCCGCGGCATGGGCGGCCGGCGCATTGACGCTCGACCAGGCGATCCACGTGATCAAGGTCCGCAGCGGCGCGCAGGCAAAAACCCGCGGCACCGGCAAGATGGCGGCGGCGGGGCTCGACGAGGCCGCGGCCCGTCAATTGATCGACACGCTCGGGCTCGCGGGCGAACTCGTCATCGCCGGCGTCAACAGCCCGCAGTCGATCACGCTCGCCGGCGCGCCGCAGGCGCTCGACGCGGTGCAGGCCGTGATGCTCGAAAGAGGGCAGTTCTTCCAGATCCTCGATCTCGATTATGCGTTCCACAGCGACCGGATGGATCCGATCCGTTCGCTCGTCTTCGACGGACTCGACGATCTTCACCCGCACGACGCGCAGTGCCTGTTCGCGTCGTCGGTGACGGGCGGCCTGCTGTCCGGACAGGCGCTGGATGCGGCGTACTGGTGGCGCAACATTCGCGAGCCGGTGCGCTTTGCCGACGCGACGCGCGCGTTGCTCGACGCCGGCGTGCGGATCTTTCTGGAGATCGGCCCGCATCCGATCCTGCGGACCTATCTCACGCAGACGATCGACGACGCGAAGGTCGGCGGGCGATCGCTGCCGACGCTGATCCGCAATCAGGACGGCGCGGCGGAACTCGCCCGCGCGCTGCATGCGGCGCTCGCCAACGGCGCGAGCGTCGATCTGGCGGCACTCGTGCCGGCCGGGCCGGACGGCGCGCACGCGGCGTTGCCGAATTACCCGTGGCAGCGCGAGCGGCACGAGGTGGAACAGACCTCCGAGGGATACCGCCTGATTCATCGCCGCCGCGAGCACCCGTTGCTCGGCTATCGGCTGAAGGACCACGCGGCGGCCTGGGAAAACCAGATCGATCCGGTCAGCATGCCGATGCTCGCCGACCACGTCGTCGACGGCGGAATCACGTTCCCCGGCGCGGGCTACGCGGAAATGGCGATGGCCGCTGCGCAGATCCATTTCGGCACGCCCGCCTGTGGGATCGAGAACCTCGAGATCCGCACGCCGGTCGTGTTCCAGCCGCAGCAGTCGAAGCTGTTCCGCCTGACGCTCGACACGCAGACCTCCGGCTTCGTCATCGAGACGCGCGGCCGCCTGTCGGACGAACCGTGGACGGTCAACGTCACGGGACGCCTGTTCCGGATCGGCGTCGCGCCGGCCGCGCCGGTGGCGCCGGCCGACACGCTGGCCGGTTTCGACGCGCAGCCGCCGATCGACGCGGCGTCGCTTTACGATGCCGCGGCGGCGATCGGGCTCGGCTACGGGGACACTTTCCGTTGGGTGACGTCACTGCGCCTGTTGCCGGGCGCGGCGCTCGCCGAACTGCAGATGCCCGCGGCGCTGGCAGGCACGTTGCAGGATTACGCGCTGCATCCGGCCGCGATGGACAGCGGTTTTCATCCGCTGTTCGCGCTGCTCGCGGAAGCGGTGCGAGCCGGGGCGGCGCCTGCCGCCTACGTGCCGGTGCAGATGGGCCGAATCGCGTTCTTCGGCGGCGATCCTGTGCGGCGCGTGCTGGTGCGGATCGTGCAGCGCAACCCGCATTCGCTCGTCGCATCGTTCACTTACCTGGATGGCGACGCGAAGGTCGTCGCGACGATCGACGCGTGCCGCTTCCGGCGCGTCGACTTCACCGGCCGTCACAAGGCGGAGCCCGGCCGGTATACGTTCACCGCGCTGGCGCGGCCGTATGACGAAGACCTCAGCGCGGCGGGCCTGCCCGATCCAGAGCGGCTCGTCGAGGCGTCACGCGCCGTGGTGTCGGCGCAGGAAGACGCGCAACAGCGCACGACCCACCTGACGCAGATCATGCCGCTGTTCGACGTGCTGGCCGCGCGCTACGCGCTGCGCGCGGTCGAGGCGATCGGCGCGATCGGCGTCACGCCGCCGCCTGCCACGCACAACCGCGCGTTGTTCGAGCGGCTCGTCGCGATGCTCGTCGAGGACGGCGTGCTGGCGGTCGTCGACGGGCGGCTCGAGCGAGGCGACGAAACGCTGCCGTCGATCGAGGATCTGTGGCGCGGGCTGCTCGCACTGTCGCCCGCGCACGTCGCAGAACTGACGCTGCTCGCACACTGCGGCGCGGCGCTGCCCGCCGTGCTGGCGGGCGAGACAGCCGCGGATGCGGTGCTGCCGAGAGGGCATGGCGATCTGGTCGACCACCTGCACGACGCGTCGCCGAGCGTGGCGCACGCGAACGCCGTGGCGCGCGCGTGCGTCGAAGCCGCGGTCGATGCATGGCGTGACGAGCGTACGCTGACAGTGCTCGAAGTCGTCACGCCGGGCACGGGGCTCTTTCAGCCGCTCGCGCCGCACGTGCAGGCGCGGTGCGATTACGCGGTCGCCGGCAGCGCGGAGCAGCTCGCGTCGATCGACGCGGCCGTGTATCCGCTGATGCGCACCGTCGAACTCGACACCACCGACGGATTCGCGCTCGCGGCCGAGGCGGGCCGGCCCGCGCGCTACGACGTGGTGGTCGTCAGGAACATGCTACGTGCCGGCGGCGAGGCGGCCCGGCTGTTGCAGGCCGCCCGCGCATGGCTGGCGCCCGGCGGCATCCTGCTCGCCGTCGAAAGCCAGCCGAGCCGCTTCTCGGACATCGTGTTCGGCCTCGACGCCGCCGCGTGGGCGCACGAACGCTGCGGATTGCTCGGGGCGGGCGCGATCGAGACGCTGCTGAACGCAGAGGGGTTTGACCATGTTGTGCTTCATTCCGAGACTGACCTCGAGATCGAAGGGACGCCGATCGTCATCGCGGCACGGCGGCCTGAGGGCGCTGCACCTGCGGCACGTGTCGATGCCGAACCGGCGTGGTGGCACGTGGTCCCTGGCGGGGCCGCACAGCGCGCACTGGCGGACGGCCTCGTCGGCGCATTGCAGGCCGCGAACCAGGCCGTGACGAGCGGCGCTCACGCGGCGCTCGCGGACGATTGGGCGGCGCTTGAGCAGGCTGCCGGCAACCGCGCGCGCCACGTCGTGTTCGTCGCGGCGTCGGCAGACGGCGTGCCGCCCGGCGCGGACGGCGCGACGATGATGGACGCGCAGGAAAGCACGTCGATCGCGCTGGCGCAGCTCGCTCGCGCGCTCGTGCAACTGCCGCGGCAGGGGGATCTCTGCCTGTGGATCGTGACGAGCGGCGGCGCGCCATTGGCGGCCGGGCCGGACGGCGCGGCGGCGCGGCCCGAGCAGGCGACGCTGTGGGGATTCGCGCGAGTGCTGATGAACGAGCATCCCGAGTTGCATTGCCGGCTGCTCGACATCGAACCGGGCTGCGCCGCGCCGTCCGCACGGCTCGCGCGCGAGCTGTTGTCGCAACAGAGCGGGGACGAGACGCTGCTCGCGTCGGGTGGCCGCTACGTCACGCGCATGGCGCCCGCCGCGCTGCGGGACCTGCGCGGCGAGCGGCGCGCCGCGTCCGGTCCGGCTCGTCGGGCGTACCTGGGCTTCGAGGCGCCGGGGTCGCTGCGGAATCTGCGCTGGTTCCCGCTGCCGGAACGCGAACTCGGCGCGGACGAGGTGGAGATCGAGCCGGTTGCCGCCGGCCTCAATTTCCGCGACGTGATGTATGCGATGGGGCTGCTGTCTGACGAGGCGGTCGAGAACGGCTTCGCCGGGCCGACCATCGGCATGGAAGTGTCCGGCCGGATCGTGCGCGCAGGGCGTGACGTCGTCGGCTTCAAGGCGGGCGACGCGGTGCTGGGCTTTGCGCCGGCCTGCTTCGCGTCGCGCGTCAGGACGCGCGTCAGCGCGATCGCGCTGAAGCCGGAGCGGCTGAGCTTCGACGAGGCCGCGACGATTCCGACCACGTTCTTCACCGTCTATTACGCGCTTCACCAGCTCGCGCAGCTGCGCGCCGGCGAGCGCGTGCTGGTGCACGGCGCGGCCGGCGGCGTCGGCATTGCGGCGGTCCAGTTCGCGAAGCACCTCGGCGCGGAAGTCTTCGCGACCGCGGGCAGCCGCGAGAAGCGCGAATTCGTGCGGCTGCTGGGGGCGGACCACGTGTTCGACTCGCGCAGCCTCGCGTTCGCGGACGAGATCCTGGCGAGCACGGAAGGGCGCGGCGTCGACGTCGTGCTCAATTCGCTCGCGGGCGAGGCGATGGTGCGCAGCATCGACGTCCTGCGTCCGTTCGGACGCTTCCTCGAACTGGGCAAGCGGGACTTCTACGAGAACACGCGCATCGGCCTGCGCCCGTTCCGCAACAACATCAGCTACTTCGGCATCGATGCCGACCAGTTGATGCGCGAGTCGCCCGAGCTTACCGCGCAGCTCTTCGGCGAGGTGCTGGACCTGATCGCCGACGGCACGCTGCACGCGCTGCCGTATCGGGTATTTCCCGCCGAGCGCGCAGAGGACGCGTTCCGCTACATGCAGCAGGCGAGGCAGATCGGCAAGATCCTGCTGAGTTTCCGTGCCGGCGTTCCCGCACCGCAGGCGGCGCCGGCCGGCACGCTGCGGCTCGAGCCGCGCGCGACCTATCTGGTGGTCGGCGGCACCAGCGGCCTCGGCTTTGCGACCGCCGCGTGGCTGGTCGAGAAGGGCGCGCGGCACGTCGTGCTCGCGAGCCGCTCGGCGACGCTCGCGCCGGAGCTGGCCGCGCAGGCGCGGCGCTGGACCGAGGAGATGGGCGTGACGCTCACGCTGTCGTCGTGCGACGTGACCGATGCCGCGGCGGTCACGCGGCTCGTCGAGAAGATCGACGGCGCGAGCACGCCGCTCAAGGGCGTCGTGCATTCGGCGCTGTCGATCGCCGACGGCCTGATCGCGAACCTCGACGATGAGCGCATGCGTGGCGTGATGGCGCCGAAGGTAGCCGGCGCGTGGAACCTGCATCGGGCCACCGCGGGCCGCGCGCTGGATTTCTTCGTCGTGTACTCGTCGGCCACGACGTTCCTCGGCAATCCGGGGCAGTCGAACTACGTCGCCGCGAACGCGTTCCTCGAGTCGCTCGTGCGGCTGCGCCGCGCGTCGGGGCTGCCGGCCTGCTTCATGGCATGGGGGCCGATCGACGACGTCGGCTTCCTCGCGCGCAACCGTCAGACGCGCGATGCGCTCGAGGCGCGCATCGGCGGTCGCTCGATCACGTCGCGCGAGGCGATGTCGGCGCTGGAGCACGTGCTGCTGGCGGGCACGGCAGGCGAAGCCGTCGCATGGCTCGACTGGGACGCGATCGCGAAGGTGATCCCGTCCGCACGTTCGGACCGGTACGTCGAAATGCGCGGCCGCGATCAGCGCGATGTGCAGCGGGCCGAGGGGGGCAGCCTGCGCGAAGACATCCTGGGCCTGACGCCGGACGAAGCCCAGGCGGTCGTCGCCGAGGCCCTTCGCGCAGAAGTCGCGCGGATCCTGAACATGACGGCGGCGAAGATCGATCCGGACCGCTCCGTGCTCGAGCTCGGGATGGACTCGCTGATGGGCATGGAGCTGCGCATGGCGGTCGAGGAGTGCTTCCAGGTCAAGCTGTCCGTGATGATGCTCGCGCAGGGCGCGACCGTGAGTTCGATCGCGCGCAGGATCGTCGAGCTGATCCAGTCGGACGCCAGGCCCGAGCGTCCGGACGCCGAGATGGAAGAGCAGGTGGCCGCGCTGGCGGCCGCACACGCGGTCGAGCTGACGGACGCCGACATCAGGGAGACCGCGGACGGCGCCCGGCAGGCGGCACTCAACGAGGAAAGCGGCCGTTGAGGCGCGCGGCGGGTGAAGTGCGGCGACCGACGCGACGGCGGCGGTGTCGCGAGGAGGCGGGCGCGCGGCGCCGCCGACATGGCTAACGGACAGGAGAGCGGAGGACGATATGGGATTGGGTCAGCAACTCAGGCAGCAGCTCGCCGCGAAGGCGCTCAAGCGTCAACTCGACCGGGTGAGCAACGACGTCGGCGGCGTGGTGCCGGCCGTGTACGAAGCGCCGGGTTCGCCGGTGCCGGGCGCGGGCGGGCGTGCGTCCGCGTCCGGCGCGGCCGATCTGGCGGCGATGTGCCGTTTCGACACGATGCCGGGTTATCAGCAGGTGGCGATCCTGCGGCAAATGCGCGAGCAGCTGCGCATCGAGTCGCCGTTCTTTCGCGTGCATGACGGCGTTGCCGGCGCGACGACGCAGATCGGCGACAAGACCTACGTGAATTTCGCGAACTACAACTATCTCGGATTCTCGGGATCGGCCGAGGTGTCGGCGCGCGCGAAGGCGGCGATTGACCAGTTCGGCACGTCCGCGTCGGCGAGCCGCATGGTGGCCGGCGAGCGGCCCGTTCATGCCGCGCTGGAGCGCGCGTTGGCGGGGCTCTATGGCGTGGACGACTGTGTCGCGTTCGTGAGCGGCCATGCGACGAACGTGACGGTCATCGGCGCGTTGTTCTGCCCGGCCGACCTCGTCGTGCACGACGCGCTCGCGCACAACAGCGTCGTGCAGGGCGCGCAGTTGAGCGGCGCGAAGCGGTTGACCTTTCCGCACAACGACTGGCAGGCGCTCGACGAGTTGCTCACACGCGTGAGGGGCGACTACCGGCGCGTGCTGATCGCGATCGAAGGGCTGTACAGCATGGACGGCGATTACCCGCAGCTCGACCGTTTCATCGAAATCAAGCGTCGGCACGCGGCGTTCCTGATGGTGGACGAGGCGCATTCGCTGGGCGTGCTCGGCGCGACAGGCCGCGGCGTGCGCGAGCATTTCGGGATCGACGGGCGCGACGTCGACATCTGGATGGGCACGCTGAGCAAGACGCTCGGAGGGTGCGGCGGCTTCATCGCGGGCGAGCAGGCGCTGATCGACATCCTGCGCCATCTCGCGCCCGGCTTCATGTACAGCGTCGGGCTTGCGCCGGCGCTCGCCGCCGCGTCGCTCGCGTCGATCGAGGGCATGCTGGCCGAGCCGCAGCGCGTCGCGCAGCTGCGCGAGCGCGGCCGCCAGTTTCTCGACGAGGCGGCCGGCATCGGCCTGAACACCGGCACGAGCGCTGGATATGCGGTGATCCCGGTGATCACCGGAAGCTCGCGCAAGGCCGTCGAGTGGTCGAATGCGCTCTTCGAGCGCGGGATCAACGTGCAGCCGATCTTCTATCCCGCCGTCGAGGAGAAGCTGGCGAGGCTGCGCTTCTTCATCTGCTCGACGCACACGTCCGATCATGTCCACGCCGCGATCGACGCGCTCGCCCGCGTCGCCGCCGGCAAGCCGTGAAACGGCCGGCGGAGAGACACGCTGCGTGACAACGTCCATTGGGAGCTCGATATGCTGGTTGCCACTCATTCGTATACCGACCATGCCGCCGAAATCGACGATCTGTGCGGCAGGCTTTTCGATCGCTGGTGCAAGCGGCGCAGCGTCATTCCGCTCGCGCACCTGATGCGCGGCTGGCCGCTCGCGATGCGGTCGAGCAGCACGCTGCGGCAACTGTCGGGGGCGCTGCAGAACCTGATCGACTGGCACGAGGAGTCGCTGGACGCCATCGATCTGCGCCTCATCCGCGCGGTCATCGACCTGGCCGGCTCGGCAACGCAGTGAGTGCCGCCGATTGACACCATGGGGGCAGCGAAGTGTGCATCCGTTTCGTGCGTGCGCGGCCCGGTCCGGATTACGTGTCGCCGCTGATGTCCGGGCCGAGCGATTCGCGCCCGGCCGACGAGATCCGTCCGAGCTGGAATATCGCGCCGGGCACCCTTCAGCCGGTCATCTATCCGGCCGGCGTCACGCGTTGCGTGCGCTGGGGCTATCGCGGACGGCGGAGCGCGGGCAAGGGGCTGCGGACGATCATGGATGCCGAGGTGGGCGGCGTGGCCGGATCGATGTGGGCGCCGTGCTGGCGCGCGGGCCGGGTGATCGTGCCCGGCGACGGCTGGTTCGAATGGCTGCCGCAGGCGGACGGCAGCCAGCCTTACTTCATCCGGCGTCTCGACGCCGAGCCGCTGTTCATGGCCGCCGTGACGACGCTGTGCGCGGACGCCGACGCGCGCGACGACGACGGCTTCATGATCGTCGTCGCGCCCGCCGACAACGGGGTCGTGGACCGGCATGCGCGCCGGCCGGTCGTGTTTGCCGCGCCGGACGCGCGTGCGTGGATCGACGCGCATACGACACCCGAGCAGGCGAGCCGTCTCGTGCACGAAGGCTCGCTGTCGCTGGATGCGTTCCTCTGGTTTCCGGTCAGTCGGGCGGTGAATCGCGCCGGCATGCAGGATGGCCCGGGGCTGATTGCGCGGGCGGCATCGCGTATCTAGAGCGTCGCGGAATCGGCCGCGGCTTCATCGGCGGTCGCGTTCAGCGCGATCTGCCCGCCGCGGACGATCTCGGCGAGCGGCATCGGCCGGCCTAGCAGGTCGTTGATTTCCTTGAAACGGTTCAGGTCGACCCCGATCAGCGCAAGCCGCCAGCCCAGCTGACGGGCGCGAGCGATTTCCCGGCCCAGGCGTTCGTTGCAGCTGCTCCGGTTCGGCAGGCCCGTCAGCATGTCGCTCAGCGGCGCGGGCTCATGGGTCATGGCACGGCTGTTCCTGCGCACCGCCAACACGACCGGCGCGCAGAAGATCGGCTGGCATGTTTTCCAGATTTTTTCAAATCATCCCGGCAGGGGATCGGGCCGTTGCGTGCGGCGGGAGGCGCCTGTTTTTTCGGCGGATTGCGGGACGCGTCGATGAGCGGCTTCACGAATTGGTGGGGCGTGGGCAGGGAACTTAGCCCCATATCGTTACCGTGAAAGCTGGCTGCTGTTTCCGTTTCGGTGACACGCTGAAAAACTTGATTAGAACCGGATACAAGCCGTCGATTAGAAGCAGATACACCGACGGAAGTCATTGTTAAGAAAGGGCTTTCGTCGGTGGCCGCTAGGGTCTGTTTACATTCGCTGAAATGTGTTTACATCTTGTCTTTTGCACAAGCAGGCCAAGATGATTCGAACGTTACTGGGCGATAAGGTATGGGCACAAATCGAATCTGTTCTGCCGGGCAAGGAAGGCGATCCAGGACGAACGGCGGCCGACAATCGTTGGTTTATCGAAGCCGTTCTTTGGATCGGCCGAACGGGCTGCCCGTGGCGCGATTTGCCGAAGGAGTTCGGTCGATGGCATACGGTGTACATGCGTTTCTCGCGGTGGCGTCGCAAAGGCGTGTGGGAACGCGTGGCGCATGCAGTGTCCAACGAAACGGAGATCAAGCAAGTGCTGATCGACTCGACCATCGTACGAGCGCACCAGCATTCGGCCGGTGCTCGAAAAAAAACGGCCCGCAAGCGCTCGGCCGCTCGCGAGGCGGCCTGACGACCAAGCTGCATCTGGCTGTCGATGAAGCTGGACGCCCTCTGCGAATGATCGTTACCGAAGGGCAGGCTGCTGACATTTCGTGCGCGCACGAATTGATCGAGCATCTGCGTACAGGCGCAGTGATTGCCGACAAAGGCTACGACTCGGACGCCTTTGTGAACGCCATCCGCGCTGCGCGTGCCAAGGCCGTTGTCCCGCCGCGCTCGAATCGAAAAACCAAGCGTCGCTATAGCCGCGTGCTGTACCGAACTCGGAACATCGTCGAACGTTTCTTCAATCGCATCAAACATTTTCGTCGCGTCTCCACTCGTTACGACAAGCTTGTGGGCAACTATCTCGCCTTCGCGGTGCTTGCCTGCGCCTTTGGGCCGCTGCTGAGAATGTGAACAGAACCTAGGGAGCCGATTGGGAAGAGCCGTCCGCGGGGGAATAGCCGCCGATCTTATAGTCGGCCTGTTGCGAGCCTTGTTCCAAGAATGGAATAACGCGGACGGATCAGGCATGTTTGTGCATTCTTAGTACTACGTAGTAAACAGTGACGTTGTCGTAGGGGCGTTGTCACGTTGTGAATCTCATGTCGTAAGATGGCTACGATGAAAAAAAGATGAAATCGCTCTATCACGATCACAGGTTCCCCGCTGTCATCATCAGTCACGCCATGTGGTGGTAATTCCGTTTTCAATTGAGTCTCCGCAACATTGAAGAGCTGCTCTTTGAACGCGGCGTGATCGTCAGCTACGCCAAGAAGGAAGCCGATCTTGAGGACGAATCGATCCGACGTTGGTGAGAAGTTCGGCGCTAAAGCCGCACGCAACAAATGAGGTTCGACTGTATTTCTACTTGCCAGCAGTCGGATGCATTCCTAACGTGCGCTTCCCGTTAGATACCCGCACCGAAGTCTGACGTTCGATCGTGAACATAGAAACAGAAGCATTAAGGATGCTCTGCACAAACCGGAATCAAGTGTGCTTGATTGCTTGCCGACGTCGCTCCATCAGCCGAGAACGATGCCCTCCGAAGGACACTGACCGGCGTTCGCGGACTCCGCATACGGCAACGGGCCGGGCCAGAAGTGCGCTCATGCCTTGGCAGCCAACAGCTTGCGGCGCGCCATCCACAGGTTGGACAGCGCGAACAAGGTAATGAGGTGCGCGGTGTTCTTCCGCAACCCTCGATAGCGGACCTTGGTGTAGCCGAACTGCCGTTTGATCACCCGGAACGGGTGTTCGACCTTGGCCCGTATGCCTGCCTTGATTCGCTCGACCTGATCAATGAGTGCGTCCAGCGGCTTGTTTTTGTCCAGGGCACGGCGGCGGCCAGGCTTCATCGCCACGTGCCAGTTCACGCCGGCCCGGGCGTCCGGGCGCTTGTGCACGCCCTGGTAGCCCGCATCGCCAAACGCGTCAGTTTCCTCGCCATGCAGCAAGCTGTTGGCTTCGAGCACGTCGCTGACGTTGCCCGCTGTGCCCCGCACCGTGTGCACCAGCCCGGTTTCGGCATCCACCCCGATATGCGCTTTCATGCCGAAGTACCATTGGTTGCCTTTCTTGCTCTGATGCATCTCCGGATCACGTTCGCCCGAAGCATTCTTGGTCGAACTCGGCGCGCTGATCAGCGTCGCGTCTACCACCGTGCCCGCGCGCAGCATCAACCCCTTGTCGCGCAGGATGCCGTTGACCAACGCGAGGATCTCCGCGGCCAGCTTGTGTTTCTCCAACAGATGGCGGAACCGCAAGATGGTGCTCTCATCGGGCAACCGCACCGTCCAGTTGTCCAGCCCGGCGAATTCGCGGTACAGCGGCACATCGTGCAGCGCTTCTTCCATCGCCGGGTCCGACAGGCCGAACCATTGCTGCAGAAAATGGATGCGCAGCATGACCTCGACTGCAAACGGCGGCCGGCCGCGCTTGCCTTCCGGTGCATACGGCGAGATCAGCATCACCAAGTCGGCCCACGGCACCACCCGGTTCATCTCGTCCAGAAATTCGCGCTTGCGTGTGCGCTTCGTCGACAGGTTCAATCCAAGGTCAGCTTGTTTCATGCGTTACATGCTCTCCCGCTCGACGATTCATTGCAAGCAATGACGGACGCCAGTTGTGCAGAGTTTCCCTAGGGAGACCC
>Ga0335069_10009707_pt1 | contig 13680 bp, 10 predicted proteins | sample Lox_Sample_11_FD_206714 | JGI IMG/M metagenome (GOLD analysis project Ga0335069, IMG submission 206714) | Soil microbial communities from Loxahatchee National Wildlife Refuge, Florida, United States - Lox_Sample_1.1 | ecosystem: Environmental > Terrestrial > Soil > Wetlands | place: USA... | reverse complement strand
GCTCCGCACCACACCCAACGCAAAGATCACCGTCGCGCTCATTTGGGGCGAAGGCGCAAACGATCGTCAGACAATTGTCCTTCCTGCGGCCCCCAGTGCCTACCAGGAACACCCGTACGACTTTACAGCCGGCGGCGATACCGATACCGGCGCGATCGAGATTAAAGGCACGGGCACAGGCAACTTTCACATCGGCGCCGTCTCGCTCATGCCGGCCGACAACCTCGACGGTTTTCGTCCAGAAGTCATCGCGCAGCTCAAGCAGTTGCACTCCGGCTTTTGGCGCCTTCCGGGCGGCAACTTCATCTCCGATTTCAACTGGTATGACTCGGTTGGCCCACGAGACAAGCGGCCCCCGGACTTCGATTATGCGTGGAACGCCATGCAGACCAACGATGTCGGCATGGACGAGTTCATGACGTTCTGCAAACTCATTGGCGTCGAACCCTACATCACCGTGAACGCCGGTTTCGGCGACGCGCACTCAGCAGCTGAGGAAGTCGAATACATGAATGGCGCGGCCAGCACGCCGATGGGCGCGATGCGCGTACGCAATGGGCATCCGCAGCCCTATCGCGTCCGGCTCTGGGATATCGGCAACGAGCCCTACGGCCAATGGCAACTCGGACGCACCGACCTGAAGTACTACCTGCTCAAGCACAATGAGTTTGCGAGAGCCATGCGTGCGGTCGACCCATCGATCACGTTGCTGGCGTCCGGCTCCATGCCTGAGGAGGCGATCCTGGAGGGTGTCGCGGCCGACTGGCATATCCCCATTGATCAAGCCGGCATCTGCTCCGACGCGGACTGGACCTGCGGTTTTCTCAAACAGGATTGGGGCAACTTCGATGGTGTCACCGAGCACTGGTACACGCGGGCCGGTGTGCGCTGGGACCGCGAGCGCGCGGAGAAGGGAATCAAGATCGGCCGCCTCGAGGCTGGCTACGTGCCCGATCAGGAGACCGTCCTTGAGTGGGTACGACGCCCATCGGATCGCGTTCATCTTAAAGGCGAAGAGTGGCAGGAATACGAGAGGCGCTTTCCCGAGATGAAGGCCAAGAGCATCTTTATGTCGAACGACGAATACGCGTACACAGGGGGCCAGACAGATCTCAAACTCGCTCTCGCCTACGCGATGGTCTTAAACGAGATGCTCCGCGAAACAGACTTCCTTCGAATGACCGCCTTCACCATGGGCGTTTCCACACTGGACTACAACCAGACCGCCGCGACCCTCAACACGAACGGCCTGCTCTTCAGGCTTTACGGAGAACACCTCGGCGCCGGCTCCATTCCGGTCGCCGTCACGGGCAACTCCCCGCAGCCAGCTCCCACAGAACACATCGTGGGCGATCTGCCGCGAACGAGCACAGGGAGCCCGACATATCCGCTGGACATGGTGGCCGCGCTGAGTGCAGATCACAGATTCCTCACGCTTGCCGTCGTCAACGCGACCGATTCCGAACAGAAGTTCGATCTGACTGTCAGCGGTTCACGGCTGATGGGCAACGCAACGCTGTGGCGGATGACTGGCAAAAGTCTTGATGCCGCCAACCACGTCGAGCAGACTCCCCAGGTCGAAATAAAAGAAAGCGTGATCGGTGGAGCGTCTGCGAGCTTGCCCGTGGCACCGATCAGCGTGAGCATCTATCGGTTTCCGGTGGCTCAGCCCACGCAATAGCATCCGGTTTTTGGAGCGGCTGCCGGAGTCAATTCGGGAGTCGACGAGACCGGATGGGTCAATTGTCGTGGCGCAAACAAGGACGCCTCTCTGGCCGATATGAAGTTGCCGCACACTTTACGCAGTCTGATCTTTCTCTCCATCTAGTTTCCAGTAAACCGAATAACGTTGATCACGAATCTGATAAAGAGGCATCAGACTCAGCTTCGTGCCTCCGCCGTCAGCGGTGAAGCGAAGCTCGGCAGGGGAGTCCGCATCGATCCAACGGGAAGGATCTGTATCTGCTGTCGCGGAGACACCCGGCAGGGGAGCTGGCGGGGGAATCGTCTTGGGAAACGGCTCATACAAGGAGCGCGCTGTTTGGTCCGTCGGCCCGGGTCCAAAATCGACAGCCAAAGCCATCGGGCCGTACAGAGCGGCACGAACGGATTCATCCCCGGGGAGCGATTCTGTCCACAGGTGCATCGGAAGCGAAATGCTGAGGGTGTCGCCGTCCTGCCAGGTTCTCCTGATTGCCAGATACGATCCCGGGTCAGCTACAGCTTCGAGTGAGCGTCCGTTGATCTTGATTTCGGCGTCGTCTGTGGTCCAGCCTGGAATACGGATGTGAATCGTGCGCGCTGCGGGCCGTGAGGTTCTCACGCTCACGCGGGTGCCTTGCTCTTGCGGGAATTGTGTTCGTTGTTCCAGCGCGAATCCCTCTTCCGTCCAATCGAGGGTGGAGGCGACGAACTGATTGATGTAAACGTCTGCGCCGCGATGGAAGTAGATCGAGTCAGAGAACTTGGCGAACTCCTCGGCGCCCGTGCCCGTGCAACACAGAAAAGATTCTTCGGGAGTGTTGTAAGCGCGCCAATAGCCTGCAGCGAGAGGGAAGAAATACTGCTTCAGGCCATTTTCATTTTGCGTTCCGAGCCTGCAATTGAAGAGGGCTCTCTCGTAGGCATCCATCCAGCGGGCGTCGCCGGTCCACCCGAAGACCAGGCGTTCGAGCTTCATCAGGTTGTAGGCGACACAACACTCGGCGTTCTTCCACTGCAACGTGCCCTCTAGCTGGCCTGGCGGTGTCTTCCAGAACTCTTCCACGCTGGTATTTCCGATAACGTAGCTGCGCGCCGAGAGCACCTCACCAAGGAAGTACTCGGCGATTTGCCGGTAGTGACTGTCGCCCGTGACCTCATACATGCGAGCAGCGCCGATGATCTTCGGGACATGAGTGTTGGCATGCAGTCCTTGCAGTTCGTCGCGGCGTCCGGCGAGCGGATCGAGGAAACTCGGCTGTTCGAATAAGTGGGCAGTCGCGAGATATCGATCCTTCTTGGTGACTGCGGCAAGGTTGACGAGAACTTCATTCATACCGCCGTACTCGTCGCGGAGCATACGTTGGCGCTGCTCGGTGCCGATGGGCCAGAAGAAGTCGCCGACCCAACGAGCCATGCCTTCCGCGATCTCCACAGCGTCGGTGTTCCCAGTCAGGACATACATGTCGAGCAACCCGGCCATGATCTTGTGGCAGGTGTAAAAGGGAGCCCAAACCTGCTTCCCTTGCGCAAGATGCTCAAAAAGGTCGATGGGGAAGGCGCCGAGGTATCCGGTCCCGATCTTTTTTTGGCACTGCGCCAGGCCTGCGACGACCTGATCGCCTTTCGCCCTCAAGTCCGCATTGCCGGAGGCTGCCGATGTGAGTGCAGCCGCGGACAAGAAGTGCCCGCCGTTGAAGTGGCCGCGCAGCTCACAGGTCGGCGCCTCCCAGCCTCCATAGGGGGTTGCGCTCGAAGGGATGCCGGCCGTTGCGCGAAAGCTATAGAGGAGACGGTCCACCGTCAGCGAGTCAAGATAGCGTGCGTTGACTTCTTCCTGCTCTTTGAAGATGCCAGATGCGAGGCGGACTGAGTTCAAAGGAAAAGGCGTGATCCGACCGGAAGGAGCCTCGTGTTTTTCAGCTGCAACACTCTGCAACAGCGTGGACGGGCCGGCAAAGAGAAGACCCGCTGCTTCAGCGCCAGACTTCAGAAATGAGCGACGGGAATGAACGTGCATCAAGGTTCTCCTTTGGGGTGATTGAGACCCCGGTCGGCTGCGGGGGGGACGCGCGCCCCACGGCCGAGTTCAACGCACAGGCTCGCAATTGCATACGGGATTTCCCGAATCCGTTGTTATGTCTGGATTTGTTGTCAGGCCTGCGATCTTGAGAACGAATGCTTCCTTTCGCTCGTTCGTGTCAGGCAGCGTGACAGTGAGACCCGCATCATCCTGCTTGTAGCTCAATGGTCCGCCACCGAGCAGGACCACCGAGTGCACCGGCCCCGCCTCTCCGCCACGGGCCAAGGAGTGGATTGTTACCTCTTCTCCAGCCCCCTTCCCCATGACGATTGCGTACAAATCCTGCTTCCGTACCGTGAAATAGATGTGATTGTCACCCTTCTCTTCGAACTTGGTCCACGCGTGGGTGTCGTAGATCGCGTCGCCGTTGACGTCCAACCACTTGCCGATCGCGAGAAGGGTGTCCTGTTGGTCCTGGGGGATCGTTCCATCTGCCTTCGGCGAAACATTCAGCAGCAAGGTTCCGTTCTTGCTCACCGTGTCCACAAGCCATCCGATCACCGTTTCCGGCGAGTTGGCCTTCATTCCTTCGATGTATCCCCAACTCGATCCGATAGGCCGATCCACAACCCATGAGCCGCCGCGAATGCCATCCGGCGGCGCTCCTTCGAAGTCAAGGATCGATGCGATGGTTTTGATATTCGTGCCGGAAGGGGCAAATGCCGCCTTCTTGGTTGTAAACGAAACCTGCTTACCCCAAGTCCTGGCCCGGTTATAGTAGTAGGCCGCAATCTTCAGCTTGAGCGGATCGAGGTATCGCTGATCGACCCCGTTGTCGAAGTAGATGAGATCGGGCTGGTATTTATCGATGAGTTCGACATTGCGCTCGTACCAGTTCACCAGGAATCTTTCCATCGCTGCATCACTGCGGTCGGCATAGTTATAAAAGTCGGCCCATTTGGGATCGTAGAGATCGGCGTGTTCGGCCTTCATCTTCTCCGCCAACTCCCGGGGAGGATTGATGAATTGAAAATTCTCAATTCCATGATTCGCGACTCCGACCTTCATCCCCTGCTTCCGCACGGCCGCAGTCAGCTCACCGATGATATCTTTCTTCGGGCCCATCTGCACCGCATTGAAGGGCGTCACCTGGCTGTCCCACATGGCAAAGTTCTCGTGATGTTGGGCGCCCGGCATCACGTATCGAGCGCCCGCCTTCTTGAAGAGCGTGGCCCAGGCATCGGCATCGAAATGCTCCGCCTTGAACAGGGGGATGAAGTCCTTGTATCCGAACTTGTCGGGTGGGCCGAAGTGTTCTGTGTGCCAGGCGCGTGTACTTCGAGGGCCGTCATTGATTCCGAGCGCCATATCGTGGCCAAAGAGCACCTTGAGGACATTGTCATCCCCGCCCGCATAGAGAAACTTCTCGTACCACTCATTGCCATGCGCGGGGACCGAGAAGATTCCAAAGTGCATAAAGATCCCGAACTTCGCGCCCTTGAACCAATCTGGAACGGCGTAGTTCTCCTGGAGCGAAGACCACGTCGGCTGCACCGGCCCCGGAGCCATTGGCATGGGAATCTGGCTGACCGCCTTATCCACGACACGCTGGTTTGTTTCCGGAGCCATGTCGAACCCGAGGCTATTGCCGCCTTCCCCCGCGATCTGCGCCGAGAGCCGTGTCGAAGAGCCGATCAGGGCCGCAAAAAGCAACACCGGAGTTACCAGCATCCCGCACCTGCCGGGCATCGATCCTGTCGCTATACGTGATCCAGTCATTTGCGATTCACCTCGTTGGTTCCGTACTCAATGTTGCGATCGTCCGCAGGCACTTCGCTGCATTCGATGCGGGTGTTAGCGTCTTTACCAACCCACCTAGACGATCTTTAGCGTAATCGCGTAATCGCATGGCTTCCGTTCCGGCATCACCACGACAAGGCCCTGCTCGTCCTGAGCCCAGGTTACCTTGTCGTCGTAACCCAGAAGTTCGACATGGCTGATCTTCGGAGGGGAGAACTTGCTGGTGGTGGCCAATGGCCGAATCAGCGCTTCCTTCTCCGGCCAGCCCATAACGAAGGCATAGAGCGTGTCGCCCTTCGTTGTGAAACGGACTTCGTCGGCGGTAAGGTCGGTCCGGCCAGACTCATTGAACCGGGTTCCACTGCCTGACGATGGCGCTGTTGCTACGGGGCCGTCACCGAAGGTTCTCCAGGGCCGCGTTCCGTAAATGCCCTCACTGTTGATCGCCATCCACTTTGTAATCTCATCGAGGATGACCATTTCTTCGTAGTCGAGCTCGCCGCTGTTGGGTAGGGGGAAGTTGAGCATGAGGTTTCCGTTGCGGCTGACGATGTCGACGAGCAGGTCGATCACGTATTTGGGAGACTTATACTGCGCTTCCCGGTTGTAGTGCCAGTCGCCGATGCAAGTGTCGGTCTGCCAGGGATTCGCCGGAATGCCGGCTGCTACGCCGCGCTCCCAGTCTTGAACGCACGTGCCGACTTCGCAATCACTGGGTAGCTTGCTGGTGTACACCGCTTCGCATCGACCGCCGTGGCGCCGGGCGTCCACGTTGTAAAGATTGGCGACGAGCGCAAGCCCGTACTCGCCGAAGAAGATATCGCCATCGGTGTACAGCAGATCGGGTTGGTATTTGTCGACGAGGTCCTTGATTCGATCGAAGTAGTGCTTTTTCCACCAAACTGGCGCCTCACGGTCATTCAGAAGCCGATAGCTGTAGGGATAGTAGGGCGGCAGCTTGTGGTAAAGGTCAGCATAGGCGGGGTCGGCGCCATCGTAAAACTCCCCGGCGAGCGGGCCGGTCTTGTCGCTCATGTGCGATGTGCTGAACCAGTGGTAGCTCGGGGCAAGGTGCTCGCTTACGGCGAAGCGGAGCCCATGCTTGTCGGCAGCCTTTTGGAAGGCCCCTACGATGTCTCTCTTCGGCCCCGTCGCAACCGCGTTCCAACGCGGCTGGTACTTGGAATCCCAAAGATCGAACCCGTCATGATGGACCGCCATGCTGCAGAAGTACTTCGCTCCGGCCTTTTTGTAGAGGCCGAGCAAGTGATCCGGATCGAATCGATCAGCTTTCCAAGCGGGAATCAGATCCTTAAATCCCACGCGGGTCGGATGGCCATAGGTCTTCACGTGGTATTCGTACTGTTTGCTTCCCTGGATATACATGTTGCGCGCGTACCAGTCCCCGTACTCGACGGCAGACTGTGGTCCCCAGTGCGCCCAAATCCCAAACTTGGCATCGCGATACCAGTCCGGGATCTGCCATGCGCGGAGCGACTCACGCGTTCCTTGGAAAGGGCCATGTGCGATTTCCAGCGTTGCGTCCGCTCGCTCCTCGGCAGCTTCCCCCATGAGCCTTTCGCTCGATGAGAGAAGTGCAGGTGCGCCTGCGAGCAGAGCAAGTGCCTGTCTTCTGTTCATCTTCATCTCTTCACACCATTCTCATCATTCGTTGCATTCGTCGTTAAAGCGTCTTGTTTCTAGCTGACGCACCGTGCATCGGATTTCCCGAGGCGCTCTTCGGCTTCGCCGGTCCAGTATCCGCAATCCAATTCGAAGAAGACGGAAGTGTAGGGCACGGCAAGAGACGACTTGAGAATCAGAATACGAAAGAGCTTCGCGCTCTCATCGAGTTTGGCGATGATCTGATCGTGCGGGAGCACCTGGGTTTCGCGATTGCCGTACAACCGCGCCAGCTTTTGCCTATAGACCGTGACCCCTCGTCCATCCCGTTCTACAACGAACTTGAACTCGGCGGACCGCAATGGAGTCAAAATGGCGGAGGGAGAGGGATTCGAAAACATCTGTTTTCCCCTGATATTACCCAAATAATCCAGGGATACGAACTTTGATACCCCCACTTATACCCCCGTACCGCAGATGGCATCTGTCCGGTCGAAAAAGTTGCAAGTTCGCGGCAATCCCAGCGCCTACTCTTCACTATATTCCCGCTACCCAGATCATTGTGCCTGACTGAAATCATCATCGCAGACGCTAAGCTAGATGTGGCGTTGCATTGGGGCGCAATCGATCTAATAGCAATCGTGATCTGGCTCACGCCAGTTTCCGTAAGCGCGGTCTTCCGTCCTGGACGCTTTTCGTGGCCGTCAGCCGCGCGTTGGAATTCGACGCTGTTCCAGCAGCCACGACAAGGCGCCGCACAGGCAGAGCAGAATGAAGGGGGCAAGACCATAGACCCAGGGAGCGAGTCCTGCTCCCATGTAAATGTCGTCTGCTTTCCAATGATCGATGTTCGCAGGAACCTGCCCAATCAATATCTTCTGGCCCACATCTGTGATGCCAAAAACAAAGAACATCAAGAACGGAAGGCTGGCCGCAAATAGGACTTTGGTTCGCAGCTTCATTTTGCCCCCGACACATGCGCCAGAATTAGATCACTTCTGCGTTGGCGGTCATTCACGATCCGAAACGAACGGGCCTATTCACCCATTCAAACCACATCACATCGCCATCAAAGAAATAGAGAAATGGTTCCTCCACACCGTCTGCAAGTCGTCTTACGCGGAGCCGCACCGTCTCTCTTAGCCAACTGGAGGGCTCTGAATCGAAAAAGCTCGCACCACCGATGTACGCGATAAAACGGGAATCGGGAGACCAGAGTAGGCCCGTTTCCGCGAATTGTGGCTTGAAGAGAAGCTCTTGTTTCCCGTCCTTGACCCGGATTGCAAAGTACTTACAACCCGCGAGCGAGGGCGGGCAACGAAGAAAGGCGATTCGGCTTCCATCAGGCGACCAAGCCGGAAATCCTCCGTCCGCAAGATCGCTCGATTGCTTTCTCTCCACATCGTACACACGCGAAGTCCGAATACCTCCCGGTTTATTGGTGGTGAAAGCAACGCGCTTATCGTCTGGGGACCAGCATTGCGGAGCTGCGAAGGAGTCGGGGCCTTCGTCTATCATCTGAGTCTCACCAGTCTGAAGATCGATAATCTGCAGCCCAAATCCACTGGACGGGGCCGCATGCTTCCGGTCGGTCATGTTCAACGCCAGTTTCGTTGAATCGTGAGACCAGCACATCCCAGCAGGATCGTCGAAGCCTTCGAGTTGTTGGATCTCCTTTGTCCGGGTCTCGACTATAGCCAAGGTGGAACGGCCTGAACAAACGTAGGCGTTCATTATGGGCGTCGTTCCGGAACAAAGGCCGATCGCAATTCTCTTGCCGTCAGGAGAGACGGCGCCGTAGGGTTGCGATGCACTTGTGAATTGAGGCGACTGCGAAAGTGTCCCCCTGTCAAAAGACAAACTGTACAGCGAGCTGTTCTTTACTGAAATAAGCTCAGATCCGCGCTGATTCTCGCGGATTAACTCCGAATGGATTGAGTCCGCTCGCCGACACGAGGTCAACGGGATCAGCGCAGGAAGCATAGCCATCATGGCGAATCGACGCCATCTGTCTAACGCAGAATGTTGCACGGCACCATTATGAATCGACGGTCGCATGACAGCCTTCCTTCAGCATTTTAAGCGTGAGGTAAAGGTGGTGATGGGAAGAATGAGCGGGTCACTCCCGCGTGATGGTGGTTACGGACAGCGAACGCTAAATGTTTATTACTTTCTAATTGCTGGGAAGACGGAGATTCGTCCCGAGGTGCAACTTAGTGCGTGCGTCGACGCGGGCTGAGATGTCAAATCGTCGCAAAGGATCTTCATCATTACTTCCGAGCGTTGGCAGGAACGCAGATCGCGGTTAGCATGAAGTGTTTCAGAGACACATTGAAGTCCTTGGGCGGCGTCTGCGCCTGCAAGGTCTCAGGTAGGGGAGAACCTCATGCTCGTTCCCGACGGTTCCGACTCAGTGCTTCACAATCTGTTGCGCTTTGGAAGGCTTGGGGAGGTCCTCATAATCGGGGCTGGGCTTGTGCTGATCCGCACCGGCGTCCTTTTTCCCAGCTACTTCAGGCGCCGAAGCAATGGAATGGACCTGCTGCTTGCTGGCAAGCCTATTGAAGCGGAGAAATGCTACCGCGCCGCACTCGACTCGGGCGCGAAGGTTCCTGACTCAGATCGGGTGCGCCTGCTGGTTTGCCTGGGGGATGCCCTCTTCGACCAGGGCCGGTATGGAGAGGCAAACCAGGTTCTTACGCAGGCGCTTGAGTTCGGAGACCCGACGGGAAGCGGTCAAGGCAGTATGTGCGACGTTCTGTTGGCACAAAAAGCTTCCCCACAGAGAGCGCTTGAAATGGCCGATGAAGCGATGCAGTTACAGGGCCGCACACTTGACGGAATGTCCTTCGGCAAACGCTGGGCCACAGTATCCAAAGACCTCCTCGAAGCCAGAACCTGGGCTCGCAAAGCTCAGGCATTCCTTTTGCTCGACCGACGAACAGAGGCGCGACAAGCCGTGGATCATGCTTTGAGCATTTTGGATGCGTCGAAGTCTGATCTGCAGGTTGCACGGCCCCAATCGTCATTGGTGGGAAGGTTAGCCGTGGGAGATCGTCTTCGACGCATGAAAGAGTTGGCGATCTCAGACACATACTGGCGGGTCGGTCTGTCGTTGCTAGCGGTGGGCGACAAAGGAAAAGCCGCGGAGGAATTTCTTATTGTCCGCGATACAGACCGCATGGGCAAGTATCGCAGCCTCGCACAGAAACAGCTAGAGAGCCTCGGATATACGAGTACAGTGCATGCGCTAGTTTGATGGGCGGTCGTGGAACTTCACGCAATAGGGTTGAGTGGCCCGCGATCCCCCAGATCGCCGGATAGCCGAGAAAGCTCCAGAGCCGAAAAGCCACATGTCCATTCGGAACTGGCCCGGCAATTAGCCACTGTTCTGAGGTGTCTGGGTGAATGCGGCGTCGATGTCTTCCGCACGCAACACCGAGCGTGCCGGATCCTGCGGATCCACGTGAACCATCACTTTGAGGCCTTTGCACGCGTCGGCAAAGTCCTTCGCCTCATCCTCGGTACCGAAGGAGCGAGAGTAATCACCCGACTGCAGTTCGGGATTGCGATACGAATACGTGAGCAACGCCTTGTGTGCGTAGGTCGGCGAACTTGGGACGCCGCCGCCCGCCAGCGGGGTATCCTCCTGCCAGGTAGCAGTCGTCACCAGATCGATCACTGCGGGAACCATCGGCCAATCGCGGGCCCATTTCTCTTTGCACCATTTGACCAAGTCTGGCCAACCGTTGACTCCGACCTGAACGAGGCCAATCAAAACGATACAAGCGAGAACAAACAATGCGAAGAGGTCAATCTTCAATTTGCCGGTAAGCAGGGCGACTGCAACTGTTGGGGCCGCGATCACGTTAGTCCTTCAAAGACCTATACCACGAACTGGTGTTCAAAGTGTGGGGTCGCCGATGCTGAAGTAACAAAGCCGATCAGCTTTGGCGATGCCGGATGTGCCCGGAGCTGTTTCCGAGATGATCTCGACAGAGGATCAAATACATGCCACCTCAGGGGCGCTTGTAGCGGACTACCTTTCGCGGCCTTTTGTAGCTCAATTTGCGGGTACCCAGTCAAGAACAGCCAACCCGCTACTTGATTTTGTCGTTTGTTTTCCGGACTGTATGGCTACCATAACGACCTTGATTTGCTGTTTGTCGTTTTCTTCGTTAAGCAGCAGCTTCCTGCCATCCGGAGACCACACCGGTCCAAGAATCATTGCACGATCCCCAAACACGCCTCCGGCGTCTCTGACAATCCTTGCGCCCGTCCCATCAGGACGCACAATGAAACATTTCGTGAGGTGTCGATCAAAATAGGCAATCCAATCACCCTGCGGCGACCATGAGGGATACCTGCCGTCAGCGATAATTCTTGCCTTTCCCGTGTCGGCCTCTACAATGGCGACCTGGCTCAGGTGCTGCAGAACAATCTCCGTCCCGTCGGGCGACCAACTCGGACGCGCGTCCATAACCCAGCCGCAGCACGAGAGCATTTTGGTCTTCCCGGTCGCAAGGTCGTAAATCTGCAACACCGATTGAAAGATCGATTTAGTGGAGCAGACTCCATCAACCGACGATGACGGCATTGCCGAGACAAACGCGATCTTCGTTGCATCCGGCGAGAAAACGGCCGCACCGCCGCCACCAAAGCAAACATCGGCAAAGCTCTTCCATGAATGGTCGCGTACCGTGTACACGCCGATTTCGGCATGGTCAGCCTTTTGGACGCCCCAGGCGACGCGATCCACGGTTCGCGCGAGCGAAGGGACACGAAAAAAGGCCGGGGCCCCGTCTACCGTCACGTCCTTCAACTCGACTGTGTTGGCTGAAGTGACCACGAAGAGACTGCTCCCGAATCTGCCAAATAGGAGCGCCGAGCTTGGCTCGGTGAAAGTGCCATTGCGCTGGGCGTGTGAGTTGGTCAAGAACACCATGAACATCGCTAACAGCAGAAAAACGGATCGATGATTCCGCTTAGCCACATTTCCTCCTCGCGTTCATACTGAGGTTGTGGTTTTCGCTGGTCGAAGCAAACCTCAGCCAGGGTCTCTGGCCGGTCGGGGTTTCCTTTCCAGTACCCAGCCAAAGACAGAGGGCGTACCATTAGGCATCTTCCTTACCTTGCCTGTCGCCAAATCCACGCTTACCACATCGGTCTCGCCCCAGAAATCCTGCTCAGTGAGCGACATCGTTTTCTGGTCGGGCGACCAAACCGCACCCATTGGAATTGCCCAGTCCCACAGGCTCAAACGGTGGCCAACCTCAAACACCTGTTTGGTGCCGCTCCCATCTGGGCGCATGATCATGCATCGGTTGCCATAATCGTTGCTTTCAAATGCAATCCAGTCACCGTAGGGAGACCACGACGGATCTGCTCCAGCCGCGATGGTCTTTTGAACCCAGGACCCTGTTTCGATCAAGACGATTTTGCTGGATCCCCAGGAGCCGAACTGAGCCGCAAGATGCCGCCCGTCCGGAGACCAGCTGATCCGTGCGTTTGGCATCACACCTGCGGTGGCGGGAACTTGGGTGAACTGTCCGGTCGCGGGATCGAGAATCAGCAACCCGGCCGTCACGTGCCCTGCATCGCAGTCCCCGGAGGGCCCTCTCATCCACGCTTCGAAAGCGATCTTTGTGCCGTCAGGCGAGAACGCGGCCGATCCGGCGCCCATGTTGCAAAAGTCCCCGTAAGACTTCCAGGCTTTGTCGCCGATCGAATAAACACCCATCACAGACTTGTATTGGGTCGCGCCGGGCAGAGCGCACGTGACTATGGACGGGTCGCATTTCGCGCGGTCGGAGTCGTCGGGCACCGTGAGGCCCCATGCGATTCGATCTCCACCCGGGGCTAACGCGGGAAGAACGAAATAGCCGCGATCTGTGAATCCTGGCGGACCTTGAACCGGAAGGATGCCATCAGGGGTGGCAATTGAAAGTTGGCCATATTCCCATCCCGAAAGGATGATCGAGCCGGGCGCTGTGAAGGGATGCTCGCTCTGCGCGTAAACGGCGTTGTGCAAGACTATCAGCGACGTCAACTGCACACAAATCGAGAGCCAACAACGCATGGCGCTACAACCTCCACCGCCCGGAAAACTCTCGCGCAGGGCGCGGTGATTTGTTGGAGTACTACGCCATCTTAGCCGTGGATGTCTAACGGCTGTTGTTCGACTGGGACACTTTCGTTTGTGTCACATTAGACTTGTGGCGGGCTTGTTTGCCTTCGAGAAAATGGCCGCCATTCATATATGACTCGAACCAGAAGGGTGACGGACTAAGGTCGTTCTTACGACATTCCCTTGAGTTGGATTGAGGAGGCGAGCGATCATTTGACGGTAGCCTCGGGGGAAACGGATGCGACTGTGGCTCAACCGAAACGCTGAGGTTCCTATCCGTGAGCAGTTAATCACACAAATCATCCTCGGAGTCCTTTGCCGTGACATGATGCCTGGCGAGCGCTTGCCGTCGACGCGCGACTTGGCGCGCCGCTTCGGTATTCACGCAAATACCGCCAGCTCAGCC
>Ga0335069_10009706_pt1 | contig 13681 bp, 9 predicted proteins | sample Lox_Sample_11_FD_206714 | JGI IMG/M metagenome (GOLD analysis project Ga0335069, IMG submission 206714) | Soil microbial communities from Loxahatchee National Wildlife Refuge, Florida, United States - Lox_Sample_1.1 | ecosystem: Environmental > Terrestrial > Soil > Wetlands | place: USA: Florida... | reverse complement strand
CGCTGGTCGGCGCGGCGTTCGCAGTTGAGGTCGCCGTCGAGGTCGTCATCGGCGTCTCCGCGACGGGCGACCCTGTAATCGGCTGCACGGTGCTGGCAGTCGTCGATGGAGCCGTTTCGGTCGGACCGCTGAAGTGAAGCTGCTGCTTGCCTGAAATCATATCGGGAGTGACAACGTAGTCGCCGCCGAGCGAGCTGCGCCAGATCGTATCCGCTGTCTGAGTATTTCCAGCCGTGATCAGCCACGCACCGCCGCCAACGAGCCCGCCGAGAATCCCGTAAACCAGCTTTGCCGGAATATAAAGAACATTGCTCACAAGCGCGGCTCCGCCGTAGCCTACGCCTTCCCAATTGACGCCGCCTTCCTGCGGTTGCGGCACTTGAGAATTAGGCGCGCTTGGCTGCGACTGCGCCAGAGCGGAGCCGCCGCCTGCTACGAGCATCGATAGCGCGAACGTTCCCGCAGTAAGAGTCGCGGTCAATTTCTGTTTACGCATGATCTGCCTCCTCATCCTCCCAATCGACGTACGAAAAAACTTAATCGACCTTCACCACCGCATCCGCAGGCAACAGCTTAAGCAGATGCTTGAGCGCCTTATCCAGGTACTCCGGATCCTTTGATTCCAATGTAAGCTTTACACGATATTCGGGGTCTCCGATACGTGGGTATGACCCCAGCATCAAATCCGGATATGCCGCCATCGTATCATTGAGATGCTCGGCGAGGCTGCTCTCGATAGCGCGGCTGTATATGGTCCGGATGTGATATGGGTCCGCACCGAAACGCTGAATCAACTGCAACAGCTTGGATTCGAACAGCTGCGGGATGCCCGGCAGGATGTAGACGTTCTCGATCTGTACGGTGGGAAACCGGATATCGCCGCCCTCATTGAGGACCGCGCCTTCGGGCACCTGCGCCATCTTGAGCATCGCGGCGTTGACGCGATCGCCCATATGGTCGCGGAGCACTTTCTCGAGCACCGGATTCATCACGATCCTGCGCTTGAACGCTCGCGCGACGCCATCGATCGTCAGGTCGTCGTGAGTAGGGCCGACGCCGCCCGAGGTCACGACGAAATCGAACCGCGCGGAGCATCGCGCTACTTCTTCGGCAATCGTGTCGAGGTCGTCGGGAATGACCGAGATGCGCCGGAGGTCGATGCCGGCTTTGCGAAACTCGCGCGTGGCGAAAAAGGCATTGCTGTCCTGGATCTTGCCGGACAGAATCTCGTTCCCAACCACGACCAGCGCTGCCGTTCGGTCACGCATCGCCGACAAACATTATCTACACCGACAGCCAAGCGCGGCAAGGAGCGACGAGGCAAATTTAACGAAAGGCGCAGCGAATTGCGTTTACGGCTGCGCGCGATCGATATCGGCGGCGCGTTCGCGAATAAAATCAGCGAGACGTTTCTTAAGCCGCGTTTCGATTTGACGAACGCGCTCGCGGCTGATGCCGAAGCGCTCGCCGATCTCCTGCAGCGTCATCGGATCTTCTGCGAGCAGGCGGGCATTAAAGATTTCGAGTTCCTTGTCCTTGAGCGTGGCGGCGAACTCGTCGACCTGCTCCTTCGCAAATTGCCGCCATTCGTCGCCGGCGGCTCTTTGCTCGGGATTCTCTCCCAAATCGGGGAGCACGTCGCCCAGACTGGCGCCTTCGTCGTCGGCGGAAAGCGGTTGATCGAGCGACACCTCGCTTTGCGCCATCCGCTCCTGCATCTCGCGGACCTCGCTTTCCTTTACGCCCATCCGCTGCGCGAGCAGCTTGGGTTGCGGGGCGAAGCCCTCGGCTTCGAGGCGCTCGGTCTCCTTGCGCAGATTGAAGAACAGCTTGCGTTGCGCCTGCGTCGTTCCGATTTTGACCAAACGGGAATTGTTGATCAGAAATCGATATATATAGGCGCGAATCCACCACACCGCGTACGACGGAAAGCGAATTCCGCGGTAAGGATCGAAATTCTTGACCGCCTCCATCAAGCCGACGTTGCCCTCCTGAATCAGATCGAGGAGGTTCTTCGACGCGCGCGCGAACTCCATCGCGATTTTAACCACCAATCGCAAGTTCGCGGTGACGAGTTTGTAAGCGTCCGCGGTGTCGTGATGCTTGAAGTAGCGCTTGGCGATTACGCTCTCTTCCTCGCGCGAGAGCAGCGGGAATCGTCGAATCTCCGCCAGATATCGGCTGAGCGAATCGTAGGGAACGAGTGCGAAATCGGGCTCACGCGCCTCTGCGGGAGGCTCTGCCTGCGGCTCGGATATTTCGCCGCGGGCTTCGTCGATTTCGTCGGAATCGAGAGCGGCGGTCGATTCGTCTGACAGGATTGGTTCCGCACCCGTATCGACCGGTTCGGCGCGAATATCGAGCGGCTCGCCGCCGGCAAGGTCGGCATCTTCCGTATGCCGGAAATCGCTGAGTTCAATCGTGGCGTTGGTCGCCCTGGCCCGCTTTTTCCTGGTCGGCTTGGCCGCACGCGCGGACGCAGATGTGGCGCCGGCTGTTTCCGAAGGAGGTTTGCGAGACTTGCGAGCCACAACAAAAATCCGGGGTTCTCTCGACGACCAGGGAACCCCTGCTGGCGGTCAGACGCGGGCGAAAGACGCCCGCCATCGATACCTACTTCTTGTCGCCGGTATCAGGAGCCTCGATCGTGACTTTAGCCGCTGCGATCTCGCGCAGCGCCGTGACAACTTCCTTGTTATCCGATTCCACGAGCGGCGGTGCACCCTTGAGCAATTGCTTCGCCCGTCGCGCCCCCGCAAGCACCAGCTCGAATCGATTGGGAATTACCTGGAGGCAATCTTCTACAGTAATACGTGCCATTAGCAGTAATTCTCCGGTCCGCAGGGCGATGTGTCAACGCCGCTGCGAACCGGAGTTGCCTACGACTTATCAGCCGCCGTATTGGAAGCCGCATTCCTTGAGGGTGAGGATTTCGCCCTCCTTTTTGACGCAGGCCGCGGTCACTTTTCCCACGACAGTGCTATGATCGCCGAGTTCGTAGAATCCCACGACGTCACATTCGACGGCCGCCGGCGCGTCGCTGATAATCGGAGCGCCGTTTTGGCCGGATTCATACGCATAATTTCCGAATTTTCCGCCCTGCGGCTCGACGTGCTTGAAATATCCGGTCGCGATCGACTTTTGTCCCGTACCGAGAAACGAAAGCGAGAATTTTCCCGCATCCTTTACGATTTGATGTACGGTCGAGTCCTTTTTTATCCCGACCACAACGAGGGGAGGATTAAACGCCGTTTGAGTGACCCAGTTTACGGTCGCTACGGTCTGTTTTCCGCCGTGCGATGCTCCGAGGATATAAAGCCCATAAGGAATCATCAGGAGCGTGGTCTTCTTGGCCTTCTCGTCCATGAGAGTGGTTCCTTTTCAGAATGAGGATTTGCCCGTCGGCAACCAACGTTTAGCATCGCGCGCGAAATTAAAAAACGGCCGAAGCGATTGCGCGTGCCTGGAACGACCCGACGCTCTCAGCCGCTGACGAGATTTCCGATGCTGCCTGTCGATATCGGATGGTTCGGGAATACGCGCCCGACGCTGCTCGCATCCAATCCCATGTGGCGCATCAGCACGAGCGAAATCGGATCGCGGAAGTCTGTGGTAATCGCCAGATCGCGCTCCTGATAGAGGTTCGCAGTTGACAGGCCCGGCCATCGACCATAGACGTGTCCGCCGCGCACCGGACCGCCCATCAACCACATCACGTTGCCGTGTCCATGATCGGTACCGCCGTTACCGTTCTGACGCATCGTGCGCCCGAACTCGGAGATCACAAGGATTACAGTATCGTCGTACGAACGGCCGAGTGCGCTCGCCAGATGCGCGAGGCCGTCGGCGAGCGGTTTGAGATGATTCGCCAATTGTCCCGTTGCTGCGCCTTGATTGACATGCGTGTCCCATCCGCCAAGGGCAAGAAAGGCGACGCGGATCGTCGGGTCGCGCTGGATTAGCCGCGCGAGGCGGTCGGCGTCTTCGTTGAACCCATTAGGTGCGGGAGCTCCTCCGTCGGCCTCTTTCATATCCTGCGCAAGCTCGCCCATTAGACGCGAGCGCGAGGCGCGCCCATCTTTGTATGCCTGACTGAGCGGGTCGTTGCCTTCGTAAAGGCGATCGAAAGCGACCCCGACGATCGGACGATCCATCGGCATCGGGCGCTGGGCCGCGCGTCCCAGCGGCATGTTCGCGATGGGCATCTTTCCGGAAAGAATCCTCGGCAGCGTTGGACCGAGGCTCAGCGCTTCGGTCGACGGATGGTTGCCCGGCATCGCGGCGAGCACCCGATTGAGCCACCCGTCGCCCGTTGTCTTGATGCCTGGAGTTCCGCTTTCCATATAGTCCTGGGCGTCGAAATGGGATCGCGTCGGATCGGGCGATCCGCACGCGTGCACGAAGGCGAGCGTCTTATCCTTCCAGTACGGCATCGCGGGCGCGAGGGCCGGATGAAGTCCGAAGAAGCCGTCGAGGTCGATTACACCGCCCTCGCCACCGCGGGCGCCAATTGCCAGCGTGGGGCGCGCATCGTAGTAGGCGGGCTCTCCATGCGGGACCACGACGTTGAGTCCATCGACCGCGCCGCGCAGGAACACGACGATGATCCGCTTGCGGCTTGCGTCGCCTTCCATCGCGCGCGCGGCCCATCCGTTGCTGCCAATCAGCACGACACCGCAGCCGGCAGCCATCATCGCGCGCTTTACGAAATCGCGCCGGCTGATTGCGCCGGAGCATTGATCGAGTCGCAGGGTTGATTCGAATGTCTTCATCGCATTACCCAACCTGCTAGCGCATCATGAACTCGGGCGACCCAAGCATCATCGCGGCGTGCATATTCGCGGGCGCAGCTTCGATCGCACCCGATGTTGCGGGCGAGAATGCACCGCCCAGCGTCATCGCAACTCGCGCGGCGTCGGGCACTTCCATCTTGCGACCCGGCCTATCCGTATCGGGTATTGCAATCATCCTGGCCTTGCCGGTCCTGGTTACGTAGCCGCGATTGTTCGGAGTGCCGTCGGCTTCGAATTGCGGGGCTTCGAGCGGCAGGTTTCCAGTGCCGAGAGCGGTCGCGAAGCTGAGCCGCATCATCATCGCGTCGGGATTCAGCCACGCCTCCTGCGTGTTCGAGTAACCGTTCGGAGTCAGACATCCGTAGATTGGCATCCCGAGAAGCTGCATCGTGCCTGCCAGCGGCCTGAAGTTCGTGACGTTTGTGCCGGTCGCACGGACGCTTGAGATTACGTACTCATAAGGAGTCTTGAACTTCGCGCGATAGTAGCGCGGATCGAAAAACTCAGGGCCGTCAAACATCGTCGTCAGCACCGCACGGATATCGCCGTCCGTCGCGAGATATCTCTGCGCCATGCGATCGACGAGCGGCTGCGGAGGAGCATCGGCGACGAAGTATTGCGCAAGCTGATAGCTGAGGTGGCGCGCAGTCGACGGATGGCGCGAAAGGATATCCAGCACCTGCTCGATTTCACCGACGCCGGTTCCTCTGATCGTATGGCTGAGGAAAGTCTTGGTTGCGAAATCGTGACGCTCGGGGTCGAAATAGAAGCCGCTCGGATCGACAGGCCGAAAGCGTCCGCCGCCCATCTTGCCGGGCTTGACGAGTCCCCATCCCGTCAGAATGTGTGCGAGCGTCGTCACGTCCTGCTGCGTATATCCGCCGTTGACGCCCAGTGTATGGAGTTCCATCAACTCGCGCGCGTAGTTTTCGTTGATACCCTCGAACCTGCCCTTGCCGCTTGCGGGCGCGCTGTTCTGCCAGTTGTCGAGATAGAAGAGCATCGCGGGATGGCGCGCGGTTGCGCCGAGCAAATCGCGAAAGCGCCCCATCGTATGAGGCCGGATCGCAGTTTCCTCGAACGAGGCGGTCCATAGATGGCACAGCCCCTTGCCGGCGAAGACGTTGAAGTGATTGAACCAGAATGCGGTCATCACTTCCTGAAGTTGGCGCGGGCCCTCGATCGCGCGCAACAGTCGAGCTTCGACGCCCTCGCGATTGATCTGCATCGCGTCCAGACGCGCCTGTTTCTTGGTCTCTCGATCGGCCTTTTGCGCGGCGCGAATCGGGCGCTCGAATTCTACGAAAAGGGCGACGGGCGTCATGTGCAACGTGCGATAACTCGACATTCGCAGCACAAGCCTTTGATCGATTGGTATGGATTCAGGGCGTAGTTGCGAACGGATGTACTGCTCGACGCCGATCGCCCGCACGTGTTCCAAATCTCCTGGTCGCGGCCCGAATCCGAGGCGGTCGAGCGCGTGCAGAGCACGCTGCTCATTGGACATTTTCTCAGCCGAAGCCATCGCTTTCGATGTCTCTGCCCGTTTGACGCGGATAACCGGCCCGCCGTTTACATCATACCAAGTCACTCAGCCGGAAAGTCTGTATTTCGGTCCAAAAAGCCCGCGTGCGCCGATTTGGCACGACTCGGATTGAGCCATCGTTCGTAAGCTAGCAAACTTGTTGCTCCAGTGGCTTCCCGATCGAAACGACAGCCAAAACCGCGCGGGGCGCGGGAGCGACCCGGGCGCGAAATCGAATCGCCGGCGATGCGAATCGCGGCGGGCCCGATCATTGCGCTTGTCGTAACCGCAGCGGTTTACATCCGCGGCCTCGGGAACCAATTCGTTTACGACGACAACGAAATGATTGTGCTCAATCGATATATCGGCGATTGGGCGATGATCTGGCGGTCGTTCGTCAACGATTCGTGGTGGTTTCGAAATCCGCTCAAGCTGCCGCAAAGCGCGTATTACCGTCCGCTTCAGGACGTATGGCTGGCGCTGAATTTCCACGTGTTCGGGCTGAGTCCGCTCGGATGGCACGTTACGATTCTTGCCGTCCATCTGATTTGCGTGTGGCTCGTATTTGGAATTGCGCGTGAGCTTGTGTCCGGGCGCTGGACCCCCATGTTTGCGGCTCTGCTGTTCGGAGTGATTCCTGTTCACGCTCAAGCCGTTGTATGGCCTTCGGCGATACCGCTTCCGATGAGCGCGGCGTTCGAGATGGCCGCTTTCCTGGCGCTTCTTCACGCGCACGGCGCGCACAAACGCCTCTCAGCGTGGGCGCTGATCTTCTTCGCAGGTTCGCTCTTCAGCCATGAATCGGCAGTCGCGTTTCCTATCATCGTTATGGGGTGGGCGGTGCTTTTGGGCTCCAGCGACGATGCGTACCCGGCGGCTCGAGGCCTAGGAGCGCGGATCGTATCGAGTGCAGTCGTTGCCGCTCCATTTGCGATCGAAGCCATCATCTATCTCGCGATACGTTTTTCGGTCCTTGGCATTATCTCGCGCCAAAATCACGAAAACGCGATGACCCTCTACTCGGCGATCCTCACAATTCCGGGCGCCCTCGGATACTACGTGACGATTCTCGCGATACCCTGGCGCGCTGCGCCCGTTCACTCGCTTGAGATCGCATCAGGCCTTCGCTCACCGCAATTCTATATGCCTGCGCTTGGGTTGATCGCGATTGCGCTCGCCGCGCGTCTGGGTCTCGGCGCACATCGACATCGTTTGCTCTACCTCTTCTGTGCGCTATGGGCGGTAGCGGCGCTACTTCCGGTCCTCAACCTGCGTTCGCTCAATCCGCAAGTCATGGTCGAGGATCGCTACGTGTACTTCGCCTCCGCCGGATGGTGCATGTTTGTCGCGGATGTCGTACTTGGTGCGGAAAGCGCCGCTGTGCCCGGAGCAGCAGCAGCGGCGGTTGCCGCGATTGCCGCCGTCTACATGGTCGTTCTTGTGCGTGCGGAGGCGATCTGGCGTGACGAGTTGACGCTGTTTTCCGTCTGCGTCGAACGCTCTCCGTATTCTGCCCTTTATCACTCCCGTCTCGGAATGGCGTTGAGCGCGCGCGGCCGCCTGGAGGATGCAGAGCGGGAACAGAACCGAGTTTTGGAGCTAAAGCCCGGCGATCCAGTCACGCTCTACAACCTCGGCGTCCTGCACGAGCGGATGGGACGAATGTCAGAGGCCGCCTTCGAGCTCAAACGCGGACTCGAGGGGCTGCCGGATGCGCCGGCGCAGGCCTGGGTCGAGCTCGCGGTGGCGGCAGACTCGGCAGGTGATTCCACAAGTTCGGAACAGGCGCTGCAGCATGCCGCTGGACTTCCTGAAGGGCAGGAAGCAGCCGCGATTGGTCGCGTTCAGATCAAAATGGCGCACAACGATCCAGCCGCAGCCGAATCGATTCTGCGCGAGATGACGGCGGCGAAACCTGACAGCTTCCAAGGATGGGTGCTGCTGGGCGGGCTGATGGCGCGCGAGGGAAGGGCGGGTGAGAGTCTCGATGCGTTCAAGCGCGCGCTGGCGCTGCGACCCGACGATCCAAGCGTCAGGCTGACGGTCGCATCGACGCTTCATCGGATGGGACGCGAAAAGGAAGCATTTGCCGAGTGCGAAACCATATTGCGTCAGCATCCCGGCTACGATGGCGCGCGACGGCTCGAAGCAAGCATCCGCACTGCCAGCGCGCGGTAGTTAAGCCCTCAGCTTCCCCTTCCCAGTCCTTCTCGGCGGCAAAGACGGGAGCAGAGGCGGGAAACAGCATCGCCCGCAACGCTAGGAAACCAAGGTCCGGATGCGATCCAGCGCCTGCGCGAGCTTCGATGGATCCTTGCCGCCGGCCTGAGCGAAATCGGGACGGCCTCCGCCCGAACCGCCGATAATCGGTGCAATCTGCTTGACGATATCGCCGGCTTTCACTTTCGCCGTCAGGTCGGGCGTCACCGCGACGACGAGCGCTGCCTTTTCCGAATCGACGGCTGAGCCGATCGCAACCAGGCACGACTGATACTTTTGGCGCAATCGGTCCGCGATTTCGCGCAGCGCGGGCGCTTCGACGCCTTCGACCGCGAGCGTCACAATCTTGACGCCTCCCGCGTCTGACACGGTCTCAGCGCTTCCGCCGCCACCCGAGGCAAGCTTTTGCTCGAGTTGACGGAGCTTTTTCTCCAGTTCCTTTTCGCGCGCGAGGAGCTTCTCGAGGCGCTCGATAGCCTGCGTATCGCGCGCGCCCAGATGGCTGGCGATTTCGCCGAGGACCTTTTCGCGCTCACGGATGGCGTCAAGCGCGCCGCGACCGGTCATCGCCTCGACGCGACGAACGCCCGCGGCGATACCGGATTCAGAGTCGAGCTTGAGAAGCCCAATCCTTCCCGTGCTGTCGACATGTGTCCCGCCGCATAACTCGACCGAGAAATCGCCCATTTTGACCACGCGAACGCGATCGCCGTACTTGTCGCCGAAGAACGCAAGCGCTCCGGCCTTGATCGCGTCGTCGTAAGCCATTTCCTCGGTCGTGACAGGAGCGTTTTCGCGGATACGGGCGTTGACCTCGTCCTCGATCGTTCGCAAGTCGCCCTCGGAGATTTTACCCGTGTGATGGAAATCGAAGCGGAGATGGCCCGGCTCGACGAGGGAGCCCGCCTGATGGACATGCGTGCCCAGAATGTCGCGCAGCGCGTGATGCAGGATGTGCGTCGCGCTGTGGTTGAGCATCGTGGCTTCGCGACGCGACGCATCGACCTTGAGCCGCACATGCGCGCCTTTCGCGAAGTCGTGCGCATCGCCGCGAAGAATCCTGCCGACGTGAACGATCGCGCCGTCGGCTTTTCGCGTGTCGCTGATTTCGAGAATCGAGCCCGATTCCGACTCGATAACGCCGCGATCGCCGACTTGCCCGCCGCCTTCGGGATAAAAGGGCGTCTCTGCAACGACGACCGCGATCGAATTACCGCCGGACGCCGAAGCCGCGAGGATCTCCGAAGCGCCCTCGGTCGCGCGATACCCGACGAAACGCGACTTCAGCTCGGCTCCCAGACTCAGCTCGGGCGCCAACGCGGTATCCTTGCGCGCGGCGCGCGCTCGCTCGCGTTGTTCCTCCATCAGGCGCTCGAACCCTGCAGTATCGACGTCGATTGCGTCGCTGCGCAGAACGTCTTCCGTGAGATCGAGAGGGAATCCATACGTGTCGTAAAGCTTGAAGGCCACTTCGCCTGCAAGCTTATGCTTGCCGGAATCTTTGAGGCGTTTGCGCTCCGCGTCGATCAACTCCAGGCCGCGATCGAGCGTTTCGCCGAAGCGCTCCTCCTCCTGGCTGACGACGTCCGCCGTCCGCTTCGCGTGCTCGCGCAATTCGGGATACGCGTCGCCCATCGATTCGTTCACGCCCTCAACCGCCATCGCAAGGAACGGGCGATGAATCCCCAGGTAGCGGCCGTGACGGGCGGCGCGCCGCACGATTCGGCGCATCACGTATTCGCGATCGCTGTTACCCGGGAAAATCCCCTCCGCCGCGAGGAATGCGATCGTGCGGGCGTGATCGGCGATTGCGCGGAACGAAATGTCCGTCTCGTTGTTCTGGCCGTAACGCCCCTTATGGCCGAACTTCCGCGCCGCCTCTTCGATCTTGCGGATGATCGTCTGGAAGAGGTCGGTATCGTAGTTGCCGAGCGGGCGGGGCGATTTTCGCTCGAAGGTCTGAAGGACCGATGCCACGCGGTCGAGTCCCGTCCCCGTATCGACGTGCTTCATCGGAAGCGGCGTAAGTGCCCCCGCGGTATCGCGGTTGTACTGGATGAAAACCAGGTTGCCGAGCTCGATAAACCGCGAGCATCCGTCGACGTTGACCGCGCACGCCTGCCCGAGATGCGGCTTTCCATCGCACGCCTCGACGCCACGATCGATATGTATCTCCGAGCAGGGTCCGCATGGCCCGGTCTCGCCCATCTCCCAGAAATTGTCCTTTTCGCCAAAGCGCAGAACGCGCTCGCGCGGCAGGAACTTGAAATCGAGCCACGCCTGCTCGGCCTCGTTATCGTCCTTGTAGACCGTCGCCCACAGCCGCGACGCGTCGATGCCCCATACGGCGCTCACGAGCTCCCAATGCCATTGGATGGCCTCGTGCTTGTAGTAGTCGCCGAACGACCAGTTGCCGAGCATCTCGAAGAACGTGTGATGGTAGGTATCGCGGCCGACGGCTTCGAGGTCGTTATGCTTGCCCGAGATGCGCAGGCATTTCTGGCAGTCCGCCACGCGTTTTTCGGGGGCGGTTCGCACGCCGAGAAAATAATCCTTGAAAGGGACCATCCCGGCGTTGGTGAAGAGCAGGGTAGGGTCGCCCTTGGGAACCAGCGAAGCGGACGGAACGATCGCGTGCTCGCGTTCGCGAAAGAAATCAAGAAACGATTGACGTATGCGGGCTGTCGTCCAGTGCATAAGAGGTACGAGACTATATCAGCGGCGGATTTGATTCACGCGAACCGGTCTCCGGTTTCAAATCCGGTGGGTACATCGAAGGAGTAACGATTCAGTGGGACAGGCGTCCCTGTTTGTCGACGGCCACGCCGCGATGCGTGCAAGGTGAATGATCGATGCTGCCGAATTTGCAGAACTTCGCCCGGACATCGAGAGATCGCGGCAATCTCTTGCCGCGGGTTGGGACCTCATCCAGCGCGCATTGGATGCGCGCGATTACTTGCGTTGCGTGTTCGCGGTGCGCGCAGAGTTTGTGAAAAAATCGAATCGGCGAACGCAAATTTCGTCATTCCGAGCGCAGGGTTGCCGAAGCGAGGAATCTCGGCCGCCGGAATCGCTCGATTACTCAAAGGTTTTTCCTTCCGCCGACCGTGTTGCCTCCGGGATTCCTCACTGCGCGGACTCCGTTCGGAATGACGGATCTTAATTTCTTCACAAGCTCTCAGCGGACCCTCACCGGGCGCTTCGCGCCACCCTCTCCCTGGTCAGGGAGAGGGGCATATCGGTCGAATCGTTGTCGGTCGATATTGGAATCCGCAAGCGTGAGGACCGTTCGTACCTTTGCGCTTTGATAGATCCCGCGCCATCGTGCACCCGTGCAGGGTGAGCAACAAGCCGGAACTGAAGCGAAGGTGCAGCCGGAGCCTGCCCGACGCGATCCGCGACTTGGACGCGCCGCTTTGTGCTATATTTTGTTGATTGCTGGACCGTACGCGATCGGAATTTGGTTTCCGGCGAACCCCGTAGCCGGGTCTCTGCTGGTCGCCGGAGTCTATTTACTGCTTCCAATTTCGGCTTCGATCACGATTCTGAGTCTTCTAGCAGTTGTCTCGCGCCGCTTCAGAACACCCGCTGCGTGGCTCTCGTTAGCTATCTGCCTTGCTTGGTGGGCTATTAATATCCTCCTCCGCGGGCTTTGATCGATCGCTGCGAGTGTCGGACAGGCAGAGGCGCCTGTTCCACTGAATACGGAGATCAGGCGGCGGAGCGCCAGTCGACGTGGTCGCGCACGTGGGCGAATACCTCGTCGAGGATTTCCACGCCTGCGTCGGCCTGTTCTTCGGTAATCACCAAGGGAGGATTTATCCGCACGCGCGGGAAATACCCCATGATGAGGAGTCCGCGCTTGAGCGATTCCGTGAAGATCAGCTCGGTGACGCGTTTGGCCAGCGGCGCTTTGGTCTCCAAGTCTCGTACGAGATCCATCCCGATCATCAGGCCGCGTCCGCGGACGTCTCCGACGAATTCGTATTTCTCTTTGAGCGCGGCCATCCGCCCGAGCATCGCAGCGCCGACGCGCCGCGAATTCTCGACCAGATTCTCGCGCTTGATCGTCCTGATCGTCTCAGCGACTGCGACCGCCGCGAGCGGATTTCCACCGTAGCTTGACGACGACGCACTCGGCTTGCCGAACGGCATCGCTTTTCCGAGTTCGTCGCTCAAGAGCACGCCCGAAACCGGATATCCGCATCCCATTCCCTTGCCGACCGTGACGATGTCGGGACTCGTGCCGCTGTGCTCGACGCCCCACATCTTTCCTGTCCGTCCGAAGCCGGTGATCATCTCGTCGGCGATAAGCATCGCGCCGTTATCCTTGGCCACCGATTTGATAGCGGGAAGCCAATCATCGGGAGGGATAACGTTGCCGGCGGTGCCTTGCATCGGCTCGACCAGCACAGCGGCGATCTCGCCGGCGGAACTGTTCTTTATCTGTTCGCGGGCGAAATCGACGCACGCGAGTCCGCATTTCGGATAATCGAGCTTGAACGGGCATCGATAGCAGTCAGCATACGGCACCTGGTAGCGGCCACCGGGAAGAGGACCGTATCCCTGCTTGGATTCGTCGCCGATAAGTCCGATCACGCCTCCCGTCTTGCCGTGGAATCCACCCCAGAAGCTCACAACCTCGTGCTTGCCCGTGGCGGAACGCGCAAGGCGCAGGGCGGCTTCGACGGCTTCGGCGCCGCCGCTGTAGAGATGGGCGCGATTCAGACCCTCTGGCGCCACTTCGCCGAGCAATTTGAAGGCTTCGGCGCGTTGCTTGGTCGCGAACGTGCCGACCATCAGACGCGAGGCCTGCTCGCCGATTGCTTTCGCGAACGTCGGATGGGCATGACCGAGGCTGGCGACTGCGACTCCGGCGAAGAAGTCGAGATAAACGTTGCCGTCCTCATCGGTCAGCGTCGCGCCGTTTCCGTGGTCGAAGGCGACGCCGGCCAGCAGAGAGATACGCTGGCGTCCGGGCGCTATATGGCGCTGCTCTTCTTCAAAGACCTTTCTTGAGCGAGGACCCGGGACCTCTGTTTTGATTGACGGCAGTAACGGTTTCGAATCGGTCATCGAGGCAGCAGCGCCATTCCTTTCATTGCTTCTGGTACATCAGCGCGCGCGCGCCAGCATCTTCATC
>Ga0335069_10009705_pt1 | contig 13682 bp, 8 predicted proteins | sample Lox_Sample_11_FD_206714 | JGI IMG/M metagenome (GOLD analysis project Ga0335069, IMG submission 206714) | Soil microbial communities from Loxahatchee National Wildlife Refuge, Florida, United States - Lox_Sample_1.1 | ecosystem: Environmental > Terrestrial > Soil > Wetlands | place: USA: Florida... | reverse complement strand
CATATCCCTCGACGACCTCATCGTCATGCTTCTTGATCATCAACCACTCATTGCCCTTGCTCCCGGGACGTCGGCCCTTCATCTTGATCAGCGCAAAATCGCCTTTTAGCCGCTCCCCATTCAGACGAAACTTAAGATCGCCCTTCGCCAGCATGGCGACAGCATCCTTCTCCGTCCCGGGCGGATATTTCCCATCCACCGCAACCGGAGACAGCGGCTGCCACGTCCCTACATCCCACACCATCACGCTGCCCGCCCCGTAGTTTCCCTCAGGAATGTTCCCCTCAAAATCAAAGTACGACACCGGATGATCCTCGACGTGCATCGCCAGCCGCTTATCCGCCGGATCGAGCGACGGTCCCTTCGGCACCGCCCACGACTTCAGCACGCCCTCCATCTCCAGCCGAAAATCGTAGTGCAACCGCGTCGCCTCGTGCTTCTGCACCACAAACCGATTCCCCCGCTTCTTCTCCACTTTCGGTGGAGGCTCCGGCGTCTCTTCAAACCGCCGCTTCCGTTTATATTCCTCGAGTGCCATAAGCAAATATTCCTATATCTCTGTGTCCCCTGTGTCCTCTGTGGTTGTCAGGTTTTTTGAGCCGCCGAAATTGTAGCAAGCCATGGGCGATGGGCGATGGCCCAAAGCCAAAAGCCAAGGCCTCGTGTAATCTCAGATAAGCTTTCTCATAGCCCACTGCTCATAACTCACAGCTAGCCATGACCCGCGAATATCCTGACCGGCCGCTCATCGGTGTCGGCTCGATCATTATCGAGAACGATCGTGTGGTCCTCGTCAAGCGCGCCCATCCTCCAATTCAGGGACAATGGTGCATCCCGGGCGGCGTCCTCGAAGTCGGAGAACTCATCCGCGAAGCCGCCGTCCGCGAAGCGCACGAGGAAACAGGGCTAATTGTCGAACCGGGCGAACTCCTCGGCGTTTTCGACCGAGTCCTTCGCGACCCCGACCAGCGCGTCCAATATCACTATGTCCTGATCGATTTCCTGTGCCGTCGTATCAGCGGAGAACTCCTCGCTGCGAGCGACGCCGCGGAGGTCCGCTGGTTCACCCGCGCAGAACTCCCGGCACTCAATCTAGCCGAAGACACACTCGAAGTGATTCAAAAGGGTTTTGCGAAACTACTGCTGTGACTGTTTGGGAGCAGAAGATTCATCCCCTTCCCATTCCTCATTGCATGCGCGACACCGCCAGGCCCGCCGACGGAAGGGCAGCGGCACATTCACCGCAATGCTCAGGTACGCGGCAGGATCCGACTCTTGGAAATTGACATCTAGGGAGCCACACTTTGGACATCGCGGCTGCTCAAAATCGCCGACATCCGAAACCTCAAAGTGCTCCGGAATAGGCTGTGTCAGCACTTGCTCCGCCGTGTCGACATCCTCCCCGCGAACTAACAATTTAATTCCGCCAATCGCATTCGAATAAAACCAGTCCAGCCGAACCATGTTGTCGTCACCCAGCGAGCACTCAATTCCAGCCGATTCCAAACTGCCTTTTGCCAGCAGCGCCTCCGGCAAGTCTCGGAACGTTCGCAAGGTGACCAGCTGCCGCACTTCCATTTCATCGTTCGCTCGATCTTCGACCAATTCGAGCTTCAGCCCCCGCCGCGCAAGCTCGGTTCTAATCACCTCACGCGCAACCTCGGTTAGCTCGTCAGCCTCTCCCGCGATCTTCTCCAATTCCCCATCAGATATCTTGCGGTAGGCCTCCGTCAGCCGCATGCGTTCCTGGTCAGAGTTGTTCGCCATTGCACAGATCATACCAATGACAGCAAGGCCTTTCTTCGTGAACCTTGGTGGTGAAAGCTTTTGAAGTTCGCTGGAAAATGCAACGTATCACGCCCGTACGTGATGCCCGTCACTGAGTCCAGCGGGTTGGGACGGTACATTCCAACCGACGATGGATTCCAACAGACTGAATCGCCGTGCCTTCCTGCAAGCTGCCGCCACAGCCGCAGCCGCCGCTGGCCTCACCGTAGGTTGCACAAGCAACCCCAGTCCCTGGCGCTTTTTCCGTATCGACGAAGCCCGTACACTCGCCGCGATGGTCGGCCAGATCATCCCGCCCGACCAGGATCCCGGAGCCTCCTGGGCCGGTGTCGTCAACTACATCGACCGCCAACTATGCGGACCCTACCAGGCTCTTGAGTGGACCTATCGTCTTGGCCTAAGCGGAGTCGACCAGACTAGCCGTGCCCTCTACGGCAAGGTTTTCGCCGATGTTGAGTCTCAGCAGCAAATTGAGCTGCTCCACCAACTCGAAAACCGCACAGCGCCGGGCACAATCTGGAGGCAACTGTCGTCATCGGATTTCTTCGCCATGGTCGTCGATCACACCATGCAAGGCTTCTACGGCGACCCGCGTCACGGCGGCAACCGCGAAGGCGTGAGTTGGAAGATGCTCGGTATCCCGTATCCGCCAATCCGCGGCCGCCTGCGCCCCGATGAAGCTAAGCGTTCAACGGGTTGAATCATAGTTTGAAAAGGCGCAGCTTCTAGCCGCGCCGTTATCAAGTTTCGTATCGGCGCACGGCTTTAGCTCTGCCATTAAAGACTTAAGAAAGATCGGGGCTTTAGCCCCTGAACAATGCCGCTCAAACACGCCAACGCGGTGATCGTAGGCTCCGGTGCCGCAGGCGGTGTCGTCGCGAAAGAGCTCTCCGAAGCCGGACTCTCCGTCGTCCTTCTCGAGCGCGGCAAGTGGTTCACTCCCTTCGACGACCGCAAAGACGATCTCCGCAACCAACGCACGTGCGTGCTCGGCAACTCTTTCGGCCCTGACGATCGCAATCCCCGCGTTTACGTCGACGGCTCTGGCAAGGAATTCACAGTTGATTCCCGCCACTGGGCCTACAGCAACAACGCCGCCTGCGTCGGCGGAGGTACCCTCAGCTACGGCGCCATGGCCTGGCGCTTCATGGAAGACGACTTTCGCCTGCGCTCGAAGTACGGCGCGGTCGCTGGGAGCACGCTCGACGATTGGCCGATTACGTATCAGGATCTCGAGCCTTTCTACGAAAAAGCCGAATGGGAGATTGGAGTCTCCGGCGACGACTCCAGCAATCCGTTCCGCGCGCCCCGCAAGCGGCCACTGCCGATGCCACCGCTTCCGCCAAATCGCAGTTTTCAAATTCTTGAGCCAGCTGCCAAACGCCTTGGGCTGCACCCCTTTCACATTCCGATGCTGCGCAATTCCGTCCCCTACAACGGACGCGGAGCCTGCATGCGCTGCCGCTGGTGCGTCGGATTCGCCTGCGAAGTCAACGCCAAATGTGGCACGCAGAACACGGTCATCCCCACAGCCATTGCTACTGGAAATTGCGAGCTCCGCACCGAGTGCATCGCTAAAGAAGTTTTGACCGACGATCGCGGAAGGATTCGCGGAGTTGCATATTACGACGTCGGCGGACGCTATCTGGAACAGACCTCTGACCTAGTTATCGTCTCAGGATCAGCGGTTGAGTCCCCGCGGTTGCTGCTGAATTCGAAGAGCCGCCTGTTTCCCAACGGACTCGGCAACCGCTACGACTGGGTCGGACGAAATCTCCAAGGCCACGCTTACACTGGCGCCGCAGGATTGTTCGAACAGGACATCTACGACGACCTCGGTCCCGGTGCCTCTCTCGCCATCTGCGATTTCAACCACAACAATCCCGGATTCGTTGCCGGAGGCCTGCTTGCCAACGAATTCCTCAAATCTCCGTATCAGGTCGTTACGGGAGTTTCAGGCGAAGGCATCCCGCGCTGGGGCAAGGCTCACAAAGATTTCATGCGGAAGTTTTTCAAGCGGAACATGACCGTAATGGGCCCGATGCAGGAGATGCCAGTTTTCGACTCCCGCGTTCAAGTCGATCCCAAAGTAAAAGACGCATGGGGAATTCCGGTCGCGCGCATCTCCGGCCGTCATCACGAGAACGACTTGCTTGGTACGAAATTCATGACCGAAAAAGCCGTCCTGTGGCTGAAGGAGGCCGGAGCGATCCAGACCATTCCGTTCCACTGGACCTTCCTCGGCATCCCTAGCGGCGGACAGCATCAGGCGGGAACCTGCCGCATGGGCAACGATCCGCAAACATCAGTCGTCGATAAATTCTGCCGCGTGCACGATATCGACAATTTGTACGTCATCGACGGTAGCGTGCACCCCAACAATGGCGGCTTCAACCCGGCCCTCACAATCATGGCCGTCGCATACTACGCGTCAGCAAACATCGTGAAGACTTGGAAAGGAACGCACGCAGAAGCATGAATGTAATGTGCGTGAACGTAGCGCCGGAGCGGCTTGAAAGTGACTTGGAAGAATGACGCTTTAGCGCCGAGTCAGACGAGCCTCAGATTAGGGCTTTAGCCCCTGATGACTGCTGCGGGAACCAAATTGGAGCAATAGAACATGACGATCACGAACCGCAAATTCCTCCAGCCCCGCGTGATCGCACCGCTGCTCGTCATACTCTTCGCAATCCTCTTCCTCCCCGGCGCCAGCCTCTACTACAGCTACTCCGGCGGACGTTCCTGCGCAAAATGCCACGAGATCTGGCAGCCGTACCGCGACTGGCACGAGTCTTCCCATCGCAACATCGCCTGTTCGGAATGCCACGGCGATGTTATGACGCTCGACGCCGGATATCACCTCAAGAACCTGCGCCAACTTGCCGCTCACCTTCGAGGGAAGATTCCAGAGCAAGTTCACCTGAAGACTGACGACGTTCTCAACATCGAAAAACGCTGCGCCAAGTGTCACCGCGAGGAGTACGCCAGCTGGGCCTCGGGCCCACACAGCGCCACATATTCCAAGATTTTTCTCAATAAAGATCACAACGGTCAGACGCTCCTCATGGACGACTGCCTGCGCTGCCATTCCATGCACTTTCAAGGCAGCATCCGCGATCTCGTTACGCCACTCAACAAAGAAGGACCATGGCACTTGACCGATTCGAAGCTCGAGAACCAGCCCGCAATGCCGTGCCTCACCTGCCACCAAATGCATCATCACGGTGATCCACTCACTGCACCGCCAGCAACAAAGCGGGACGATGCCGGCCCGCAGCAGGAAATCACCCGCCCGTCTCTAGCCCTCTTCGATCGCCGCGAGCAGGATTACATTTCGCTGGCACGTTTACCGCTCCCAACAATGTACGAAGGCACTCGCCCAGTGAAGATCAGCCCCGACCAGCGTCAAGCACTCTGCTACCAATGCCACGCGCCAAACGCCTACGCGCAAGTCGGCTCAGGCGACGACCGCACACCCATCGGCGTTCATGAAGGCCTTAGCTGCTTCGCCTGCCACGAAAAGCACGGACAAACTACCCGTGCGTCCTGCACAACTTGCCACCCGCAGCTTTCAAATTGCGGCATCAACGTCGAAACTATGGACACCACATTCAAGAATGCCAAAAGCCTGCACAACGTCCACACGGTGAAATGCGCGGATTGCCATACGAAGGGAGTCCCGAAAAAGAAGGCCCGGCTGAGATAAATACCGCGCTTACACTCTATTCAGGTTTCCAAAGCCGAAAACCCCTCCGCTGCCTTACTCTTCTTATAGTGCTGCGCGATGGCCTGGTCTCCTCAAGCTGCATTTCGGTGGCTGTTCGCTCCAATTGAAGGCGGCGAGAAACGCTTGATCGCACGCTGGCTGTTTCTGCGCGCGCTCGGAGCCATCTATTTTTCCGCGTTCTTTTCGACCGTCTTCCAGATCAAGGGACTCATCGGCCCGCACGGAATTTTGCCCGCCGGACCTTACCTCGAAGCCGTCGCCCAATCACTCGGACACTGGGAGCGCCTGTGGTACGCGCCGACAATCCTCTGGCTCTCCAGCGGCCGCGGAATGCTGATGGCTCTGTGCTGGGCCGGAATGATGTCGTCAGTACTCCTATTACTCAACCTCTGGCCACGCGGCGCGCTTGCAATCTGTTTCATCTGCTTTCTGTCATTCATTGCTGCCGCGCAGGATTTCTCCAGCTACCAATCCGACGGCATGTTGCTCGAGGCCGGCTTTATCTCTCTATTCTTCGCGCCTCCTGGATTCCATCCGGGCCTAGGACCTGCGCATCCGGCCTCGCGCGCCAGCCATTTCCTGCTGCAATGGGAATGGTTCCGGATCTACTTCGAATCCGGAATGGCCAAGCTCCTGAGCGGCGATCCCGAGTGGCGCAACTTTACGGCCATGGACGAGTACTACCAGAACGGCCCTCTTCCAACGTGGATTGGCTGGTACATGCAGCATCTGCCGCATTGGTTTCATGCGAGTACAGCTGTCGCTACACTAGTGATGGAACTCGGAATTGTGTGGATGTTCTTATTGCCCCGACGCTGGCGCATCGTGTGCTTCTTCATCGTCACGCCATGGGAGATCGGCGTCATCCTCACCGCGAATTACACGTTCCTGAACTACCTGGTCCTTGCCTTGGGAGTGCTGTTGCTGGACGATCAGTTCCTACGCAGATTTATCCCAGCCAAGCGGATGAGCATGGAACCAACGCCCACCAAGTCTCTTGCACAACTGTCGACGGAAACATTCTGGAGCAAATTTGCGAATGTCCGAACCACTGCCGGTCTCGCACTCAGCGCCTTCATGCTCTCCTGGATTTTCTATGCCGCCCTTGCAGAGATGCTTGCAACTTACCGTCTGCCAAAGTTTCCGGTCGTGGCTCTGGAGCCATTTCGCATCGCGAATCGCTATGGACTTTTTGCGGTGATGACCCGCGGCCGCTATGAGATTGAATTTCAAGGTTCAGACGACGGAGAGAATTGGAAACCTTATCGTTTTCGTTACAAGCCGCAAGACTTGAAAGAGGCGCCTCGAATTTACGCTCCTTATCAACCGCGCTTCGATTGGAACCTGTGGTTTGCCTCGCTGGGATCGTGGCGCGAGTACATGATTGTGCCGAACACTGTCGTGCGGCTGCTCTCCAATGACAAGGATGTGCTACAGCTGTTCGCAGACAATCCTTTCCCGCATGCGCCGCCGCGCGAAATTCGCACCGTTTTGTGGCAATACTGGTTCACCTCTCCGGAAGAGAAACATATCTCGGGCCAGTGGTGGAAGAGACAATTGATCGGACGGTATGGCCCGACACTCGAGAAAACACAGGACGGCAACATCCGGGTCATCGAATGGGCGGATGTCCCGCCCAGAGAGTAACTTGGTCGTTAGTCTTCTTTCAGTCATCAGAATGGTATGGCTAAGACCGCGAAAGCGTGCGTAGTCGGTTCCGGGCCAAATGGGCTCTCGGCGGCGATCGTGTTGGCCCAGGCTGGGCTACAGGTGGAAGTGTTCGAAGCTGAATCCATTCCCGGCGGAGCGGTTCGCAGCATGGAACTCACCCTGCCGGGGTTCACTCACGATTTTGGATCTGCCGTATATGCGCTAGGCATTGGCTCTCCATTTTTCAGATCGATTCCATTGCACCAGTACGGTTTGGAATGGGTGCATTCGCCGGCGCCGCTTGCGCATCCACTGGACGACGGTACCGCCGTCGTTTTGGAGCGGGACCTTGATGCAACTGCTGACACCCTGGGAACTGATGGCGACACGTGGCGGAGGCTGATGGGCCCGTTCACGAAGCATTGGTGGGAGTTCGCGCCAGACGTGCTGCGTCCCGTGCTGGAAATTCCGCGGCATCCGTGGCTGATGGCAAGATTTGGAATCAATGCGCTCCTTCCCGCGAAAGCTATTATCGCGCGCTTCAAAAGCGAGCGCACCCGCGCCTTGTTCGCCGGACTGGCTTCCCACTCCTTTCTCGCTTTGGACGAGCCCCTCAGCGGCGCATTCGGGATTCTCATGGCCGTGCCAGCACATGCCGTGGGTTGGCCGATCGCGCGCAGTGGATCGCAATCACTCACGACAGCATTGTGCGGGCATCTGGCAAAGCTTGGCGGAAAGGTGATGACCTCCTCTCGCGTCGATTCTCTCGACGCGTTCTCTGGTTATGACTTGATCCTTTGCGACGTCACACCTCGACAGCTCATCGCGATGTCCGGCAAACAATTGTCCGAGGAATATAAAAACCGGCTCAAGCGATTTCGTTACGGTCCGGGCATTTTCAAAGTAGATTACGCACTGAGTGCTCCGATCCCTTGGAAAGCGCCGGAGTGCGTGCGCGCGGCCACCGTTCATGTGTGTGGCACATTCGACGAAATTGCGGCTGGAGAAAAAGCGGTGCGCAAAGGAGAGCATCCCGAGCGCCCATTTATCTTGCTGGTGCAACCTTCTTTGTTTGATCCCTCGCGCGCGCCCGCAGGGAAGCATACGGCCTGGGCCTACTGTCACGTCCCAAACGGATCTACCGTCGACATGCTGCCGAGACTTGAGGCGCAGATTGAACGTTTTGCGCCCGGATTCCGCGACACAGTGTTAGCCCGCAGCGTGTTGTCATCGCCGCGCTTGGAGAGTATGGACGCGAACCTCGCCGGAGGAGACATCTCCGGCGGCGTCATCGACCTGCGGCAAATGCTATTTCGTCCCACTGCAAAACTCTACGCGACATCGTCGCCCAGGATCTTTCTGTGCTCATCCTCGACTCCGCCAGGAGGCGGAGTACATGGAATGTGTGGATATCACGCTGCGAGGCGCGCGCTTAACCGCTTGTGAGATGAACCTCCAACATCGCTACACTCTCAGAAACAATCGTCGCTGTCTGCTTCTTTGATCGCATGACGCCATTGTTTGTTTTTTGTTTTGGCAGATATGTTTCTATGTCAAGTTATGTTTGTCGGTAGCTATTGCTACAAAAAGCAGTAGAACTAGCCCGCGCCGATTACAAATTTTGAAATTTATCGCGAAAATCATTTCGAGGCCCGGCCGTTCTTCCTGATCGTACGTCGAGGCTAACCTTCCGGTGATTCCAATCAATTAGCACCACTGCACCTCCACTCGTTGCCTTTTTCTCTGATTTGGTTGCGCATTTGCACTCTCATTTCTGTCGTCTTGTCGAGTTTTCATTTGAGGAGAAATACAGCTATGCAGTCTCTGTCTTCTGTTCGTACTGTTATTTTTGTTTTGTTGTTTTCCGTTGTGTTGTGTCTGGAGATGCAGGCGCAGAACGCCGCGGTGAGCGGCACCGTAACCGACTCCACAGGAGCGGTCGTCGCTGACGTGCAAGTGACGGTTCGTAACCTCGCCACCAATTTGTCGCGCACCACCACGAGTGGCGCTACCGGAGCGTACTCGATCACCAACCTCGAGGTCGGAACCTACGACATCACCGCGAAGAAAGAAGGATTCAGGACTTTCCATCTTCCCAGCGTGGATCTAACAGTCGCGCACGTATCGACCATCGATGCCGAGCTTGTCCCTGGTGCAACCAGCGAAGAAGTGACCGTGCGCGCCGATAGCGTCGCGCCAATTGATTTCGAAACTTCTCAAGTGAGCAACCTGGTCGATCAGGAACAGATGAAAGATCTCCCGCTCATCACTCGTGATCCCTACAGCCTGGTGTTGCTCTCGCCCGGCACATCGCAGACCAATACCGGTCTCGGCGGATTTACCATCAATGGTTCTCGCGAACGCAACAACAACTTCCTGCTGGATGGAGTCGACAACAACGACACGTCGGTGCCCGGCATTCCCGACGGCGTCCTGTCCGCCAATCCAGATTCCACGCAGGAGTTCCGTGTCATCACCAATAACTTCAATGCTGAATACGGCCGCAATACGGGAGCCATCATCGAGGTCGTGACCAAGAGCGGCACCAACCAGTTCCATGGCGGCGCCTACGAGTTCGGACGCTGGAATGCATTTGGCGGAGCCCGCGACTGGTTCAACCCTGCGATCGACTCAACCGGCGCAGCCACACGGATGAACCCGTATGTCCGCAATCAGTTCGGATATTCCATCGGCGGCCCCATCATCAAGGACAAGACATTCTTCTTCTTCAACGAGGAATTTGACCGCTTCCGCACGACTTTAACCAATACTGCGACCGTGCCCACGCAAGGTTTCAAGAACGGTGTCTTCAACTACACGACGACAGATCAGAATCCAGACAGCCCGTACTTCGGTCAAACGATCACAGTTCCGGTAGATCTGACCGCAGCGGGTGCGAACAACGGAGCATTCGGAGCCCCCCTTGACCCGACCATGCAGAAGGTGTTTGGGCTGTTTCCGAATCCGACCGTCGACAATGGCGATGGCTACACCGGCACCTTGTTCTATCCCAGTGCTTCGCAGCAAAACAGCTATAGCACGGTGGCAAAGATCGATCACCATTTGACGGACCGGGAATCGGTTAGCATTCGCTATGGATACGATCATTTCGTCGATCCCAATCCCACCCACAATGACATTCTGCCCGGCAACGTTGGCGGAGTGAGTGAAAAAGCAATCAACCAGGGATTAGGTGCGAACCTGGTTTCAACGCTCACCAACAATCTGGTCAACAACTTCAACTTCGGATGGAACAAGATTTATTCGAACTTCGGTTGCACCGGCATCAGCACGCTTGATAGCGTTATCCCGGCAACCGATCAATTCGGAAATGGCTGGGATTTCAATCTGGATCCCTTCACCAGCGTGGGTTGCACTGCTTTAGTCTCCAACGGCCAGTGGCGTAAGACGGGAACCACAAGCTACGGCGACAACATCACCTGGGTGCATGGGTCGCACACGTTCAAGTTCGGGGCGGATTTCCGAAATATTTCGGAGCAAGGCCCCAATAGCTTTTTCTCGCGTCGCCAAGTTGCACTTCAGTCTTTCCTGAACGCTGGGGTAGCCCTCGCAGGCAACGTCAACGATCCAGCGGGATTCGACGTTTCAACCGTGCAGCTGCAAGACGCCGCTTCCGCATATTACGGATTCGCCTGGGAAGACGTGAACGCCGAATTCTTCAATAAGGCCGGACAACGAACGGCAACCGACCAGAAGCATTTCCGCCAACACGAATACGATTGGTTCGGACAGGATACGTGGAAGGTGCGTCGCAACCTAACTCTGACGCTGGGCCTTCGCTATCAGCTTGATGGTGTTCCCTACGAAGAGAACGCCAATTTTTCGAACCTGTTGGAAAGTCCAACTTCCGCCCCGCCGCTGACCATGTCTACGGTCGGCCCGGGCACCGGCAAGCAGCTCTACAATACGGATTATTCGAATATCGAACCGCGAGTCGGCTTCTCCTGGGATCCGTTCGGCACAGGCAAAACTGCTGTACGCGGTGCGTTTGGAATTTTCCACGATCGCGTATTTGGCAACCTGTTCGGCAATGCCCGCGGCAACCCACCGTTCGAACAGGATTACGTAAACTTCCCGTTCGAGACCATTAACAACTTTTTTGGAAGCGGGGCATTCCCGCTGCCAGCGGTGCCGCAAACCGTACCGTCCCCCGTGATTCCGGATGGAGCCGCCTTGGCCCCGGTTTTGTTCGACACTCATTTCCGGAATACGGGAACCAACAACTGGAGCTTAGGCATTCAACGGGAGCTCGGCGGCAACAATGTGCTCGATCTTTCTTTTGTTGGAGCAGAGGGTCATCACATTTATCGCGAAGTCGACGGAAACCCGCCCGACCCGGCCCTGGTGCAACAATTGGTCAACATTTGCAGCAGCCCGACGAACCCGCAAAATACAACCGGGTGCACGCCGGACGACGTGATCAAGACGAATCTTTACTTGGGCTCGGAGTTCGGAGTGTTGCCGTTCGACGCCGTCGCCCACAATGCGCTGGTACAGCCTTTCTACCAGGTGTCGGTAGGCAACTCCATTTACAACTCGCTGCAAGCCAAGCTCACTCATCGCATGAGTCATGGATTGCAGGTGCAAGCTGCCTACACCTGGGCTCACAGCATTGATGACTCCAACGATCCGTTGGTTCCTGCTGCCGGTAACCGCGGATTCCCACGCAATTCTCTGGCCCTCCACGAGGAACGCGGAAACTCGGACAACGATGTCCGGCACGTGGCAGTCATCAATTACATCTGGGATACGCCATTCGGCCGTGGGAAAACTTACCTGCGGGACGGCGTCGTAGGAAGGATTTTCGAGGGTATCCAGTTTGCCGGAGTCACGACAGTTCAGACTGGCCATCCTTTCGATGTCTTCAGCACGACGGATATGGAGCGAACCGGACTGAGTGGCCGAGCCGATCTGGTCCCAGGTCAGAATCCGTTTGCAACTGGTAGCGGTCCGGGTTTCAACACACCTGACAATTCGGCGGGAACCAAGATCTGGTTCCGGAATACGAATGCATTCTCCGGGCGCTCCGACGGCAGCGGCGCACCGCTGTTCACCGCGCCGGGGAGCATCGGCCGCAACCACTTCTACGGACCGGGCTTCGTTGATTTCGACCTGGCATTCTCGAAAACGATGAAGTTTACAGAAACTATCAGCGCGCAGTTGCGGGTGGAGGCTTACAACATCTTCAACCATCCGCACTTCACGAACCCGGGAGCCGACATCAATGCGTTCGGCAACCAGGTTGGCTCGCCGATTTTCGGTTTGATTACCTCAACAGCACAGCGTCCCGACGGGACTACTTCGGCCCGCCAGATGCAAGTCGCTTTGAAGGTGAATTTCTAACACATTGCTCTCGAGGGAACTTCTTGTTCCCTCGGGAATAAACCAACTTAGTGATTCGGGCGGCTCGTCCCCTTTAAGGACGAGCCGTTCGCATTGTCCTTCCGCGTAGAGAGCGACCCTGCTCGGTACAAATTCCTCCGGTGAGATATAAGAAGAACCTTCCGGCGATGTCAGAAGGATTCGCAACCGCTTGAAATCCAACGGCTTAACAGGTCATGCAGACATCACAACCGATTCCTTTGACGGTTTGGGTTTTTCGTCTCACACTGCGCTCACGTAAGACGCCCTGGGACCAAAATTTCAAAGGAGATGCCGATGTCGAACCATACTTCCGCAGCAATCGTGCCCCTTGCTGCCCGCCAAGCCCTGCGCCCGACCTTCAGGGTGCTAGCAACCATCCTGCTAGCCTTTCCGCTGTTGTCGATTCCGGCCTTTGCCGGTCATCTTCATCACCTCTGGTACAACAATTCGAACTGGCAGGATCAGGACCTTACCGCACTAACAGGCGGAGCCAGTTCCTACGGCGCCGGCGTCGCAGCCTTCTACACCACGCCCAATCAGGAGTTCCACGTCTACTACGCCGATACAAATGGATACGTCCACCAGCTGTATTACAAGAACACCACGTGGAGCGACACCAATCTCACGGCGCTGACCGGCGCCCCTCTCTCTTTGGTCGGAGGGTTATCCGGATTTGCCATCGGGAATTTGCAATATCTGTTCTACGTCACCGTCGATCAGCATGTTCATGAGATGAACTACAACAATGTCAACTGGACCGATGCCGACGTGACTTCTCTGGGAAATGGAGTCCTCGCCAATCCTGTCGTGACCGCATTTCCGACCAAGCCGAACAATCAACTGCACGTCTACTATCAGGATTCCAATGCCCACGACATGCACCAGCTGTATTTCAATGGCAGCTCATGGAGTGATTCGGACCTGACTTCAGCGACCGGTGCCTACTGTCCCGGCGGACAGTGGTGGTTTGGTCTAGCCACAGGAAACTTGCAGCACATCGTCTGCGCCGGATACGGAGCCTATTCGAACAACCTGGATCTGCTGCACATCCACTACAACAATTACACCTGGGTCTACCAGGACATCACCTTCAAGGCAGGTGGCTCTGAGCTGCCCATCTTCCCGGATAGCG
>Ga0335069_10009704_pt1 | contig 13684 bp, 11 predicted proteins | sample Lox_Sample_11_FD_206714 | JGI IMG/M metagenome (GOLD analysis project Ga0335069, IMG submission 206714) | Soil microbial communities from Loxahatchee National Wildlife Refuge, Florida, United States - Lox_Sample_1.1 | ecosystem: Environmental > Terrestrial > Soil > Wetlands | place: USA... | reverse complement strand
TTCTCACCAACTCCACCATCACTTCCACCAGCGCGGAGCAGGGAACCGAGCTCGCCTTCACCCTCAGTGACGACGTCCTTGTCGACAACCTCCTCGCCATCCCGCGCGGCGCGACTGTGCGCGGCCAAGTGCTCAAGTCCAAGCCGTCTGGCCGCCTCACCGGCAGCCCCGAACTCATCCTCAAGCTCAATGCGCTCGTATTGGGCGGACGCACCTATCCGCTCTATACCTATCTCTTCAAAATCACGGGAGCGAGCAAGACGCGCCCCACCGAAACCAAAGTCCTGCGTGGCGCCGGCGTCGGAGCCATCGTCGGCGGCGCGGCGGTCGTGTCCAAGGCTGGAGTCACCGATGCAGCGCGCGTCGCTAATGCCACCGCCGGTGCGGCTGTCGGCGCCGGCGTCGGAACACTCGTCTCCGCCGCGTCAGCAGGTCCGGCCGTTCGCATCCCAGCCGAATCCGAGATCGAGTTTCAACTTGCTTCGCCCATCACCGTCACACCCGTTAGCGCCAAAGAGGCGGCGCGCCTCTCGCAGGGACTGCACCAGGGCGGCCCGGTCCTCTACGTCCGCGGCGAAACGCCATAGTGATTGCGAATTGTGCAGATTCCGGCCGACTCAGACAACCTTCGCGCGCAGCAATCATTGCGGAAGCAGCCGGCCACGCGAAGCCATCGCCTGCACGGCCAATCTTCGCCGTGCGGTCCTTGGACAGCCATTTTTGTCCGGCCAGTCTTGCGAAGAATTACCCCTCTCTGCGGCACAATGAGAATAAGCAGGGTTAGTCCTCGCATTTCGCTGCAGCTCTAGGGAAGTTCGTATGGAACTCGCCCTCGCGGTCGAGACCCCACCCCCACCCCCCGGGGGGGCGATTCTCCTCCTCTTCGCCTCTCTCAATTAATTCGCAAAACTTGCAGGCCAACTTCATTACCAAAGACGATCTGATCCCGAACCATGGTCGCGGGATCTCCTACTTCCACGCGCCGAGCAGCCTGCGCACCAGCACAAGCTCTCCCACGTGATACGCATTGTGGTCCGCCGTCAGCAGCGCCTCGCGCAGAATCGTCTGCCCATCGCCATGCGGAATCTTGGCGTACAGGTTCGTCGTCTCGTCCTGCACCAAGGCGCACATGCCCTTCAGATCGCGACGGAATGCGCGCACGCTCTTGTCCCATGCCTTCTCATCGGGCGGCGCCGCGCTCTGCGGCCAGTAGCCGGTCGGCCAATCCGGCGATTGGTGCTTCGCGTCCCGCGAGAACTCCAGGATGTCCCACTGCGCAATCCGCAGATGTTCCAGGATCTCCCACGGCGAGTGCTCCGCGCCCTTTGGCCGCGTGCCCCTTAGCTCCGCCGGCAGGCCCTTCACCGCCTGCTCAAACGTCGCATGCGCATTTCCCAGCGACAGCAGATTGACAATGTGCTCCCGCAGTGCCGCCTCATTCTTGGTCATGGATTGAACTCCGAGTTTCGTTGGCTGGTATCGTTTTGATTTTGGATCGATCGCACCCAATGGACCGACCGGCAGATGGATTTGCCCTTGTGATTCGCAACAGGCGCCAAAGGATGCGCGAATCTCCGTGAAGATTCTGTTTGTCGCACGAACTGCGGGACGATACTCTGCAGATGCAGCCGTCACCCTCCAGAAAGGCCTCCAAGCCATGCACAGCCTTCGCGCCGCTGTTGCCACGATGCTCTTTTTTGTACCGTTGGCCACCATTGGTCAAAGCAACCCATCGCAGCCGCTCTATCCGAACTATCCAAGCGAGACGCCCAAAGAACTCGTACCGGCAACGGCAACCTTCGACTACACACGGCGCGAAGCCATGATTCCCATGCGCGACGGTGTACGGCTCCACGTGGTGATCCTCGTGCCCAAAGGCGCGCACAATGCGCCGATCCTGCTCACACGCACCCCCTACAACGCCATCGATCAGACCACTCATCTCTCCAGTGCCCATCTGGGGCCTTCGCTCTACGGGTATGACAACGCCACCGACGTCATTGTCGAAGGCGGCTACATCCGCGTCGTGGAAGACATCCGCGGCAAATACGGCTCGGAGGGCGACTACGTGATGAACCGCCCGATCCACGGACCGCAGAACCCAACGCCCGTCGACGAAGCCACCGATACCTACGACACCATTGACTGGCTCGTGAAGAACATCCCCGAGACCAACGGCAAAGTCGGCATCCTCGGCATCTCCTACGACGGCTTTCTGCCCCTGATGGCGCTCGTCCATCCTCACCCCGCGCTGAAAGTCGCCGTACCCATGAATCCCATGGTCGATGGCTGGATGGGCGACGACTGGTTCCACAACGGCGCCTTCCGCGAACAGAACATGCCTTACATCTACGAGCAGGCGGGCACGCGCGACAACGACATGAGATTCAAGTGGTGGACCGCGAACTTCGACGACTACGACCTCTACATGCGCGCGGGATCGGCAGGCGAACTCGGCCGAGAGCACGGCATGGAGCAGATCGGCTTCTGGCGGAAGGTCCTCGATCACCCTGCCTATGACTCATTTTGGTCCGATCAGGCAGTCGACAAAGTCCTGGCCGACGACTTCAAGCAGGAAGGCATCAAGGTTCCGATGCTTCTCGTCCACAGCCTCTGGGACCAGGAAGACATCTACGGCGCACCCGCGGTCTACAAGGCCGTTAAGCCCCTCGACACCGGCAACGACAAGGTCTTCATGATCCTGGGCCCCTGGCACCACGGACAGGAGATCGAGGACGCAGCTTCGCTCGGGGCGATCCGCTTTGGCTCCGATACCGGCACATGGTTTCGCCAGAATGTGCTTCGCCCCTTCCTCGACCACTACCTGAAAGACGATGCGCCACCGCTGCACGTCGCTCCGGTCACAGTGTACGAGACCGGCATGAACCGCTGGCAGACGCTCCCGTCGTGGCCGACAGCACCATCGACCAAGCCACTCTATCTCCAGGCGGGATTCAGGCTGAGCTTCGCTGCGCCTGGAACTGAGGGCACGTCAGGAGCGGCAACAGACTCCGCCGCAGTCAAGGGCTCCGAGCCCAAAGATTTTGACGAGTACATATCCGATCCCGCGCACCCGGTTCCTTTCCGCGCGCGTCCCAGCCAGCCCATCGGCTACGATTTTCCGCTCACGTGGCCCCAGTGGCTCGTCGACGACCAGCGCGAAGACTCCGGCCGTCCGGACGTGCTGACGTACACCTCCGACGTGCTCAGTGCGCCGGTACACATCCTCGGTCAGCCGATTGCCCAACTCGTCGCTTCCACCAGCGGCACTGACTCCGACTGGGTCGTTAAGTTGATCGACGTGTATCCCGACCAGGTCGCCGATCACCCCGAGATGGGTGGCTATCAGTTAGCCATCGCCATGGACATCTTCCGTGGACGATATCGCGAGAGCTTCTCGACGCCCGAGGCGATCGAACCCAACAAGCCGCTGGCCTATCGCTTCGCCTTGCCGCCCGCGAACCACGTCTTCTTGCCAGGCCATCGCATCATGGTGCAGATCCAATCGAGCTGGTTCCCGCTCTACGACCGCAACCCGCAGACCTATGTGCCCAGCATCTTCTGGGCCAAGCCGGAGGACTACAAAAGGGCAATGCAGCGCATTTACCACGCGCCCGGCGAGGCCAGCAGCATCGAACTGCCGGTTGTGGCCACTGAATGATCCGGCAGAGGCCCGGCATATACTTGCAGACGATGCCGAAACTGATTCTCATTGTTGTCCTCGCCCTGGGTTCTCTCGCATGCGGCCCTTCGCCGGTTGGACTTGCGCAAAACGCGGCGCCTCCAGCCGAGATCTCTGCCGATCTTGGCACGTGCTCCGCTCTGATTCGCGTCACCGGTGCCGACTCCAAGCCCATCTATGCAGCAAAGGTCACCTCGCGGATTCGCTACGGTACGATGGGCGTGAAGAAACTGGACCTCGAAGCGTTCACAGGCACCGATGGACAGGTCACGCTGACCCATCTGCCCGAGATCCTGAAGAAGCCGATGTACATTCACGTGACCAAGGATGACAAGGATGAGATGGTCGAGTTCAAACCCAGCGAGCGCTGCAAGGCTATCTTTGATGTTCAGCTGAAATAGCTGCTCGAACGAGAGGATGGACTCGCCGGAAGCTCAGTTTGCGGGCTTCGCTGCATGGTGAGCGCGTTGCAGATGTTCTAATATTCGCGTGGCACGACTCGATAACTTTCGTCTCATCGTCTTCCGCGCCGTCGCGCGTCATCTGAGCTTTCGCAAGGCCGCCGAAGAACTCTACCTGACCCAGCCCGCGGTGAGCCAGCAGATCAAAGCTCTGGAAGACGATCTCGGGACGCAGTTGTTCGATCGGTCCGGTGCGGCGGTTCGTCTCTCGCCTGCAGGCAAGACTCTGCTCAAATACGCGCAACGTTCCAGCGATCTGCTGGCGCGCGCCGAGCACGAGCTGGGTTCACTCAATGGAAGCAACGCGGGCCCACTGAGCCTCGGTGCTTCGACCACCATCGCGCAATATGTTCTGCCGGGTTTGCTCAGTGAGTTTTGCCGGATCCATCCGCGTGTTTTCCCTTCGCTCGTCAGTGGGAATACCGAACGAATCGTAACATCCGTCGAAGATCGCTCGATCGCGCTCGGCTTCATCGAAGGACCGCCGCACAGCCGCGACGTCAAGACCGAGCCCTTTCTTCAGGACGAACTCGTGCTCATCGTGCCCTCAGCGCATCCGTGGGCCGAACGATCCTTCGTCGCTCCTGCAGAAATCGCCGAAGCTTCGCTGCTCATGCGGGAACGTGGCTCCGGCAGCCGTCAGGTTCTGGAGCAGGCGCTCGAGCGTGCAGGAATCAAACGGCGCCTTTTGCATGTCGCGATGGAACTGGACTCGACCGAGGCCATCAAGTCCGCTGTCGAAGCCGGATTCGGTGTAGGATTTGTCTCGCGCTGGGCCGTTGCCAAAGATCTGCGGCTGGGCCGCACGTTGAAGATCGTCGATGTTGCCGGGTTGCGCGTTCGCCGTGCGTTTCTCGTCACTTCGGTCAAAGGAACCGCGCTCCAGCCGGTCGCTGAGGAATTCTGCCGGTTCCTGTTCGCGCGTCACAAGGCTCCGCAAGCCCCGGGGCGCACCGCTCGTCCAGTCAAGCCCTATAAGACCGCCTAATGTGGCATCACTCCTTCTGCTTGGACTCAGTGCTTTGATCGGCCCCAGACTGGGTCTGTGACAAGAAACGTTTTCTTCATCGGAATGATCCTGGCCGCAAGTGGCCTGCTCTCCCCGCCGCTTGCGCTTGCAGCCGGCCTGCTCTACGGCTTCTCCTTCGACCACTCGTTCCATCTCGAGGCTCGTCGCCTCTCCAAATTCCTGCTGCAGGCATCCGTGGTTGGCCTCGGCTTTGGCATGGATCTGCACCAGGTCCTGCAGGCAGGCCGCTCCGGTTTCGTTTATACGGCCTGCAGCATCGCGATCGCCATGCTGCTCGGCTGGGCCTTCGGCAAGCTGTTGCGTGTCGAAAAAGGGACTTCGTTCCTGATCTCCGCAGGCACAGCGATCTGCGGCGGCAGCGCGATCGCAGCCATCTGTCCGATCACCGAAGCCAGCGAAGAGGAGATCGCTGTCTCCCTTGGGACTGTCTTCGTGCTCAACTCCGTTGCACTGCTGCTTTTTCCATTCATCGGTTGGGCACTCCACCTCTCCCAGACGCAATTTGGCCTGTGGTCGGCGCTCGCTATCCACGACACCAGCTCTGTAGTAGGGGCCACAGCGAAGTTCGGCGCTCTTGCCCTCGCGGTCGGCACCACGGTGAAGTTGGCCCGCGCACTCTGGATCGTTCCCCTCTCGCTGGGCACGGCAGTCGCAAAAAAGAGCAAGGTGCGCGTTCAATGGCCGTGGTTCATCCTTCTCTTCTGTCTGGCCGCGGTGGCCAATACGTATCTCTCTCCGCTCCACGCGGTATATCCCACGCTGCATCATCTTGGGATTCTCGGCTTAACAGTGACCCTCTATCTGATTGGAACGGGCCTCTCGATGAGGACACTGCGCCAGGTTGGCGCTCGTCCTCTCGTGCAGGGAATTCTGTTGTGGATTGTGGTCGCCACCGGTTCGCTGGCGCTGATTCGGGGCGGCTGGATTCACTTGTAAAGCTCAGATGCACACTGAAATGCAGGATAGATAGCAACAGCACTACGCCGTCAGTTCTTTGCCGTCCGGTCCGGAGACCGCTGCCGTGTACACCGCGTCGCGTCCACCCTTCATCGCCTTGCGCAGAGCCTCGTCGGCAGCAGCCAGCAACGACTCCGGCATACGATAACCTAGATAGCTTGGAATAGCCTGCATGCTGGCGATTCCAACCGTGACGGTGACGCAGGCTTTGCCATCGGGATGGTCCGGATAGGAGATACCGGCTCCCCGAACTTCCTTGCGAATCTCTTCTCCAACGCTGATGGCGCCGTCCAGATCGGTCTCCGGAAGAATCGCTGCCAGCTCTTCCCAGCCATAGCGCGCCACGACATCGCCCGATCGCTGCACCACGCGCTGGATTGCTTCTGCGACTGTGCTCACTGCGACGTTCCCGGCCGGCTGGCCGTAGCGACTCCCGTATTCCCTGAGGTGATCGATCCCCACCACGAGCAGCGACAGTCTTGACCCGCTACGCACAGCACGCCGCCACTCCCTGCCAAGCTCTCCCTCAAACATGCGTCGATCCATGAGCCCGGTCAGTTGATCGACGCCGACATTCTCTTGAGTGCTCTCCTCTAGCTTCTTTCGGTCGGAGATGTCCCGCATGACCACGACGACATCGCCGTGCGCTCCGGCTCCACGGATCATCTGCGCATTGCCTTCCATCCAAATCAGGTCGCCGTTCTTCGCTTGGATGCGGAATTCGGCCGTCACACGATCGGCAAGGCCAGCTGTGAGAAGGTTCGAAGCGCGTACGACCGCCGGAAAATCCTGCTCACAGACAGACTCCGCCGCCGACCGACCTATCATCTCCTCCGGTGTGTACCCAAGAATGCGCGTACACGCGGGAGAAACATAGCTGGCACACAGATCGGATCCGACCCGCACGATCAGATCCATGCTGTTCTCCGCCAGAATGCGGAACTCCGTGTCTTTCATGGCGGCGATCGTTCCCGCGTCGCCACGCGCTGCCGCATAAAGGATTCGGACCCAGCTGCGCAACGATTGCATCGATCCAACCATCCCCATGCGCGTGTTCCATCCCTTTCCTAAGCTGGGTCACCCAGCGCGCAAATCCGCCAGAACTGGTTCCCTGTGCGCTGCGGTCCGGGTCTTTGGCAAGAAGCAAACTCCTCGCAGTATTGTGCTTTCCCCACAAGAAAGACAATCCCACGGTCGGCTGAGCGCCGGCCGCTGGGGTTACCTGGGTGACCTCGCGCCTCCGGACTCCCCCGAAAGAGTCATGGGCACTCGGTAGCACGGTTGGCTACAGCCCCAGCACGGCGCGCTGAGCTGCAAAGATCTCCTTAAGCCCTGCCTCGGCCAAATCAATCAGGCCGTTCAAATCAGCGCGCGAAAAGCTCCCTTTTTCCGCAGTCGCCTGCGTCTCCACCAAACCCCCATCGGCGGTCATCACCACATTCATATCGACCTCGGCCTGCGAGTCTTCCTCGTAGCACAGATCGAGCAACGCTGTTCCCTCGACGATGCCTACTGAGGTTGCCGCCACCAACTGCTTCATCGGCGATCGTTTCAACACGCCTGACGCCACCAGCGCATTCAGAGCGAGAGCCAAAGCAACAGCGGCTCCGGTAATCGCCGCAGTCCGCGTTCCGCCGTCGGCTTGGATCACGTCGCAGTCCAGGATCACAGTGCGCTCACCAAGAGCCTGCATGTCCACTACCGAGCGCAAGCTGCGCCCGATCAGTCGCTGAATCTCATGCGTCCGCCCGCCGATCTTACCCTTCTCGCTCTCCCGCGGTGTGCGAGTCGCCGTTGACCGTGGCAGCATTGCATACTCCGCGGTCACCCACCCGCGCCCGGAATTGCGCAACCAGCCCGGAACGCCCTGCTCGATTGTCGCGTTGGTCAAAACACGCGTGTTGCCCAGTGAGACCAAAACCGACCCTTCAGCCGTCTGTACGTAACTCGTAGTCAAGTTCAGAGGACGTATCTGGCTCGCAGCCCGGCCTCCTGATCGAAGAAAAGATGGACTCATCGTTTGCATAGAGGGATTGTACGGGAGACAACGTTCCGGTCTGGATCTCGCTGTTCCATCGTGGGAACTTGTCCGTTTTGGGTGCGAAGATGGGAACCCCTCTAACTGACTGTTGCGCCGACGCTTCCACGCACACTAGCGATTGTCCTTCCCAATTCAGAACTGTCGGGAAAACCTGCTCCCAACGACCGCTGAATCAGAATCGCAGCCTAAGCGCCTTCCCCAAGAACCACTTACAGAAAACGTTCTGATTTGGCATGCGACGTGTATTGGAACAGCACAGTTGATCGTTCCCAATCGAGCGATCGGCGAATACGAAACTCGCCCTGTTCGCAGCTTGAGTGTTATGGGCACGAATCAGCCAGGGTGAAAGAAAGGATGATTTGCCCACCATGGAATCGACGCACCGGACCACGACCTCAGTACAGTTCGAAGTTCACGGAGAACCGCCGATCCTGCCCCGCCAGGCACCAGGGGAGACCGTCACAAGTCTTGCGGAGATCGCACATGAGGCGCGAAACATTGTCGCCGCGTTGGGTCTCTATTGTGACCTCTTGGACGAGCCAGGTGTGTTCGCCGAGCCCTATCGCCACTACAAGGACGATTTGAAGATGGTCGCCAGCGCCAGCCGTGGTCTGGTCAACCGCCTCCTCACTTTGAGCGGCCCAGAGAACTCCACTACAGCTTTCAAACTCGATCCTGAAGATCCGAACACCGAGATCAGATGGCCGCGCGCGCTCGTAGCACAGTCCAAGGCAGCCCGCTACTGGCAAGAGCTATCGCCGTCCCTCATCCATGATCTCGCCTGGGAAATCCAGGCCAACCGCAGCCTTCTCGCCGCGCTCGCTGGTCCGTCGATCACACTCTCTGTGGAGACCGTCGGAGGTGCTCTTCCTGTTTGTCTTAGCAGTGAAGACCTGACGCGCATCCTGGTCAATCTGGTCAAGAACTCCGTCGAAGCGATGCCTGGCAGCGGTGGACGTATCCGGCTGGTCCTACGCGAATGTCCAGGTTGTACGGATGAGGAAACACGACTCCTCCTGAACTTCGAGGACAACGGCACCGGCATCGCACCTGCGTCCCTCGAAAGGATCTTTGAGACGGGCTACACCACTCGCTCAAAGACCGGAGATCCCGGCGACACGCTCCAAGCTGCGCATCGCGGACTAGGGCTCTCCATCGTCCGTACTCTCGTCGAGGCAGCTGGTGGTGACATTCGAGCCGCGAATCGCGATCCTGTCGGCGCCTGCATTCAAATCGAGTTGCCCGTCCGTACAACCCAGCTGTGACAAATACCACACATGTGCCAAAACGTGACAAACCACACATCGCAATTCAGAAAAGGGTTCCTACAATGCTTCAGACTGTCTTTCATTCCCGCGTGATGGAACCGACCTCTCAATCTGATACTGCTTTGAAGATGCGTGTCCTTGTTGTCGACAACGATTCAACGATTCGTAGCGCCTGCGAGGAGATCGTTCGGGCGCTCGGCTACGAACCTGTGGCTATGAGTGATCGCCAGGCAGCGAAAAGCTACGCGCGCCAGCACCTCGTCGACATCCTTCTCCTTGACCTCCCGCCCGGAGATCTCGAGGCTCTTGACGTGGTCTCCGAGATTCGCATCCTCTGTCCGCAGGTTGTTATCGTAGGCATGACAACATTCGCGAAACTGACGTCTGTCGTTGATGCGATGCGCCGGGGAGCATCCGACTACCTGGTCAAGCCTTTCGATGTAAATGATCTGTCCGCAGTACTCGAACGAGCCGCTTCGGCCTCGATCGCCGGCGCGGGCACGCGCCAGCTCCGCAATGGACTGCGCTCAAGCGAGGGCTTCGGTTCCATGATCGGTCGATCTGCCGGCATGGAAAAGCTCTATCGCATCCTCTCCAAAGTGGCCGAGAGTACCCATCCGGTCCTGATCCTCGGCGAGAGTGGAACCGGTAAGGAACTGGTGGCTCGTACCATCCATGCGCGCGGCCCCAATGCGGACAGGCCCTTCTTGCCCGTGGATTGTGGCTCCTTGGCTCCGACGCTCATCGAGAACGAACTCTTCGGCCACGTTAAGGGAGCATTTACCGGCGCCGACCGTTCCAAGGATGGATTGCTCGTCAGTGCAGCAAACGGCACCGTTTTCCTCGACGAGATTGGTGAACTCCCGCTCGATCTACAGTCCAAGTTGCTCCGCGCCCTGCAGGAGAAGGAAGTCCGGCCGGTCGGCGCCAACCAGACTGTGCCGATCCGGGCCCGCATCCTGGCTGCGACCAATCGCGATCTCGGCGCCATGGTCGAGAACGGAGGCTTCCGCAAGGACCTCTTCTACCGCCTCAACGTGGTCAACCTGCGTTTGCCGCCACTGCGCGAGCGACGCGAAGATATCCTGCCGCTGGTCTCTTATTTTCTTGAACGCATCGGCCGCCAATGTGAACGCAAGTACACCGTCAGCGACGAAGCGCTCCACACCATGATGAATTATGACTGGCCTGGGAATATACGTGAGCTGGAAAATGCGCTTGAGCGTGGTTGTACTCTCTCGGCCTCTGACACCGTTGTGCTGGCAGATCTGCCCACACAGCTGCAGCACGCGGGGCTCGAGACTCTCCTGGTGCCTCCGAGCAGAGGCAAGGACATTGCAAATGACGGGCCCACGCAAGTTACTCCAATCGCCGAACTGGAGCGACACGCGATCATCGACGCTATTCGCGTGCTGGGCGGAGACAAGTTGAAGGCAGCGCGCCTGCTCGGAATCGGAAAAACGACTCTTTACCGCAAGTTGAAAGAGTATGGCATCGCGGACCCGGCACAAGCCTGAGCCAAGCTAGCTTCCTTAGATGTCGACTGGAATCGGATCACTCCAACGGATCGCTCTGCGATGCTGAAGTGCACTGCAAGGAGACTGAATGACCATTTTAATTGTCACCGGAATCGAGGGTGCGGCCAATTGCGCCGCCGTTGTAGCGGATCAGCTGGGTGCCGATGTCAGTGTGGCCGATGGACGGAAAGCCGGGTTGGCCTTGCTGCGCAAGAAAGACTTCGATGTTGTGGTGGTCGACGAGACCCTTGCCGTGTGCGATCCGACCGCTGCTGAATCGATCTGGGAGCACGCGGGCCTCGCGATCCCACTGCAGGTTAATTTTGCTTTGTCTGGAGCAGCCAGGTTGATCCGCGAGGTTCGGGCCGCCCTGCATCGCCGCCTGCGGGAAGAGGCCCTGGCCCGAAAAGCTGCCGCCGGCGCGATCGAATCCGAAGTTCGAACCACCGTCGCCGGTCTGCTGCTTCACTCGCAGCTCGCCCTCTCCGCGGCAGAAGTTCCCGCACCCGTGGCAGAGAAGTTGCGCATCGTGGCCGACCTCGCCAGCAACCTGCGTCACCAATTGAGTGCACCCCCGCAGGCGGGCCGCTCGACCGCGCGATGAATCTCTCAAGCTCCTGCGGTGCGGTCCTCTTGCGGAACGCAGCATGGAATCGCTTGGATCCCTTAATCTGGAAGGAGCATGCACGACTCTGCCGTTCTCTTGATCGATTGCCCCGACCGCAAAGGCTTGGTTGCGCAAGTAGCCGGTCTGCTCTATGACCATGGCGCAAATATCCTTCACGCCGATCAACACCAGGATCACGAGCTCGGCCTCTTCTTCATGCGGGTCGAGTGGAGTCTCGCTGGCAGCGACCGGGGCGATGAGAGCGGCTTCGATCTGGAGAAGTTCCGGCGCGAGTTTTCAAAACTAGCTACCGAGCTCAGCATGCACTGGCAACTGAGCGCAAAAGCCAAACGGCCCCGCATGGCTCTCTTCTGCTCGCAATATCTCCACTGCATGGCCGATCTGCTCCACCGCTGGCGCACCGGCGAACTGGCCTGCGAGATTCCGGTGATCGTGTCGAATCATCGCGAAGTGGAAAACCTCTCCGCATTCTACGGAATCTCATTCGAGTACGTCCCCGTTTCTGCGCAGTCTCGAACTGAAAACGAGGCGAGGCAGCTTGGTCTACTCGAAAAACATAAGGTCGACCTCATCGTGCTTGCGCGCTATATGCAGATTCTCTCGCCCGACTTCGTCGCGCGTTATCCGGCGGCCATCATCAATGTGCACCACTCGTTTCTGCCGGCATTCACCGGGGCGCGACCCTACCACGCTGCCCACGCTCGCGGGGTGAAGCTTATCGGGGCAACCAGCCACTATGTCACGGAGGTTCTCGACGATGGACCCATCATCGAGCAGGACGTAGCGCGCATCTCGCATCGCGACCAGGTCGAAGACCTCGTCGCACGCGGACGCGATCTGGAGCGTCTCGTGCTGTCCCGCGCAGTCCGCTGGCACCTCGACCGGCGCATTCTCTGCTACCGCAACAAGACAGTCATCTTCGACTAAGGCGGTGAACTCTAGGCTGGATAACGCGGAGTCCGTAAACTCCGCTCCTTCTCTGTTAAGGACAACCTACTCCACCAATGCGTCCGCGAGCGCCAAGTGACGGTCGAGCGCATCGATCCCGAAGTCGAGCTCCTCCTTGGTTACGATCAGGGGCGGAGCGATGACAAAGTGGCTCACCCACGCTTGCTGTGCCACGCCATCGGCCATCATCTTCGCCGCGATCTGGTCCACCACTAATGCCTTGCCTTCGACCTTGTCGCGCATGGTATTGAACGGCTGCTTGGTCTTCTGGTTCTTGACGAGTTCGACCGCGAAGAACAACCCAATTCCACGCACATCACCCACCGATGGATGCTTGGCTTTGAGCGTTTCGAGCTTCTGGCGGACATAGGGCTCCAGTTCCTTCGAGCGCTCGACGAGCTTCAGCCGCTGCATCTCTTCGATCGTTGTAGCCGCCGGGCCGAGGGTAATCGGATGCGCCTCGTATGTATGTCCGTGTGAGAAGTAGTGATCTTCGAAATAATCGGCGATCTCGGTCGTGGTCGCACAGAGACCGAGCGGAACATAGGCCGAGGTGATTCCTTTCGCTGTGACGAGAATGTCGGGCTTCACGCCCCAGTTGTCGACCGCAAACCACTTGCCGGTGCGTCCCCAGCCGGCCATCACCTCATCGGCAATCATGAGTACGCCGTGGCGGGTACAGATCTCGCGCAGGCGGGGGAAGTACTCGGGCGGCGGGATCAACACGCCGTTAGTCCCCACAACCGGCTCGAGGATGATCGCGGCTACATCGCTCTCGTTCTGGATCATGTGCTCGATGTAGTCGGCGCAGGCGACATTGCAGGTTGGGTAGCTGTGCTTGATCGGGCAGTTGTAGCAGTTGGTTTCGGGAGCAAAGACAACACCGGCGCCTTTGCCGGCGGGTTCCATCGCCCAGCGGCGCGGATCGCCGGTCGCGGCGATTGAGCCCATAGTGGAGCCGTGATAAGAGCGGTAGCGGGAGATGATTTTGGTTTTGCCCGTGTACATGCGGGCAATCTTGAAGGCGGCTTCGTTGGCTTCGGTACCGCTGGTGGCGAAAAAGAACTTGTTCAGGCCTTCGGGCAAGACTTCGAGAAGCTTGGCGCTAAGCTTTGCACGCGCGGCAGTCGCATAGCCGGGAGCGACGTAGCA
>Ga0335069_10009703_pt1 | contig 13685 bp, 20 predicted proteins | sample Lox_Sample_11_FD_206714 | JGI IMG/M metagenome (GOLD analysis project Ga0335069, IMG submission 206714) | Soil microbial communities from Loxahatchee National Wildlife Refuge, Florida, United States - Lox_Sample_1.1 | ecosystem: Environmental > Terrestrial > Soil > Wetlands | place: USA... | reverse complement strand
CGATCTCACTCGTCAAGTACAAACCGTGCTAACGGACAGGCAGTCTACGCACTAGGTCCTCGCGCGAATTCTGCATCAGCAACACGCTGAAGGGGTGGGTAAGCAACCCACCCCCATTTGTTCTTACCGGTATCCAATGAAAAAGCGAAAAGCGTGAGCGAAGCGGGCAACGCGCAAGCGGCCCCGAGAAGTCTAGGCCACGGTCCCTGACGGAGATCTTGCTCTACAGCGAGGGAAGCGTTGTTGGTGCGAAAGGGGGGACTCGAACCCCCACGGTTTTACCCGCCAGATCCTAAGTCTGGTGCGTCTGCCAATTCCGCCACTTTCGCGCTTGTCTTTTCAATTATATACAGCCTCTCGTTTTTTCTGAGTGTCAACTGTGGGGACTTTTGTGGGTACACCTAAGGCGCGGGCAGAAAATGCGGCCTTAATCGCCTGCTGTTGCGGATGGACGTAGCGCTGGGTCGTGGTGATGCGGGCATGACCGGCAATCTTCTGCAGGGTGAAGCTATCGGTACTCGTGCCCAGTTCGGTAAGGCACGTATGGCGCAACGTATGAAGGCCCGCGTCTGGGTCTAGTTTCAGAGTAGTCCGGGTCCGCCTCAACTGATCTTCCAATGTCCAAGGCGAGAGCGCCTGACGTGGATCCTCCAAGGAACTAAACACGTACTCACAGCGCGAACGTGACAACTGCCCGAGAATCGCGTCGCGCATCTCTGCGTTGACCGGCAAGGTCCGCTCACGTTCCTTCCGCTTGAGCCCGCGCTTTATCTCCACCTGCCCAAACATGCCATCCTCATCAGGCTGATCCGTGAGAGTGATGCAATCGCGCTGCAAGGCGAGCATTTCGCCCCGACAGATGCCAGCTTCGCGGGCGAGAATCGAGGCTGCCCGCAGTGGCTCTGGCGCGATCGCTAGCCAATTCGTATAGTCCGTATCGCTGAAGATGAATTTCCGCTGTCGTTCTGCACCATCCTCCTGGGTATACAACTCGATGACGGGCAACTTATCGAACAACTTCAGTTTCCGCGACGCATAGCGCAATGCCTTGCGCAGTGTAGCCAGATAACGATTGATCGTCGTTCTGCCGATATCGTTGGCCAGCATCTTCGACTTGAACCGTTCGATGAGGGGTTCGTCGATCTGATCCAAGTGCGCGAGCCCCATCGGTGAAAACTCGAGCAATCGCGAATATGCGGCCTTGTAGAACTCCTGTGTTCTGGCGTTCTTCTTATTCTCCTCCACCCATGCGGTGAACTGCTTCTCGAACTGCTTTAGCGTCGGTGTGGGTTTCCGCTCGGTAATACCGACTTCGCCCTTTGCGAGTGCGATCCTGAATCCAGACTCGATATCCTTTGCGGCTTCTTTATTGCGGACGCGCGTCGGTTTACGGTAGCGCTGGCCACGATAGACGAACTCAAACCAGTAAGTCTTGCCACGCTTAAAGATGGACATAGGAAGCCTCCTTCTTGGCCTCGGCCTTCTTGGCATCGTCGCGTTTGAAGAATTCGTTCATCTGACTAACGCCGTCATCACCATCGGGGCCATGGTAATACACGCGATTTGCCCGGCGTCGGGCTTCTTTGCCTTTCTCGGTCCCCTCGTAGTGCTTTTGATCGCAGCGGGAGCTACAGTACGTGGCACCGCGCTTCCGAAATGCCCATCGTCCACATTGCAGACAGCTAATGATCTTGTCGAACTTCCGTTCCTTGGCGATCCGAATTAAGGCAATCATCGCCCATCGTTCATTTTTGGCAATTGGTTCGCCGGGAAGTCCTTCTCCAAAGTGAAAATCATCCACAATCGGAAGTTTCCAGCCGACCTCTAGGTGAAATGTTAAATAGCCCTTGTACTTCTGCATCTTTCTGTCGATAGACGCCTGCAGGTCATCTAGCTGGTCTAGGATGAACGGCGCCTGTCCATCTTTACGTCGGCCATACCGCCGTACCAAATAACTCATTTCAGCCTGGTTGTAGTGCACGCGATCTGTGCGTGCGGGCGAGCCTGGTTCTGGTTCGTGGTAAGCGCTTGCCATTTTCTGCAAAAGCGTCAACTCAAACAGGAGTTCACGAAACTGCAACGATGGTTCAGAAGAATTCAGCCAATCCATAAACCACTCAAGAGAAGGCGGGATGAGCTGCTTTTTCGCTTTCGGCGTCATACATATCGTTCCTTTCGTAAATCAGTTGTATTAACTGTAATAGACAAAATTATGAGTGTCAAGAGAAACTTTATGTAGATCAAAGGATTCTCGTGGCAACAGTGCGAGAGCCAAAAGGAGCGGAGTTATGGCGGAAGTAAAGACACCCGAATCCGAATTTATGCGGATTCAGCAAGCGGCAGACTACCTCGGCTGTTCGCAGTGGCTGCTCTGGAAAAAGTTGGGAGATGGAATCCTGCGGCGTTACAAGTTCGACGGCGGAGGACTGACCTACGTCAAGCGCAGCGAACTGGATTCGCTCATGAGGGAAGCGCAATGAAAAACCGACGAACCTGCATAGTGTGCAAAAAAACCGTACGACGTAACAGCGGCGTGACGCGGGGAGCGAATGTCATCCACGTCCAATGCGTCGCCTTGTTGCGGAGCACGCAACCGCCTGCGCAGATTGCCGACTTCAAGGCAGCACAGGCAAACGACCGCGATTGAACCACGCAAGCCGAGGAACGAACCATGCCGAATATCGCAACAGGTACTAACGCCGCCGTCGAGCGCTCTATCTTAGGCGCGATCCTGCTGAACAATGCCGCATTCGCAGAAGCAGCGGAGTCAAAACTTAGAGCTGCTGATTTCTCGCTGGACTCTCACCGGAAAATTTATGCACGCATGTCCGACCTGGCCGAATCTTCGCGGCCCATCGACATGCTTACGCTGATTGAAGAACTGGAGCGGCATAATGAGTTACAGACAGTCGGCGATGTGGCCTACGTTTCCAGTCTCGTGGAAGGCCTGCCGGAGCGGCCAAGCATTGCCCATTACATCACGATCGTGCGTGAGGCATCGGCGAGGCGGTTGGCGGCGCTACGAATCGAAGCTGCTGGCCGTGCCGTGGAAGACCCATCCGTACCGATGAGCCGTGTGGCCGAGATGGGCAGCACTCTTGCTGACTTATCGTCGGGCACAGCACTTCCGGTTGAGTTTAGCGAAGATGCCCTAGCGCTGCGGTTCTCGCGGAAATACGAAGATGAACTGCGGTACGTGAATTCGTGGGCAAAATGGTTGCACTGGGATAGCACGCGATGGGCAGCAGACACAACGTTGCGCATCTTCGACTTGGCGCGGGTCGTTTGCCGAGAGGTTGGTGCGGAATGCGATGGGTCACAGAAAGGAATTGCGACCAGATTAGCTTCAAAGTCTACTGTCGCGAGCGTTGAGCGATTGGCCGCTGCAGACCGGCGGCACGCATCCACCCCCGAACAATGGGATGCTGATCCTTGGCTCCTAAATACTCCCAAAGGGACGGTTGATCTAAAGACGGGCGAACTCCGCGAGCATCGGCGCGCGGATTGTCTGACCAAGATCACGGCTGCATCTCCCGAAGGGTGGTGTGATCGTTGGATTCAGTTCTTAACCCGCGTGACACGCGGCGACTACTATCTGCAAACATTTTTGCAACGGTTAATCGGCTATTCGCTGACGGGCCTGACTCGCGAGCATGGCCTGTTCTTTTTTTACGGCGGCGGGGCAAACGGCAAAAGCGTTTTCCTGAACACGATATCGGAACTCCTCGCAGATTATGCGCGCGTCGCGCCGATGTCGCTGCTAACTTGCGACACCACGGAGCAGCACCCTACGGCCCTTGCTGGGCTGCGCGGTTCCCGGTTCGTTACCGCCATCGAAACCGAGGACGGGGCACGTTGGGCGGAAACGAAAATCAAGGCAATCACCGGCGGCGATCGGGTTACCGCTCGATTCATGCGGGGCGATTATTTCGACTTCACTCCCGAATTCAAGTTGCTAGTAGCTGGCAACCATAGGCCCGGCCTTCGGTCGGTCGATGAGGCAATTCGCAGGCGCATTTTCCTGATCCCGTTCACCGTGACAATTCCAGAGAAGGAACGCGATCCGCAATTAAGCGAGAAACTTCGCGCCGAATTTCCCGGAATCTTGCGGTGGGCTATCCAAGGATGCCTCGATTGGCAACGTGAGGGTCTTAACCCGCCTGGCGCAGTTCGGGACGCCACAGCCAACTATCTGGCTGCCGAAGATGCAATGGGGCGTTGGTTGGACGAACGCTGCAAAAAGAACCGGGATGCGTGGACGGCATCAGCGGAGCTGTTCGCAGACTGGGCTAGATGGTGCCAACTCAATGATGAGGCGGCGGGAAAACCGAAGCAATTCGCAGAACGGCTAGAGGCGCGAGGATTCCACTTCAAACGAACTAACGTGGCGCGCGGGTTTCTCGGTCTGAGCTTAACAGGTATGACGCGTGTACTTGCTTCGGACGGGGATGCCAGTAGTGCGCCAGTGACGGATGTGACGCGTGGCCCTATTTTACCCGTATAGCGCGCGCGCACACATATACGGCTGAAATGTATCGACGCGTCACTCGCGTCACGAGAGGTGAGAGGTGGACGACGACATCCGAATGCTAGAACTCGCGTGGCTTAAGCACTTGCCGTATGCGGAACCCCCGAGTCTGCAGCGGGCGCAGACGTGGCTGCGCAGTGCTGACGTAGCCACAATCATCAGCGAGTTTGAAAGAGTTTCACGCCGACCCCACATTCTCAACCCTCAAGGCTGGGTTTCGGCAACGCTGCAAAGGGGCGCGAATCACTTCGCCCCTCGAAAGGAACGGCAGTGAGCAAGCGACGAATTTTTGTTACGGCGCAACAGACTCCGCGTCTACACAACCCATTTAGTTTGTTGAGGATGGGTATACGGGGTCGAGTACCAAAAACGGTTGCGCTTTTCGACCAATCTGCCTTCACTTGCGCACGGAGACTGATTTTTTTGAAATCAATTTTGTACTAGAGAGTAAACATCATGCAAAAAGCACCATCGCAGCTCGGAAAAGAAGGCAAGAAACTCTGGGCGCAGATTTGCGCCGGTTATCAGTTCGATGAAGTGGGAACCGTCATATTGCAGCGTGCCTGTGAATGCTTCGAGGACCTGCTGGCCGCATCGCGAACTCTGAAACGTGAGGGCTTGACCTACAAAGATCGTTTCGGTTCTCCCAGGTTGCATCCTGCGTGGCGGATTGCACACGAAGCGCGTGAAAGTCTGCTGAAACATCTGCGGAGTTTAAACGTCGATCCTGGTGAAATTCCGAACATAGGAGGTGTGAAGTGAGAAAGGTTAGTTATGGGCGGAGGACTAGTGATAGTCAACGGGCAGACGCGCTGTTTTGGCATTTTTGCGACCAGCACGAGCGGGCTGCCGACCTGGATGCCATGGGCGTGCTTGCCTTGCTTCATGACGATGGCAAGGTGTGGGCCGAACACCGCGAGGCGGTGGTGAAATATTTCGTCGAGCACCATCCGGGCCGAAGACCTAAGACCTGGTGGGAATTCGAGACCCCGCGCATGACTCCTGAGGAGTGCGCCAAAGTTCACAGATGGGCTTGGGAGGGGATTGCAGAGCCGCGCAAGATGATCAGCCCGGACCTAACGGTCATCGATTCGGAATTCAATATCGGCCATTACGCTGGCATCCCGTACCGGATTACCGTCCGTGATAGTCAATGCTTGGTTAGGTGTTGGTTCGCGGGCGGGAAGCAATCCAGCGAGTCCAATGAACCAGGGCCAATGTTTGAAAGCCAAGCCAGTTACCTGCAGCGCCACAACTTGATGTTTCCCGGCGAGGCGGAGCGTTCTGACTTCCGCCCAGAAGGTTATGTGAACGCTCAATCATTCATACCGCCATGGGCGAAGTGATTCGCGGGAAAACTTGTCGAGTAAGTGTAAGTGTCTCACGCACTTTTAAACCAAAACGCAAAGGAGAAATACCAATGTTGGGAAAATCGAAAACGTTCAAACCATCACAGTTAACCGACGAAGATTCGCGACTGATTCTCTTGGCAATCGGCAAATGTCTTTGGGAATTGTATCCGCAGGCAATCGAGTGCCATCTTCCGGACGCTGACAAGGCGCGACTGCGGGCGATTCTGATGGGACAGGTACCAGTCGTGGAGCACCGCTGAGATGCTAGATCGCTCGGCTTTAGAATTCCACGGCGATTTTATTCCCGCTGGCTTTCAGGTCGAAAAAATCAGAAGGCCGCGAAAGGAAGTCCCAGCATGGGCGCACAGTGATGCCGAACTTCGAAAAACGATCATTGGCCCAGCGCTTCGCCGTTACCGCATCGCCTACTTGTACTGGCGGTGCGGTTGGAATTCTCGAGAAGTTGCCGAAGAGTTAGATATTTCGCGGAGCGCCGTCGAGCAGGTCATCCACAATTTGAAAATTTCTCACGGTCACCAACGTGACACTTTGTAACACCAAAGCCTTCATACCCCTTATAGAAGGAACTCTGGGCGCGTTGCCGCGTCCGCCACTCAACGCACTTCTAACCCTCTCAGAGAGAGAGAAGCAGAGGACAAAATGACCAAGCAAGAACTACTCGCAAAAGTTTCCTACCGTCTTAACAAGCAAACTCCTTTCGAAAAATCAGACTCGGCGTGGATTGATTGCAGTCTGCGCGCTCTGGAATTGATGCACGAAACCGGCATTTCGGTCGATGGCGTGGATGCATATGCCGGCGAGGTGAACGAATTCTTTCGCGGCAAGGACGTGCAAGACAATCCTCTCGTTCGCGATGTGCAGCTGCGTAACACCACTATCAAAGAACTGCGAGCCTACGCGGGGATGAACGAAGGCAGTAGTATCGCCGGGGGCGACCTCGTTCCTTTGCAGTTTTACAAGCAGGTTATCTCCGCGATGAAACAGGCGGATGGCTTGCTTGACTGCGCCCGACGAATCTACACGACAACGGGCGCTGCGCTCAGTGTCCCGACTGCCGATGACACAAGCGTAAATGCGACGATTGTCATGGAGAATGGTCCGATCACGCAGGTCAACCCCGTGTTCGGCGTCGCTGCGTTTGGACAGACGCCTTTATGGTCCACAGGTCAAATTTTGTGCAGCTACCAACTGTTACAGGACAGCGGCATCGACTTGACGCAGTGGTTCGCGGAAGTCTTCGCACGCCGGTTGGCAAGGGGACAGGGAGCAGCGTGGATCACGACTCTTTTGAGTGGCGTTGCGACCGGAGTCACTACGGCCAGCGCGACGGCGATCACGCCAAGCGAAATCGTAAGTTTGTTCGCCAGCCTAGACGCAGCTTATGCGAATTCTCCGCGAGCAGGGTGGTTGATGAACTTTTCGACGTGGGCGTACATCCTGAAATTGGCCGATACGCAGGGGCGGTTCATCTTTCAACCGATCGAATACGATGCGGCCGGTCATCCCTTGTTACTCGGGAAGCCCGTCTATATCAGCCCGAACATGCCTTCAATCGCAGCGACCGCGAAATCCGTCATTTACGGGGATTTTGACTTCATCGTAATCAGAGAAGCGATGGATCGTCTGGCCATCGCAAGATACGACGAACTTTTTATGGCCCAGCACCAGCTAGGATTCCAGGGCTTCCACCGCGCCGATTTTGCTCTGGTAAGTCCGGTTAGTGGTAGTGCGCCAGCTCTCGCTGCATTGGTACAACACTCATAAGGCGGATACGATGACAAACCTTGAACTTCGCATCGCCTCAGAACTTCGCGCGGCGGGACCTGGACAAATTGCCGGGTACGCCGCAGTTTTCAACCAACCCACACAGATACGCGACTACACAGAAGTGATCGCACCTGGCACGTTTGCGCGGGCGATCAAAACGCGGCAAGATGTTCGGCTTCTTCTGAATCATGATGCTGACAACATCCTGGCGCGAACAAAAAGCGGGACGTTGAGCCTCGCAGAAGATTCACACGGTCTTGCGTTCACTGCCGATTTAGCGCCGACGCAACTCGGTCGCGACGTTAGGAAACTAATCGAACGCGGCGACTTGTCGCAATGCAGTTTCGCGTTTCGATGCGTCAAAGACTCCTGGCCGGAGTTCGACCAGCGCGTAATCGAAGACGTGGACTTGTTCGATTGCTCAATTGTGGCGTTCCCCGCCTATGCCCAAACGAGCGTGGTTGCGAACTCCAAGCAACTCGCTGCCGAATTACGGGCAAGCGGTCGCGGCAACTTTGCAACGATCGGTTTTTATGATTGCCGCCGTGACCGAATCAGCCAGGGCGAAGCACAAGCGATCACAGAGCGTCTGCGGCGGGAGTTACTCGCGCCAGATGCTGAAATTCAACGTTTGCGACTCAAGTACAGATTCTTGAGAACACAGCCATAACGGGGTGGCGGCGGGGCTGCCGCACCTCGCTCGCGCATGGGAGAGGATCGGAATTCGGCCTCGGTTCTCTCCCTTTATTGATTTTCCCTGTGCGGAATACCGCTGGTACTCCCTGGAGTTTCCTAGCGGCTGCACTCGTGAACGCAGGGGTGCGCAAGCGCCCCTGCGGAAAAATCTTGGGGAAGCGCGGTGAGCGTGAACGAATTAGCAACGCAGAACCCGGACGGGCCCAAATCTGACTAAAACGTTGCCGGGCGCGTTCGCTGCCTCCCCAGGGCGAACAACGCGGAACCGTGAAAACCCACAGCGCAACCACAAAATCTTGGCTTGGGGACGCCCCTAGGAAGCAACCCCAAGCCTATCCGGAGAATACATATTCCGCGACTAGGGAATGTGTACCCTTATTTACCGCGTCATCCGAAGTGGCGCGTCCTGTTTCCTACGTCTACCTAGCGGTAGATGGGGATACGCCAAGCCTTATGGCCGTAATCCCGTGCGCGATAGCAAATGCCATCGCGGACAAACGACGCACGGAAGATATAGCCAACGGGCTTGCGTCCAGGCTGAATAAGCACCGTCATATTCAACCTCTACATTCTGGGCCGATCAGCGAAAACCCCCATCAGTCGCCCGCTGAGGATCGCTGACAGCTCGGATTCCGCCAAGTGGCGGGCCTATCCTCGCGCTAACGGGGACAGACGCAGAATCATCTACCAAAATGGGGCCGTAGCAAGTGATTGCGGTCACTTAAACGAAGGGACTATTGACAAATCAAAAGGGAGGGGATGTAATCGTAATCGCACCGTCGTAGATCAATCGCCCTACAGAGCCACGCTGAAGCTGTTAGGGAAAGAAATCAGGAACGGCCACGAAGCGCTAACTTCGTGGCCGTTTTTTCTATACCGTCCCTAAACGTATCACCCCGGCGAACCTGCCCGCAGAAAAGAGGGCTCGGATACTGGCTTTCGAGCCCCCCTCGGGAGTAGAACAGCACTATAAAAGGCCCGTGCGCAGTGCGCAGATGGCGCAGGAACGTAAGATTCCTACGATTTCGCCCAACGGGCCTTGGCGGCCTTCCGGGCGCTTAGAGAGCGGCTCCTGGGGCTCATGGTCTTGGTTCGGGCGAGTCCACCTCGGCGGCCTACGGTTTCCATGCCGTACTGCATACCGAGAAAGAACATGTGCAGTTGTTTGATATCTTCGGTATCCCGAAAGTGCTGGTAGTTCCTCAAGAAGTCCGGCCATGCGGCCATGACTCTATCGGTGAAATGTTCGATCTCAATATCCGCGTTAAAGAACTGCTCGAAGCGCTTTAGTGCTGCTCTCGCCTCATCGTCACTGATCATTCGCATGTATGGCGCGTGCATATGAAGCCTCCTAAACAGACAGTACATGCGAACCTGTTCGCATCGCAGTGTCAGCGGTCACGCATGAAAGTGATCACCGCACACCACACCCAAGTCGCTAAAACTGACGCACGTCACCTCGACGGAGAAGAAAGCAGCAGAGGTGCGGCTGCGGGCGGAGATCAGAGCCGGAGAAATCCTCAAGGCGATGAAGCAGAACGGAGAGCGGAGAGCCGGTAAGACTGGAAAATTAGAATCGGGAACCACGATTCTAAAACCTACGCTTGCTGATCTCGGTATCCTGCCAGACCAATCCTCTCAATGGCAGCAACTGGCCGAGATACCCGAAAGGGAGATGTGGGGACTTTTGTGGGGACTGTTTCGGTGGAACGCCCTGTAAGGCCCTGTACGCAAACGTCGCAAGTCTCTAAACTACAGGGCCTTACAGGAACATCCAAGAGAGCACAGAATGCGGTATTCCGATCCTAAGTCTGGTGCGTCTGCCAATTCCGCCACTTTCGCAATTCGTTGCGGGGCAGCTTTGCCCGGCGATTTTCTATTGTAAACGGAATCTGAAGCCAGGAAGTAAGAGTGCTCGACGAACCCCTTAACTCCGGCCCTCTCGCAGTCTCCGCGTATAACACTTCTCGTGGACGGCGCGGCCATTTTCGTCGGTGTTGCAGTGTTCCACCAGGATCGTCGTTCTGCAAATCTCGCAGTGCGTAGAAAATGCTGAGCGCATGGTTGCGGGTACCGCGATCCGCTTGACGAGTTCAAGCGGTACTTGCTGAAAATGTGTTTGGCTCATGACTACTCCGGGACCTCTTACTCTGATCAAGGTAGCAGACCCTGATCGATACGGGGAAACTCCTTAGTGCAGCCCGGAAAACACATTAGCGCTTTGGGGACAGGTGATTAAGGCAACATTCTCTCTCTCTGTTTCCCTTACGGTACGCCGCCGATAGACTTTGCCCTCGCTTCGATAGACCATGAATACGCTTACGATACGTTAAGTAGTTTCAACCAGGCCGCGAATCTTTCCAGCAGTAAAATTTTGGCCGGTTAGGAGAGCGTTCCCAGACGATGAAGGACAAAACTTCCACCATGAATTTCAAAACCCTGGCCCGGGTGGATGTACCCCAAGGCCGCAACGGCAAGCACAAGGGCATCGTTACCCGCATCCTCTCGGACCTGGATCAACTCGCGAGCGGAGTCGCCATCAAGGTTCCGTTACCGGAACTGAGGGAGAGCAAAGAAAAGGTGCGTTCCGCGCTGAATCGCGCCACCCACAAAAATAGGCGGAAGGTGGCGACCGCATCCGATCAGAACTTTCTCTACGTGTGGAATGAGGAGTCGTAGAACGAAAGTAGACCTCGAGAGTGCCGCATGTAGCGCTCTCGCGCAGGGCCCGAGCCTCCCGCCCCTGGGACCCGGCGGGACCGTACGACGCTGCTACTGCACTTCGTTCAGCTTCTGGTAAATGAGCATCGCCAGGAAGGCGAGCAGAAAAACTCCCGAACCGATGCTGAACACGCGCACCGGAAGCGTCAACCGGCCCACCTTGGTCAACAGTTCCGTCTGTTCTTCCTGCATGTGGGAATTCGCTTCGTCCAGGAAAAGTTGGTCGTCCTCATGCATGGTCAGCGTGCTGCGATAAATCAGCAGAACGATAAGACCGACGGCGAAGAGTCCGAACAATCCCCCCACGATTTCGATCAGCGTCATAAGCCACCTCGGCAATTGCAGCCTGGTCCAACCCGGCCTCTGTTTCGCTGGGCGTGGCGCACCCAGGAAAGCTTTTAATGCCCCAGATTATAGCCCCGTTTTATGAGCCGCGAGGGAAAGAAAAAATACGGACTCCGCGGCCTATCCCCAACAAAAGCGACGCCGCTACTTCTACCGGCATCCAACGATTGTGCCCGCGCTTCGGCGCGGACCGGTACATCCGCATTCTGCTATAATCAACTAGCTTTAAAGCCAAGGAGATACGAATGGCCACGACGACAATTCCTGAAGTTACCAAGAAGGCCCCACCTGTCACTCTTACGCCGACCGCGATTGCCAAGGTCAAAGAGATCATGGGTCAGCAAAACCCTGTTCCGGCTGGACTGCGCATCGGCGTTGTCGGCGGCGGATGCTCCGGCTTCTCCTATTCCATGCAATTTGAGAACGGCGCTGGAATGATGGACAAGACCTTCGAAATGGAAGGCCTCAAAGTTTACGTCGATGCCACTTCGGTGATGTACCTCAATGGCTGCACCGTCGACTACGTCGAAACGCTCGAGGGTGCCGGCTTCAAGTTTGAAAACCCTAACGTGAAGAGCACCTGCGGCTGCGGCTCCTCCTTCAGCGTGTAACGCCCCCGAAGACAGCCGTCCCGGCTGCCCGTCGGAGCCAAGCTGGTAGTGCGAACAGGGTTCGGAGCAAATGGCCTCATCTTCGGATGAGGCCATTTCTGTCTCTGACTCTTTACGTTAGCAGGGTAAACACGCCCGTGACTACGAGCGCAGCCCCCCAGACGAGATTGAAGTTGAACCAAGCCTTGCGGAGAATCGCAAGACCTAGTCTGCGATAGACGACCCACGCGATGAGCCCCGTTACGGCAAGATAGCCAACGGTGTGAATCCCCGTCGCCATCATTCCCGCCATCGGGGATGCGGTCGAGGGCATGTGACAATGGCTGGCCATTGTCGAATGTGCTTCGACCGTACTGCTTCCGAGCAGCAGCGGCACTACCATCAAGCCTGCCCCGTGCGCGGATGCCATGAGAAAAGACCATGCGGTAAGGTCACGGAAGCTCACACGCATGCGAACCCATCGCGGGTGCCAGTGACTCACCAGGCTGAAGATTCCAGCCCCAACCAGGAGGGCCGCCACACCGTAGCGGATGCCTGCGAGCGGAAGCGACCTGCCGAGAAACGCTGCCACCATCACTACACTACCAATCGCGAGGAAATGGCCAAGTGCGATGGGCACGAGCGACCTCGCTACAGCACTCCCTTTCTGCTCCTGCATCCCCAGCGCCACCGCGAAAAGCCAACCCATCCCGGGATTGATTCCGTGGTAGGCACCGAGGAGCAGCATCAGCCACAACGCCGTCGAACTCATCTCGACGTGCATCATTTCCCCTCCGAGTAGCAGTAGGAATCGGATGATGCGTCTCCGCCATCCAGCCGCACCTGGTGTGCGCGAAGTCCGTCGAACTCGAGGAAGAATTTGTCGTCGAGCTTCATACCGCCGTTCGGGTCTGTATCGAGCTTCACCATCCAACTCTTCAACCCGTCGGGATAGACCTGCTCATCCCATGGGGAGTAGAGCGAGTTGGTGAAATAGACGCGCTTGCCGTCGCGGCTGATCTCGACCATCTGCGGCCCGCCGTTGAGTGGTTGCTTGGGCTTCTTCGGGTGAGCCGCACGGCGCACGATGCCGCCGAGGTAGACCGACCCGGTCTTCTTCGGGTTGGCAGGGTCGGAAACATCGTACTGGATGAACTCCCCGGTTCCCCAGCAGGAAACGTAGAGAAAGCGATCGTCGAGCGAGAGATTAATGTCCGTGATCAGTGGCGGCACTGCTTTGAAGCCCTTGAGGAGCGGCGGCAGCTTTTCGGGATCGGCCGGCTCAGCGGGAATCTCGATTACTTTGCGGACTGCCCACTTCCCCTTCTTGCCTTCCTCGCGATACCACATCCAGATCGACGCGGAGAGGTCTTTGAGCGACACGCCCACGCTCACGAAACCATAGGTCTTATTGGGATCGTGAGAGGGACGCAGCTCGAGCACCCACTGCTGCTCTGGACCCAAATCAATTTCCTGCAAGTGACGGCGCTTGTCGAGATCCCAGATATGCATCTTGTGGCCGTACTTGCCGGCCAGCAGCAACTCCGGGTTGACGCCATCTTTCACCATGTTCGGAGTGCCCCATTCCGACGTAATCATGGTGTCGTGTCCCAGGTGCCACCAGAAATCGTAAGCCAGGTGCTGCGGCCCGCGATCCTTTTCCCA
>Ga0335069_10009702_pt1 | contig 13685 bp, 11 predicted proteins | sample Lox_Sample_11_FD_206714 | JGI IMG/M metagenome (GOLD analysis project Ga0335069, IMG submission 206714) | Soil microbial communities from Loxahatchee National Wildlife Refuge, Florida, United States - Lox_Sample_1.1 | ecosystem: Environmental > Terrestrial > Soil > Wetlands | place: USA... | reverse complement strand
GCATCCCGGCGGCCAGGACCTTCGCGGCGGCTCCCGGGCTCACCGGGACGAGCACCAGCGAGGACCAGTCCCTGCGGGCGACGGCCGACCACAGGCGCTGGAGGTCGTGCTCGCCCACCGCGGTGGTGGGCGCCTTCGGGGGAGCGAGCATCTTCACGTTCTCGGGCTTCGACATGTTTCCCTCACGGTTTCCCCTCCCGCGGCGTCCGGACCCAGGCGGTCTGCGGCTTGCCGGGGCGGACGACGAGGAGGCCGAGCTTCCACAGGATGTAGGCCGGGGCGAGGGCGAGGTCCCTCAGCCCCCCCGGCCCGGACAGGCGGGCGCCCCGCACGACGTACGCGACGAGGCAGAGGTCGGCGGCGGCGAAGAGCCACAGCGGCGTTGGCGCGCGGCCGGAGGCGAGCGCGAGCAACCCCCCCGCCGCCGTCCCGGCGAGCGCCGCCAGGCACAGGCGGGTGAGCGGCGGCACGGCGAGGTCGAGGAAGAGGTCGAGCAGCACGGGGTCCCGCTCCGCGAGCCCCCGCGCGAGCAGCCTCGCCGCGCGGGCGCGGAAGATGGCTCGCCGCCCCCCCTCCCAGCGGCGCCTCTGCACGACGGAGCCGCCGCCGGTGGACGGCATCTCGCCCCACACGTGCGCCTCGGGCGCGTAGTGGACCCGGATCCCGGCCTCGCCGAGGCGGATCCCGTACTCGAGGTCCTCGACCACCGAGTAGGCGTGGTGGGGCACCTCGCGGAGGACGCGCCGCGTGAAGCACATGCCGTTGCCGCGCAGGCCGCACGAGAGCCCGACCCGCTCCCGCGCGAGCGAGCGGACGCCGTGGAAGATGGCGAAGGCGAGCGCCATGAGCCGCGTGCGCCAGCCCGCGTCCGCGTTGCGAACGCCGTAGTCCGCCTGCACGGCCCCGGCCCCGGCGTCGAGTCGGGCCGAGAACGCCTCGAGGAGGTTCTCGGAGACGAGCGTGTCCGCGTCGACCACCACGACCGCGTCGGCGAGGTCGTCGCGCTCCACCGCGGCGAATGCGTGGTCGAGCGCGTAGCCCTTGCCGCGGCGCGCGTCGTCGTCGCGCACGAGCACCTCGGCGCCCGCCTCGACGGCCCGCTCCGCCGTCCGGTCCCTGCAGTTGTCGGCGACGACCAGCACCCGGAAGAGCGACGCGGGGTAGCGGACGGCGAGGAGGCTCCGCACGGTGGCGGCGATCCCCGCCTCCTCGTCGTGCGCGGGGACGACGAACGCGAAGCGGCGCCGCGTCGTGGACGCCGGCGGGGGCGGGAGCGCCCGGGCGAGCGCCGCCAGGGCGCCGAGGTAGGCCGCCGCCGCGAGCACCGGCACCGCGAGAACGGCGAGCGCCCAGGAGAGGATCGAGGTCACGGAGCCTCCGCGGCCGCGCGCGGTGCCGCCCCGGCCGCCGGGGAAGGCGGTCGCCAGGACGGCGAGCGAACGCGGCGCCGGTCCGGCCAGGCGCCGACCGCCGGGGCGAGCAGGCCGACCACCGCGAGGGCCGCTCCGAGGAGGAAGACCGCCGACCAGGCCTGGATGCCCATGTCGCCCCATCCCTGCAGCTCGTAGGCGATGAGCACCGTCACCACGGTGAGCGACGCGGCCCGCGTCAGCGGCGTCGGGGCGAGCCGGTAGGTCCTTATGGCGAGGTACATCCCGACGACGACCGGCAGCCACATGAGCGTGAAGAACAGGAAGCCGCCGAAGGCGACGAGCCCGAGGACGCTGTTGTGGGGGATGTAGCGGTACTGCGGGAAGGCGATGGAGATGTCGTCGCCCTTCGTGAACTCCACGTACTCGTGGCCGAGCCCGAGGCCGAGAAGCGGGTTCGTGCGCAGCGTGACCACCAGGTTGTAGTTCTCGACCTCGCGGTCCAGCGAGGAGCGGTCGACCTTGGCGTCGACGACGCTGCGCACCATCTGGGCCGGGCGGAAGAACCCGGCCGTCGAGTTCCAGCCCACGACCATGTAGGCGAGGAAGAAGACGGAGCCGATGATGGCGAAGCGCGCCAGGGTCCGCTTCACGAAGGTCCAGGGCGTGAGGGCGTAGGCCACGACCACCGACACGCCGAGCTCGACCCAGGCGAGGCGCCGGTTGTTGGTGTAGATGCCGAGCAGGATCACCGGCATGGCGAGGAGCAGCGCGAGGCGCGTGCGCAGTTCCAGCCCCTCGTGCCAGGCGATGAGCCCGATCATGACCGCCACGCTGAAGAGCACCGAGTCGGTGTGGCTCGTCACGTAGGGGGGGCGGTAATTGAACTGGCGGGCGATGGCCTCGTAGAAGTAGATGCAGACGCCCGACTTGTAGAGCGCGGCGAGCACCACCGCGCCGCCGATGAAGCGGAGATCGCTCGAGTCCTTGAAGGACGCGAGGAAGAGAAGGGCGAGGATCGGGACGTAGATGGGCTGGCGAAGCTGCCAGTAGGCCTGCTGGAAGACGCCGCCGCGGGCCACGCCCCAGCCGAGCGCGCCGAGCATGCCCGCGAGCGAGAGCAGCAGCACGAGCCGGAGCCAGCTGACCGTGCGCACGCCGTGGCCGTCGACGCCCCTGTCGGCCGCCCGGCGGTAGACGACGAGCCCGACGGCGAGGAGCACGAGCAGGTCGAGCAGCGAGAGCTTCAGCGCGTCGATGGGGATGACCTTGTGCAGGTTCTCGAAGAACAGGACGCGCAGCGGCTCGAGCGGGTAGCTCCAGCGGTCCCGCACCCCGTTCGTATCGGCGTCGAGGGCGAGCGAGAGGAAGAGCAACGTGGAGGCGATGTACCGCAGCGGTGCGAGCCAGATGACGCAGGCGAAGCCGAAGACGACGAGCGGCAGGAGAGACAAGAGCGGGTCCCCCTGCGAGAGGAACACCGCCGCGGCCGTGGCCGCGAAGAGGAGGCCCGCCACGGCGAGGTGCGGGCGGAACCCGGCCTCGTCCGGCGCCGCGGCGGCGGACGCGGGCAGGCTCCCCGCGAGGGGGGCCTCGTTCGTTCCGGCGGGCGGGACGGGCGGCACGGGCGGGGCCTTCTCCGCGGTCAGGCGCCCGGCTTTGCGGCGGGCGCCGCCGGGGGCTTCTCGCGGCCGCCCCCGCGCCGTGTGACGAGGAGCAGCGGCAGGGCGAGCTCCCGGCCGATCTGCCAGGGCTCGGCGAGCGTGCGCCGGTAGAGGTCGAGCAGCGACGGAACCAGGAACGCGAGCACCAGGCCGGCGAGGAGGCCGCCGAGGACGGTGAGCGGCTTGTTGGGCTTCTCGGGCTTCTTCGGCACCTGGGCCGGCTTGACGATGCTGTAGCGATACTTGAACGCCGCGCGGGCCGTCTCGAGCTCGATGCGGGCGGCCTCGATGCGGTCCACGAGGTCGTAGTACTTGCGGATCCCGACCTTCAGCTGCTCGCGCGGGTAGGACATGCTGTCGTCCTCGGGCGCGGAGTTGTTGATGACGAGCGCGCGCTCCGGCAGCGGGGACGGGGCCTGGGGCAGGTCCTCGGGGTTGCGGCCGCCCCGGCGCGCGTACTCGAGCAGCAGCTCCTGCTCCTCCTTCTTGAGGCTCGCGATCTGCGGCGACTCGCGCAGCAGGCCGTCGATGCTCTGCTTCACGCTCGCCACGGCGGGGTGGCCCGGCGCGTAGATGGCGCGGAGCTCGGCCATCTGGGTCTGCAGCTCCGTGAGCCGCTTCTGTCGGAACTGCTCGAGGTCGGCGAGCGCGCGCCGCTTGGCGAGGATCATGACCTTGATCTGCGCGAGTTCCTGGGGCTCCCCGGCGGGCTTGGGAGGCGCGGTCACGCGCACGGGCGCGTCGCGCACGGGGCGCCCCTCCTTGGCCTTCTTGACGCCGTCGTAGGCCACGAGGACCGCGTCGTGCGCGGTCTGGGCGTGCCCCTCGAGGATGGAGATGGCCTCGGCGATGATCGAGACCTCCATGGCGTGACGGGTCTCGAGGAAGTTCTGCTGCGCTGCCTCGACGAGGTGGTAGGCCATCTCGGGCTCGGGCCAATCGATGCCGATGGCGACGGTCCCCTCGCCGGTGGTGACCGTGAGCTTCTTCTCGAGCAGCCCCACGAGCGCGTCCACCTTCTCCTCGTCGGTGAGGGGCCCGGTGAACAGGCGCACCACCGCGTCCTTGAGCCGCAGGGCCGGGGCGCGGCTCCGCTCCCAGTTCTCGACGAGGTCGGTCTGGCTGATGAGGGCGACGAGGTTCTCGCGCCGCAGCACGGTGTCGGAGGCGGCGCGGGTCGGCGCGTCGGCCTCGCTCGGGATGGCGCGGTTCGGGTTGGCGAGGCCGGTCATCACCTGGTTCTTCTGGGTGAGGATCTTCGACTCGACGTGGTAGGTCTTCGGCAGCGCCCACAGGCTGAGGAGCGCGAGCGCCACGATGGTGAAGAGCGTCGCAAAGGCGACCATCGGGTGGCGGCGCGGGGCGCGCAGGACGAAGATCGACCAGTCGCGCAAGAGCGGCCAGTCGAACAGGTCGTCCGGGCCGGGCTCGCGCGAAGGGGGGGCGGGCGGGGGCGGGGCCGCCTGCGGGCCCGCCGCGTGCTCCGCCGGCTGGGTCAAGGTCAGTGCCTTCTCCATAGGTTCAGATCCCCCGTATGACCACGGTAAGCAGCGCTGCCACGTAGAACATGTTGAAGACCACGGCGTAGAAGAAGAGCCGCTTCATCCCCCGCACGGCATTCGGGTCGCGGGCCGCCAGCACCGGCAAGGCGATGGTGGCGGCGAGCAGCGACAGGAGGATGAGCTTGCTGAGGGTCACGGTCAGATGTGCTCGAAGTCGGCCACGTTGAACGACACGTAGGCCCCCCACTGGTTGAAGTTCGCCGCCGTGGTGGCCGTGCCGAGCTGCCACATCCAGTAGCCGCCCACGGCGACGCTCATGTCCTTGGCGAAGGTCCAGGCGAGGTTCGCGTTCGCCGAGCCGTACTTCTGGGCCACCTGGCCGCGGTAGGGCACGAGGGCCGCGTTCGCCGCGATGCCGAGCGCCCACTTCGAGGCGAGCCGCCAGGTGATGCTCGCGTCCGCGGTGAGGCGCTGGTAGGCGACGGCCAGGTACGGGTCGACGTACGGGGAGAGGAGGAGCTGGAAGAAGGCGGTCACCGGCAGCCGGGTCTTCGTGCCGCTCTCCATTCCCACGCCGCCGATCGGGTCGAGCTTCTTGTAGACGAGCTCGGTGGCGACGTCCGTGTTCGTGACGCCCACGCCGCCGATGAGCCACGCGCTCGTCTGGCGGGACAGGCGCACGCGCCACGTCTCGGCGAGCGTGGACACGTAGATGTCCCGCCCGACCGAGAAGTAGTTCGCTTGCGCCGCGAGCGCCGTGCCGAGGGTGCTCGCGGAGGAGAGCTGGTAGTCGAGGGTCGCCTCGGCGCGGGGCCCCTGCTGGTGGGGCATCACCAGCTCCGCCGCCGAGCCGACGCCGCCCGAGTTCACGTACCCGGCGAGGACCGAGAAGCGGAGCGACCTCGACAGGCGCGCCGACGCCCCCAGCGACGAGTCGTTGTTCTCGTAGAGCAGGGACCCGACCCGGGACGGGTTGAGCTGGGGCGGCTGCTGGCCGGCGCTGCCCCCGGAGATGGAGGTGGCCGGGATCGCGAGGTTCGTGTTGCCGTAGCTGATCCGCTCCGCGAGATAGAGGCGCCACGCCGAGGAGACCTTCCACTCGGCGAGGACCCACCCGCGGTGCATCACGTCGAGCGGGCCCTGGGAGATGTCGACGAGGTAGAGCTGGGGGTTGTAGGCCACGCTGAAGCCGAAGCGCGGGGCGGTGAGCCCGAAGCCCACGAGCGGGGCCGCGAGGAGGCCGGTCTGGAGCTGCTGGGCGCCGCCGCTCACGTTCAGGGTCTGTGTGAGCACTTGCGCCGAGAGCGCGAGGTCGATGCCGGCGGTGGTGGTGCTGGAGCGGGTCTTCAGCGTGCGCGGCGCGCCGTTCGCCATCCCCGGAGGGGCGGAGAGCGTGGTCTGGGGCGTCTCCGGCACCTGGTCGGCGCTTCCCTGGCCGCTCGAGGGGCTGGCTCCGCCGAGCGCCGCCCCGGCCTGGGCGGCGGCCATCCAGAGGAGGGCGGCGGCGGAGGGCGTCAAGGCTACTCGACCACGACCACGTCGCCGCCCTGGAGGCGGAAGGTCGCGGCTCGTCCCCGGACCTGGGTGAGCGACTCGTAGGTGAAGCGGATCCGCAGCGGGGGTCCCGCGTCCTGCTGCGTCTGCCGGATGACGTAGATCGAGTCCTTCGAGGCGAACTCGTTCATGCCGCCGGCGGTGGCGAGCGCCTGCAGCACGCCCGCGCCGGGCTCGAGCTGGAAGATGCCGGCGCGCGACACCTCGCCGATCACCGACACCTGGATGGGCTTCAGCTCCTCGAGCGAGATCGTCACCACGGGGTTCACGATGAAGTCCTTGAGGCGCGCCTGCAGCCTGCGGGCGAGGACGTTCGGGGGGATGCCGGCCGCCTCGACGTCGTTCAGGAAGGGCAGGGAGATCTTGCCGTCCTGCCGGACGCGCGCCTTCGCGGACATGCCCTCCTGGTTCCAGACGCGGACGCTGATCGTGTCGCCCGGCTGGATGACGTACTCCTTGTCCGCCGCCTGCGGGGTCTGCGGCAGGTCGTCCACCCACACGTAGTCGCCCGCGTGCTTGCACGCGGGGGCGAGGGCCAGAAGGGCGCACAGGGGCGCCCACTTCTCAGGTCGGAAGGTCACGAGGTCGTTTCCAGGCGGTGAGGGCGAAGTCCAGCATCTCGCGCCAGCGCACCGCCCGGAGCGCGATCGCGAGCGCCACGTAGGCCACGGCATCCAGGACGAGCCGGAGGTGGCCCAGCGACGGCAGGGAGAGATGCAAGGCGACGACGAGGGCACACACCACCGCGGTGCGGCCCAGCAGGACGAGACTCACGCGGTCGAAGGTCTTGAAGCCGATGAGCGAGGTCATGACGACGGTCACGCAGGTCTCGGTGGTGAGGTTGGCGAGCGCGGCACCGGCGCCCGGCCCGCCGCGGTGGAGCTCGCCGCCGAGGTGGGCCGCGCCGAACGGGATGAAGACGAGCGCCAGGGTGGGCGCGAGCACCACCCCCATCGTCGAGACCTTGGTGACCGTCCAGCCGCGCCCGAGCAGGATGAGCCCGATCGCGTTCACCGTCGCCACGTAGGTGAGCACGAACAGCGGCGACATGATCCGCAGCGGCACGGCGGCGGGCGCGAAGGCGGGTCCGAACATGATTCGGATCCACAGGTCGGCGCCGAGGACGATGAGGAGCGAGCCGGGGATGGCGACCGCGAGGATGAGCTCCACCGAGCGGGCGAGCGCCACCTCCATCTCCTCGCGCGAGCGGTGGAGCGCGCGGGCGTAGAAGGGCATGAGGACCCAGCCGATGACGGGCACGATGAGGAGCGTGAGCGTGGCGAGGTTGCTCGCAGCGCCGTACCACCCGAGCTCCTGCGGGTTGCTCGTGATGAACTCGAGCATCGTGACGTCGAGCCGCCCGTAGGCCACGAAGGCCACGGCGTTCAGGTAGAAGGGCAGGCTCGCCCGGATGGCGGTCTTCGTGCCCTTCCAGTCGAGCCGGATCTTCAGGCTCAGGTGCTTTCGGGCGAGCTGCCAGAGGATGGCGCACTTCGCCGCCTCGGAGATGACGAACGCGAGGGCCACGCCGACCACGGCGTGGTCGAGCGCGATCCCGGCGAGGATGCCGACCCCCCACAGGACCTTGCCGACGACGTTCATCACCGAGAGACCGTCCACCGTCCCGTGGGCGTGGAGCAGCGCGGACAGGGTGCCGTCGAGGGTGAAGAAGACCTGCCCCACCCCGAAGAGGTAGACGAGCAGCCGGAGCTCGGGCGGGCGGTGCGTCGCGTGCATGGCGACCGCGATCCCGGCGAAGAGCGCCACGGAGAGCGCGACGCGGACGAGCAGCGTGCCCGCGAAGAAGTCGCTCGCCATCTGCGGCCGGATCGGGATCTCCTTGCGGATGTACATCTCGACGCCGAGGTTCAGGAGCACGAACACCGTGGCGGCGAAGGCGTCGGCGAAGTTCATGGGGCCGAACGCCTCCGGCCCCAGGTAGCGGGGCAGGAGGATGCGGACCCCGAGCGCGACCGACCAGGTGAGGACGAGCGAGAGCCCGAGCTTCACCCCGTTGCGGACGGCGATGAACGCGTCGTGGGTCGCAGCCTGGCCGGCATTGACCTGTGCGACTTCGGCCATGGACGTGCATCCCCCGGAGGCGGCGTACCCACCTGGCGTCCCCTGGCCCGTCCAGGGGAGTGCCTGCGACCGCGGACAGCAGTACCGGGGGGGGGCGAAATCCTCAATACCATGAACCGGATGCAGCCCGGACGCGCGTCGAGATCCAGGTTTTCGCAGGGCAAAGTCTCTCTCGGTGCACACCCGGAACCCTGGGATACCCGCAAGTGACGAGATCGGCGAGACTGTCGCCTGCTAACCTTCAAGTAGGAGTTCGGGGTACGCCGCTCGGGCGGCGGGAGATTTCAAATGATAGCACCGATCGCACTCGCCCTCGCGCTGGCCGCGGAGCCTTCTCCCATCGTGAACCGCGCCGACACCCTCGGCGCCATCGACGGCGTGGCCGTCCTCGTCGAGGACGTCGACCGCCGCGCCGCGCGGCTCGGGCTCCACCCGCAGGTGATCCGGCTCCACGTCGAGGACCGGCTCCTCACCGGCGGGATCGCGCTGCTCGACGACGACGCCCTGGAGCGGCAGCCCAACGCGCCCCTGCTCTACGTGCGCGTCCAGATGGTCCCGGTGACGAAGGCCCGCTGCGCCGCCTCGGTGGAGGTCCAGCTCCTGCAGCTCGTGTCGCTCTCCACGGGGGAGCGGGCCTGGGCGACCACCTGGTCCCACGGGACGCTCGTCCGCAGCGAGCCGAAGCGGCTCGCGAAGACCGTCGACGAGGTCCTGGCGCGGCAGCTCAAGGGCTTCTCCCGCACCTTCCACGCCGCCCACGGCCTGGGCCGCGGCGACACGATGCTCGCCAAGCGGCCGTAGCGCCCCGCCGGATCGCCACACCCGCGCCGCCTTCCGAGCGCCTCGTGGAGCGTCGCCGCTCACGAGCGCCCCGCGACCTGGCGAGGAGGGCCGAAGCCCTCGACGAGAGGCTCGGCCGCCCGACCGCAGGGGTCACGGGGCGCGGCCGGGTGCCGCGGCCGGCCGCCGGCGCGTCACGAGGTCCCGCTCGGACTGGTGATCCAGCCGGGCAAGGGCCTGCCGCGGGGTGAGCCAGGCGACCGCGTCGATCTCGTCGCCGGCGGCGAAGGGGTGCTCGAGGACGAGCTCCATGTGCCAGTAGACGACCACCTTGGGCCGCCGGCCCACCTCGTACACGCTGACGCCCGCGAGGGGGCCGAGGCGGGCCTCGCAGGCGGTCTCCTCGAGGACCTCGCGCAGGGCGGCCTCGGGGAAGGTCTCGCCGAGCTCGAGCTTGCCCTTGGGGAGCGACCAGTCGTGGTGGCGGGGACGGTGGACGAGCGCGATGCGCGGCCCCTCGGGCGAGGGACGCCAGAGCAGGCCGCCGGCCGCCTCGATGGGCCTCACGACACGCCGCTCCGGGAGTGCGCCATGGCGCATCCTGGATCACCCCGGGCGCGCCGTCGAGGTGCCGGGGCCGGGCGAGGGAAAGGAGAGGGGCCCGGTCCGCGCGGACCCGGCCCCGCGAGTGGTGGAGCTGATCGGGATCGAACCGACGACCACTAGAGTGCGATTCTAGCGCTCTCCCAGCTGAGCTACAGCCCCACGAAGCAGGCATTCCCGGGGTCGGGCGGGGAGCCTTGTTTACGGGCCGGGCCTCCGGGTGTCAAGCGCGATGCGGAGCGCGCCCGCGGTGCCCGCGAGCCCCCGCGCGGAGCCGGCGGCCCACCTGCGGGTGAGCCGAGGTGGGAAGCGGTGTGCAGTTGCGGGATTGCCGTTGTTTGACTGGCCTCCGTGCCCCTGGTAACCACAGAAATCGACCCCCATGGATGCGCAGACGAAACCCACGCCGGCGGAGCTCGCCAGCCTGGAGCGCGCCTTCGCAGCGGACCCGATGTCCGCGGCCTGGCGCCCGCTCACCGAGGCGTACCTCTCCATGGGGCGATTCATGGAGGCGATGGTCGTCGCCAAGAAGGGCGTGAAGGCGAACCCCGGCGACGTCGGCGCGAGGCTGGTGCTCGCGCGCGTCTACGCCGACCAGGGCAAGGACCGCAAGGCGCTCGACGAGGTGCAGGGGGCGCTCGGCGCCCATCCGGCGAGCGCGGCCGCGAACGCCATGGCCGGCGACCTCCACATGCGGCTCGGCGAGAAGGACCTCGGGGTGAAGGCTCTCCAGAGGGCCGCCGAGGCGGCGCCGGATGACCCGGTGGTGCGCGCCGCGCTCGCGCGATGGGGGGTCGCTCCTCCCGCTCCCCCGCAGGCCCCTCCGCCGCTCCCCGTGGCCGCGCCGGCGCCCGTCCCCGCCGCGGCGCCCCCAGCCGCGCCGGTGCTGACCCGCGAGCCCCCCGCGCCACCTCCCCCTCCGCCCGCGCCGCCCGCCGAGAGACCAGCGCCCCGCCAGCCGCGCCTCGAGCGGAACCTCGACTACGCGCGCGCCCTCGCCGACAAGTACGAGAGCCAGGAATGGCAGATCTCGACCGGGGAGACCGGGGAGCTCGCCCTCGCGAAGCCCCCGAAGAAGAGCCACTCGCTGCGCACCACGCTGCTGCTCGTCGTGGGCATGGCGCTCGTGCTCGGTGGCTGGTGGTCCTGGACGAGCTGGCGACGCGACCGGGACGAGAAGGTGGCGCGCCTGCTCAAGGAGGCGAGCGAGCTCATCGCGAAGGACAGCCACGGCGCGTACAAGCAGGCCTCGGGGCTCCTCGAGCAGGTGCTCCAGAAGGACCCGAGCTCGCTCGCCGGCCACTCGTTCCTCGCCTACATCGACGCGCTTCGCTGGGGCGAGCACGGCGAGGGCGACACCTTCCGGGAGGAGGCGAGGAAGCACCTCGCCGCGGCCCGCCGCGAGGCGGCCTCCCACTCCCACATGATCGCGGCGGACGCCTACCTGAAGGCGTACGGGGGCGACCCGCAGGGCGCCATCGCCGACCTCAACCGGGTGCTGAAGGGGCCCGACGCAGGGACGAGCGGCCTGCTGTACGGAGCGCTCGGCGTCCTCCAGATGAACACCGGGGACCTCGACGGCGCCCGCGAGTCGCTCGTCACCGCCCGGAAGTTCGCCGACCGCGACGTGCGCGTGAACCAGATGCTCGCCGAGCAGTACCGGCGCGCGGGCCAGGCCCGGAAGGCGAAGACCTTCTACGACGCGGCCTACGCGCTGTCCCGCGAGCACGTGCCCACGCTGCTCGGCGCGGCCACCGTCTACGTCGACGAGGGTCAGTACGACACGGCGCTCAAGTTCGTGCAGGCCGTGCTCGACTCGCCCGACGTGTCGCCCCGCCAGCGTGGGGCCGCGCAGGCGCTCCGCGGCACCATCCTCTTCGCGAAGGGGCGGGCGGCCGAGGGGGCCAAGGACGAGCAGGACGCGCTCACGCTCGACCCGTCGAACCCCGATATTCACGACCAGATCGGGCGGCGCAAGCTCGCCGGCGGCGACGCGTCCGGCGCCGCCGCGTCCATCCAGAAGGCCATCGAGATGGACCCGCACCGCGTCGCCTTCTACGTCGACCTCGCCGCCGCGCTCCTCTCCCCGGCGGGCGGGGCGAAGCAGGCGGTGGAGGCCCTGCGAGGCGCCCAGGCCCGGCTGCCCGGGAACCCGCGCGTGGCGAAGCTGCTCGGCGACGCCTACCGGGCGGACGGGGACGCGGAGCGCGCCCGTGCCGAGTACGAGCGCGCGCTCGCGGCCCGCTTCCCGGAGGCCCGGATGGCCCTCGCTCGGCTCCTCCGCGCGCAGGGCAAGGTGGCGGAGGCGCTCGCCGAGTACGAGAAGGCCGCGCGGGAGTACGGCGAGGCCGGCGTCGACGGGGCCGCGCAGGCCTACGCCGAGATGGCCGAGGTGGAGGCCCAGCGCGGCGCCGACGCCGCCCGCGTGAGCGAGCTCTACCGCAAGGCGCTCGCCGTCGATCCGACGTCGTGCCCGGCGCTCTGGGCGCTCGGCCACGAGCGCGCGAGCCGTCCCGAGAAGGACCAGCGGGACCTCGCGAGGCAGATGCTGCTCGACTACGCGAGGGTCTGCCCGAAGGGCACCCACGCAGCCGAGGCCGCGCAGCTCGCCGCCTCCATCAGGTAGCCTCCGGGCTACCGCGCCGGCGCCCGGAAGGCCCGCTCCACCTCCATCATCGGGTTGCCCTCGACCCGCCTCGGCCGGCCGGAGGCGCTCCGCGCGTCGACGACCCGCACCGGGACGGTGGCGCGCGCGCCGTCGACCTCGACCATCGCGCGTGTCTCTCCGGGGCCGACTGGCCACACCTGGCCGCGGTCGTCGCCGCGGCAGACGCTCTCGTCCTCGCAGCGCGTCGAGGCGGGCCGGTCGAGGTACGGGCGCCCCTCCGTGTCGAGAACCGACAGCTCCAGGGCGGCCGGCGCGGGCTCGTCGCCGAGCCGGATCTCGAGGCGCGGCGGCGAGACCTCGAGCCGCGAGGCGATGCGGACGGTCACCGCCGCGCTCGCCGAGGCCGGTCCGGCGGCGCACCGGATCGAGGTGCCCCCGGGGCCGGAAGCCGTCACCGTCGCCTCCCGCCCGCGCCCGGCGACCGTCGCGACGCGTCCGTCGGCGCTCGACCACTCGCAGGCGGCCGCGGGAAGCTGGCGTCCGCGGGAGCTTGAGACGGTGGCCTTGAGCGGCGCCGACTGGCCCCGCGCGTGGAGCCGCAGCGTCCCGGGCTCGAGATCCACCCGGGCGGGGCGCTCGCAGCCCGCGAGGGCGAGGAGGATGCAGGACAGGGAAGCCGGCGAAGGGCGCACGGGTCCCATGGTACCCGGGACGCGCCCCTCGGCCAGTCCGGGGCGCGCGCCGCGCCCCACCGCGGCGGCGAGCGCGGGCAGGGGGGGGCCGATAGATCCGGGCGTCGGCGGGACCCCGCTCGGGGCCCCGGGGAGGAGCGCAATGCGCAGGCGTCGGCTCGGCAAGAGCGAACTCTTCGTGTCCGAGATCGGGCTCGGGTCCTGGCTGACCTACGGCGGCGGGGTGCCGCGGGAGCGCGCGGAGGCGTGCGTCACCCGGGCCTTCGAGGCGGGGATCAACTTCATCGACACCGCCAACGTCTACTCGGGCGGGGCGGCGGAGGCCTTCCTCGGGGAGGCGCTCGCCGGACGCCCACGCGACAGCTACGTGCTCGCCACCAAGGTGTTCTTCCCCATGCCCTCCGGGGAGCGGGGGCTCTCGGCGCCCCAGATCCGCAAGCAGCTCGAGGACTCGCTGCGGCGCCTGCGGGTGAGCTACGTGGACCTCTACCAGTGCCACCGCTACGATCCCGAGACCCCGCTCGAGGAGACGATGGCGGCGCTCACCGAGGCGGTGCGCCAGGGGAAGACGCGCTACATCGGCTTCTCGGAGTGGACGCCGGACCAGATCCGCGCGGCGCTCGCCCTGCCGGGCGAGCGGTTCGTCTCCAGCCAGCCGCAGTACTCCCTGCTCGAGCGCGGTCCGGAGCCGGAGGTCTTCCCGCTGTGCGCGCGAGAGGGCATCGGGCAGGTCGTCTGGTCGCCGCTGCGGCAGGGGATCCTCACGGGCAAGTACCGGCCCGGCGCGCCGCCGCCGGTCGACTCGCGCGCGGCGAGCGCGTCCATGGGCG
>Ga0335069_10009701_pt1 | contig 13686 bp, 15 predicted proteins | sample Lox_Sample_11_FD_206714 | JGI IMG/M metagenome (GOLD analysis project Ga0335069, IMG submission 206714) | Soil microbial communities from Loxahatchee National Wildlife Refuge, Florida, United States - Lox_Sample_1.1 | ecosystem: Environmental > Terrestrial > Soil > Wetlands | place: USA... | reverse complement strand
TATGGCGCAGATCTCCAGCAGTCGGTGCCAGTCGGCGTTGTTGCGGGCCAGCCGCGATACCTCCAGGCCCAACACGATCCCGGCGCGGCCCATGCCGACCTCGGCGACCAGGCGCTGAAATCCTTCCCGGTCGGCGGCCGAGGCGCCGGACTGGCCCTGGTCGGTGTCAATGGTGACGATCCGCTCGGCGTCCCAGCCCAGCGCGATCGCCTTCTGCCGCAACGCGTACTGGCGGGCGGCGGATTCGGTGTTGGTCAGCACCTGCCGTAGCGTGGACTGGCGCACATACAGGTAGGCGGTGCGGGCCAGCTGCGCGCCGGTCACCTTGGCAGCGGTCTGCTCGCTCACCGCCGATCACCCCCGCGCGGCGACCGCGAGCACCATCGACGCCAGCAGCTCGACCAGCTCGGCCCCAACACCGTCGGTGAGGGGTGTGGCTGAGGCTGCCGGTGCAGACACGGGCGGTGAGGTGTTCGGGACGGTTGCCTGGCGCACCTGCAGCCATGCGGCGACCCCGCGCTGGTGCAACACACCCAGCCCCGGCCGCCACCCGTCGGCCTCGCCGCCAACTGCGTGAGCCCGCAGCCGCTCGTACCCGTCCAGGACCTCCGATCCACCACCGCTTGTATCGTCGATGTCATTGCCCACCTCCACTTTTGGGACTCTCAGCGCGGGCGAGGGCCCGCTCCACCGATCGTGGGTGAACCCTGATCGCGAACTTGGCCGTGATCGCATCAGCCAGCCGCGCTGAACCGATGCCGGGGTCCTGCTCGCGCAGCCGCCGGGCGTAGGCGATGACCTCGTCGGTGAGCTTGTGCGCGCGCCGCGGGCCCGGTTTGGCTGGCACCAGCCCACCCAAACCATCGCGATCCACTGCGGCGGCCGCCTCGTAATATGACGGCCGGGAGAACCCGAACGCGTCCGCCGCGGCCGTGACTGGGGTGCCGTCGACCCGTACCCGGCGCACCATCTCGTATTTGACCTGCACCAGATCGCGGGCATCGAAGAACTCCGAGGACGCGAACTGTTCATCACGCACCGCCTCCGGGCGGGGATTCAGCGTCCGCGTCTCGGCCAACGCCGCCTCCTTCGCATCCGGCTTCCGCTTCCGCGTCACCACGCACCTCCCCAACTCTTGTGTAAGTACGATTATGCCGTAATGTCTTGATGATCCGATGTTCGACACGCCCAGAACAGCGCGAAATCACAGCTATGTAACTCGCTAACTGCGGAGATTACAGAATACCAACAACGCATCCTCGACCTCTGGCGGCATAATCCACTTAACACTAGCGGCATAATTATGTTTACAGTCATTCAGTCGAATAGCCCGTCGATCAACCGCCGTAGTTCGACCAGATCGGCGAACCGGAACGGCGCCCGGCCGGCGCCCATCGTGACGAACGCGTCCGGCTCGGCTGCATCCGTCCAGCCCACCGGCAGTGAGAACTGCCGACCCTCCCCGTCGAGGAAGAACACCCGATCCTCAGACCACGTCTGCCGAACCGCCAGAAACACAAACTCCCGCCCAGACCACGGATGAAACGGGTGCGTTACCCGAACAGTTCGCTGATCACCTACCGGATCGAGCGCAGTTGATGACTTGGAACAACGCCCTCGCGGAGACGGTGAACGGCTACTACAAGGCCGAACTCAGTTACGTCCAGGGACGTGGTGTACGGGGGCGTTGGCCCTGATGGGCGTGTCGTAGCCCGGTAGAGGGCGGTCATCGCGTGATCCTTCGAACTGACCGGCAAAGTCAATCGAAGGAGACAACGCGATGACCTCATCCCACCCTATCGACGTAGAGAAGCTGTTGGCTGATCAACTCGCGCAGGCGAGCCCGGATCTGCTGCGTGGTCTGCTGTCGGCGTTCATCCACGCTTTGATGGGCGCGGAAGCAGATGCCATCTGTGGTGCGGGCTACCGCCAGCGCAGCGACGAGCGGTCCAACAGCCGCAACGGCTACCGGCCTCGTGATTTCGACACGCGCGCCGGTACCGTCGACGTGGCGATCCCTAAGCTGCGTTCGGGGAGCTATTTCCCGGACTGGCTTTTAGAGCGGCGCAAGCGCGCCGAGCGGGCACTGACGTCGGTGGTGGCGACCTGCTACCTGCTGGGTGTGTCCACACGGCGAATGGAGCGGCTCGTCGAATCACTGGGTGTGACAAGACTTTCCAAGTCTCAGGTCTCGGTCATGGCCGCCGAGCTCGACGAGGCCGTGGAGGCTTTCCGTACCCGGCCCCTCGACGCTGGCCCGTACACATTCGTTGCCGCTGATGCGCTGGTGCTCAAGGTGCGCGAGAACGGCCGCGTCGTCGGCGTGCACACCCTGATCGCCACCGGTGTCAACGCCGAGGGCCACCGCGAGATCCTGGGTGTACAGGTCAGCTCCGCTGAGGACGGGGCGGGCTGGCTGGCGTTCTTCCGCGACCTGGTCGCCCGCGGCCTGAGTGGGGTCGCGCTGGTCACCAGCGACGCCCACCCGGGGCTGGTGGCCGCGATCGGGGCCACTTTGCCCGGGGCGGCCTGGCAGAGGTGCAGAACGCATTACGCGGTCAACTTAATGTCGGTCACTCCCAAATCGTCCTGGCCGTGGGTGCGCACCCTGTTGCACTCCATCTTCGACCAACCCGATACGGAATCTGTTGTCGCCCAATACGACCGCGTGCTCGACGCATTGGCTGACAAGCTCCCCAAAGTCGGCGAACATCTCGATGCCGCACGCGCTGATCTCCTGGCGTTCACCGCCTTCCCCAAGCAGATCTGGCGCCAGATTTGGTCCAATAATCCCCAGGAGCGCCTCAATCGAGAGGTACGGCGCCGGACCGATGTCGTGGGCATCTTCCCCGACCGAACCTCCATCATCCGCCTCGTCGGCGCCGTGCTCGCCGAACAACACGACGAATGGATCGAAGGCCGCCGCTACCTCGGCCTCGACGTCCTCACCCGAGCCCAAGCAGTGCTGACCAGCACAGAACAACCCGCCGGCCAGCAAACCACCACCACACCAGCCCTGACCGCCTAAGCTGACTCACGAAGGATCACGGGATCGAACGAGCTCTTACACCACTCCTCTGGGCTTGGCCCCGAACTCATCTACGGACCGGCCCGGCCAGGACCCTGGAAAACCGTCGAAGATGTCGAGTTGGCCACCCTCAGCTGGGTGCACTGGCACAACACCAGCCGACTGCACGGCTACCTCAACGACCTACCTCCAGCAGAGTTCGAGGCCACGTTCTACGCTACGAAACGGACCGACCACCCACTGGTCGAAATCCAATAGCACGAGCCTCCATCAGAACCAGTGCGATTCACTGTGTCAGCCAACAACAGGCTGAGCAGGTGCGGGCGGCGATCGAAGACAGGATGGTCGAAGTCGGGCTGCGGCTGCATCCTGACAAAACCAAAATCGTGTATTGCCAGGACGCTAATCGGCGCAGCTCTGCTGAGCACACGTCGTTTACGTTCCTCGGGTACACGTTTCGCGCACGCGGAGCGCGCAATAACAACGGGGTGGTGTTCACCTCGTTTCTGCCCGCGGTCAGCAAAGACGCCTTGACGAAGATGGGACAAGTAGTGCGTCAGTGGCGAATACACCGGCGTACCGATCTCAACTTCGCCGATCTCGCCCGGACGATCAACCCGATTGTGCGGGGGTGGATGAACTACTACGGGGCGTTCTACCCCTCAGCGTTGTCCACACTGCTAGCGCGCATCAACACCTACCTGGTGCGTTGGGTCCGCAAGAAATACAAACGGTTACGGTCTATCCGCAAGGCCCAAGCGAGATGGGAATACGTCACCACGACCTACCCCCGCTACCTCGCTCACTGGGAATGGGTAACCCACCCGCTGATGATCAAGACGGCACGAGCCGTGTAACGGGAGACTGTTACGCACGGTTCGGTGAGAGCCCGGGGGTGAGATTCCCCCGGGCTACTCGACCAAGTGCTCGCCACCGCCACTCGCGGCGGGCAGGTCCAGCGGCTTGAGGCCCGCCACCGGGTGCACGCCCGCGTGGAGGGATTCATCCGCAACGCCAAGGACACCGGGCTGGGCCGCTGGCCCTCGTCCTCGTTCGCCATCAACACCGCCTGGATCACCACCGCCGCCCTCGCCATCGACCTGCTGTGCTGGATGAGGCTGCTCCTGCTGGACGGGCCGCTGGCCAAGGCCGAACCCGCCACGCTGCGCCACCGGCTGCTGCACACCGCCGTCCGCCTGATCAGCCACTCCCGCCACCTGATCCTCCGTGTCTGCCAAACCTGGCCCTGGGCACAAGAATTCGCCGACGCCTTCAACCGCACCCTGGCCATCCCCTGACCAACAGGCCACTGCCCCAACGACCCCAGGAAGGAGCAAACCACCACCGGGCCCATGGAACCCGGCGTCCCCGCACGACACGCGGCGCCGTCGCCTTGCCCGGGACCCCGAAGTCAAGATCAACGATCCTCACCGGCTCACGTCCCGGGAGCACTCGCACTCGGGTGAAATTTCGAGGCCTACACAAGGTCACCTCCGTTCTGCTGGTCGCGCGAAATGTCGAGGTATGCTTTAACGGCTAATGACCGTCTGTCTTGTGGGAATGCGATCTTCGACATCGCGACGTCCGTGGGCGCATGCCCGTTGTCATCCGATGGCATCACTTGCGCGTAAGTCGGCAAGGTTGCTCAAGTCAACTCGCGGATCAGCCAAATCGATCGACCGCAAGGTCTCGAGGAACTCAGCGTGCTCGGGATGGTCTTGCCGATGAACGGCGGCGTCGAGGTAAACTTCACGGGAATATGTGCGGTCCCAATGAATCAGCTTCTGAAATAGGATCGCCGTGGCACCGAGATCCAGACCCAATCGGACGAATTGGGGCATTTCACGGAAATTGTTACGCTGCACAACAAAGCTTAGCTCGAAGTATTCGAGTGAACCGGCCGCGACCAGATCACCGGCGAACGCCAGGTTTGCCAGAAGTCGATTGAAGTCGCCGCCGCGGTTCACCGCATACGTGGCAGCCGTGGCCGCGTCCACAGAGATGGAGATGCCACGAATGGCAGGATGCGCGGACCGCAAAGATTCCCACATTCTCGGCGTGAATAGCAGGCCGTTGGTCATCAAGCCGATTCGCACTCGGGGCCAGTGTTGGACGTCGAAGTTGCGAAGAAAAGATCGATAGAGGTGACTGGCCAGTGCGTCTCCGGTGCCTGTAATCAGAAGAAACTCGACTTCGGGCAGTAATTGAAGCACTTCTTGTTGGACTCGCTCGGCTTCGGCAAGTGCGTCGCCCCGCAGCGCAATAATTTCAGGCCGGCATGTCGGGCATTTTAGATTGCACGTATTATCATAGCCCATCCCAATCGACCGCGGGCCATACGGAAGTCGCGTACGACTTGTCTCGATGTCAAACTTTTGAGCAACGACTTCCTCGCGGCGGGGCAGCGTGTTTTTCACCAGCGCTGGGCACGTCGTGTGATCACAGTATCGGAAAGTGCCGTCAAGGATGCTCGCGCGAATGTCTTGGGCGACTGTCGAGTTCCATAGTGCCGACAAAGAGTTCTCCCGGACATTACCGATGGGTGTCGGTAGCCAGTCTCCGCAACACACTCTGACACTACCATCAGCGTCAATGGCCATGTTGTCGAAAGGTTTCGGGCAAAAACGACCTCGAAAAGCGTCGGACGATTTTGAATTCTCCGCGTCCGCTCTGGTCATATACTTATTCGACATGGCTCTGTCGCTTTCCTTTGCGACCTCGTTTCTCTGCGTTCGGGTATGCTCAAGCATAATGCTTCGAAGTGGCTCCAGCTACGCCTTGTGCGTCAAGCAGCACAAGCCCTTGAGTCATCTGAAGGCTGCGCGCAGCTCTGCATAGATGCGGTGGAGCTCTCTGGCCGTGAGCTCGTACCCAGTTCTTTGGCGGTAGACTTTCACTGCATCAGGGGGGTTCGCTTGGAGCCGCTGAAGCCATGCCTACATATCGAGCCCCTCTATCGTCTCGCGATAGTACGCGATCTTTGTTTGGTTTCTCTGAAACAGATGTCGCGAGGCCACCCCGAGGTGCGCGGCGAACGCTCCGTAGAGGCCGTATTCTGTCCACTCGGGAAAGTTGTTGCGCACCCCGCGCCGTAATGCGCCCGCGAGGGTACGAATAGGATCGTTCTGGTAGCGCTGCGCAACGTGGTCCAGCATCTGGGCTACAACTGAGCTTCGGAGGAGTTGGTTCAGTGGCCGGATCGCGTTCCGTTTGTCGCGGGCGACGCCTAGGAATGACGCGCTCTGCTGATGCCACTGCAAGTCCTCGGGGGAGAGGTTTCCGCACTCCAGGGATGTCGGATTCGTCGTGAACAAATGATCCGGGATTCGCAGCAGCAGCGTGTTGGCGTCGAGGACCCACGATTTGTCAGCGCCGATGAGCTGCACGAGCAGCAGCTTGAGCAGTTGCTGCGAGTACCACGAGTCCGCAAGGCGCTCGCGATAGCCGAACGCATCGAGGACTTCTTCATCTGTCGTGAGCGTGAAGCGCGGGCAGATCTGCGCTCTGAAAGACCGGGCATGTCTGCGCGGCACGCTCACGAGCACCCGGCCGAAGCCGTGATGGACCAGATCGTCTTGGAGCTCGACAAAATTCGGCAGCTCGACCAGCCTCGTCTTGATAACGATGGACAGGTCCCTGCGAATTGAGGCTCGGTCGCGATCAGGGTTTTGCATGACACAGAAGCAATCTGGTTGAGCAGCCGGTCTATCCTTCTGCGGTATTGTCTCAAGCTCGCCGTTGCTATCGGCTTCATTAACTTCGACGTCCGGGGGGCCAAGTTGCGGAGGACGAGTCATTCACCCTGAATGCAACCGTTGAATGGCGAGCGTTGACACTGGGCTCCTTGTCAGGACTTTCCGGCTCAATCTCGACGGTGAGCACCTCGACGTCGAGCACTTGGCCGTGGCGTGCGTGCCGTTCACGCGTGAATTTTACCAAGCCAGGTGAGAGATTGTCGCTGATCCCTCGCGCTCGCGCGCCGTCGGCCCTTGCGCCAGAGGACATGTCCGAGAACCCCTTTTCGTAGGGCTCGAGCACCACCTCAACTTCTACAGCGGTCTTCCTGCTAAGCGGCCTCGGCGAGCTCGCCCGTGAGCTCCGACAGTCAGCGAACGAGGCCCGCCGGATCACCTGCGATGATCATCCGTGTCGAGAAAACGCGCGCTCGTTCGCTGTGGTCGCGGTATCCCATTTGGGCCAGCCTTGGCGCATGTGGCTCACATAGAAGCGGATCCGCTCCTGTGCGACCGCGTCGTTGTGAAAGAGTGCGATTTCCGGATCGTCGGCGGAAGGCAGGAACGAGAAGCAGTGAGCTCCCCGCAGCTTGCGAATCGGGACATCGAGATGGTGGGAGAGCACGAACGACATCCAATAGTCGTCGACGAGTGTGGTCTCGAGCCTTCCCATGGGATATGCGCCGATACGGGCGAGGATGGCGCTCGGTATCAAGCAGTTACAGGCGTGCATGAAGTGTACGAGCTGCTCAGGTGCGCATTGGTCGCGAAACACCAGAAACTCACCACCCATCCATACGCGTTCGGGGTGATCGTGTGGCAAGAACTGGTGCCCGCGAAAGCACAACACCTCGTCGCGATGGCGCTCGTGGGCCGCGACGAGCTCGCGCAGGTAGCAGGGCTCCACCAACACGTCGTCGTCGCATACCACGAGGACATCACTTCGCATGATCGCGGGCATCGCGAGGCGAACGCGGCACATGAGGTTTGCGCTTGAGTGAATGACGCGGAGGTCGATGTCCTTGTCGAACCGGGCGGCGATCCGATCGACCTCCTGAGCTGACTCAGCATTGTTGTTCCACAGCACGAACTCGAACAAGCCATCGAAGTCCTGCCGCGCGAATCGCTCGAGCACCTCCGGCAGCGTGTCCGTGCGCCGGTACGAGCACATCATTACGGTCACGTCACGCGGACGAAAGCTCCGCAGCTGTCTCGGTGGAATGGGCAACTCGCGATAGATTGCCGTGCGCTGCAGGTTGTCGAGGAATGCGCTGGCCGTAATCTCCTGTTGAATGGGCAGCGCGGCGAGGTGACGAGATCCGGCGATAAGACGCTCCTCGCTGCGGAGCAACGCGGCGGCTTCATCGAGGGTGTCGTAGAAGAGCGGGTAGTCCACTCCGAGATATTCCTCGACGCCGGCGAGCCGGTTGATGATCAGCGGTGTCGCGCGCGCCAGGCACTCGACCACGGTGGTGTTTGCGGGTGCATCAAACAGATTCAGGAATACGACCGAGCGGGCAAGAGTATGCTCGTACGCGGCCGAATCGACCCGATTGCGCACCTCGACGCTGCCATCATCGGCGATTTCGAGCGCTTCCGGATCAAACCCCGGCGGAGCGAACAAGACCTTCGTGCGATCGCCGGCATCTAGATCGTAAAACGCCTGGTAATTGCGGAGAAACTCGCCGATGAAATGGACCTCACGAGCCCCGGTCCGCAGCGCCTCAGGTGTCCAGTACGTCGTCGGGGTCGGAGTCGCGTAGCGGACGAGACCGATCGGGACTGTCACGCCGAGGTTGCGTAGCGCGCAGCGCAAATACTCCGAGACCACCCACAGCCCACGGCAGTAGGGAAGGCTGGCGTGCCATGCTGTCAGCTGCACCAGACGCTCAAGGTCTGGAAACCGAAGGCTTTGCTTCGGAACCTGGTGTACGAAGCCCACCCACGGCTCTTCGATCGCTCCGTAAAGGTACAACTCGTCCTCGACGGCGGTCACGCAGCGCGTGCCGTTTGGATCATGGAGATGCTCGGTCAAGAGCTCGACGACCCAGCGCCAGCCAGCGTTGTGTTCCGGCCACGAGATCGGCCGCACGATGTTTAAGCGCGCAGAGTTCAATTGCGCGCTCCGCGTGCAACCCGGCGCAGCACCACTGCCACTCTTTCTGGGACCCATGCGGGCATCCCGACGAAGGAAGGCAGGTAGAAGCCGTGCTCCCAGAGTCGCTCGGCATTAGGGAACCTGCCGTCTGCGGTATTTATCGTCGGCTGGCAATGCACCGGGGTGAAGAACCGGCGCGTCTCGATTCCTGCTGCACGCAGGGCGCGCTGGGTTTCTTTCCGGCTTAACGGGAACTGCGACGGATCGAGCACGATCCCGTAGACCCAGTAAACGTTGCGGCACCAACGGGCGCGCGGTGGCCGCTGGATGCCTGGTAGATCTGCGAGCGCTTCGTCGTAGGCCGCTGCGTTGTCGATGCGAGCCTGATTCGCGGCATCGAGATGACGCAGCTGTGCCACCCCGAAGGCCGCCTGCAATGCGCTCATTCTGAAGTTGTAACCGAGCGCTTCGTGCGTGAAGCGCGATTCCTCATCGGTGCCGAAGCATAGGTTGCGCTTCCATCGCAGCTTTTTCGCGAGTTCGGCCGAGTCGGTCGCAACGACTCCACCTTCGCCGGTCGTGACCGCCTTGTTCGCGTAGAGGCTGAAGCAGCTCAAATCTCCGAACGTGCCGACTCGGCGCATTCTCACCGTCGCGCCGAGCGCCTCTGCTGCATCCTCCAGAAGCGCGAGCCTGTGAGCGCGGGCAATGGCGCGCAGTTCCTCGATACGCGCGGGATGGCCGTACGTATGGACCGCGAGAATCGCGCGGGAGCGCGGCGTGATCGCGGCACGCACGCTGTCGACGTCGAGATTCCAAGTGTCATCGGCATCGACGGGAACCGGTCGCGCACCGCGCCGCACTACCGCAAGAACGCACGAGAACATGCAGAAGTCGGGGATGATCACCTCATCGTCTGGACCGATGCCGAGCACATCGAGGGCGAGTTCGAGGGCACACGTACCGTTGATTACCGCAATCGAATGGGCGATCCCGAGGCCCCGCGCGAATGCTTGCTCGAACTCGTCGACGACGGGAGTCGACGCCGAGAGCCATTTGGCATCCAGGATGCGAGCGAGCTCCGAAATCTCATCCCCCCAGACGTGGGGTTTGCACACCGGCACGAATTCATCCACCGATCGTGACTCCGCGGCGCTCGAACGACCACATGCGACCGTTGCTCTCGTACCAGTCCGCGGTCCACCGAAGGCCGGTGTCCAGATCGACTCGCGGTGACCATCCGGTGAGCTCACGTAGTCGGGTCGGATCACAAATGAAGCAATCGATGTCCCGCCTGCGTAGACGCCTCCGGTCCAGATCGATGTCGACGCGTTCGTAGCCGTACAGACGCCCGACATGCTGCGCGAGCTCGGCGATCGTGAACGCGCGCCCGCTACCGACGTTGACCGGGGTCGCATCGACTGGTCCACATTCGATGAGCTGGATCAGTGCACGGGCAGTGTCTTCGACGTATGTGAAATCCCGGGAGGCTGCCACGTTGCCAAGGCGTAGTCGGGGTCCACGATGAAGCTGGCTGATCAGCTCGGGCACGATATAGGGATGCGTTTCGCGAGGTCCGTAACAGTTGAAGATCCGCGCGAGCACGACCGGGAGGCCGTGTTCGATATGGATCGTGTGACAGGCCCGATCCGCGGCGAGCTTCGATACGGCGTAGGTATTAGCTGGGCAGCAGGGGAGGGACTCGTCGATCGGGCGATCTTTCCCGACGAGCCCGTACACCTCGGTCGACGACACGTAGAGCACACGCTCGACCATGGCGTCGCGGCCGGCGAGCAGGACGCTAACCGCGGCCGCCGTGTTGTTGTCGAAGAACCGCGCCGCGTGGTCGTAGGCATCAGGCACGAACGTGTCGCCGACGCAATTGAAGACGAACTGCACGCGCTCGCGTCGCAAGACGTCGGACAGATGCTCGCAGTCCCTTGCGTCACCCTCGACGACTGCCAGGCGGGGGCCGAGATCGCGCACGTGGCCAGGCGAACCATGGAGGAAGTTGTCGTAGACGATCACGCGGCAGTTCAGATCGAGCAGTTCTCGAACTAGCGCCGAGCCCACGAAGCCCGCACCACCTGCCACCATCGTGCAGCTATTTTGGATTGTCACAATGACGTGATCCATCCTCGAGAAAAGCCGCCCACCGCGATCCCGCCCAGCGGCGGGCGAGGTCGTCGTAGTTGCTGACTTGATTGCGAACCGGCTGAGCTTGCTGTCGAACACTGCTGGGCTGGATCGACTCGTGCGGTGGTCCGAGGAAGTCCTGCAACCGGGTCGTCGTTGCCGACCACCGCGAGACCAAGTCATGCTCGTACTCGATCTCGATCCATGGATTCCGGACGAATCGGCGGCGAGTTAACTCGCGTTGTTCGACCACCCATTCGAAGAAACCCTCGCACTGGGCCGCGTCGACCTCGAACAGCGGTGGCGGTTTGGCGACGCGATCGTTGCGATCGAGGAACCACTGGTCGGTGCGTTCTGCCACCTGGTACGAGACCCAGTTATCGAACAGATTCGCACGCACCAGATGGATGATATGAACGTCGGTATTGCGCTCCATCCACGTCCACGCTGACTGCGCCGCGCCCATTTGGGCCTGGTCGTAAAAGAGCTTGAAGCCACTGCACGTCGGCCAGTCCCAGCCGTCGGCCAGCTGGAAGAGGCGATCGAGGAACACGTCGCCAGGTTCCGGCTCTCGGTAGGGCGGTGCTCGCCTTGTGGCGCACGCGCGCTGCTTGAGATCTTCGTGGAAGATCTCGTGATGTGCCCGAACCTCGGAGTGGTTGCCAAGGGCTGTGTTCAGCATCATCGAGCCGCTTCGAGGATGCGAAACTACGGCATACACTGTGCGAACCCTCATACTTTTTCCTCCTGCGGAGCGATGCGCAACCCCGCTCGGGAACGGGCAGTCGGCAATCCGCGGCACGTTGCATAGCTGTTTATCAAAGCGCTTGTATAGTTGTTTATCAAAGCCCTTCTGCCGCATCATGATGTCCGGCAGTTCTGCGTGCGCCCAGTGGCCCGCGGTCGCGATGCCGTCATAGATTGACCGTTCTGAAACGAACCGAGCCCTCAACCTTGCCGGCGATATGCGCCGCAAGCCGTGCCGCGCCGGTGAGTGCTTCGCGCCGGGCTTCGCCAGAGGGTGTGGCAGCCGCCCACATCAATGTGGCCATCTGCAAATGGGGGCAACATCGATTCGGCGCCCACGGTAGTCGTATTTTCTCAGTAGAGACGTCGCCAACCCATACTGGCGCCACTTCTTGACCATAGCCGTAAGGTTGGCGGGCATGTCGCCGACCACCACCGCGTCGGTGGTGTACACAAGGGTTCCGGCATCAAGGTCGAGCACTCCGCACATTAAATCGATGTCCTCGCCGAAGTTGGAGGACCGGTCGTCGAAAGCCGCCGACATGCTCCAGGATGTCGCCAGTAGGCACAGTTGGCGATGACCAGCGTGCCGTCGCGTCTTCCGGCGATCGGCCGTGAGTCGTTTTCGTGGTGCAAAGCAGTGCTTAAAACAGGCTCGGGTCTCGCCCGCCGCCCGCTCGGTCTGGTCGGTCCTCCGGTTCCAGTCGGACATCCGGGTGGTCCGCCTGTACCGCCGCAACCTGCTGGAAGCGTGGGTGTCGCTCCAGACCGCCATGCGGCCGGACCAGTGGAACGTCCCGGCGGACTCCCCCGAGCCGGTGGCGGTCGCGCCCAGCTCACCGTCCGCATCGACGAGTTCGAGGGGTACGTTGCCGAGGTCGCCGCCTTCTTGACGGACTCCGTCGAGGAGTTTCGCGGGCACCAGATGATGACCATCGAGTACCGGGCCGACGTGTGCGACCCGCTTTGCCGAGACGATGCGGACCGTCTTCGCGTTCCTCGGCGTCGGCGACCACCCGACCGCTCCCCGCCTCCGTAAGCTGGCCCGCCGGCCGCTGGCGTCCGTGGTGACGAACTACGACGCCGTCGTCCGCCACTTCCGCGACAACCCTACCTGTCCCAGGTGCTCGACATCGGGTATCGAGCACCCTAGCCGGACCACGCGGACCGGCCGCGCTCAGTCGTCCAACAGGCCTGCGAACTCGGTCCCGGCGAACCGGTCTCGGAGCTCCGCCAGGTTCGCCACCAGGGCGGCCGTTGGCTGCGGCGTTCGCCTCCGGAAGGTGACCGGCAACGGGCACCAGTCGACGCCTAGGAAGCCCTGGCAGTACGCGAGAACGGCCCCCATGTTGGCGGCAAGGTCCTCGTACCGGACTGTAACGCTGCGGTGGCCGGCGAACCGGTCGCGGAGCCGCTCGAAGCACGCCTTCCGGTCACGCATCACCCGGAGGCAGTCCGCCGGGTCGATCCACAGGACGGGGTCGGCGGGGGCCGGCCCGTCCCCCTGCTCCAGGTGCCAGATACCTGTCGCCAGTGCTACATGCTCGGACAGGTACTGCCGGAACAGGTTCTCCCGGTACAGGTGGATGACGGCCAAGTCGGTGCGCGATACCAGGTAGTCCCATGCCGGGTTGGCCTCGACGATCTGTCCGTCCCGGTGCACCATGAACCCGTCGTACTCCCCCAGCAGGAGGCGGAGCAGCGGGATCAGGTCCGACTCCGGGCCGACGTCCTCCGGCCGCGGCCGGAGGCGGGCGAGGAGCGACCGCCGGACCGCCCGCCAGTGGTCCGACGGTCCGGCGTCTAGGATCTCGCCGACGGCCGTCACCTGCGGGTGCCGGCCGAGGGCGTCGGCGCGCACCGTGCCGCCGGTTCGCATCTCGCTGAGGATGACGAACTTGGTCATCCCCCGCCCCCGCCCGGACCGACGTACCGGAACCCGC
>Ga0335069_10009700_pt1 | contig 13688 bp, 12 predicted proteins | sample Lox_Sample_11_FD_206714 | JGI IMG/M metagenome (GOLD analysis project Ga0335069, IMG submission 206714) | Soil microbial communities from Loxahatchee National Wildlife Refuge, Florida, United States - Lox_Sample_1.1 | ecosystem: Environmental > Terrestrial > Soil > Wetlands | place: USA... | reverse complement strand
GGAGCGTGTTCACGGTGACGCTGCCCATCGGCGACGCGCCCGGCGGACCGCCGGCGGCCGCCCCGCCCGGCGATGCCCAACCCCTCCCATGAAGCGCAAGATCCTCCTCATCGAAGACAACGCCCAGAACCGTTATCTCGTCACCTACCTCCTCGAGCAGACCGGCTACGAGGTGGTCTCGGCCGAGTCGGGGCCGGAAGGCATCGCGCGGGCGGGCCAGGTCCGGCCGGACCTGGTCCTGCTCGACATCCAGCTGCCGGTGATGGACGGTTACGCCGTGGCCCGCGCGCTCAAGGGCAATCCCGCCACGAGCGCGATCCCGATCGTCGCCGTCACTTCGTACGCGATGGTGGGCGACCGCGAGAAGGCGATGGCGGCCGGCTGCGATGGCTACCTCGAGAAGCCGATCAACCCCGAGACCTTCGTCGCCGACATCGAGCGCTTCCTCCCGCCGCCGGCGAGCCCGTGAAACTCAGGGTGCAATGTGCGACCTGACCCCGGCTGATCGCCCCAGATCCAAACCCTCCCGAAAACAAGGGATCCGCCGATACAGGAGTACAAAGGCTCGGGGGCGACACCTCGGTCAAACCCCCAAACCCCCCAGCTGCAGATCCCAAATCGGAAGGAGGCTCCGGGTTGGAGTTTGGGTGTTGGAGTTTGGGTTTTCGCGCCGGAGGCGCAGGGATTACACCCCGGCCGTGACCGGCGGCGCCGAGCCTCGCCGCGCGGCGAGCGATCGCCGCACGACCGCGGTCAGCTGCGCGATGTCGTAGGGCTTGGGAATGACGGCGTCGAAGCCGTGGGCGCGGAGATCGGTGAGCACGGCGTCCTTGGAATAGCCGCTGGACACGATCGTCCGGATCCGGGGATCCAGGCGGCGGATCTCCGCGTTGGCTTCCGCCCCGCCCATCCCGCCCGGGACTGTCAGGTCGAGGATCACCAGATCGAACGGGCGGCCGTGGGCCTGCGCCGCCGCGAACGATTCGACCGCCTCCTGGCCGTCGGCCACGGCGGTGACCTCGCAGCCGGCCTTGAGCAGCGCAGCGGTCGCCAGCTGCCGGATGGCCACCTCGTCGTCCATGACCAGGATCCGCGGCACCGCGGCCGCCGGAGGGGCGGGGAGGGGATGAGCGCTTTCGGACGGGGCCGGCGCCGCCTGTTGCCCGGCCTCGGCGGCCGGCAGCCAGATCCGGAACGTCGTGCCGCGACCCGGGGTCGATTCCACCGCAGTGTGCCCGCCGTGCCGCTTGACGATGGAATACGCGGTGGCGAGCCCGAGTCCGTGCCCCTTCTTTTTCGTGGTGAAATAGGGGTCGAAGATGTTCGGCAGGTTCTTGGGATCGATGCCGGTGCCCGTGTCCGCGACGGTGAGGAGCAGGTACCGTCCGGCCTTGAGCCCGGTGACGGCGCCCTCCGCGACGTTCGCGTTGGCCAGCCCGAGGCGCAGGATGCCGCCGCCGGGCATGGCCTGCACCGCGTTGATGGTGAGGTTCTGGACGACCTGCCCGATCTGCACCCGGTCCACGTCGGCGTTCGGCAGGTCGGGGGCGAAATCGAACTCGCCGCGCACATTGGTTCCGTGCAGGGAGAACGCCACGGTTTCGCGGACGAGCTCGGGCAGGTTGGTCGCCGCGCGGCTGGGACTGCCGCCCTTGGCGAAGATCAGCAGCTGCTGGGTCAGCTCGCAGGCCCGCTTCGCCCCCTGCTCCGCCTCGGCGAGGAAGCGGCCGGCGATGGCCGCCACCCGGGGCTCGGTCACGGCGAGCGAGACGTTGCCGCGGATGATCGTCAGCAGGTTGTTGAAGTCGTGCGCGATCCCGCCGGCCAGCACGCCGAGCGACTCGATGCGCTCCGCGCGGAGGAGCTCGGCCTCGAGGCGCCGCTGCTCCTCGAGCTGCCGGCGGATCTGCCGGGTCTGCTGCGCCACCCGCGAGCGCAGCACCGCCAGCCAGGTCAGCACGGCGGCCGCGAGCGCCGCCAGCGCCGCCGCCAGCCCGAACGCGCGCGGCACGGTCCAGAGCGGCGGGGGCCGCAGCTCCTCGATGTCGCCGGCGGTGCGCAGCTGGAGGGCGAAGTCGATGGGCTGGTGGTATTCGTCGTACCGCGACCGGTAGACGCCGCGGAGGGCGACGAGGGCGCCCGGCTCGCAGCGGCGCGGATCGAATTCCGCGCGCGGCAGCGCCGCCTCGAAGAGCCGGCTGTCCGCCTGCACCGTGAGCCGGGTCTCCCGCTCGTAGTGGCGGATCCCGGACACCAGGCCGGTGATCCGGACCAGGCGGCCGTCGGTGCCCTCGCCGCGCACCTCGGGCCGGGCCAGCTCGACCGGCGCCGGTTCGGAACCGGGCCCCGTCCGCCGGCAGGCGGCCTCCCGCAGGACGAGGCGGCCGCCCTCGCGGCCGGGAATCCCGACCACCTCCACGCGGTCGCCGTCCGTCAGGGGTTCGGTGTCGCGGGAAAGCACGAGCAGCGCCTCGTTCTCGTCCTGCAGGCAAAGGAGGCGCCCCGGATCCTGGTAGAGCACGACGCCGCTGGTGCGCACGCGCCGCAGGGCCGACTCGTTCGGGCCGAATTCCCGCAGGCTGGCGATGGCGATCAGGGGCAGGGCGAACGGATCGGCGGGCGCAGGCCGGACCGTCGTGACGAACGCCGGGGAAGGCACGAGCAGGCGCACGCCGGTGAGCTGGCGGCGCTCGTTGGCGATGACCGCGCAAACGCCGGCGACATCGACCACCGCGCCCGGCGTGGCCGCGACCGCGGCACCGGGCGGCAGCTCGCCCGCGAACTCGCCCGTGGCGGTGGTCAGGTCGAGGATCGTGGCGCGGGCCTCGCGGCGGACCGCCCGCAGGTAGGCCTGGAGCTCGACCCAGTTGCCGTGGTCGTTGCCGGTCAGCAGCTGCTCGAGCGAGAGCACCCGGGGCGCGGGCGAGCCCATCGGGTTGTTCCAGGTCAGGTGGGTCGCGACGACCCGCGGGGCAAAGGCGCCGCGGATCGTGCGCCCGATGACCCGGACCGCACAGGGCAGGTCGGGCGGCCACCGGTCGAGCGGCGGCAGGCTGACCTCGATTCCCCGCGTCACGTCCTGCACGAACATCGCCGTGTGGTCGGCGCTGATCCACGTCCCCACGCCGAAAATCTCCACCGGGAGGCCGCGGTCCGCGTCGTCGGGCTTCAGGGCGAGCACCTGGTCGGCGAGGTGCAGCGGCGTCCGCGCACCGGCGGCGGGATGCTCCTCCGGGAGGCGGGACGCCTTGACCGGCAGCACCAGGGCCTGGCGCAGGCGCCACTGGACGCCGGCGAGCTCGGGATAGCCGATCGCATGGAGTTCGCCGCCGACATGGATGTCGCGGGTCTGGCCCGTGATGACCGCGATCTGCCCGGTGGCGTCGCGCAGCGTCACGAGGGCCGCGGTGTTGTCGAACGAGTGGACGGTCCCGATGACATGGACGCACTGGCCGGGCGGCCGGCTGGGGACCTCCTCGATCGGCACCGGGGGGATGGTGAAGCGCGGGTCGTCGCGGAGCGATCCGCGCACCTGCAGCCCGTCCAGGTCCGGCACCCAGACGGCCACGCTCTTCAGTCCCCCCACGAAATTGCTTTCGCTCGCATAGATTCCCGTGGCCAACACGACGGAACCCGTCAGGGGCGGGCGGGCCGCCGACGGGCGAAGGCGGACGCGGATGGTGACGTGGAGCCCCTCGGCGGTCGCGTCCAGCATGAGATGGTTGGCGTCGGGTTCGCTCTGCTGATCGACCACCGCCTGCACGGTCACGAGCCGGTTGCTGAACCGTTCCGCGTCCGCGAGGTGCCCCGCGGTGGCGAGGGGCGCGACCGGGACGGCCTCGGCCAGCGGCGCGATTCGCGCGTCCTGGAGGGAGATGCCCTGGGCGGGGGTGAGTTCCCCCTCGGCGCGGTACCGGTGGCCCGCTTCGAGCGGGAGCGGTTTGGTCCCGGGCTGCAGGAACGTCGGGAGGCCGTTGTTGACCACCCAGAGGAGATTCCAGTCCGGATCGTAGTACAGAACGTCGATGACCCACGCGTAACGGTGGGGGACCCCGGCTTGGGCCGGAGGCACCAGGTAGAAGGCGTGGATGTCCTCGAGGAGCGGGGGAGCGGTCTCCTCGTCGGCCGCCGGCGAACGACCGGATATCCAGAATGCGGCGACAGCAAGGCCCGCCCGCAAGGCGCGGCGGGCTGGGCTCCAACGATGCGGGCGCGCAACCGCGCCAGGAGCACCCTGGAAGAATGGATGCATGGCCACAGGGGACCGGACGGACCGGAGCGATCCTGTCCGAGGCGCGCCGGACGATCAATCTTTGGACCGCAAATCTCCTGTAAAACGACCACCCCCGTCAGGCACTCAAGCGCCGCCGAGGCGTGTTCGGCATGAAACACCGAATTCCAATACGCAAACTCCAACCCGGAAACGACCGGACGGCCCGACGCCGGGTCTTTTCTTCGCTGCAAAGAGGCGCCAGGAGCGCCGGTGCCTTCGGCGGAATCGCCGTGGCGCCCATGGGCGCGACAGCGACTCCCCGGCAGCGCCAAGCCCCGGGCGCCTTTTCGTGGCCAAAACAGATCCCGCTTCCCGGGCGGAACTCCAAATGCCGGTTTCCAAACTCCAACCCGGAGCCTCCTTCCGATTTGAGATTTGGACCTCTGGCTTTTGGGGATTCTGACCGGGGTGCTTTTTGTGGCAAAGACAGATCCGGAATCCGGATGTCTCCTCGGCCAGAGGAGGCACAGGATGCGCAAGGGGCGGGGGGCAATTGGGCTTCAGACCGTTTCTGGTCTGGAGTTTGGATACTGGCATCTGGGTTTTTTGGCGCGGAGCGAGTTCGGGAACTTCCTTGGGACCTGGAACCTTGCGCCCGGGGTCGGCCCCCCGGCTGCAACGGCGCATCAGGCCGGAAGCCGCCCGGAGGGCCAAAGGTGAAAGTGTGGCGAAAAAACAGTGGGATAGACCGACTTTTCTTGACTGGTGGGGTCAAAATGGGGCAATTTGGGTCATCTTGGGGGGTCCAGCCGCCCCCGCGTCATGCCCCTTTCGACCAAACCCCGCTACACCGGTCACTTCCGGCATTCGTTGGACGACAAGAACCGCCTGACGATTCCGTCGGACTGGCGCCACGCCCATACCGAGGACGAGGCGTTCGTGGCGCTGCCGCACCCCGACGGCTACATCGCCATCCTGCCGCCGTCCGAGGTCGACCGGCTCTATGAGAAGACCGCGGCGAAGAACCTGAGCGACAGCGAGGCCCAGGACGTCCTCACCCAGCTCTTCGCCTACGCCCAGACCCTGCGCTTCGACAAGCAGGGCCGCTTCAGCCTCGACCCCGACCTCCTGGCCCACGCCGGCGTGACCAAGGACGCCGTCCTCGCCGGCTCGCTGAGCAAGTTCGCGATCTGGAGCCCGGAGCGCTGGGCGGCCAAGGGCGCGCAGATGGACGCGCCGACCTACCGCGACCTCATGCGCCGGGCCGGCATCTGATCCCCTTCTGTATCTCTCCCATGAATACCTCCCCGGTCACCCGCCATTCCACCCTCAACCTCTGGGCCGCCGGCCCGCGCCGCTCCTATTCGCCGAGCGTGCGCACCGCCGGCGGCTGGTCCGGCTTCGCCGCCCTGGTCACCCCGCGCGTGCGCCCGAGCCTCGTGCTCCGCAGCGTCGGCGGGGCGGGGGACAACGCCGCCGAGGCCAGGCGCCGGAGCACCCCGGCATGCTGACGCTCCTGGCCATCGCGGGCGGACTGATCCTGGCGGCGGGGCTGGCCGCGCTCCTCCACGCGGTCCGCCGCGCCCCCGAGGGCCGCGAAGATGAGCTCGGCTTCCATCTCACCGGCCCGGCGGAGTCCCCCGATTCCGCCCCGGCCGCCGCCCCCGACCTGCCCGCCCCGCACGCCATTCCCCATGACTGCGTGGCGCCCTGACTGCCTCCGGCCGGCGATGGAAACGGGCCACCAACCGGTGCTGCTCCACGAGGTGCTGGAGTTCCTCGCCCCCCGCGCGGGCGGGCGCTACCTCGACGCCACCTTCGGCGGCGGCGGCCACGCGCGCGCGCTCCTCGCGGCCGCGCCCGACGTCCGGGTCGTCGCCCTCGACCGCGATCCGGATGCCGGCGCGCGCGCGGAGCCCCTGCGCGCGGCGTTTCCCGGGCGCCTCGCCCTGGTCGACCGCGATTTCGGCCGCCTCGGCGAGCTCGCCCTCGGGACCTTCGACGGCGCCCTGTTCGACCTCGGCGTCTCCTCGTTCCAGCTCGACGACCCGGCGCGCGGATTCGCCTTCCGGCTCGACGCGCCCGCGGACATGCGGATGGATCCCCGCGCCGGCGTGCCCGCCTGGCAGTGGCTCGAGACGGCCACGGCCGAGATGCTCGTGCGCGCGATCCGCGACTACGGCGAGGAGCCGCACTGGCGCCGGATCGTCCGCGCCCTCGCCGCCGCCCGCGGCGCCCCCGCGCTCCGCCGCACGGCCGGCCTCGCCGCGCTCATCTCCGAGGCGGTGCCCGCCCGCGACCGCCACGGCGCCCGGCTCCATCCGGCGACCCGCAGCTTCCAGGGCATCCGCATCGCCGTGAACGACGAGCTCGGCGCGCTCGAGCGCGCGCTGCCCGCCGCCTTCGCGCTGCTCGCCCCCGGCGGCGTCCTCGCGGCCATCAGCTTCCACTCCCTCGAGGACCGCCTGGTCAAGCGCTGCTTCCGCCGCTGGTGCGGCCAGCCCGAGAGCGCGGCCGACGCCACGCCGCAGCAGCTCCGCACCCGCCTCGCCGAGCCGCTGACCGGGCGGCCGGTGACCCCGCGCGCGGCCGAGGTCGCCGCCAACCCGCGCAGCCGCTCCGCCAAGCTGCGCGCCCTGCGCAAGCTCCCGAACCCGTGAACAAGTCGGTCCCCAGCGCCTTCATCAACCAGCTCCTCATCTACACGATGGTGATGCTGGTCTTCACCGGCTCGATCGGGTTCGGCACGGTCTGGCTGCGCCACGAGATCTCGCTCGCCGCCAACCGCAACAAGGCGCTCCAGGCGCGCACCCTCGAGATCCAGCGCCACCTCGACCAGCTCACCGCCGAGATCGCCGCGGAGCAAAACCCCGACGCGCTCATCCGCAAGGACTCCGAGATGCGCCTCGGCCTGGAGCCGCCGCGCCCCGAGCAGAGCGAGCACGTGACCGGCGACGTCGAGCTACGGCTGGCCGCGAAGCGCGGCCGGGAGCTTTCGGTCACCGAGGTCAGGCCCGTCGTCTTCCGCCGTGGAGGGCCCCATTAGCCGTCATGTCGCGAGGCTTCGCTTCCAACTACCGCATCGTGCTGCTCGCCGCGGGGATCTTCCTCAGTTTCGGCGGCGTCGGCGCGCGCCTGGTCCAGCTGCACGTCCTGGAACGCGATGACCTGCTCAAGTACGTCGAGCAGGCCCGCCGCTCCTTCGTCGTCGAAAACGCCCGCCGCGGCAACATCCGGGACGCCCGCGGCGAGATCCTGGCCACCAGCCTGACCCTGACCGACGTCGGCCTCGATCCCCAGGCGCTGCGGCCGGGCGACGAGGCGCGCTGGCCCGCCCTGGCCCGCCTCCTCGGCGTCAGCGTGGCCGACATCCGCGCCGCCGCCGGCCGCCGCGCCCCGGCCGCCCCCGCGCCCGCGGCGCGGGCGGACGGGCCGGACCCGAAGCCGGTGCAGTGGGTCAAGCTCGCCGAGGGGATCGAGGAGTCCGTCTACGACCAGGTCCGGCAGCTCGACATCCGCGGCGTGTATGGGAATCGCCACTACCGCCGGGTCTACCCGCACAACGCGATGGCGGCGCACCTGATCGGCTACGTCAACCGGGAGAACGTGCCGGCGGCCGGCGTCGAGCGGTACATGGACTTCTTCCTCCGCGGCCACGACGGCTGGCGCGAGTCCGAGCGCGACGGGCGCCGCCAGGAGCTCGCCCAGTTCCAGACCCGCGACGTCCCGCCGATCGACGGCTACGACGTGGTCCTCTCGATCGACTCCTTCGTCCAGCACGTCGTCGAGGGCGAGCTGCTGGAGATCGGCCGCGCCTACGCGCCGGAGAAGGCCACGATCATCGTCAGCGACGCCCAGACCGGCTACATCCTCGGGCTGGCCAACTACCCGAGCTTCAACCTGAACGAGTTCAACAGGGCCCCGCTCGGCGTCCTGCGCAACTACGCGATCGACGACGTCTTCGAGCCGGGCTCGACCTTCAAGATCGTCGCCGCGAGCGGCGCGCTCAACGAGGGGCTGGTCACGCCCGAGAGCGCGTTCGACTGCGGGCTCACCGAGATCGAGTACCACGGCCGCCACCTCCGCCTGCCCCGGGAGGACCACCCGTTCGCGGAGCTCACCGTCGCCGAGATCATCAGCCACTCGAGCAACCGCGGCGCGGCCCAGCTCGCCATGCTCCTCGGCGACCAGCGCTACTACGGCTACGTCCGGGCCTTCGGCTTCGGCGAGAAGACCGGCTTCCCGTTCGGCGGCGAGGTCGACGGCATCCTCGCGGCGCCGAAGGACTGGGACGGCCTGACGATCACCCGGATGCCGATGGGCCAGTCGGTCGCGGCGACCCCGCTCCAGGTCCACTACGCGATGGGCGCGATCGCCAACGGCGGGATGCTCCTGCACCCGCAGCTGTTCCGGCAGGTGCGCGACGAGGACGGCAGCCTGGTCTTCGACTTCTCCGAGCTGCCGAACCGGCGGGTGATGACCGAGCGCACGGCGCGGACCATGGCGCGCCTGCTCCAGGGCGTCGCCTCGCGCGACGGCACCGCGGTCGAGGCCGCGATCCCGGGTTTCGAGGTCGCGGGCAAGACCGGCACCAGCCAGAAGGTCATCGACGGGCGCTATTCCGAGCGCCACCACGTCGCCTCCTTCGTCGGCTTCTTCCCCGCGAGCCGGCCCCGGCTCGTCATCTCCGTCATCGTCGACGACGCCGACGCCCGCTGCCCGGGCGGCCAGGCCTACGGCCACGCGGTCGCGGCGCCCGTGTTCAAGCGGATCGCCGAGCAGCTGATCCAGTACCTGGACATCAAGCCGGTGATCGATCCCGGCGACGCCCGCCGCGGGTACGCCGTGCAATTCCCGCTCCGCCCGGGGCCAGGAGGTCCCCGGTGATCGCCTACCTGCCGCAGAACCATTTCCTCATCCACGCCTTTCGCGCCGCGCCGGGCGGGCTAACGTGCCGCGGGCGGCCGGTCCGGCACCGCATCTTCAAAATGGCTCCCAAACTCCAGGACTACTTTCCCGCCGACGAGGTCGTCGCGGTCAAGGGGGACCTCGACCGCCCGATCTCGGGGCTGACCATGGACAGCCGGCGGGTGGTGCCGGGCAACCTGTTCTTCGCGCTGCCGGGCCTGCGCACCGACGGCGCCGGGTTCATCGACGAGGCGATCAACCGCGGCGCCGTCGCCGTGGTCACCCAGAAGCCGGTGACGCACCCGCCCGGCCGCGTCACCATCGTCCAGGTGGCCGACGCCCGCGCGACGCTCGCCCGCGTCGCCCAGCGCTATTTCCGGTACCCGGACCGCGAGCTCGAGGTCGTCGGGGTCACCGGCACCAACGGCAAGACGACGGTCACCCACCTGATCAAGCACCTGCTCAACGGCCGGGAGCGCATCGGCCTGATCGGCACGGTCAGTTACGACCTTGGCGCGCGCACGGTGCCCTCCTACAAGACGACCCCCGAGTCGCTCGACATCTTCGGCATGCTCGCGCAGATGCGCGACGCCGGCTGCCGCCGGGCGGTCATGGAGGTGAGCTCGCACGGCATCGACCAGCAGCGGGTGCGCGGGCTCCAGTTCGGGGTCGTCGTCTTCACGAACCTGACCCGCGACCATCTCGACTACCACCGGACCCTCGACGCCTATTTCGCGGTCAAGACGCGCCTCTTCCTCGGCGGGACGGGCCCGCTGCCCCGGGCCGCGGTCGTCAACCTCGACGATCCCTACGGCCGCCGGCTCGCCGCGCAGCTGCCGGCCGGCCTCCGGACCGTCACCTACGGCGAGGATCCCGCGGCCGACGTGCGCGCGGAGGCGGTCACCCTCGAGTTCCGCCGCACCGCCTTCCGCCTGGTCTGGCCGGGCGGCGCGGCCGCGGTCGAGAGCCCGCTCATCGGCCGCTACAACGTGAGCAACCTCCTCGCCGCGCTCGCCGCGGGCCACGCCCTCGGCCGCGACCTCGCCGGGCTCCTGCCCAAGCTCGCCAGCTTCGCCAACGTCGCCGGCCGGATGGAGCGGATCGAGGAGGGCCAGGGCTTCAACGTGCTCGTCGACTACGCCCACACCGACGACGCCCTGCGCAACGCCCTCGGCATGCTTCGCGCGGTCACCCCCGGCCGCCTCCTCGTCGTCTTCGGCTGCGGCGGCAACCGCGACCGGACCAAGCGGCCGCTCATGGTCCGGGCGGTCCAGGAGCTCGCCGACTGGGCCTGGGCCACCGCCGACAACCCGCGGAGCGAGCCGCTGGCCCGGATCTTCGAGGACATGCGCGCCGGCGTGACCGCCCCGGACCGGATCACCTTCGTCGACGAGCGGCGGCGGGCGATCAGCCTCGCCCTCGACGCCGCCCGGCCGGGCGACTGCCTGCTCATCGCGGGCAAGGGCCACGAGTCGTATCAGGAATTTGCCGACACGGTGATCCCGTTCGACGACCGCCAGGTCGTGCGGGAGCTGATCGGCGTCAAGCGGATCAAGACCGGCTGAACCGCCCGGAGGACCGACCATGCCCACCTTCGCGCCCGAGGAGCTCGCCCGCTGGACCCGCGGCGGCTGGACCGCGCCGCCGGCCCGCGCGATCACCGGCTTCACCCACGACACCCGCGAGCTGGCGCCGGGGGACGTCTTCGTCGCCCTGAAGACGGCCAAGCGCGACGGGCACGCGTTCCTCGCCGCGGCCGCGGCGGCCGGGGCGGCCGGCGCGATCGTCGCCGTGCCGGACCCGGCGGTGCCGCTGGCCCAGCTCGTGGTGGTGAACCCGCTCGGCGCGCTCCACCTGATCGCCCGCGAGCACCGCCGGCGGTTTGCCGGGCCGGTCATCGGCATCTCCGGCAGCGTGGGCAAGACGTCGACCAAGGAGCTCCTCGCCCTGCTGCTCGGCGGCGAGCCGGCGGTGCTGGCGACCGCGGGCAACCTGAACAACCAGATCGGCGTGCCCCTGACGCTGACGCGCCTGGATCCCGCGCGGCACCGGTTCGGGGTGGTCGAGGCCGGGATCAGCGCGCCCGGCGAGATGGGGCCGCTGGCGGGCATGATCGAGCCCGACCTCGCGATCATCACGATGGTGGCGCCGGCGCACCTGCGCGATCTCCGCGGGGTCGAGGCGGTGGCCCGGGAGAAGGCCCTCCTGCCCGCCGCGGTCCGGCCGGCCGGCATCGCGGTCTTCCCGCGGCCGTGCCTGCGCTACGGCGCCTTCCGGTCGCTCGAGGTGCGCAAGATGGTCGTCGAGCCGGCGGCGGTGCTGCGCCCGGCCGATCCGCCGAGGGACCACGTCTATTTCGCCGTCACCCAGCGGGACGGGGCGACCGCGCTGTCGGTCGCCTACGGCACCCCGCCGCCGCTCCATTTCACGATGCACCGGGTCTCCGCCGGCATGGCGCAGAACGCGGTCCTCGCGATCTGCGCCGCGCTCTGGCTCGGGGTGGAGCCGGCGGCGATCCAGGAGCGGCTGGCCGGCTGGCGGCCGGCGCACTGGCGGGGCGAGGTCCGGCGCGAGCCCGGCCGCCTGCTCTATCTCGACTGCTACAACGCCAACCCGGTGTCGATGGCGGACGCCCTCGAGAATTTCGCCTCGGTCGCGCCGCCCGACCAGCCGCGGGTCTACGTGCTCGGCTGCATGGAGGAGCTCGGGGCGCGCGCCACCGAGTACCACCGGCGGATCGGCCGCCTGGTCCCGCTCCGGCCCGCCGACCGGGCGTTCCTGATCGGCGACCGCGCGGTCGCGCTGCGCGCGGGCATGCTCGAGGCGGGCAACCCGGCGGGACGGATCGAGATCGTCACCGACCTCGCGCCGGTGGCGGCGTTCGTCGCCGGCTTCCGCGGCGCGGTCTTCCTCAAGGGCAGCCGCCGGTACGCGCTCGAGCGGGTGCTCGCCGCCAGCCCCGCCCCGGAGGCCGTGCCATGCTGAGCTACCTGGCCGGCTTCGACGAGGTCTTCGGCCCGCTGCGCCTGCTGCGGTTCATCACCCTGCGCACGCTCCTCGCCACCGGCACCGCGGCCGCCATCGGCTTCCTCATCGCGCCGTGGCTCATCGCCCGGCTGCGCGAGCTCAAGTTCGGCCACCGCTATGACGACGACCGCACCGGCGACCTCGCGCAGCGGTTCGACAAGAAGCACACCCCGACCATGGGCGGCCTGCTCATCTTCTTCGCGGTCTTCGGCAGCACCTTCCTCTGGGCCCGGCCGAACATCTGGGTGGTCGTGAGCATGTTCGTCTTCGCGGCGCTGGCCGCGGTCGGCCTGCGCGACGACTACCTCAAGGTCGTGCGGCAGAACCGCGCCGGCATCTCCTCCTGGGAGAAGATCCTCTGGCAGACCCTGATCACCCTGGTCGCGCTGGTCGCGCTGCTCTGGTACCCGGGCACGTCCCTCAAGATCCGCGAGCTCTGGGTGCCCTTCGTCAAGGAGCCGGTGCTCCTGCTCGGGGGCGCGGCGGGCGCGATCGCGCTCTTCGTGATGGTCTACTTCTGGATCGTCGGCTTCAGCAACGCGATCAACCTCACCGACGGCCTCGACGGCCTCGCGATCGGCTGCACGATCACCGTGGCCCTGGTCTACGGCCTGATGGCCTACGCCGCGGGCAACACCCGGATCGCCGACTACCTGCTGATCAGCTTCGTGCCCGGCACGGGCGAGCTCGCGGTCATCTGCGGGGCCCTCGTCGGGGCGGGCCTGGCGTTCCTCTGGTACAATTCCTATCCGGCCGAGGTCTTCATGGGCGACACCGGCTCGCTCGCGATCGGCGGCCTCGTCGGCGTGCTCGCGTTCATGGTCCAGCAGCCGCTGACCCTGGTCATCGTCGGCGGCGTGTTCGTCTGGGAGGCGCTCTCGGTCATCCTCCAGGTCGGCTGGTTCAAGTTCACCCGCGCCCGCACCGGCGAGGGCCGGCGGCTGTTCCTGATGGCGCCGATCCACCACCATTTCCAGAAACGCGGCTGGCCGGAGACCAAGGTGGTCCTGCGCTTCTGGATCCTCTCGCTCATCTGCGCGCTCGCGGGTCTCGGGACCCTCAAACTCCGCTGAAGCTCCCTCATGTCCGCCTTTTCCGCCGCCGTCGCCTCCGCCCCGCCGCTGAAAACGCGTCGCGTTCCGGCGGCCGGCCGCTATGCTGATGCCGGTCGCTTCATGGCCCTGACGCCGCCCGAGTTCCTTGCGCCGCTCCTGCAGCACCCGGTCGCCATCTTCGGCGGCGGGGTGAGCGGCGCCGCCGTGCGCGAGCTGTTCGGCCTGCTCGGGGTCCGCGCCGTGGTCTTCGACGAGCAGCCCGGCCTGGGCGCGGCGCAGGCGTTCACCGCGAGCGACGCCGCGCACTACCGGCTCGTCGTGTTCAGCCCCGGCTTCGTCCCCGACCACGCCTGGCTCGAGGCGGCCCGCGCCGCCGGCAGCCTCTGCCTCGGGGAGCTCGACCTCGCCGCCCTGTTCTGGCGCGGGCGGCTCGTCGCCGTCACCGGCACCAACGGCAAGACCACGCTGACCGAGTTCCTCACCCA
>Ga0335069_10009698_pt1 | contig 13690 bp, 10 predicted proteins | sample Lox_Sample_11_FD_206714 | JGI IMG/M metagenome (GOLD analysis project Ga0335069, IMG submission 206714) | Soil microbial communities from Loxahatchee National Wildlife Refuge, Florida, United States - Lox_Sample_1.1 | ecosystem: Environmental > Terrestrial > Soil > Wetlands | place: USA... | reverse complement strand
TGCCGGTCTTGTCGGTGCAGATCACGTCGACCAGGCTCAGCACCGCGGCAGTCGCCGCGGAGACGGCATCCGAGACTCCCGCATCGCGCCGGTAGAGCGCGTAGCCGAGGATCGCCCCGAGCACGAGCATGATCCCCACGAGCCAGTAGCGCAGGCAGTTGATCGCGCGCTCGAGCGGCGAGCGCGGATGGCGAAACTCGCGGGCCTCGTCGGCGACGCGCTCCGCGTAGCTGTCGGGTCCGACAGCCTCCACGACGTAGGCACCGCCGCCTTCGACGGCGATTGATCCGGACCGCAGCTCATCGCCGGCGTGGAGCGCGACCGGGTCTGTCTCCCCCGTCAGCACGGACGCATCGATGCTGAGGTCCTGGGCGTCTGCCAGTCGGCCGTCCGCCACGACCGTGTCGCCCGCCTTCAGCCGGACGAGGTTGCCCTTCACGAGCTGAGCATCGCCAGAAACAGCGCATCCCGCCAGTCGCCGAAGGCAAGCGTGACGACGCCGAAGGCGACGAGAATGAGGTTGAAGATCGTCAGCGTGTTGGCGCGGATGATGCTTGCGTACGAGCGGCTGCTCGCAGGCTGCGGCAGCTCGCCGCGCTCGGCCAGCCGCCTTCGTGCCTCCACCTCGCTGAGCCCGGCGGCTGCGACGGCGCGCGCCGCAGCTCGCGTTGCGCCCGTCGCGCCTGGCGCCAGCGAAGCGGGTCGTGCATCCTGCCGCTCATCGCCCACTTACGCTGCTGTTTCGCCTGCGCGTGGGGTCCGCTCCGGCGCCCGGCGAGCTGGGCGTGCGCGCCGGACGCGCCCGATCACGCTCCAGCGGGAGGCTCGATGGTGAACCAGTCGCTGCGGGTGAGGTTGAGCCAGCGGTTGTCCTTTCGGGACATCGCGGTAGAAGCGGCGCTTGCCGAGTTCGATCAGGAGGAGGTAGAGGATCACCATCGCGACGAGGAAGCCGAAGAACGCAGCGGGCAGGTTCCTGAAGCCGATGAGATGCCCAAACGGCGTGAACGGGATGATCGCGCCGACTGCCACGACCGTGAGCGTGGTGATCGTCAGTGGCTTGCTGGCCCGGCTGCGGAAGAACGGGACGCGGTGTGTGCGGATCGCAAAGACGACCAGGCTCTGCGTCGCCAGCGACTCGACGAACCAGCCCGAGCGGAACAGCGGCGCGTGTGCGTTGAAGACCCAGATCATGATTCCGAACGTGGCGAAGTCGAAGATCGAGCTGATCGGTCCGAAATAGATCATGAAACGCCTGATCATCCGGATGTCCCAGTGCGCCGGACGTTGTAGCTGCTCCTCGTCGACGTTGTCGGTCGGGATCGTCATCTCTCCGATGTCGTAGAGGAGGTTGTTGAGCAGGATCTGCGTCGGCAGCATCGGCAGGAAGCTGAGGATGAACGACGCGACACCCGCACTGAACATATTTCCGAAGTTCGACGAGGTGCCCATCAGCACGTATTTGATGGTGTTCGCGAAGATGCGCCGGCCTTCGGCGATGCCACCGGCGAGGATCCCGAGGTCCTTGTCGAGCAGCACGATGTCGGCCGCGTCCTTCGCCACGTCGGTTGCGGTCTGGACCGAGATGCCCGCGTCCGCATCGTGCAGCGCGACCGCATCGTTGACGCCGTCGCCCATGAACCCCACGTCCGCGCCGAGCTTCTGCTGGGCTTTGATGACACGCGACTTCTGCTCGGGGCTGACGCGCGCGAAGATCGTCGTCTGCGGAAGGCGTTGAGCCAGTTGTGCGTCGTCGAACGCGTCCAGCTCGGGTCCGGTGACGGTTCCGAGCACGTTCAGGCCGATGTCCTTGCAGACTTTCTGGGCCACGATCGCGTTGTCGCCGGTGATCACTTTCACCTCGACACCGAGACGCTCGAGATGCGCCAGCGCGTCCGCGGCATCCGGCTTTGGTGGGTCAAGGAACGTGAGGAAGCCCGCGAGTTGAAGCTCGCGCTCGTCCTCCGCCGTGAGCTTGCTCTGGTGACCGACACTCCGCGTCGCGAGGGCGACAACACGGCTGCCCTGCGCGAACAAGTCGTCGAGCACAGCCTTCGCCTCGGGTGGAACGCTCGTGCTCCGGGCGAGGATCGCCTCCGGCGCTCCCTTGACGATCAGCCGGCGCGCACCTCCATGCTCTTCGACCAGCACCGAGGACAGCCGGCGGTCGTAGTCGAACGGCAGCGTGGCGAGCCGCTTCGCGTCGAGGTCGGTCCATCTGCTTGCGTCCGGCGACTCCCACAGGGCACGATCGAGTTGATTGCCGCCTGCGACGTGGCCATCGCTGAGCACGGCCTCGTTGCACAGAAGGCCGTCGCGCAGCAGCTCGTCCGACTGCTGACCGGCGGTATCCAGCGCGGCGGCGAATGTGATCCGGCCTTCGGTGAGTGTGCCTGTCTTGTCGGTGAAGAACACGTCGATGTCGCCCAGGTCCTCGATCGCGACCAGCCGCTTGACGACCACTTTTCGCGCCGCCAGGCGACGGGCGCCCGTCGACAGGCTGACGGTCACGATCGCCGGCAGCAGCTGCGGCGTCAGCCCCACCGCGATCGACAGCGCGAACAGCACCGAGGTCAGGAGACTCCGTCCGAGCAGCAGGTTGACGACCAGGATGGTGACGGTCATCACAGCCGTCACCTGCACGAGCATGACCGAGAAGCCGCGCAGCCCCCGCTGGAACGCCGTCTCCGGCTGGCTCTCACCCAGCCGCGCGGCGATCTTTCCGAATTCGGTCCCAGTGCCCGTCTGCGCGACGACGCCGAGACCGCTCCCGTTTCGGACGACCGTGCCCATGAAGGCACACGAGGGGAGCGCCAGCGCCGACTCCGGCGACTGGACCGCGTCGACGGTCTTTTCCATCGGCACCGACTCTCCCGTCAGGACCGATTCGTCGCACTCCAATCCATCGACGTCGAGCAGCCTCAGGTCGGCCGGCACGACGTCCCCGACCGCCAGCTGCACCACATCCCCCGGAACCAGCACCGTCACATCGACCGACGTGGGCTTGCCGTCTCGCAGCGCCAGCGCGCTGTGCCGAATCTGTGAGTGGAGTTCCTCGACGGCCTGGGCGGAGCGGTATTCGTTCACGAAGCCAAGACCGACGCTCAGGCTGATGATTGCCAAGATGATGATTGCGTCGGTGGTTTCTCCCACGAACGCAGAGACGACCGCCGTCGTGATCAGCAGGATCAGCAGCGGGTTATGGAACTGGCGCAGCAAGATCGTCAGCGGGCGTGCGCCGTGGCTGCGGAGCGCGTTTGGTCCCACCTGCTCCAGGCGGCGAGCCGCCTCGGCGCTCGACAACCCGCGAGAGCTCGACCCGAGACTCCCGAGCACCGTGTCGCTGTCCATCGTCGCGGCCGACCGCAGCTCCAGCGCGCGCCACGATCCGGACGTCGCCCGGCGATCCTGTTCTGCTGCGACTGCCATACCCGGCAGTCTCGAGCTCGAGCAGGTGAGCCGTCATCACCCGTTCTGCGTGATCGTGTCGCATTGGCGCAGTCGGCGGGCACGTGCCGCGATCACGCAGATCGTGTGATGACGCCTAACCAGGCGCAGATTGATCCTCGTGCGGTGCGCGGACCGTCCCGCGTATCCGCAATCCACGGCCCGAGGAGGACCAATGGCTGACAAGTCCGTGCTCTACACCGCGGTCTACACCGATCTCGATTCGGCGCTTGCCGACCTCGATGCCTTCGACCAGCTGCACAAGGCGGAGATGATCGGCAAGTGCGACGCGGCGGTCATCAACAAGCAGGACGGCACACCCCACATCGTCAAGCGCGTCGACCACCCGGGGTTCCGTGTCATTCCGGAGTGGCTGGGACGGGGCGCGTTGCCTCGCCACGAGCTACATGACGCGGCGCAGGCGCTCGGCCCGACCGAGTCCGCGCTCATCGTGGTCGGGGAGCCGACGCTCGAACAGGGATTCGAAAAGGCGGTCACGAGGGCTGCCAAGGTCGTCAAGAAGGATCTGGACGTCACGACGGACGAGCTGGCGAAGGAGCTGATCAACGCCGTCAAGTCGTAGCGCAAAGATGACGGCATGACCGCTCAGCCCGGCCCGATCGCGGACAAGGCCACGACGTCTCGTCCGGCACCGCCGTACGCAACGGCGCCGGACGCCGTCTTGGCATCGGTCGCAGGCCGGGGAAGCTCGTGATCATCGGCCTCGTGTCTCGAGGCTTCGCCTGGCCGGAGTCGTCGTAGCCGTGGTCGCGGCGGTCGCCGCCGGCGCTTGGCGGCGCCATCGCCGGCGGGCTGGCGGCCTTTGCGCTCGCCCGCACCTCCAAGCAGGGCCATTGCCTGGCGTTCCGCGTCGAGGACGAGGTCCCGCGCCGCGGGCGATCCGCGGTCCAGACTGCCGACGCGGTGCCGGCGGCCGGCAGGATCGGCTTCGCCGCCCATCCGTTCTCGACCAGCGGGTACATGTTCGTACCGGCGCTCGCTCGCCGGATCGTGCTGCCGCACGGGTGGCCGGCGCTGATGACGGCACGCTATCCGCCCGACGGCGAATCGCCAACCTCTCACGACCGCGGAGTCGAGCCGTATCTAGTAACGGATCCGGCGGCGAATGAACGGCGCCTCAGTCCCCGTTTCAGCCTCTCACTGAGACTGTGATCACGCCGTCGCAAATCACGCAGAACGTGTGACGCGGGCTCATCCTGCGCGGCGTCATGCTGCAGCCATGGCGGATGATTTGATCAACCCAGACGAGACTGCGTTCACGCTGTCCCTCACCCGTCCTCAGCTGAAGATCCTCTACACGGCGCTCAAGACCTACTACGACGATCTCGGCCACGAGGAGAGCGACATCGAGAACGTGGTGAAAGCCATCTTTGCGAAGCTGCCGAGCCAAGCGACGATCGATGCCATCGACTTGAACCTGACAGGCTGATCACGGACAGCTGTGGCCAGAACCGGAGCGTGAGACATGCGGCTCGGGATCCTGACGGGGGGTGGCGATTGCCCCGGATTGAATGCGGTGATCCGGGCGGTTGTGCGTACCGCGGAGGGTGTGTACGGAGACACCGTGATCGGCTACCGCCACGGGTGGCACGGCGTTACCAACGGCCTCAGCATGGAGTTGACGGGGGCATCAACGCACGCGATTCTCGTGGCCGGCGGCACGATGCTGGGAACGTCGCGCTATCACCCGAGCGAGCATGACGGCGCCACCGAGCATGTCCTGGATACGCTGAAACGCGACCGCATCGCCGCACTGCTCGTCGTGGGGGGCGACGGCACCCTGGCGCAGGCGCGCGTGCTTGCGGAACGCGGCGTGCGCGTCGTCGGTATCCCGAAGACGATCGATAACGATGTTCAGGGCACCGATCGGAGTGTCGGCTTTGATACCGCGTTGTGGATCGCGACCGAGGCAGTCGACCGGGTCCATACGACGGCGGAGAGCCATGACCGCGTCATGGTGGTTGAGGTGATGGGACACCGCACCGGTTGGCTCGCTGTCGGGGCGGGCATCGCGGGAGGGGCCCACGTGATCCTGGCGCCGGAGAAACCGTTCGATATCGAGGAGATTGCGGCGGCGCTTCGTCACCGCCATCAGCGAGAGAGCTTCTCGATCGTCGTCGTGGCCGAAGGTGCGGTGCCGATTCCGGGAACGCTGGACTACACCCCCGTCGAAGGGCCGATGGGCAGCATCGTCGCCGGCGCGATCGGAGAACGCGTGCGATCGGAGCTCGCGGCGCGCACCGATTTCGAGACGCGGCTTGTCGTCCTCGGTCACGTACAGCGTGGCGGGCCGCCCACGCCCGCGGATCGGCTGTTGGGAACGCAGCTCGGCGTGGCGGCGGTCGACGCGGTGCACGATGACGCCTCGGGCATGGTCACGGCCATCAACGGCTATGACATTCGGCTGATCTCGCTGGCGGAAGCAACCGCGTCCATCAGAACGGTTCCGGAGGCGCTGCTGAAGGTTGCGGCCGCGCTTGCCGGCTGACAACCCCGCTGAACAAGCGCATCGTCCGCTACCTCACCGACGTCGACCATCACGACCACGAGGCGGTGCTCGCAGTCGACGAGCAGTGCACACGGGGGCTCGGCACGGTTGTGATCGAGGTGCCGATCGCCGCCGTCGGACTCAGCCCCGCACCAAGAAGCTCCTCGAAAGTCGCGGCTCGACACGACATCGCCGTACCGCTCCCGCAGGGCAGCGCGACACAGCCGCTCGGGTAGCGCTTCAACGGCTTTGTCGCTCGACGTCGCCCGGGTCAAAGGAGCTGCCGAAGTGGTGGCGCAGTCGCGCGTAGGCGATGGCGCCCGGGACGGTCGGCAGCCAATAGGAGATGGTGCGGTAGCCGAGAACCGCGGACACCGCCAGCTGGCCGGGAACTCCGAAGGCCAGGAAGGCTCCGATCATGCCGCCCTCGACGCCGCCGACTCCCCCAGGGAGCGGCAGCGCATTCCCCAGCGTGCCGACGTAGTAGCCCATCACGAGCACGGCGCCCGGCGGCGAGTGCCCGAAGGCGCGGAAGCAGGCCCACAGCACGCCGATGTCGAAGCCCCAGTAGGCAAGCACGCCGAGCAGCGAGCGATCCCGCCGCTTGACCATGGCGATTGCGGCCGACAGGCCGGCGTGCAGCGACCGCGGCACCGCGGCAGCGCGCCGCCACCAGCGGCTCGCTCGCCCCTGTGATCGCTCCGCTCTGCGTCGTAGGAACCCCTCGACCGGTTGATCGACGAAGAGCATCGCGATCACGATCAGGATCACCGCCGTCGCGAACACCGCCGGAATCAGCGTCACGCCGATCGGAGCCCGGCCGTCGAAGAGCCCGAGCCACAGCCCGAAGCCGGCGATTGCCATCGCTGACATGTAGACCGCATACGTGAGGATCTCGAAGCACACCATGCCGGTCCCGACCTCCGCGCCGGACAAGCCGTAGCCGTTCAGTGCCCACACCGTGAGCGCGATCCCACCGGCCCCGGCTGCGGCGAACAGCTTCGTCGCGGCGGTGCCGGCCAGATTGATCCAGTAACTGGCCCTCCAGCCGAGTTGGTTCTCCGGCGTCGCGAACACGCCCCGGAACAGCGCAATGCTCCCGAAGTACGAAATCGCTTCCAGGGGGAGGCCAAGGACCAGCCACCAGACGTTCCCGGTGCGTAGTCGTCTCAGTGTGGGCCCGAGTCCGACGATCCGCGGGACAACGTAGTACACGAACGCGACGCCGGCGATGGCCGCAAGGCCTATCGACAATGCCCTCATATGTTGCCTCCAGAACGAGCGCGGCCGATCTGAGCGTTGACTCTGACCGTCGCCTCGTCGATCGGAGTCCGGTGGGCGACGGCCATGTCTTGGGGACTCGGCCTGTCCGGTCGCGGAAGAGGTTTCGTCCATCGGGTGCACAGTGACGCCATCGTCGGTGAGCGGTCGTCACGCGATTCGCGTGATTCGCGCCGAGGCCTCGGCGCAAAATCACACAAATCGGGTGACGACCGCTCACCCAGGCATTGTCGAACCTGTGTGCATGAGCACGGCCAATCCACAGCGAGTGAAGGAGCGCCGCCGGGATCGCCGCAATGGTCATCGGGTTGACGGAACGCCACCCAAGCCGGCGGGCCCCGTCGGTACCGGCCGGGAGCGGCGCGGCGACCTCGCCAGTCAAGCCATCGCGCCGCTCAAGCACTTCCTCACGCTCCGTGAGGGCAGCATCATCGTGATCACCCTGATCACGATGATCTACTTCTCGGTCAGCGTCAGCGGGTTCTTCACGGCGGGCAACTTCAAGACCCTGCTGCCGTACTTCGCGCCGTACGCGATCATGGCGGCGGCCGAGGTGTTCGTCATGATCCTTGGCGAGATCGACCTCTCGATCGGGGCGATGTATCTGTTTACCCCGTTCTGGTGGCACATCATCCACCACGCTGGCGTCCCGCTGTACCCGAGCATCATCCTGGCGCTGATGACGTCGATGGCGTTCGGCGCGCTCAACGGCTTGGCCGTTGCCTACATCGGGATCGCCTCGTTCGTGGCCACCCTCGGCATGCAGTTCTTCCTCTATGGCCTTACGCTCGTGATCTCGCACGCGACGCCCGTACTGACTCCGGGCACGTCGCAGGCAACTATCAACGGGTTCGCGCAGGTCTTCGGTGGAGGGACATACTCGGAGTTCTTCTGGGCGCTGGGCATCGTGATCATTCTGCAGATCGTCCTGACGCTCACTCGCTGGGGCGGATACACCATCGCGACCGGCGGCAACCGCAATGCCGCCGCAGAGGCGGGAATCAGGACGCGTCACATCATCGTGCGCAACTTCATCCTGGCTGCGTGCCTTGCCGGCTTCACCGGGATCCTCGAGTCGGTCCGCGTCACGACGATGACGCCGGACCCGTCGGGCTCCGGGGACATCCTCTTCCAGGCGTGCGCCGCGGCGATCATCGGCGGCACCCTGATGACCGGGGGCGCTGGAACCGTCGTCGGAGCTCTGTTCGGCGCCTTGTTCCTGGGCGTTCTTCATGACGGCCTGATCATCAAGGGCGTCAGCGCGAACTACCTCGACCTGTACCTCGGCATCGCGATCATCATCGCGATGGTCGCGAACGTCTATGTCAGCCGCGTACGGAGGACGGCGGGTCATGGCTGAGAGCGCGCATTCCTATGAGACCGTCGTCGAGCCGACCTCCGCACCGGACGATGTGCTCCGCCTCGAGCACATCTCCAAGAGCTTCGGACCGATCACCGCTGTGCGCGACATCAACCTGCACCTGCGCAAGGGCGAAGTGCTCGGACTGCTCGGCGACAACGGCGCCGGCAAGTCGACCGTGGTGAAGATCATCTGCGGGTTCCACCGTCCCGACGGCGGCGAGATGTGGCTCAAGGGTGAGCCGTACGCGCCCCGCAGCGTGGACGAGGCGCGCCGCCACGGCGTCGACACCGTCTACCAAGACCTGGCGTTGATCGATCAGCTCTCGGTGTACCGCAACCTGTTCTTGCACCGCGAACCGCTGCACCGCCCGATTCCGCTGTTCGACAACGGGCGCATGCAACGCGAGGCGCGCGACGCGCTCGATGACATCGGCATCAGCATCCCCCGAATCGACGTACCAGTCGCGCGCTTGTCCGGCGGCCAGCGCCAGGCGATCGCGGTGGCGCGCACCGTCTCGAGCGACGCCGACATCCTGCTGCTCGACGAGCCGCTTGCCGCGATGGGCGCCAAGGAAGGCGGGCAAATCCTCGACCTGATCCAGCGGCTGAAGAAGAGCGGCGACGTCTCGATCGTCATGATCCTTCACAACTACGTCCACGTGTTCGCCGCCTGCGATCGCGTAAATCTCATCCAGGACGGCGTCATCGCGCTCGACAAGCCGACGTCCGAGACGTCAATCGAAGAGCTGACCGACATCGTCGTCGAGCAGTACCGGCGCGCACGCCAGGAGGCGGCAATGGAGGCCGAGCGGCAACGGCTCGCCAGTTGACGGCGCTGGCTCGCGGCCAGTTGACGGCGCTGGCTCGCGTTTGGGCGTCCGCGATGTACGCGCTCCGCCCCCGCCGTCGCAGCCGAGCAGCAATCACGCAGACTGTGTGATGACCCGTCACCCCCCCACGGCTGAAGCTCACGCCAGGACTCAGAGGCACGAAGGTCGTTCGATTAGGTCCGCACGTCTTGATTGGAGGTTCTCATGTTCATTGCTCCTGGCACTCCCGAGTCGTACGGGCGGCAGCTGACCCGGGAGCTCGCCGAACGCGTCGCTCGCAACTGGTGGGTACTGCTCCTCGATGGATTGCTGCTGATCGTTGCCGGCGTGCTCATCTTCAGTATCGACTGGTCGGTGCGAAGCCTGTCGATCTTCATCGGCGCGCTGTTCATCGTGCAGGGTGTCTCGACTGCGTTCGTCCGTGGACTTGACCGTACGGTGCAGACGACAAACCTCGTCACCGGCCTGCTCTCGATCGCCGTCGGTGTCGCAATCATCGTGTGGCCTCACCCAGGGCTGACGGCTGTGGCGATCTTCCTTGGCGCGTGGCTCATCGTGATGGGTACGCTCACGATCGCCGGCGCGTTCGCCGGCCGGGACATCATCCCGGACTGGTGGCTGTGGTTGATCATCGGCCTGCTCGAGGTACCGCTCGGCGTGCTCGCGCTCGCCGACCCGGGAGCCACGCTGGCCGCGCTGGTGACGGTCGCCGGCATCTGGGGCGTTGTCGTCGGCGTCATGTACGTCGTCGTGGCCTTCGAGGTCAAGCGACTGCCGCACAAGGTCGAGAAGATGGAGATGACCGCGCACGGCAACGGCCATGGGATGGAGGCAAGCACCGTCGCGCGCTCGCGCACGCCGGGGGTCGCCTCGTGACTGTGGCTTGCTGAGGGACTTCCCTGACGAGGGCGCCGCGGCCGCCGCGGCGCCTTTGCCGAACAGGTCGACTCGAACGATCGACGAGCTCGCCGCTTGTGGCCGACGCATCAGCGGCGCCACGTTCGGCATGGCCGCGCGAGCAGCTGCGCGACGGCTCGGGATCGACCGACGTCTCGGGATCGAGAAAGCCGAGGCTGAGGACCGGTTGAGGACGCCGCTGCCCTGCTCAGAGACCGTGCTCGTGGTGAGCCCATGCTGGCAGAAGTCGCCGGCTGGCGCGCGCACGCCGCGCGCTTCAAAGGCAAGGCATCGCCACAGCCAGCCGGCGGAGACGGTGATCAAGCTGCCATCTGAGCCGGCCGCGGCAGCTGGCGGCGTCGGCCCGCAGGCGCAATCACTCGAATTGCGTGACGACGGGTCACCCCTGCGGCGAGCAGGCTTTGGCATAACGCCAACGTCGACCTCAAAGGCTGACCGTGCCCGACACAACTCGATCAGACGAGCAACCCGAACGCAGCGACTCAAGCGCCACGAAGCAGGCGACATCGAGCACAACCCGGCCTCCGTGGCGGGTGGAGGGAGCACGGCAGCGGGAGGATGCGAAGCCGCGACGTCCGCCTCACAAGCGGCCAAGCCTGTGGCTGTTGCTCGCCCTGCTGCTGACGCTCGACTGGCTGCTCGTCTTCTCATACCAGCCGAGCTCCCCACCCCGTGTCACGGTGCCGTACAGCTACTTCACCCAACAGGTGCAGGGCGGCAATGTCGCATCAGTGACAGCCCAGGGATCGGCAATTCAGGGGACGTTCCGCCGCTCGGTGACGTACCCCGCACAGAGTGGGACGAACTCGGCCTACTTCCGGACCAACAGGCCGGCGTTTGCCAACGATGACTTGCTCGGCGCGCTGGAGCGCGAGGGCGCTGTGGTGAACGCGAAGCCGATCGCCTCAGGAGAGTCTCCGTGGGTGACGATCCTCGGCGGGATCCTCCCGACCGTTCTGCTCATCGGATTCTGGGGATGGATCATCTATCGCTACGCCCAGACGATGGGCGAGGGCGGCGGGATGGCCGGCATGTTCGGCCTGGGGCGCTCGAAGGCCCGCAAGTACGAATCCGCCGCCACGCAGCGGACGACCTTCGCCGACGTCGCAGGGATCGACGAGGCGAAGGACGAGCTGGCCGAAGTCGTCGATTTCCTTAAGCATCCGGACCGCTACCTGCGCCTTGGCGGGAAGATCCCGCGCGGGGTGCTGCTGAGCGGACAACCCGGCTGCGGGAAGACGCTGCTGGCGAGGGCGGTCGCGGGGGAGGCGAACGTGCCGTTCTACTCGATCTCCGCCTCCGAATTCGTCGAGATGATCGTCGGCGTCGGCGCGAGCCGCGTGCGCGACCTCTTCGACCAAGCGAAGAAGGACGCTCCGTCGATCATCTTCATCGATGAGCTCGACGCGATCGGGCGCTCTCGGGGCGGAGGCGCGATGAGCGGCGCCAACGACGAGCGGGAGCAGACGCTCAACCAGATCCTCACCGAGATGGACGGATTCACCGGCAACGAGGGTGTGATCGTGCTGGCGGCGACCAACCGACCGGAGATCCTAGATCCAGCGCTCCTGCGCGCCGGACGGTTCGATCGCCGTGTCGCGGTCAACCCACCTGACCAGGAAGGCAGACTGAAGATCCTCCAGGTGCATACCCGCAGCGTTCCGCTGAAGGACCCCTCCGATCTGGAGGCAATCGCCGCGACGACACCGGGCATGGTTGGGGCAGATCTGGCGAACCTCGTCAACGAAGCGGCACTGGGCGCCGCACGGCGCGGAGAATCGACTGTGTCGCGCCGGGACTTCACGGATGCGCTCGAGCGGATCACGCTCGGTGCGGCACGGCGGATCGTGATCTCCGAGGAGGAGCGGCGACGGACGGCCTACCACGAGTCCGGCCACGCGCTGCTCGGGATGCTCCAGCCCGGCGCGGATCCCGTTCGCAAGATCTCGATCATCCCGCGCGGGCATGCGCTCGGGGTGACGTTCCAGAGCCCGGTGAGCGACCGCTACGGATACGGCGAGACGTACCTGCGCGGCCGGCTGATCGGGATGCTCGGCGGACGCGCCGCGGAGATCCTCATCTACGGGGAGACCACGACCGGCCCTGAGTCCGACCTCGAGCAGGCGACCTCGCTCGCCCGGCAGATGGTCGGCCGCTGGGGCATGTCGGAGGAGGTGGGACCGGTATCGGCGCTGCCGCGCTCGGGAGACGAAAGCTATATATCGGCGGGCACGACCTCTCAGCACACGCTCGAGCTCGTCGACGACGAGGTCAAGCGGATCATCTTGGAATGTTCCGAGCAGGCCAAGCAGACGCTCGCCGAGCACCGCGGGCAGCTCGATCACCTCGCTGAAGAGCTGCTCAAGCATGAGACGCTCGACGAGGCCGACGCCTACGCGGCCGCCGGAATTCCCCGTCCGTCCGACACCGAGCAGCCGGTGCCCGCCACGAGCGCAAGTTGACGTGCAATGAGCGCGACCGCCGGTTCATCGAAGCGCCGCCCGTGGGCCGTGGTGGCGCTCGGCGGTAACGCGCTGCTGCGCCGCGGTGAGCCGCTTGACGCCACCCACCAAGCGCGGGCGGCACGCACCGCGGCGCGAGCGCTGGCACGCGTCGCCCCCGGATATCAGCTCGTCGTCACGCACGGCAACGGCCCTCAGGTCGGCCTCCTGGCCTTGATGAGCGACGCCTACACCGAAACCGCGCCGTACCCGCTCGATGTGCTCGGCTCGGAGACCGAGGGGCAGATCGGCTATGTGCTCGAGCTCGCGCTGGACAACGCTATCCCCGGGCAGCAGACCGTTGTCGTGCTCACGCGCGTCGTCGTGGAGGCGAACGATCCTGCGTTTTCCGAGCCGTCGAAGTTCGTCGGGCCGGTCTACTCCGAGTCCCAGGCGCGCTCGATCGCCGAGCAGCACGGATGGACCGTGAAGCCTGACGGTGACGCTTGGCGGCGCGTGGTCCCGTCGCCCGAACCGCGCCGGATCGTGCAGCTCGACGCAATCAGACGCCTGGTCGAGTTGGGCTTTATCGTCGTATGTACCGGTGGCGGCGGAATCCCGGTCGTCGAGAACGGCGCCGGGCGACAGCACGGCGTGGAGGCGGTCATCGACAAGGACTTGGCCTCGGCATTGCTGGCGAGCGAGCTGGGAGTGGAGTCGTTGGTGCTCGCCACCGACGTCGACGCCGTGTACGACGACTACGGCACCCCAGCCGCGCACCCGATCGCGCGCGCCACGCCCGCGGCGTTACGCGCCCGCGACTTCGCGGCCGGCTCGATGGGGCCGAAGATCGAAGCCGTGTGCCGCTTCGTCGAGCGCACTGGAGGCCACGGCGCGATCGG
>Ga0335069_10009697_pt1 | contig 13691 bp, 14 predicted proteins | sample Lox_Sample_11_FD_206714 | JGI IMG/M metagenome (GOLD analysis project Ga0335069, IMG submission 206714) | Soil microbial communities from Loxahatchee National Wildlife Refuge, Florida, United States - Lox_Sample_1.1 | ecosystem: Environmental > Terrestrial > Soil > Wetlands | place: USA... | reverse complement strand
CCCGCGCCGATCAGCGCCGGGCGGTTCGGCATGGTGCGTACGAGCGGTACGCCCTCACCGAGCCAGCGACGAAGGTCCTGCAACCGGATGCCGGCTGCAATCGAGATGACGAGGCGCCGCCGGGCGGCCGTCACGGCCGCGATGCCGGCAGCGACCCGCGCCATTTCCTGCGGCTTGACCGCGAGGACGACGGCGTCGGCGTCCTGAACGGCAGCGACATTGTCGCCCGTGACCCGGATCCCGAAGCGCGAGTGCAGGCGCTCGAGCTGCTGTGGGAGGGGGTCGGACACGACGATCGAGTCGGCCTCCGTGCCGCGCACACGCAGGCCGCCGATGAGGCTGGTGGCCATGTGGCCACCGCCGATGAATGCGATTCGCATGCTGGTCTCCAAGCGGGCAATCCCCACCCTCACTGGCGCGGCCCGAATACGGCCGTCCCGACGCGCACCATGGTGGCACCCTCGAGGATGGCGGCCTCCAGGTCGGCACTCATGCCCATGGACAGCGTATCGAGCCGATGGCCGTCGCTGTTCAGCGCCTCGAGCAGCTCCCGCATCCGGCGGAACGGTACGCGCTGGGCCGCGAAATCGGCCGTCTCCGGAGGAATGCACATGAGCCCGCGCAGCCGCAGTCGCGGCAGGTCGGCGACCGCGGCCGCAAGGGCCGGCAAATCCTGCGGGCTGACGCCGCCCTTGGTCGGCTCCTCCGACAACTTCACCTGCAGCAGCACCTCGAGGGGTGGTGCGTAATGGGGGCGCTGGGCGCTCAGGCGGGCCGCGATGCGCGCCCGGTCCACCGTGTGGACCCAGTCGAACCGTTCGGCCACCTCGCGGGTCTTATTGCCCTGCACCTGGCCGATAAAGTGCCAGCAGAGCCCCCGCTCGCCGAGCGCCTCGAGCTTCGGGAGGGCCTCCTGCAGGTAGTTTTCCCCGAAATCCCGCTGGCCGGCCTCGGCCAGGCTCTGCACGGCCGCCACGGGCTGCCGCTTGCTCACCGCCACCAGCCGGACGGCGCCCGGCGCCCGGCCTGATTCGCGCACGCTACGTTCGATGCGAGCAAGTACGGATCTCAAGCCATCGGCTGAGAACTGCGGAGCGGTTAACATATTGGGGTCCGTGGCCCTGATCTATACTCCAACGGCCGCCTGTGCGATCCGTCCGGCCTCGGACCCGGAGCGCAGGCTACAGGGAGCCCCGATGGCCGTCGACATCGCCCAATTGCTAGCGTTCGCCGTCAAGAACAAGGCCTCCGACCTGCACTTGTCGTCCGGCGTGCCGCCCATGATCCGCGTAGATGGGGACATGAAGCGGATCAATATGCCGCCGCTGACGCACAAGGAAGTGCACAGCATGGTGTACGACATCATGAATGACAAGCAGCGGAAGGCGTACGAAGAGTTCTACGAGACGGACTTTTCTTTCGAAATTCCGAAGCTGGCACGCTTCCGTGTCAACGCGTTCAATCAGAACCGGGGCGCTGCGGCCGTTTTCCGCAACATCCCCTCGGTCGTTCTGACGCTCGATGACCTGAGCGCACCGAAGATCTTCAAGGACATCGCGATGCAGCCCCGCGGCCTCGTGCTCGTGACCGGCCCGACCGGGTCGGGCAAGTCGACCACGCTGGCCGCGATGATCAACTACGTCAACGACAACCGGCCCGACCACATCATTACGATTGAGGACCCGATTGAGTTCGTCCACGAGTCGAAGCGCTGCCTGATCAACCAGCGCGAGGTCCATCGCGACACGCTCGGATTCAGCGAGGCCTTGCGTTCGGCGCTGCGCGAGGACCCAGACGTGATCCTGGTCGGCGAAATGCGGGACCTGGAGACCATTCGCCTGGCCCTGACCGGGGCCGAGACCGGACACCTGGTCTTTGGCACGCTGCACACGAGCTCCGCGGCCAAGACCATCGACCGCGTGGTGGACGTATTCCCGGCTGCGGAAAAGGAAATGGTCCGGGCCATGCTCTCGGAGTCGCTGCGAGCGGTGATCTCCCAGACGCTGCTGAAGCGCATCGGCGGCGGCCGCATCGCGGCCCACGAGATCATGATCGGCACGCCGGCCATCCGGAACCTCATCCGGGAGGGAAAAATCGCGCAAATGTATTCGGCGATTCAGACCGGTCAGGCGAACGGCATGCAGACGCTTGATCAGTGCCTGAAGGAACTCCTGCAGAAGGGCCTGATCACGAAGGACGAGGCCCGCTTCAAGGCCCAGAACAAGGAGGACTTCTAGTCGGTTCGGTGCCAGACACCTCACCGACGCGGAGACACTATGGATCGCGACACGGGCATCAAGCTCATGCAGGACCTGTTGCGGCGCATGGTCGAGCGCAAGGGTTCGGACCTGTTTATCACGACGGGCTTCCCTCCGGCGATCAAGGTCGACGGCGAGATCAAGCCGCAGACCAATCAGCCGCTCACGCCCGAGCAGAGCGCGTTGCTCGTGCGGGCGATCATGAACGACCGCCAGACCAAGGAGTTCGACGCGACGAAGGAGTGCAACTTCGCCATCGCGCCCCCGGGAATCGGCCGCTTCCGCGTCAGCGCGTTCGTGCAGATGGGTAATACAGGCGCGGTTCTGCGCACCATCAACGTGAAGGTGCCCACGATCGAGGAACTCGAACTGCCGCCCATCCTCAAGGAGATCGTGCTCTCCAAGCGTGGCCTTGTGATCCTGGTGGGCGCCACGGGCTGTGGCAAGTCGACCACGCTGGCGGCGATGGTCGACTACCGCAACGACAAGACGCGCGGCCACATCATCACCATCGAGGACCCGATCGAGTACGTGCACACGCACCGCAACTGCGTGGTGACGCAGCGCGAGGTGGGCGTCGATACCGACAATTGGCACACCGCGCTCAAAAACACCCTGCGCCAGGCCCCCGACGTCATCCTGATCGGCGAGATCCGCGACCGCGAGACGATGGAGTACGGGATCCAGTTCGCTGAGACCGGCCACCTGGTGCTCGCCACCCTGCACGCCAACAGCTCGAACCAGGCGCTCGATCGCATCATCAACTTCTTCCCCGAGGATCGGCGCGAGCAGTTGCTGATGGACCTGTCGCTGAACATCCGATCGATGGTCTCGCAGCGCCTGGTGCCGCGCGAGGCCGGAAAGGGGCGCATCGCGGCGATGGAGGTCATGCTCAATACGCCGTTGATCGCCGACCTGATATTCCGCGGCGAGGTGGCGGCGATCAAGGAAATCATGGCCAAGTCCAACCGGCTCGGCATGAAGACCTTCGACCAGTCGCTCTTCGAGCTCTATGAGAACCGGGTGATCTCCTATGAGGAGGCGTTGCGTAACGCCGACTCGAAGAACGAGATCCGGCTGCGCATCAAGCTGGAGAGCAAGCGTACCGATCGGGGGACGCTGGATGAGACTGGCGCGCTCAAGATTCTCGATGAAGAAGAGGAGTGACCGGGTTCCCACATGGCCGTGCCAACTGATACCGAGACCACCTCCAGCGCGACGGAGCGCGAGCTGAACGATACGGGCGCCGGATCAACGACCGCGCGCAACTTCGTGCTCAACACGAGGCCGTTGTTCAAACTCATGGTCGAGAAGAAGGCCTCGGACCTGTTCTTCACGGCGCATGCCCCGATCAAGATCAAGATTGAAGGCCAGATCATGCCGGTCAACCGGCAGGTGCTGACCCCCGACCAAGTGCGGCAGGCGTCCTATGGGCTGATGAACCAGGAGCAGATCGACTATTTTCAGCAGGAGCTGGAAATCGACTTCGCGATCTCCGAGCCCGGACTCGGCCGATTCCGGGTCGCGGTGTTTCACCAGCGCGGCAACCCCGCCATGGTGCTGCGCTACATCACCGCGGACATGCCGAAGCTCGAGGACCTCGGCCTGCCGCCGATCATGAAGGACCTGGCGATGATCAAGCGCGGCTTGATCCTGATGGTCGGCGCGACCGGTTCGGGCAAGTCGACGAGCCTCGCCGCGATGCTCAACTACCGCAACGAGTCTGTCTCCGACCACATCCTCACTGTCGAGGACCCGATCGAGTTCCTGCACTCGAACAAGAAGTCGATCATCAACCAGCGCGAGGTCGGGCTCGACACCAAGTCGTTCCACCGGGCGCTGCGCAGCGCGATGCGTGCGGCCCCCGACGTCATCCTGATCGGTGAGATCCGCGACCGTGAATCGATGGAGTACGCCATCACGTTCGCCGGCACGGGGCATCTGTGCCTCGCGACCCTGCACGCGAACAATGCAGCAGAGACCCTCGATCGCGTCATCAATATGTTTCCGCGCGAACAGCACACGCAGATCTTCCTCGATCTGTCGCAGTACCTCCGCGCGATCCTTGCGCAGCGACTGGTCATGGGCAAGGCCGGCAAGCGTGTGGCGGCCATCGAGGTTCTTCTCAACACGCCGCACGTTCAGGAACTGATCAAGAAGGGCGATGTCGTCGGAGCCAAAGAGGCCCTTGTTGCGACGACGGAGAAGGGCATGCAGTGCTTCGATGTCGCCCTGTACCAGCTCTACCTCGACGGTAAGGTTTCCCTCGAGGAGGCGCTCTCGCACGCCGATTCGCGCGCCAATCTCGAGGCGAAGATCAACTTCGGGTGAGGGTTCCGCCGCGCCTCAGGCCGCCGGTGGGAAGACCGTATTGGCGTCGAAGACCGGACCGTCGACGCAGACACGCTTCATGGCAAGGCCCGATTCCGTGACCACGGGTACCGCGCAGCCGGCGCAGCCGCCGATCGCGCAGGCCATGAACTCCTCCAGCGAGACCTGGCAAGGCACGCCGAAACGGCGGGCCACCCGCGCGGCCGCCTGAAGCATCGGCGTCGGGCCGCAGGCAAACACCTCGACTTCCTGCCGGTGCTCGGGCGCCATGGCCTCGAGCCAGCACGCGGCCAGGTCGGTCACGTAGCCGTGGAAGCAGCCGGGAAAGCCCGCCTGGGTCGCGAGCCGGCTCGCCACCGCCCAGTCATCGAGCAGCGGCATGCAGGCGATGACCTCGGCCGGGATGCCGGGCACGATCAGCGTCGATGGCCGGGCCCGGAACGGAAATTCGATTTCCGAGCCCATGAGCACGAGTGGCTGCCACGGCGCGTCGCGACGCGACTTGAGCGACTCCGCCAGGAAGACCATCGGGGGGATGCCGACGCCGCCGCCGATGAGCAGCGTGCGGGGCCGGCTCACGCTCGGACTGAAGCCGTGGCCGATCGGGCCGAGCACACTGATGGTGGCGCCGGGCCCCTGGCGGGACAGGGCCTCGAGCCCCGGTCCCACGACCTTGTACAGGATCTCGATCCAGCCCGCGGCGGGGTCGGCGCGCATGATCGACAGCGGCCGGCGCATCGGCACCTGCGCGTCGCAGGTGAGGTGCACGAAGCTGCCGGGCGTGGCCGCCGCCGCGCAGCGGGGCGCCTGCAGGCGGAGGATGAACTGTCGACCGGCGAACCCGTGCTGGGAAAGCAGGGCGGCGTCCTCGAGGTGGACGGTACCTCGGTGATCCCGCGCCGGTGTCGGGCGTGCGCTCACCCCACCCGCCCCCCGGCCTCGACGTTGCGCACCTGCACGTTGCGCACGATGGTGGCCAGCACCGCCATGCGCACGGCCACGCCATTTCGCACCTGCTGCCGGATCGCCGAGTGCGGGCCGTCGGCGACCTCGCTCGTGATCTCCACGCCCCGGTTCATCGGGCCCGGGTGCAGCACGATTGCACCGGGACTTGCGAGGCGGAGGTTGTCGGCGTTCAGCCCCCACTCCCGGTAGAAGGCCTCTGCGTCCGGGGCGTTGGTTGCCGGCATGCGCTCGCGCTGAATGCGCAGGGCCATGATGACATCCGCGCCGCGGATGCCCTCCGTCAGCTGCGTGAAGCGACGCGCTCGCGGGAATTCGCCTGCCTCCGGCATGAGGTCCTGGGGTGCCACGAACCGCAGCTCCCCGACGCCGAGTGTCTCGAGCGCCGTGCCCGTGGACCGGGCCACGCGCGAGTGACTGATGTCGCCGACGATGGCCACGCTGAGTTTCCCGACATCGCCCAGGCGCTGCCGAATGGTCAGGACATCGAGCAGTCCCTGGGTCGGGTGGGATACGTGGGCCTCGCCCGCATTCAGCACGCTCACGTGCGGCTGGACGTGTCCGGCGACGAAGGCCGGCAGCCCGGGTTCGGAATCACGCATGACGAACACGTCGACCGCCATGGCCTGGAGTGTGTAGATGGTGTCGAGCACCGTCTCGCCCTTCACCCGCGAGGAGGAGTGGAGGTCGAGGTTGATGACGTCAGCCCCAAGGCGCGTCGCCGCGAGTTCGAACGACACCCGCGTTCGGGTGCTCGGCTCGAAGAACAGGTTCGCCACCGTGCGGCCGAGCAGGCCGCCGTCGCGGGCCGGCAGGTCGCCGGGCCAGCGCACGTAGAACTGCGCCAGGTCCAGCAACTGGTTCAACTCGTCGCTCGAGAGTCCATCAAGCGTCAGCAGGTGCCGCAGTCGGCCCGCAGGGTCGCGCTGCAATTCTCGGCCAGTATCGATCTTCAAGGGAGGCTCCAGGGGGCCGTCGGTCGTTGGTAGGCGTGGTCAGGTCCGTCGGTCATCGGCATCCGGCGATCGATCGTGGCGTCCGCGCAGCCAGGTCTCGAGGATCAGACGCGCTGCGTTGGCGTCGATGTCCTCGCGCTGGATGCGCCGGGTCCGAGTTCCCGTCCGGCGCGCCTCGCGCAACTCATCGTTGGCCGCGACGGAGGTGAGCCGCTCATCCACGAACTCCACCCGCAGTCCAAAACGCCGGGTCAGTTCCTCGCCGAACGCGCGGCACACCGGCGTCAGGGTGGTCTCGGTGCCATCCATATTATAAGGGAGACCGACCACGAGCCGGACCGGCGCCCAGCGGTGGATCCGCTCGGTGAGGGCCTGCCAGTCGGGGCCGGACTGCCGGGCGGCGACGGTACCGGCCGGGCTGGCGGTTTCGGTGAGCGTCTGGCCGACCGCAACCCCAATACGTCGGCTCCCGTAGTCGAAGGCCAGCACGACCTCGCCCCCTGCGCCCATGACCGGCTCCTTGCTCAGGCGTGTCCCGCGTCGCTGCTGAGGTGGAGCAGGTTGACACCGAGCAGGCGGCCAGCCGCGTGCCAGCGGTCTTCGATGGGGGTTGAGAACAGTACGCTCGCGTCGGCCGGCACCGTGAGCCAGGCGTTGCGGGCCATCTCCTCCTCGAGCTGCCCCGCATCCCAACCGGCGTAGCCGAGGGCCACCACGGCGCGCTCGGGGCCCTCCCCGCGCGCGATGGCGTCGAGGATGTCTCGCGAGGTCGTCAGGTGCACGTTGTCGGAAAATGGTAGCGAGGAATCCCAGCGCCCGGCCGGCGTGTGCAGCACGAAACCGCGGTCGGTCTGCACGGGTCCGCCGCGCAGGACGGGTTGTTCGGTGATCCGCGACATTGCGCAGTCGAGGTGCAGTTGCGCGAAAACCTCGACCAAGGTCATCGGCAGCGCCTTGTTGATCACAATGCCGAGAGCCCCCTTTTCACTGTGTTCGCACACCAACGTGACGGTTTGCGCGAAATTGGGGTCATCCATGCCCGGCATGGCGATGAGGAACTGGTTGGTCAGGTACTCCGACGCCATGCCGCCAAGTATCCTCGGCTACGGCCCGTCCGAGAAGACCTCGCCGCTTCCCAGCCGGCCGTTCAGGAACTGCCATTCATAGGCGAAGCGCAGGGTCGGGTAGCGCTCGCGCATGGCCGGTGGGAAGGGGTCGAACGGGGCCGCGAGCCTGACGATTCCGACGGCCGCGTTGTCCAGTTCGCGATGTCCGCTCGACCGGCGGACGATGACCGCCTCGAGGCTGCCGTCGGCTCGGATGGCCACCTCGAGGACCGGGTTGCCCGACAGTGCGCGCCGCCGCGCCTCGTTCGGGAAGTTGATCGTGCCAACCCGCTCGATGTGGCGCTTCCAGCCGTCGAGATACCCGGCGATGGCCGATTCGCGGGTGTCGGCACGCAGGGAATCGTCTGCGGATGGTTGGCCGCGCAGGCGCAGCTGCTGGTCGGCTGCAGTCGCATTGGCGCCGATCTCGGGCTGCGGGCGGCTCTCCACCGGCGCCGTCGGGGCCTCCGAGGCATCCGGGGCGACGTCCCCGGCCACGGCGCGGCTCGCGTCGAGCCGGTGGGCCGTGAGCACCGGAGTCCCGCCGGCGGCCGCCTCCTTCGGCTCAGACAGGTAGGACTGGCCCTCCGGCAGGCCGCTGCTGGGCACCACGCTGGCGGAGGACTCCGGCAGCGAGGTGCGCTCGCGTTCGAGACCCGTTCCGGAGCCGCGCTGGCTCCGCTGCGCAATGTAGGTGGCGGTTGGGTTGGCCGCTTCGGATGCACCCTCCGGCACGAGCAGCACCTCGAGCGTGGGCAGCGCGCGGTCGTCGGCCGGCGCCGTCGAGAAGCGCACGCCCAGGATCACGAGACCATGGAGCAGGGCGGCCACGAAGACCGCCGTGGCCAGGCGATCGTCGGGCCGGTCGAGCCTTGAGCCTGCGCTCATCGGGACCGCTGCGAGAGTCGTCGCTCGATCGCGTCCATCAATGTGCCGCCGATGTCGAGCCCGAACTGCCGGTCGAGCTCCCGCACGCCGGTCGGGCTCGTCACATTGATTTCGGTGACGAAGCCGCCGATGACGTCGAGGCCAACGAACAACATGCCGCGCCGACGCAACTCCGATCCGATTTGTCCGACCAGCCAGCGGTCGCGCTCGTTGAGCGCGCGGCCGACACCCTTGGCGCCGGCTGCCAGATTGCCGCGGTTGTCGGCCGCCGAGGGGATGCGCGCAAGGGCGTACGGCACCGGCTCGCCGTCGATGACGATTACGCGGGAGTCCCCGGTTTCCACGATGTCGGGGATATAACGCTGGACGATGGCGAATCGCTGCCCATAGTCGCTGAGCGTCTCGAAGACGACGTTGGCGTTCTTGTCGCCCAGGTCGACCACGAAGATCGATCGCCCGCCCATCCCGTAGAGCGGCTTGCAGACAATCCGGCCATGTTCCTGAAGGAATGCGTTCATGTCCGACATGTCGCGCGTGATGAGCGTTGGTGCGCAGCATTCCGGGAACCACGCCGTGAAGACCTTCTCGTTCATGTCGCGCAGGCCCTGCGGGCGGTTCACGACGAATGCGCCCTGCAGCTCGGCGCGTTCGAGGATGTAGGTCGAATAGATGTACTCGGTATCGAACGGCGGGTCCTTGCGCATGAGGATGACGTCGAACTCGCCGAGCGCCTTGGTACGCTCCTCGCCGAGCGTGAACCAGTCGTCGAGGTTGTCCTGGACGGCGATGCTGCGCGCTCGGCCGAGGGCCACGCCGTCCCGCAGCCACAGGTGCCTCAGCTCGAGGTAGTCGAGCGACCAGCCGCGTCGCTGTGCGGCCAACATCATCGCGAGAGAAGTGTCCTTGGCCGGCTTGATGTCCTCGATCGGATCCATCACAACGGCGACACGGATAGTGTTTTCGGGCATGGTCACTCCGTCGCAACCTGGCCGACGTCGCGGCCGCATGTGATGGGCGTCATGGTATCGAAAGCGTCCGATGGCAGGGGGCGGGTCTTTATGTTAAAACCCCCTCGCGAGCGTCGGCCTCGCGCATAGCGTCTCGAGACGCGACGCTCCTTCCGATGCGAGGTGTTCGAGGGCATGGAAAATACGGCAGCCAGCAGCAACGCCAGCCGGCCGAGGCTGGCCGGGCTCAAGGTGCTGGTCATCGACGACAGCAAGACGATCCGGCGTACGGCCGAGACGCTGCTGGCTCGCGAGGGTTGCGAGGTCTTCACGGCAGTCGATGGCTTCGACGCACTCTCCAAGATCGCGGACCACCAGCCGGACATCGTGTTCGTGGATATCATGATGCCCCGCCTTGACGGCTACCAGACCTGTTCGCTGATCAAGCACAACAAGGTCTTTCGCAATATCCCGGTCATCATGTTGTCCAGCAAGGATGGACTGTTCGACCGGGCGCGCGGGCGCATCGTGGGTTCGGAGCACTATCTCACCAAGCCCTTCACTCGTGAAGAGCTGCTGAGTGCCATCGAAACCCACGTGCACCGCTGAGATTGGCACGATTCGGAGGAGTGACGCGTGGCACTGGTATTGATCGTCGACGATTCGCCCACCGACGTTCACGTCATGCAGCGGGCGCTCGAGCAGCACGGCTTCCGCACGGCGTCCGCGGCCGACGGCGGAGAGGGCCTGCGCCTGGCGCGGGAGCTGCACCCGGACCTGATTCTGATGGACATCGTCATGCCGGGGGTCAACGGGTTCCAGGCGACCCGCCAGCTGGCGAATGATCCCCAGACGCGATCCATCCCGGTCATCATGGTGACTTCCAAGGCGCAGGAATCGGACCGCGTCTGGGGCCTGCGGCAGGGAGCCGTGGATTACATCGTGAAGCCGGTGGCGATGGAGCAGCTGGTGCGCAAGGCACAGGCTGCCATTACCGGTTGACATGGAAGCCGCCTCCGTCCTGCGCGCGCTTCGCGACCGTCCTTTCGAGTGGCTGCGAGAACTCGACCGGCGTGCCCGCACGGCTGCGCAGGGACAGCCGCAGGCCGTTGCGCAGGGCAACGAGTGGGTCGGTGTCGCCTTCCGCCTCGGTGGCGAGGCGTTTCTGCTGGCCCGCGAGGAGACCCGCGAGGTGATGGGCTATCCGACCTCGATCACACGCGTGCCCGGGGCCCGGGCCTGGGTCCGTGGGCTCTCGAACGTACGCGGTCAGCTGTTGCCCGTCATCGACCTGCGCGCCTTTCTCGGCGCCGGCCACACGGCGGTCGGGCGCTCCACGCGGTTGCTCATGGCGAATCATCGCGAGATCCCCGCCGGCCTCGTGGTCGATGAGGTCATGGGGTTTCGACGGTTCTTCGAGGGCGAGTTCTCATCCGACCTGCCGCCGACGCTGCTGCGCTGTGAGCGCTACCTGGCCGGCGCCTTCAAGCGTGGGGCGGAAGTGTGGCCCGTGTTCAGCGTACGGGCCCTGCTCGAGAGCCAGCAGTTTCTCCAGGCGGCCGCCTCCTGAGGCAGTCCCGTGACGTTGAACGATGCTTCGGGTGATGCAATGACCAACAGAATCGACGCCGCCAGGCTGCAGCCCGTCCTTCTGGGCGTCGCGCTCGCCGCGGCCGTCCTCGCCGCACTGGCCCTGCTGCTGGTCGGTCGCACCGTGAGCCAACAGGCCGCGCTGCACCAGCACCTCGCCGCACTGTCGGCGCTGTCGCAGAACATTCCGCTGCAGGCGGGTGCCGCGGCCCGGGGCTCGGCGCCCGCCTTTGATGCGCTGGCCGACTCGCGGGCCCGTCTTGACCGTGTGCTGAGGGAGATCGACGCCGGGAAGTCGTCGGTCGGGCTGCTCGCTTCCCCGAGCGCGCGTTTGCTGGGAGGCGACAGCGGCTGGCCGACGATGCTCGAACAGTCACAAGCGGTACTCGACGGGCGGGAGAGTGCGCTCAAGGTCCAGAAGGCGGCTGCCGCGGCGCGCGACCTCACGCCGCAGCTGCTGGCCGCCGCAGCGGGGGTGATGAAGGCCATGGGCCCGGCTCGTTCGGAGTCGGTCAACCGTGCCTTCGAGCGATTTGAGATCAAAGCTCAAGCGGTTGAGCAAGACCTCGCCGCGCTGGCGGATGGGACGGCACCGGTCGAAGCGGCCTCGCGGCGCATGAGCGACGGTCTGACGTACATGGGCCAGGTTGTCGGGGCGCTGGGCGGGGAGAGCAACGGCCTCGGTCTGGCCGCCGCCACCGGCGCGGCCTCCGATGCCGCCCGCGCGCTCGGGACGGTCTACCACGGCGAGTCCGATCAGGTGCGGACGGTACTTGCGCTCGGCGACCAACTCGAGCAGATGCGGGCGGCGCGCAACGCGCTGATCGAGAGCGGCTCGACGCTCTATGCCAGCCTCGCAAAGGCCGAGAAGAGTGCCTCGGCACAGCCGCTGGGCTGGCTCGGCAGTCCGTGGTTGCCGGCCTTCTTCATGCTGGTGACGGTGCTCGCTCTCGCCGGGGCGGCCTGGCTGCAACGCGAGCTCGCGTCGCTTCGGCGCGCCGCGGACCAGCAGGCGCGGCAGAATGAGCGCAACCAGCAGGCGATCCTGAGGCTGCTCGACGAACTGTCCAGCCTGGCTGATGGCGACCTCACCGTGCAGGCGACCGTGACGGAGGACATCACCGGGGCCATCGCCGATTCGATCAACTACGCGATCGAGGCGCTGCGGGAACTCGTCGTTACGATCAACAATTCCGCCGTCAAGCTGGACGGCGCCACGCGCCAAACCCAGGCGATCTCCACGCACCTCGCCAAGGCCTCCACCGCGCAGTCGAAGCAGATCGGGGCCGCCTCTGAATCGATCGCGGCCATGGCCGCCTCGACCGAGGAGGTCTCCGGCAACGCCGAGCGCTCCGCCGACGTGGCCCGGCATTCCGTCGACATTGCGCACAAGGGCGGCGATGCCGTACGACGCACGATCGACGGCATGAACGCGATCCGGGAGAACATTCAGGAGACCTCGAAGCGTATCAAGCGCCTGGGCGAGAGCTCACAGGAGATCGGCAATATCGTCGAGCTGATAAACGACATCGCCGAGCAGACCAACATCCTGGCGCTGAATGCCTCGATCCAGGCCTCCATGGCCGGTGAGGCCGGCCGCGGCTTCGCCGTGGTGGCCGACGAGGTGCAGCGGCTCGCCGAGCGGGCCGCCAACGCCACCAAGCAGATTGAAGTGCTCGTGCGCACCATCCAGGCCGATACGAACGAGGCCGTGGTCTCGATGGAGCGGACGACGACCGATGTGGTGGGCGGGGCTCTGCTGGCCGAGAACGCCGGGGCGGCGCTCGAGGAGATCGAACAGGTCTCGAACCAGATTGCGAGCCTTGTGCAGAACATCTCGGCGAGTTCCCGGCAGCAGGCGGGCGTATCGCAAAGCATTTCGCGCAACATGCAGGTGCTGCGGGAGATCAGTTCCCAGACTGCGGAGAGCACCGCGGCCACCTCGGACTCGATTGGCAAGCTGGCGGAGCTTGCGGCGCAGCTGCGAAAGTCGGTCGCCGGGTTCAGGCTGCCCGGCGGGGCGGTCCACACCGGGACCACCGGCGAGTATCCGGTGCTGCACACCGACGAGCCCGGCGCTGCGGACCGGCCCCGCCGCGTGAGCGGCGTGTCGGGTTGACACTGTCACGACCGGGAACGATGTGAGCAGCGGATCCATGTCACTCGCGACCGTCGACGAGGCGCACGCTTCGCTGCAGCTCATCGCGAGCGAGGTGGCGAGCGAATTGGGTGAGGCCCGCCTCGCCCTCGAGGCATTTGCCGAGCGCCCCGAGGACCGCGGGGCCCTCCATCGCTTTGCCGCGCACGTGCATCTCGCACGCGGTGCACTGCGTCTGGCGGAAGTCTATGGCGGTGCGCTGCTCGCCGAGGAAATGGAACAGGCCGCCCGGTATGTCGACCAGCACTCGAGCGAGGGACGGGCCGACGCGGACGGTCTGGACGCATTGATGCGGGCCATGGAACAGCTTCCGGTCTACGTCGAGCGGATCGCATCCGGGGCGCGGGACGTGCCGCTCGCACTGCTGCCGTTGCTCAATGACCTGCGAGCGGCACGGGGCGGAGCGCTGCTCTCGGAAGGCACGCTGCTGATGCTCAATCTGCGCTCCGATGAGCCGGCGCGGCCGGCGGCGACGGCCGTGGGCGACCGGGACG
>Ga0335069_10009696_pt1 | contig 13692 bp, 15 predicted proteins | sample Lox_Sample_11_FD_206714 | JGI IMG/M metagenome (GOLD analysis project Ga0335069, IMG submission 206714) | Soil microbial communities from Loxahatchee National Wildlife Refuge, Florida, United States - Lox_Sample_1.1 | ecosystem: Environmental > Terrestrial > Soil > Wetlands | place: USA... | reverse complement strand
ATTGCCGTCGTGCGTCACGGTCTTGATGCGGCCGTCCTGCGGACGGCGCTTTTCGATCACATCCATGCGGCCGAGCAGCTTGATGCGGCTGGTCATCGCCGCCATCACTGGCGTCGGGATCTGGTAGACCTGGTGCAGCACGCCGTCGATCCGGAAACGCACGTTGCCGATCTCGCGTCGCGGTTCGAGGTGGATGTCGCTGGCGCGCTGGTCGAATGCGTAATTAAACAGCCAGTCGCAGATATGAATGATGTGCTGGTCATTGGCGTCGAGCTTGCCGCTGCGTCCGAGCTGAACCAGCTGTTCGAAGTTGGTGACCGCGCTGTAGGCGCCGTGATCCTTTTCGGTCGCGCCCTTGACTGACTTGGCGAGGCTGAAGAACTCGACGATGTAGTTCTGGATGTCGAGGGGGCTGGCGAGTACGCGCTTGATGTCGAGCCGCAGGATCTGCCTGAGCTGATCCTCCCAGTCGCGCACGTGCGGCTCGCAGGTTGCGATCGTCGCCTCGCGCGCGGTGACGCCGATCGGCAGGATGCGGTAGCGCTGTGCGTAGGCGGTGGACATCAGCTTGGTGACCGCCGCAAAATCGATCTTGAAGGGGTCGATGTGCACGTACTCCATGCCGACCCTGGCGGCCAGCCACTCGGTCAGCGTTTCGATGTGCAGCGTCTTGCGCGGATTGCGCGGATCCTTGAATTTCTGCTCCGCGATTACGACCAGCGGGTGGCTGTCCCCGTGATGGGCGCGGCGGTCATTGCGCAGTTGTTCGGCGTCTTCCCCGCTGATCAGCTGGTCGGCGACCAGGTCGGCCAGCAGGCCTTCGAGCGTCAGCCGGCGGTCGGCGCGCCTGGTCGCGCCGGCCTGAGTTGCTGCTTTCGCAACGGGATCTGCCATGATGGGCGTCAATATAAACGCTTTTGATAGTCCGCTCAATCCGCCGGGAAACCGGTGGCGGAAGATGTTGTACTATTTGCGTTATGACAGATGATAAGAACATGCTGCCGGCGCAGCGTGAGGCAACGCGCCGGCTCGATGCGCCATCGGCCGCAGGGAGATGACGAATTGGTCAAGTTCTGGTACGAGGACGCTGCAGAAACCGGGGCGCCGGTGTTTGCCGGTGAGTGATGGAAAACAGCCCGGACAAATGGCGGCAGAGCTGGTTGCGGCGCCGTTCGATCAACTATGTTTCGTTGCGCGACATGGCGGTGGCGTCGTGGCCGGTACTGCTGATCGTCGCGGCCACTCTCTTGATCGCCTGGCATTTTGTGCAGCCTGCGCCGCCGACGGAGTTGATCATGGCCGCGGGCTCCGAGGACGGCGCCTACTACGGGTTCGCGAAACGTTACCGCGAGATTCTCGCCCGCGACGGCGTCAATCTGGTGCTGCGCAAGACCCCGGGCTCCATCGAAAATCTGAGAAGCCTGAACGATGAAAATTCCGACATCGATGCCGCCTTCGTTCAAGGCGGCATTGGCACCGCCGACGACAATCCCAACGTCGAATCGATCGGCAGTCTGTTCTACGAGCCGGTGTGGGTGTTTTACCGCTCCGCCCGGCCATTGGACCGCCTTACCGAACTGCGCGGCATGCGCATCGCGGTGGGTCCGGAGAACAGCGGCACGCGCATCCTGGCAATCGCATTGCTCGCCGCCAACGGCATCCGCGTGAGTGACGTGGCGCTGTCGGATTTGAGCGGGCGCAAGGCGACGCAGGCGCTGCAACAGCGGGCGGTCGATGCCGTTTTTTTCGTTGCGGCTGCCGAGGCCTGGTCGGTGCGCGACGCATTGCGCGATTCGCACATAAAGCTGATGAATTTCACGCGCGCCCAGGCCTATACGCGGCGGTTTTCCTACCTGTCTGAAGTCGTATTGCCGCGGGGCGCGATTGATCTGGCCCGCGATATTCCGGCCCAGGACGTGCATCTGCTCGCCACCACCGCCAATCTGTTGACGCGCTGGGACCTGCACCCGACGCTGGTCGGGCTGCTCGCTGCGGCGGCGACCGAGGTGCACGGCGACGCCGGGCTTTTCCAGCGCGAAGGCGATTTCCCTTCGACCCGACATCAGGATTATCCGGTCAATGCCGAAGCAGCGCGCTATTACAAGTCCGGACCGTCGTTTCTGCAACGCTATCTGCCGTACCGGGTGGCGATCCTGATCGACCGCCTGATCGTGCTGGTGTTGCCGTTGGTCGTGATCTCGATTCCGCTGGTGCGCCTGTTGCCGCCGCTTTACCGGTGGCGCGTCAATTCACGCATCTACCGCAATTACGGTGAACTGCGGATGCTGGAAGACGAAATCGAGCGCAGCCCGCTGCCGGAAAAATTTCCTGCCTATATCGAGCGTCTTGATCAGATCGAGCAGCGCGTCAATCGGCTTTCGGTGCCGCTGGCATTCAACAACGCGCTGTACACGCTGCGTCAGCATATCGATTACGTGCGCACACGCATCGCCATCCTTGGCACGCGTGGGCAGCAGCAGGAGGAATCCCATCATGCCTGAAAACGGAAGCGGCATCGGTACCGACGAGAAAGTCATCGCTGGCGTCAGCGGCTGGATCATGCTGGTCGTGCTGCTGGGCATCGCAGGGTTCGGTTTCTATCTTTTGCTGCCGCCGACCGGGCCGGTCCGGTTCATTGGCGGGGTCTTCCTTTGCGCGACCGCATTGTTCTGCTTCAAGGGGCTGCTTACGCTGGAGCCGAACCAGGCGGCGGTGATGATCTTTTTCGGCAGCTATGCCGGCACGCTGCGGGAAAGCGGTTTTTTCTGGGTCAACCCGTTCTACGCCAGGCGGCGGGTTTCCCTGCGCGTCAACAACTGGAATACGCCGGTGCTCAAGGTCAACGATGAACGCGGCAATCCGATCGAAATCGGAGCGGTGATCGCGTGGCGCGTGCAGGACACTGCAAAGGCGGTGTTCGATGTCGAAAGCCATGTCAATTACCTGCAGGTGCAGAGCGAATCGGCGGTGCGACAGGTGGCGTCGAGCCACCCTTATGATCTGCCGGAGCAGCGGGAGGGGGTGCCGCGCGCGATGAGCCTGCAGCACGACCTTGATGCCATTTCCCGGCAGCTCGGCGCTGCGATCCAGGACCACGTCGAGGTGGCCGGCATCGTCATCGAAGAGGCCAAAATCGCGCACCTCGCCTATGCTCCGGAGATCGCCAATGCAATGCTGCGGCGTCAGCAGGCGGAGGCGGTAGTGCTGGCGCGCCAGCGCATGGTGGAAGGCGCTGTCGGCATGGTCGAGGGTGCGCTCAAGGCGCTGGAGGCGAAAGGCATCGTATCGCTGACGTCCGAACAGCGCGCCGTACTGGTTACCAACATGATGACGGTGCTGTTGTCGGAGTCCGGCGCCCAGCCGGTGATCCAGATGTCGCAGGCCAGTCAGTAGGAACGTCGAGCCTGACGGGCAAAAAATGCCGGCGCGCACGCCGGCATTTTTCGTGAAGCGCGCGGTCGGCTACTTGTTGGGCTGCGGCGTGATGCGCAGGTAGGGTTTGACCGCCTTATAGCCTTTCGGGAATTTCTGCTTGAGGACTTCCGGATCCTGCAGCGAGGGCACGATGATGACGTCCTCGCCATTCTGCCAGTTGACCGGCGTCGCGACGCTGTAATTGTCGGTCAGTTGCAGCGAATCGATCACGCGCAGGATCTCGTTGAAGTTGCGGCCGGTGCTTGCCGGATAAGTGATGATGGTGCGGATTTTCTTTTTCGGGTCGATGATGAACACCGAGCGCACCGTCAGCGTGTCGTTCGCGTTCGGGTGGATCATGTCGTAGAGGTTCGACACCTTGCGATCCGGATCGGCCAGGATCGGAAAATTGACGGTGGTATGCTGCGTCTCGTTGATGTCGGGCACCCATTTGGCATGCGAATCGAGCGGATCGACGCTGACCGCGAGCACCTTGACATTGCGCTTGTCGAATTCGGCCTTCAGTTTGGCGGTCGCGCCGAGCTCGGTCGTGCACACCGGCGTGAAGTCCTTCGGGTGCGAAAACAGCACGCCCCATTTGTCGCCCAGCCATTCGTGAAAGTGGATTTTGCCGGCGGTGGAATCCTGCGTGAAGTCAGGGGCGGTATCGCCCAGTCTCAGAGTAGCCATACAGATCTCCTTGGAATACGATTGCCCGATCGTCGGGAACATTTGCAAGTCTAACCCCGGTGGCCCGAAACCGGAAAGAATAAAAAGACAAAAGATTATTTTTACTGGATATATATGGATGCAGGAAGTGGCGCCCCGGACACGAATCGAACGTGCGACCTGCCCCTTAGGAGGGGGCTGCTCTATCCACTGAGCTACCGGGGCGTGCGCCGGCATTCTAGCGTAGAATTTTCCGCGTCGCCGTAGAAAAGCCGGAACGAACCGCATGTCGAAATGGTGGTGGGTGGTATTGGCGGTGAGCGCGGTCGGATTATTGCTGGCGTGGCGCAGCGCTGCACAGGCGCGCGCTGCGCCGGAGGTTGGCGCATCTGCTCCCGCCCTCGCCTTGCCGGACCAGGCAGGGAAAGTGCGTCACATCGAAGATTTCCGCGGCAAGTGGCTGGTCCTGTATTTCTATCCGAAAGATGACACGCCGGGCTGCACCAGGGAAGCGTGCATGTTCCGCGACGACTGGCAGAAACTGGATGCGCTTGGTGCGCAGATCGCCGGCGTCAGCGTCGATAACGCGCTTTCGCACGCGGCATTTGCCCGGAAATATCATCTGCCGTTTCCTCTGCTGGCGGATGCGGGCGGCGAAGTCGCAGCGCGCTACGGCTCGCTGCGGGACTTCGGATTGTTCAAGTTCGCACAGCGCAACACCTTCCTGATCGATCCCCAGGGCAGGGTGATGCGGGTTTATCTCGGGGCAAGCACGTCGAAAAATTCGCGGGAAATCATCGAGGATCTGAAGAAGCTGACGGGTATGTGACGGATACGCCGGGTTGCATGGAGTCACATGCTGTTGTCATCGGCTTCGGGCATGCCGCGCGGCAGATCCTTCTTCCGCCGGAGCGGAACCGCCGTTGCTCAGGTGAGTCAGATCGCTGGTGCCGGAGACGCCGGGGCCAGGGTCGCGCCGGTAGCCGGTACTGCGGGCGCCGGAACGGCAGGCGCCTGTTCTGCAGGAGCAGCAGCGCGCGCGCGCGCCTGCCCGACGGGCTGCGGCTGATCGTCGTCCTCCAGCTCGCTCCTGGGTGTTTCGTGCTCCTTCTCGGGCGGCGGATTCCCGTCGTAGATCAGACTGCGCCGGCGTTGCAGATAGGCGTCGCGCTGGAACTCGTAGGGATCGAGCGCGGCCTTTTCCAGCAGGTTGGTTGCGTCAAGCAGATTGGCGCGGGTATTGACGATGTTCAGCGCCCATAGCGAGTTACGCGTCGCAACGTCGTGGTACCAGACCCAGTAAACCGGATCCAGCTTGAAGTCCACGAAACGCCCCAGCCCGTCGCGGAACGAACTGGGGCCGAAGAACGGAAGCTGCAAATACGGTCCGGCCTCGACGTGCCAGCGCCCCAGCGTCTGGCCGAAATCTTCGTCATGTTTTTCCAGCCCAACCTTGGTTGCAACATCGATCAGCCCGCCAATGCCGGCTGTGGTGTTTACGGCGACTCGTCCCACATCGGACGCTGCGTCCGGCAATTTGCCCTGTAACAGGTCGTTGAGCGCGACCAGAACGTCGTACAGATTATTGAAGAAATTCGTGACGCCCGTGCGTACGACCTGCGGCAGCACGGTCTGATAGGCCTGGGCGACCGGTTTTACTACCGCCTTGTCGAGACCCTCGTTGAGTTTGTAAATCGCCCGATTCATGGGCTCAAACGGATCGCGCGGGTCTTTGGTCGCGCATCCTTGTATCGTCAGCAAGCTGCACAGCAGCAGCAAGCCAACGCTCGAACGTCCGGCCCGGAAGATTGATACCGTTGTCATCGAGACGAAACCAGGGAAGTTTTTTTTATTATAGCAACAATTCGAGAAAGAGCAGCGGGCCCGCCCTGAAAAGGCAAAAAGTGTGGGATTCATGCAAAATGGTCTGCGCTGACCTGTCGCCCGTCAATGGGGCAATTTTCCGGCTTTGCTGCGAATTTCATCCAGAGTTGACCGGGTTTCCGGCAATAACGGGCCACCCAGGCTGACCGCATGTTCGGCAGCGTCCAGTGCGGCATCGAACCGGCCTTGATCAGACAGCACCTGCGCCAGATTGTTGAAGGCTGCCGCGGAGTCGGGATGATCAACGGTCGCGCGCCGGAACGCCGCTTCGGCGGTAGCGAGGTCGTGCGACGCATAGGCGGTGTTGCCGTTTCCCATTTGCGCGGACAGGCTGTCGGGCCAGCGTTCCAGCATTGCGCGGTAGGCGATCGAGGCGTTGCGGGTCTGTCCGGCCTGTTCAAGCGCGACCACGGCGGTCGCGTAGCCCGTTTCCGTTGCGGTCACCGGGACGCGGCCGGGGGGCATCGCGACCATTGCCCAGTAACCTCCGGGCTGCCACACCTTTTCGAAGATGCCCATCGGCACCACACGCCGCGCCTTTTCCCCGGAACGCCGGACTACTTCAAACTGGTCGAGGTCGTAGCCGATCATTACCGAATAATGCCACTTCGGATACCAGCTGAAGCCGTAATTTTCGAGGGTGATCACGGGCGTGCCGGCGGCGACTTCGCGCAGCACGTCCCCGAATTTGGGAGCAAGCGGATAGGCGACCAGTCCGTGACGGCGCACTGCAGCGAGCATTTCCACTTGCAGGCTGCCTTCGCGTCCGGGAAGGTAAACCTCCTGGATCAAGGTATCGAGAGATACGTTGACGCCTTCCGCGTTGAGCACCATCGCCAGCGCCGACGGACCGCAGAAATTATCTTCCTGGGGGACGAACGGCACCTGTTCGAGTTCGACGTGCGGCGGAAGCCCGGCCGGGCGCTGTTCCTTCAGCGCGAGCGTCTGCGGCGAAAGGCTGGTGCACCCTGCGGAGAAAAGCAGAGCCCCTGAAATGAGAAAGCCCGCCAGACAGCGGCGGGCCTTCAAGGTGAAGATACCCAACGGCTCTATTTGTACGCGAGCCAGATGATCAATGCAACGACCAGCACGCCTGCGGCCCACCACCAGCCGGAGTCGGAAGCACCTGCGGGCAGCGTGTCGATCTTGCCGGCGACGGTGTTGATTTCTTCCTGCGTCATCGCGGCGACCCGCGCTTGCGCATCGGTTGCCTTGACGCCCAGCGCTTCGAGTTGCTTGGCGACATCGGCGCGGCTTACGAACTGAACGACCTTATCGCGGTTGGCCTGTGCTGCGGCACTCGACACCACCTGGTCAGTACCGATCATTCCGGCCTGTGTCGCGAACGGCACCAACACCATGCTTACGATCAGTAACTGGCTTACCAACTTATAAAGGCATTTCATCACTAATCTCCTTAGGCTATGCGAATGAAGACATGGCGCCGATACCCGAAACTCTATTGGCGCTGGCACTTTATAACGCGAGGAGGTCGCCAGCGTCAAGCGCTGAATCTGCCTGAAATCCGCATTGCAATGCGCCATGCTGAACGGTGGGAGGGCGTCGCCCGATGGGTTAAAAAATTATTTTTAGCTCAATGGGATATCCGCTCTCAGCCACGGTGCGGGGAGGGCCGGCGACTGTTCGATCGATGGTTGATCGCGATCTGAAAATTCCTGCGGGATCACCCCCAGATATCCGTCATGGAAAGCACGTCCCGGCAAGTGTCGGCAAATCGCGTCAGCAAATCAATTGCCGTATAGTGTATGCCATCCGCCATGGCCGAAATCCTCAATTACCGCAATGCATTGCCGCTCGGTACGATGCTGCTCGAATATCGTCTCGAATCGGTGCTGGGCGCCGGCGGCTTCGGCATGACTTACCTGGCGTACGATACGCTGCTGCAGAAGAAAATTGCGGTCAAGGAGTACCTGCCGGTCGAACTCGCGGTGCGCGCGCTCGACGGTGCGATCGTGCCGATCAATACCGGCACCGAATACAACTACAAATGGGGGCTTGACCGCTTTCTGCAGGAGGCGCGGCTGCTCGCCAAGTTTTCCCATCCCAATATCGTCCAGGTCAAGCGTTATTTCGAGGCCAACGGCACCGCCTACATGGTGATGAATTACGAATCGGGCATGTCATTCAGTCAGCTGCTGAAACGCATCCCGCAGCCCGACGAGCCGATGCTGGTCAAGATACTGATGCCGTTGCTTGACGGATTGGAGGCGGTCCATCAAGCCGGATTTTTGCATCGCGATATCAAGCCGTCGAACATCTTCATCCGTGATACCGGTGTGCCGGTGCTGCTTGATTTCGGCGCCGCGCGGCTTTCGGCCGGCGCCGTCACCCGCACCATGACTTCGATTCTGACGCCCGGCTATGCGCCGCTCGAGCAATATTCGAAGGACGGAAACCAGGGACCGTGGACCGACATTTATTCGCTCGCCGCGGTCTTTTATCGCGCGGTGTCCGGAGAAAATCCGCCCGATGTCGTGGGCCGGATGAAAGCCGACGGTGTCAGGCAAATGCTGATTTCGCTGCGCGACCGCTACAGCGCCAGGTTTCTTCACGGCATCAATCGCGGCATGGAGCTTGATGAAAAGAAACGCCCGCAATCGGTGGCAGAATGGCGGACGTTGTTTACTGAGGTTGCCGCGGCGTTGCCGGCAGCGGATACGGTCGCTGTCCAGGTAGAGGATGCGCCGGGAGATGCGCCGACACAATTGCTCGAAAACACCACCTCGCTCGAGACCACGCTGGTCAAAGCGCAACGCCCGTCGGTGTCTCAATTGAGCTGGTTTGCGGCCGGTGTTCTGGTACTGTTTATCGCGCTCGGCGTCAGTCGTCTGTTCGACAAGGCCGGGCAGGCGCCGCCCAAGGCGGCGACCATGACCGCTGCGCCGGCTCCTGCGTCGCCGGCGGATTTCGATGCGCTCGATGCCAACCATGACGGCTATCTGACGCCGGACGAGGTCAAGGGGACGGCGATCGAACCTGATTTCCGGAAACTCGACACCGATGGCGACGGGCGCATTTCGCGCGAAGAGTTCAATGCTGCGCACTGAGCCGCGGTTTACCCGGTCGTGATCAGAAAATCGCGCACTGGCGCAATCTGATCTTCCGTCAGCAGCATCGGTGCATGGCCGACGCCGGAAAATTCGACGATGCGCGGCCGCGGGCCGCGTTTCCGCATTTCATCGGCGATCTCCGGCAGCAGCAGGTCGGATTCGGTGCCGCGCAGCACCAGCGTCTGGCAGGTAATCGCATCCCACATCTTCCACAGATCGATGTCTGCCATCGGCTTCCCGCGGAACGGCAATCCGATGCCGGGGTCATATTTCATGCTCCAGCTGCCATCCGCATGCTGTCTCGCGTTGTGCCGCGTCAGGTGATTCCATTGCGCATCGGTCAGCGGCCCGAACGGCGCTGAAATCCTGCGCACGTAGTCCCGCAGCTCTTCGAAGGTCCGGAAACGCGGGTCGGCGGTGATGTAGCCGCCGATCCGATCGAGAAACGCGCGCGGGATCAGCGGGCCGACATCGTTGACGACGAGTTTGCGGATCGGCGATCCTGGCTGCGCGGCCAGCAGCATGCCGATGACGCCGCCCATCGAAGTGCCGACCCAGCAGAGCGAGCGTGTGCTGTGACGTTGCCGCAGCAAATCGCCCAGCCGCACCAGCCAGCGGCGCGGCGGCCAGAATACGACGCGCGCCAGCAATGTGGCTGTGTCGGACAGATATTGCGGGAGGCCGTAGTCCTGCTTGTCCGGCAGCCAGTCGCTGTCGCCGCGGCCGACGACGTCGGGACAGACGACGCGGCAATCGGGCGCAAGCCTTTCCGCGAGAAAATCGAAATCGCGGCAATTGCGGGTGAGACCGTGCACGCCGATCACGACGCGCGGATTACGCGGATCGCCCCAGTCGGTATAGTGCAGCCGGTGGAAGCCGCGCGGGTTTGCGCACAAGATATGGCCGTGTTTCATCGGATCTGCCGGGACAGCGGCAGCGACATGCCGCTGACGCCGAAGAAGACCGCGACATATGCGCGGCACCGCAGCAGGAAATCGCAATGCAGACGGTCGCGGCAGCTTTCACTCATCGTCTAAAATCACGCTTCGGGTAGCGACAGGCAGCATATCATGCAGAGTGTTTGTGTATTTTGCGGTTCCAACATTGGCGCCAGCGAAGTTTATGCCGCGGCGGCACGCGACCTGGCGCACGCCGTCGCGGCGCGCGGCATGCGCATCGTTTACGGCGGCGGCAACGTCGGGCTGATGGGAGTGCTGGCGGAAGCCGCGCTTGCCGCCGGCGTGCCGGTGACCGGCGTCATTCCCCACGCGCTGTTGGAACGCGAAGTCGGTCACCGCGGCTTGGTCGATCTGCGGGTCGTCGATTCGATGCACGAGCGCAAGGCGCTGATGGCGGAACTGGCGGACGCCTTCGTCGCGCTGCCCGGCGGACTTGGCACCTATGAAGAGACATTCGAAATGCTGACCTGGGGGCAGCTCGGCATCCATCGCAAGCCATGCGGCATCCTCAGCGTCGCCGGCTTTTATGACAGTTTGATGGTGTTTCTCGATCATGCCGTCGCCGCGGGTTTTCTCAAACCGGAACACCGCGATATGCTGATCGTCGAGCACGATCCGGCGCTGTTGCTGGAACGGCTGGCCGCCCACCGATTGCCCGACGCCAGACGCTGGATAAATCGCAATCAGTCCTGAAAAGCGCTTGATTCCAGCGGGGAAAATGAGTAGCCTAACCATCCCTATTCCGGCATCCGCCGGTTCCCCGTACTTTTACTAAGAGGCCTGCATGAGTACCGAAGCTAACGTTGCCAAAGACAAACTGGTCGAAGATTTCAAGATCGTGATCGCCGACACCGAAGAACTGCTGCGGGCGACCGCCACCCTTGCCGGCGAGAAAGCCGCCTCGGCGCGCGAACGCATTCAGGAAAGCCTGCATCGCGCCAAGATCAAGCTCGCCGATGCGGAAGAAGCGATCGTCGGCAAGACCAAGCAGGCTGCGCGCGCCACCGACGAATATGTGCACGAAAACCCGTGGCACGCGGTCGGTGTCGCCGCGGGCATCGGTCTGCTGATCGGTTTGCTGATCGGACGGCGTTAATCTTCCGTGACGGCGGAAGACCCCGGCCATAGCCGGAGCAGCACTGGACTGCTGCAATCGTTGCGCAACTTGGCGGCGACGCTGGTCGCGACGCTGCAGACACGCCTCGAACTGCTGGCCGCCGAGGTTGAAGAAGAGCGCGTTCGACTCGCGCGATTGCTGGTCCTCGCCGTCGTTGCGGTGTTCTTTCTTGCGCTTTCAGTACTGACGCTCACGCTGTTTGTTATCGTCCTGTTCTGGGACAGCTATCGTCTGCCGGTCATCGGCGGGCTGACGTTGATTTATCTGGCCATCGGCGCCGGCGCTGCGGTCGCCGCGCGCCGGCAGGCAACGGCCAGACCGCGTCTGTTTGCGGCGACCCTGGCCGAGCTGGCCAGGGATCGCGAGCGGCTGACTCCGAAATGAATTACGCGGACCGCCTCTTCGAACTGGCGCAGCGCCGAGAGCGGCTGCTGGCGCGCGTCGAGCAGCAGAGAAGCGCCATTGCGGCCGAATGGCAGGCGTGGGAAAAACCGGCTGCGCTGGTTGACCGCGGCGTTGCTGTCGCCGGCTTCCTCAAATCCCATCCGTTATTGATTGCGATCGGCGTCGCGGCAGTCGTCGTGCTGCGTCTGCATAAACTCAGAAAATGGCTGGGGCGCGGCTGGATGCTGTGGCGGGTCTGGCGCTCCGCCGGCGCGTGGCTGCGCCGAATGTTCGCCTGACCGGCGATACGGCGATTGGAACGGTGGCCTGATGCGTCAGCAATTGAAGCAGTTTAATGCGCGCACGCTGGCGATGCTGCGCTCGGCCCGTGAGTTGACCGCCCGCGAGAAGCGGTTTCTGCTGAACGAGATATTGCAGATCAAGGGCCTGATGCCGTTGCTGATGAAGCAACGCAACAAGCAGCGCTGGACGACCGAGGAGCGTCTCGAGCTGCGTGCGCATTTGCGGCGCTTGTCGAATTTGAGTCCGTATCTGGTGGTGATGGTGCTGCCGGGATCGTTCCTGATGCTGCCGGCACTCGCCTGGTGGCTCGACCGCCGGCGTGGCCGCAATCGCGTGCAGCCGCTGGCGGGCTGATCCCCGCTGAAATGCCATGTGGCTTCTGGCCGGACTGCTGTGGATCGCGCTGGTAGTCGGCATCTACTGGTCGTACAAAAACAGGAAAGCGAAGCGCGATGCCGCGCGCGAGCAGAAGTTCCAGAAGATGTTCTCGGCATTGGCGCCCGCTCCCGCGTCAGGGCGCGCGCCGGCCGCAGTAGAGGAGGCAGTCCGTCTCGTCAAAAAACCGCGCCTGTTCGGGCCGCAGACGACACTGATCTACTATGTCCTGCGCAGCGGTCTTCCCGATCACGAAATTTTCGTCGATGTCCCGCTGGACAGTCTCATCGAATCGCCGTCGCCGGGCTACCACGCCGGACAAATGTCGAAGCGGCTGGCGGCGGCGCGCGTTGATTTCGTCGTCTGCGACAAGCAGATGGCGATCGTCGCCGCGGTGCTGCTTGACGGCAGCCCGGCGGTCGAGGCGGCTACGATCGAAGATCTGCTAAGCGCAGGCATACGCCTGGTGCGCATCGATGCGGTGGCGCCGCCGAAGCATAGCCAGGTGCGGGCGCTGATTTACGGCGGGGTTTAAATGTACTGCTGATGGTTCTGTATTTGAAAGCTATTATTGCCATCGGATGCAAAAGCACCAAAGTCAAAGTTTCCCTGGGCACGACAAGGATTGGCGTCATTTGATGTAAACCGCCCTGATTAGAGAGCTGATCGGCGGGTCACATCAATGATCAAACTGTAGCAATGAATCCGGAATTACCGGTGACGACAATAATCAGCAATGTAAGAATCGCAAGTGCGCTAAAAACAAAACCCGTTACACATGAGAGACGGCTGATACTGAATTGCTGTTCTGCAGAAGATATTTTAAATGTTGATCTATACAACCGCCACATAAAAAGAGCCAGAACTGGAATCTGGGCCAACCAAATGGCCGGTCTGAGCCACGTGTAATACGGTAAATCAAGGCCAAGGATCATTGCGTGCCACACTGAAAACAAATACACAAATGCAATAAGGCGGTGAAAATTGATCCAATTCTTTCCGGAAAAGTACCGACGAAGGTAAAAAGTCGGCCCGACAAGGACCAAAAGGTATGCAGCCGCAATGCCCAGATCGTAGCCCCACACAGCTTCAGGCCATCCTTGATCAGCCCATGCCCCCGGAATCAGCACTGTTCGCCAGCTATCTCCCATCGCATCAAGAGCCGTGGTTATCATATGAATTACTACGAGTATCACGGCACTCAGGGCAACGTGTCTGTGAAGGCAGTTTATTGCTATGTTTTTTGAGTAGCCGCGCTCTTTAAGAATAGTTTGACTAAGGCCAAGCAAGACAGAGATATAGGAAAACAGAAGGGCAATGAGTCCTGATGATTGAAGGAATGGGAATGCCCAAAACTTTCCCATATTCCTCATGTCCATGTCTTTCGACATCGCAATTGCTGCAGCGCTTATGCCCACTGATTGCAGATTATAAATGGCCACTCCAATGACCACGAACAAAGCAGCGCTGACTAGATATGGGCCAAACCTCAGTCGGCCCATGTGGACTGAATAAC
>Ga0335069_10009695_pt1 | contig 13692 bp, 15 predicted proteins | sample Lox_Sample_11_FD_206714 | JGI IMG/M metagenome (GOLD analysis project Ga0335069, IMG submission 206714) | Soil microbial communities from Loxahatchee National Wildlife Refuge, Florida, United States - Lox_Sample_1.1 | ecosystem: Environmental > Terrestrial > Soil > Wetlands | place: USA... | reverse complement strand
GCGCACAGCGAGCGCCCGACGATCACCGCGCCCAGCGCGACGAGTGGCCCGCGCAGCGCCGCGACGTCAGCGCCGTGCAGGAACGAGCGTGCGACGATCCGCCCGAGCAGGACCGCCTGCGCCACGATCAGGACGGCGGTCAGGACACCGAGGAGCACCGAGCCCGCGAGCGGGGCGCGCGCCGCGCGCGTGGAGCGCAGGAGCCGGCGATCGACGCCCCGCGCGGAGCCCTCGGCGCGTGTGGCCACCGCGCCCGTTCAGCCGGCCGGCGCGCTGCCGGGGTCGGGTCCCGCGCCCGTGCCCGCGCTCTTGCCGCCGCTGCCGACCAGGTCGAGCGGGTTCTTCGTCGTCCGGTCGAAGTCCTCGGGCGAGACCCGCTTGCGGAACACCCAGTAGCTCCAGGCGGTGTACGCGAGCACGATCGGGACCATAACCACCGCGACGACCGCCATGATCGCGAGAGTCTTCGACGACGAGGAGGTGTTCGCGATCGTCAGGTTGTAGAGCGAGCTCGTCGTCGACGGCATGACGTTCGGGAAGAGGTCGACGAACAGCGTCACGAACAGCATCGCGATCGCGGCCGTGCTGATCCCGAAGGCCACGCCCGGGCGCCGCCCCAGCTCGCTGACGGCGGCCGTGGCAAGGAGCACGGCGGCGATGGCGCCGAGGATCGCGACCGCGACGCTCGCGCCGGTGCGGTCGTTCATGTCGATGACCGTCCAGACGAGGAACGCGATGCCTACCACCGCGGCGGCGGGGGACGCCCACTTCGCGACCCCGCGCGCGCGCTCGGGCAGATCGCCCCCGGTCTTCATGTTCAGGTAGATCGCGCCGTGGGAGATGAACAGCAGCACGAGCGTCACGCCGCCCAGCAGGGCGTAGGGGTTCAGCAGCGTGAAGAGGTTGCCCGTGAAGTTCTGCTGGGCGTTGATCGGCACGCCGTGGACGATGTTGGCCCAGGCGACGCCGAACAGCAGGCTCGCCAGGAACGACCCGATGACGATCGCCCACTCCCAGGTCGCCCTCCAGCGCGGACGGTCGTCCTTCCCCCAGAACTCGAATGCGACCCCGCGGATGATGAGCGCGAAGAGCACGAGGAAGAGCGCGATGTAGAAGCCGGAGAACATCGAGGCGTACCAGAGCGGGAAGGCGGCGAAGGTCGCGCCGCCGGCCGTCAGCAGCCAGACCTCGTTGCCGTCCCACATCGGGCCGATCGCGTGGATGATCGCGCGGCGGTCCGCGTCGTTGTGGCCGAGATGGCGCAGCAGCATGCCGACGCCGAAGTCGAAGCCCTCGAGGACGAAGTACCCGATCCACAGGATGCAGATGAGGATGAACCACAGGGCCTGCAGGAAGCTGTAGTCGACGCTGTGCATGAGGTATCGCTCCTCCGGCTTCAGTAGGCGAGGGACAGATCGGGAGCGCCGGGTCCACCCGGAGCGGGCGCCTCTTCGTGGATGCCCTTGCGCGCCTCGCGCAGGAACAGCCACAGCGCCACGCCGCCGATCGCGGTGAAGATGAGCGTGAAGCCGATCAGCGTGCCCGCGACCTGCGCCGTGGTGACCAGCGGCGAGTTGGCGTTGCGGGTGAGCATGAGGCCCTGGACGATCCAGGGCTGGCGGCCGACCTCCGTCATCACCCACCCGGCGGTGTTGACGAGGAAGGGCGTGACCGCCATCCAGATCGCTATCCGCTGGAACCTCCGGCTGACGGCCAGCTTGCCGCGCCGCCAGAGGATGAACCCGACGAGCGCGAAGATCGCCATCGCAAGGAAGAGGTAGACCATGATGCGGTACGACCAGTAGACGACCGCCACGTACGGGTAGTAGCGGCCGGGTCCGTACTTGGCCTCGTACTGCTTCTGGAGCTGGTTGACGCCCAGGACCTGGCCGTCCCAGCTGCGCGTCGCCAGCAGCGAGAGCACGTGCGGGATCTTCAGGTCGCGGTTCGTGTGGCCCGGGTTGGCGGTGAAGTCGCCGGTCGCCAGCAGCGACATCGACGCGGGCTTCTCGGTGTTGAAGAGCGCCTCGGCCGCCGCCATCTTCATCGGCTGCTGCTTGATCAGCAGCCGCGCGAGCTGGTCCCCGGCCAGGAACGAGACGACGACGCCGATGCAGAGGATCGGCAGCGCGACCTTGATCGCGGTCGTGAAGGCGTCGACCTGGTGCTCGCGGCGCAGGTGGTACCCCGCGACGCCGATCGTCACGAGGCTCGCGGTCAGCGCCGCGGCAGCGAGCACATGGATGTAGGCGGCGATCGCGGTGTTGTTCGTGATGACCGCCCAGATGCTCGTCAGATGGGGCTTGCCGCCGACCATCTTGTAGCCGACGGGGTGCTGCATCCACGAGTTCGCGGCGATGATGAAGAACGCCGAGAGTGCCGAGCCGATCGAGACCAGCCAGATCGACACGAGGTGGGTCTTCGGCGACACGCGCCCCTTGGCGAAGATCCAGAAGCCCAGGAACGTGGACTCCATGAAGAAGGCGATCAGCGCCTCCATTGCGAGCGGGGCGCCGAAGATGTCACCGACGAAGCGCGAGTACTCCGACCAGTTCATCCCGAACTGGAACTCCTGGATGATCCCGGTGACGACGCCGACCGCGAACGAGAGCAGCATCAGCCGGCCCCAGAAGTGCACTTGGCGGGCGTAGACCTCCTTGCCCGTGCGGTAGTGGAGCGTCTGGTTGACGGCGACGTAGAACGCGAGGCCGATCGACAGGGGGACGAAGAGGAAGTGGAAGATCGTCGTCGTGGCGAACTGCAGCCGGGCGAGGTCCAGCGCGGTCATGGGTGCTCCCTGTCGTCTTTACCTGACGTTCATCGACGATAGGTGACCGCCGGACGTGCCGTCCGGCCGTTTGCCACAGAGTTCCTGCGGGTTTCTACGGAGAGGCCTCGGGGTTCTCCGCGGACGGCTCAGCGGCCCTCGCGAGACCCGCGCGTCGGCTAGAATCGGGCGTGCAGGGAACATCCCCGGGGACGACAGGCTTCGACGTGGTCGGTTCGTGGGGGTGGTTGCGAGCCGAGGTCCCGGAGGCCTCGTAAAACCCCGGGAAAACCATACGTGCGGACTCTCACGAGTACGCCCTCGTCGCCTAGCACCTAGCTAGTCCACGAGGTTCCGGACCTCGCCGGCCGGCCGCGAGGACTCCCGGAATCAGATACGCCGGCTCACCCGGGGAGGTCCGCCCTCGCCGATCCGGGGACAGCTTCAGGGGGCTGGCTCTTCGCAACCCCGCCGGCGAGGCGAGCGCGGAGCGAGATCAGAGCGCCGGCTACGCTCGTAGACGTCACCTTCACGCGATTGCGGACGCGGGTTCGATTCCCGCCGTCTCCACTGGCTGGGCCCGGCGCTGCGGCCGGGCGCTACACCTCGCAGACGGCGATCGCCGGCGCGTCGCGGCGGGCCTTCTCGGTCGCAGTCGGGAGCTCGGCGAGGGGCACGTAGGTGATGCTGTCGGCGTCGATGTTCAGCGCCGCCGCGTCGCCGGGCTCGAGGCGCTCGACGAGGCTCTTCGAAGCGAGCGCTCGTCCACCGGTCGCGCACGCTTCGATGCGGGCGCACTCGTTGACCTCGTCCCCGAGCGCGGTGACCTCGCTGCGCCCGACCGAGACGATCTGCCCGACGTAGAGCGTCGATCCCCAGTGGATGCCGAAGCGCAGGACGGCGTCAGCCTCCTCGAGCCCGCTCCGCGTGGCAACGTCGGCCATCGCGCGTCGAAGGTCGCGGGCGCCGGCGATGCACGCGCGTGCGGCGGCGGACTCCGATCCCGCGGTCTCGGCGAGGAAGAACGCCACGACCCCGTCGCCGACGTGCCGGCCGACCAGGCCGCCGGCCTCGACGACGCACGCGTCCGCGGCGCTGACGAACCGCCGTCCGAGCGCGAAGTAGCTCGCGGTCGACAGGCGCCGGGACAGACTCGACGACCCTTCGAGGTCAGCGAACAGGATCGCGGCCGGCCGCCGGGCGGCGTGCGCGACGGCCTGCATCCGGTCGAAGTGGCCCAGATCGCCCTGGGCCGCCATGGTCGAGAGGGTGGCCATGCCCGCCGCCGGCTTGTAGAGGATCGCGGTCCCCGCGAGGCGGCCGTCGGCTGCGTGGAGACGCACGCCGGTCGCCAGGATGTCGAGCCGACCGCCGCTGGCCCCGCCACTGTGCTGCTCCCAGGTCAGCGCCGGCGCGGGCTCCGGCTGCAGCTCCGCTGCGAGATCGCGCAGCTCGGGGATCACCATGCCGACGAGGGCGTCGCGGTCGCCGCGCAGGTCGCCGAGCGCCCACGGTCCCAGCGCGGCGAACTGGGTCCGCTGGATGTCCATGGTGTTGGGGCCGACGCGCTCGCCCAGCCGCGATGCGGTCGCCTCCGGCCCGAAGTAGAACGCGCCGGTCGGCACCGTCACGCGCCCGAGCAGAGAGCCGTAGCTGAACCGCAGCTCATCGGTCATGAACACGAGGCGCCACTCGTGGTCCACGAGCTCAGCCCAGTACCCCGCGGCGTTCAGCGCCGCCGCGGCTGCGGCGAGCGCCGGGTCGTCCGGCAGCGGAAGTGTCGCCTGGTCCCCGATTTCGCGACTGTAACGGCGAGTCGGAGCTGGACGGCTCGATCTGCGTGACGGCTTGGGTCGCAAGCCGGGAGCGCGGGTCAGTGAGCGCCCGATACCAACAGGGTTCTTCGCAGCAACCGAACCGGTCGTCTCCACTAACTCACCAACGAAGTGCACTGCTACTCCGCGGGAGCGGTACCTGCGGCGACGATGAGCTCGCATGGGCCCTCGAAGCCGTCGGCCGTCTCGAACCGTGAGAGCTCGCGCGTGATCTCGCTCCACGCCTCCTCGCGCTCGGCGTCGCGCAGCCCCGCAAGCATCTGGTGCAGGGCCCCGAAGGACTCGCGCGCGAAGCGGACGTACTCGGCGGTGGAGGTCAGCCGCAGGGGAGCCGAGACTCGCCGCGCCTCGACCTCGGTGTAGCCCGCCTCCTCGAGGGCCGCTTCAATCACGCCGGGGGCGCCGAGGCTGAACGGGCCCGGCTGGCCCGGCGCCGGTGCCGGCAGCTGCGCCCGGCGGCGGACGATCGACACCGGTATCGAGAAGAAGGGGTTGGCTTCCGGTGTGGAGTAGACGATCCCGGCCAGGCGGCCGCCCGGCCTGAGCGCGCGCCGCATACCGACGAACGCGGCGTGCTGGTCGGGGAAGTAGATGAAGCCGACGCGCGAGATGACCGCGTCGAACGCGCCCGGCTGCACGTCCAGGTGCTCGCCGTCGAGGACGAGGGTCTCGACGTTGCGCAGTCCGGCTTCGCGCGCGCTGCGCTCGGCGAAGGCGAGGATGTTGCTCGAGATGTCGGTGGCCAGCACATGGCCGTCGGGCCCGACGCGCCGGGCCGCCGCGAGCGTCTGGCCTCCGGCGCCCGCGGCCACGTCGAGCACCCGCGCCGCCCGGGTGACGCCGGCCATGTCGAGCATCGTCTCGGTCGCGTCTCCCAGCCATGCCTCGAGTGTCGGGCCCCAGCGGTGCCAGGGCTCGGCTGCGCTCTGCCATTGGTCGGTCGTCGTGCGCTTGTAGGCGTCCGGGTCGAAGGTCGTCGCGCTCATGTCAGCCTCGGGTCGAAGCGCCCGCGTGAGGTCAGCGGCGTCTGGCGCCCCACCTCGGGGAGGTACTCGTCCAGGAAGACTCGGGCGACGAGCTCCTGCCGCGATGCCACGCGGAGCTTCTCGTAGAGGTGCTTGACGTGGTCCTCGACGGTGTGCGGAGAGACCACCAGCTCCTCGGCTATCTCCGCGCGCGACAGGCCGCGGGCGAGGAGGGTGGCGACCTCGCGTTCGCGCGTCGTCGCGCCGAACGCCTCCAGCCGGACGGTCGCCGAGCGCGCGGCGCTGGCCCGCTCGATCACGATCGCGACGCGGCGATCGGCCGCGGCGCCGGGCAAGGACGCGTGGAGCGTCACCCAGCCCTCATCGCCCGGAACGGTGACGACGTTGGCCCCGCCCTGAGCAGCCTCGGGCGCCCTGCGGACGAACGAGGCAAGCGAGAGCACGGACGCGGGGACGTCGTGCTCGCCGTACACCGCCCCACCGGCGCCGATCGCGGCGAGCAGCTCCCGTGCCGGCGGTGTGATCAGCTCGACGTCGTCTCCGGGGCCGAGGACGACGAGTCCCGGGGCCTCGGCGCCCGTGACGCGACGCGCCGCATCGAAGCGCAGCGACGCGCGGATTCCCCGCGCGATCGCACCCGTGACGGCGGCGAGCGCGTCCGCGTCGCGCTGCTGGAAGGGCCCGCTGGCCGCGTGCCGGGCGATGTGCACGGCGCCCCAGACGCGGCCGCGGATGACGAACGCGGCGCGCAGCTCGTGGGGGATGTCGGCCGGAAGCAGCAGGTCGCGGTAGCGCGCGCTGCTGCCCGGATCGCCGCGCGTGGCGTGGTCGAGGATCCCGACCGGGACGCGCCGCGCAGCGAGGCCGGCGAAGGTGTTGACGTCCTCGACCATGTACTCGCTGCGGACCAGCAGCTCGCCGGCGGCCGGGGCCTGCGCCGGCGTGAAGATCCCGTGCCCGATCAGCTCTGCGGGGTCGTCGCTGGTCATCAGTCGCGTGTGCGGGTCCAGCGTGTGCCAGCAGCTCGCGTCGTTGTCGACGACGTTGCGCAGTCGCGGGGAGAGCTCGGCGAAGAACTCCTTGCGGGGCAGCCCCCTGGAGGCGAGGAGATCGATCTCCTCGATCAGCCGCTGCTCGACCGGCCGTTGCATGCCGCCAGTCTCCCACTGCGTGCAAGGAAGATCCCCGCGCGCGGGGGATGGTCGGCGCCCGTCGTGGCGGTCAGGCTGCACGCATCAAGTCGAGCAACACAGGAGGCACCATGTCGGGCGCAGCGCAGGACACCCTCGTCCCCATCACCCAAGGGCCCGGTGAGGGAGAGCACCTCTGGTTCTTCGGGGGGCTCACGACGATCAAGGCCGACGGCGGCGAGACGGGCGGGCGCGTGCTGGTGACCGAGCAGCTCATGCCGCGGGGCAGCGGCTCGCCGCTGCACGTCCACCACAACGAGGACGAGTGGTTCTACGTCCTCGAGGGCGAGCTCACGATCTGGGTCGACGGCACGACGCACGTGGCGGGGGCCGGGTCGTTCGTGTTCGGGCCGCGCGACATTCCGCACACGTTCGTCGTCAGCTCCGGGCAGGCCCGCTTCCTGCTGGTGACCGAGCCGGCAGGGTTCGAGGGCTTCGTCCGCGCGCTCGCCGATCCGGCGTCCGCACCCGAGATCCCGCCCGCCCCGACGGCGCCGCCGGACATGGAGCCGGTGCTTCGCGCCGCCGCGGACCACGGGCTCGAGATCCTCGGCCCTCCCGGCATCCCGGCCTGAGGACGCACCATGAGCGCACACGCCGCTCAGGTCCTCGCCAACGTCTGTCATACGAACTAGACTCGATGTATGACAATGCTGAGCTTCCGGGTTGCGGACGACGAGGCCGCCGCGGTCCAGCGCTGGGCAGACGCGCTGGGGGTGGATCGGTCGGAGATCCTGCGGGACGCGCTCCATCGGCACCTCGTGGCCCTGAGCGGCGAGTCGGACGCAGAAGCATGGGCGCGGACACCGCTCGACGAGGGTGAGCGCTCCCTGGCGGAGATCGCCGACTGGGGGCCGGCCGAGGACTGGGCGGATTGGCACGATGCAGCGCGGTGAGGTCTGGTTCGCGGCGACGCCCGGCGGTGATCGCCCCGTGCTTGTCCTGACCCGCGACCCGGTCGCAGAGCAAATCGGTTCGGTCGTCGTCGCGGCGCTGACGCGAACCCGGCGCGGGCTGGCGTCCGAGCTCGTGCTGACTGCGGTCGACGATGGCGTCCCGTCGGACTGCGTCGTCAACTTCGACAACGTCCATACCCTGCCTCGCGTGATGTTCCGCCGTCGTGTCGCGGTCCTCGCGCCAGCGCGCATGACGCTGGCGTGTCGCACCCTGCGCAACGCGGTCGGGTGCTGAGGCACCGCAGGGGGTGGTGGAGCTCCGCTCCCGTAACTACGGTCTATGGCCCTCGTGACCGATCATTCTGGCCTGGCCCGCACTCCCGATCCACCGTTGCTCGAGCAACCCGACGGCGAAGGAGACCGATGCATGCGAGCACTGCCGGCCAAGACCGCGTCAACACGGACGCTCGGACCATGAGCGAGACCACGTGACCGCACAGGGCGCAGCCGGCGTCAGCGCCGCGAGCGCGGACACGACGCCTCCCGTCGTGGTCCTCCTCGTCGGGATCCCGGGCGCGGGGAAGACGACGTTGATCGATCGCGCGGGGGTGAACTCGCCGGATTGGATCGTGCTCGATCCCGACAGGATCCGCCGCCGGCTGTCGCCGGCGCTGCGCAGGCTGCCCATTCCATATCCGCTGTACGTCGTGGGGATCGTTGTTGCGATCTCGCGGCACACGCGCGTGCTCGTCGAATCCCGCGGCACCTACGCCTGGCTGCGACGGCTCGTGACCGCCTGCGCACGGGTGCGCCGCCGTAGGGCGGTGCTCGTCCTGCTCGACGCCTCATCCGAGGCCGCCGTCGCGGGGCAGGTTCGCCGAGGGCGCGTCGTGCCGGCCCGCATCATGCGCTTGTTCATCTCGGACTGGAGCGCGCTGCTCGACGGCGCCCGCAGCGGCGCGCTCGCCGCCGAGGGGTGGAGCGACGTCCGCATACTCACTCGCGCGCAGGCGTCCGACGTCCGGGATTTCGGCGACCTCGTGCGCCGGCCATCGGCGGTTGGTGGCGCCGAGCGCGGCGGGTCGGGCGACCGGACCCTTGAGGATGCCCCCGGACCGCCCCGCGACTAGCCGGTACTCCCATGCGCGGACCGATCCTGTGAGCGGCGCGGCACGTGAGAGTCAGGGCGCCGGTTCGCTGGGGGGTACGCCCGCCGGCCGCACGCGGGTGCTCGGCGTCTGGTCGGTCGTGATGATCAGCGTCGGCGCGGTGTTCACCCTGCGCAACCTGCCGAGCGTGGCTGAGTACGGCTGGTCCAGCATCTTCTACTACGCGTTGGGCGCGCTGATCTTCTTCGTCCCCCTCTCGCTGGTGGTCGCGGAACTCGGCACAAGCTGGCCGCAGGCCGGCGGGCTCTACGTCTGGGTCAAGCAGGGGTTCGGGGACAGCTCTGGGTTCCTGGCTGTCTGGTTCGACTTCATCGAGAACGTCCCGTCCTTCCCCGTCGTGCTCTCGTTCAGCGCGGCAACGCTCGCCTACGCCGTCGACCCCAGCCTGGCCAGCAACAAGACGTACCTCGTGATCGCGATGCTGACGATCTTCTGGGGTTTGACGGTGGCGAACCTCTTCGGCATGCGATGGAGCGCGCGCCTGAACAACCCCAGCGTCGTCCTGGGAACGTTGCTTCCCGGCGCGCTCCTCATCGCCTTGGGCGTGTACTGGCTGGCGTCCGGCCGGCACAACCAGACGCCACTCCAACCAGGCAAACTCGCCCCCCACGTCGGCAGCGTCAACGACATGGTCTTCTTCGTCGGCGTCCTGCTCGCCTACGGCGGTATGGAGATGGCTGGTTTTCACGCGAAGGAGACGCGCACGCCGGCACGCACCATCCCGCGGGCGTTCCTCATTGCGGCCATCATCATCATCTGCGGCTACGTGCTGGCCACGCTGCCCGTCGCGTACGTCGTGCCGCAGGCGCACATCAGCCTCGTCGCCGGGGTCCTGCAGGCCTTCCAGGCGTACTTCAGCGCGATCGGCCTGGGCGCCTGGGCGACCAAGGCCATGGCGCTGCTCGTCGGCTTGGGCTCGCTGGCGCTGATCAGCACCTGGCTGCTCGGCCCGGCCAAGGGACTGTATGCCACCGAGCAGGCGGGAGACATCATGCCCGCGTTCCAGTATGTGAACAAGCGCCACGTGCCCGTGGCGATCCTCCTCGCAGAGGGGGTGGCCACCTCGCTGTTCGCGCTCCTCTTCTTGTTCGTCCCGAGCATCAACACCGGATACTGGATGCTCACCGCGCTCACCACGCAACTGGTGCTGTTGATGTACCTGCAGGTGTTCGCATCAGCAATCCGGCTCCGCTATACCGAGCCGAACGTCGCGAGGCCGTATCGGATCCCGGGTGGCAAAGCCGGGATCTGGATCGTGGGGGGGATCGGCCTGTTCGGCTGCCTGTTCGGCTTCGTGATGGGCTTCGTCCCGCCCGCGGGCATCAAGCACTGGCCCACGCCGCTCTACGTGCTCGCGATGGCCGTCGGCATTGTGATCACCTCGGCGCCGCCGTTCATCGTCGAGAAGGTCAAGAAGCGAAGCTGGATCCCGGCCCATCCCGACGAGGTGCTCGTCGACACCGGGGACACAGAGTCTTCCGAAACCGGCGGCGAAGCGGCCAACGCCGCCGCGGCGGCCGAGGGTTCGCGCGACCACACTCGAACGCCCGGCCGGGACCAGCGAGGCTGACGCGAACTAGATGCCGAGGAGTTGCTGCTTCTTCCGGTCGTAGTCGTCCTGCGTGATGACGCCCTCATTACGAAGCTTGGCGAGCCTCTCGAGCTCGTCCATGTAGTCGTCGCCGTCCGAAGCGGACGTCCGCGGGGCGGCGGGGGCCGGCTCGCTCTCCTGGTCCGGCGTTGCCTGGTCCGGCGTTGCCTGGTCCGGCGTTGCCTGGTCCGGCGTTGCCTCCTGGTCGGCCTCGTCGCCTCCTCCCTGCCAGAGGTCCCCGGCCAGTGTGCCGAGCCCGGCGCCGGCGGCTCCACCCAGCCCGGAGGACAGCGTGTTCATCGCGCCGGTCGCCGCTCCGCCACCACTCGCCGCCGCCGGAGCGGTGGACGGCGCGCTCGACGACGGCACCGGCCGTCGCGCGGTGACGGGACGGCGCCGTCGCATCCGCTCCGGCGTCCGGTAGCCAGCGCGTCCCCTCATGCGACGGCCGGCGCGCGACACCCTCATTCCTCTTCCGAATCGCATCTACGTGTCTCCTTCCAACTCATCGAGTTCGTGGGCCATAGCGCTGAGCTCCAGGGCCACGGCGCTGATCGCCTCCGGGGTCAGGAGGCCCTCGGCCAGCACAACACCGCCATCCGCACACGCGGCCGCCTTCAGGTCCCTGGCCCACACGTGCTCGATCAGGACGACGCCGGCGCTGGTGCCGGGGTCGAGCGCGTCAGCGACCGCCCGGACCTGATCCTCCGCGAGCCCGTAGGCTTGCCCTGCGACCGAGTTGCCCTCTGCGGGGCGACTCTCGACATCGTCGAAGTCGAAGCCGAGAAGCGCGCCGACGATGCCGCCGAGATCCTCGCCCTGAAGCTCTCCGGCGATCAGGTCACCTGTTTCGGCGTCCTTGTCGACGAACAGGATGTCGAGCACCCGCACGGTCCTCTCGCCCTCGAGCTCGGCCAGGCTCTCGAGGATCGTCTCCCCGGTCCCCGTGCCCGGTCCGAAGCCGATCGCGATCATCTGCACGGGGCCGATCTCAGTCATCCGCTCTTCCTCCTCGTTCTGATGCTGGCCCGCGGCCGCGTTCGCTTCACGCAATGCGCAGGCGCCCGCTGATCGTCGCGATGGTCGCGCGCCCGAGAGGCGCGGTCAAGGCCGGGTAGGGATAGCTGGAGCCTTAACGAGCCGAGCCCGCGCTGGTCGCATGGCACGCGGCCCGCGCTGAAGGGCGAGCCGCTAGTAGACTCGCCCGACAACCCCGACATCCGCCCGAGAGGACGTGCCATGAGTGACGACGCGAAAGACAGTGTGGTAGTTGTCACCTTCGACGAGGATCCGAAGGCGTACGAGGCCCTGACCCGCCTGAAGGAGCTCGACTCCAAGCAGCAGGTGAAGGTCGTCGGAGCCGAGGTGGTCGAGCGGCAGAAGGACGGTTCGGTGGTCGTCAAGGACCAGATCTCCGAGGAGAACTGGGAGGTCGCCGCGGGCGGCGGCATCGTCGGGCTCCTGGTCGGCGTCATCGGCGGGCCCGTCGGCATCCTGCTGGGCGGCGCGACCGGGGTGCTGGTCGGCTCGCTCTTCGACCTCCAGGACGCCGATTGGAACGATTCCGTGCTCGGCGAGATCTCCGGGTCCGTGCGACCGGGGCGGACCACACTGGTCGCCCAGGTCACCGAGCAGAGCCCGGACGCGCTCGACGCGGCCATGGCGGAGCTCTCGGGCACGGTTCTCAGGCGAGACCTGTTCGACGTCGAGGCGGAGCTCAGCGCCGCCGACCTGGCGCAGGAGAAGGCGAAGAAGGAGGCCCGCAAGGTGCTGCGCGAGCAGAAGCGCGCCGAGCACAAGGAGAAGGTCGACGCCAAGATCGAGGAGCTCAAGGCGAAGGTTCACCGACCGAGCTCCTCAGGCACCCCCGCCTCCTGACGGCGAGGGGCCTCGCGCTCGCACCCCCCGGCCGCGAGGCGCTGGGCTCAGGCGGTTGCCAGCTGCAGCGCCAGTGCGGCGACGGACAGGACGAGCGCGAGGATCGCGGGGCGCGCCTCGGACAGGGGGTTGTGGAGCCTGACCTGGGCGGCGCAGGCGCCGATCGCCACGAGCACGAGCCCGATCAGGGCCGCGATGCCGAGCGGGCGGAACGCCAGGCCGATGAGCGCCCCGAGGGCGCCGGCAACCTCGCAGGCGCCGACCAGGCGGTAGGTGCCCGGGCTGATGCCCAGCCGGTCGCGGGTCTGCATCGCGTGCTCCTCCCCGGTGAACTTCACCCACGCGGCGGCGAAGAAGAGGAGCGCCGTCAGGACCGTGACGATGATCGTGAGGACGGTCATGCGGCCACCACCGGGTTCGTGACGGCGCCGAGGCCCTCGACCTCGACCGCGACGGTCTGCCCGGCCCGCAGGAAGATGCCCTTGAGGCCGCCGATGCCGGCGGGCGTGCCCGTGGCGATGATGTCGCCGGGGACGAGCGTCATCGTGCGCGCCAGCCAGGCGATGGTCTCGGCGACGCCGAAGATCATGTCGCGCGTCGTGCCCTCCTGCACGACCTCGCCGTCGATGCGCGTCCAGAGGCGCAGGTCGTCGAGGTTCCCGGCCTCGTCCACGGTCACGAGCGCCGGTCCGCACGGAGCGAAGGTGTCGATCGCCTTCCCGCTGGTCCACAGCGGGTTCTGCAGCTGCAGGTCGCGGGCGCTGACGTCGTTGAGCGCCATCGCGCCGGCGACGTAGCTCAGCGCGTCGGCCTCGCCGACCAGGTGGCACGTACGGCCGATGACGACCGCCAGCTCCGCCTCGTAGTCGACGAAGTCCGCGTGCGCGGCGGGCAGGATGATCTGCTCGCCGTCGCCGATCAGCGAGTTGGCGAACTTCGCGAACCAGCGCGGGTGCTCGGGGATCTCCTGGTGGGCCTCCTCCGCGTGGTCGCGGTAGTTCAGCCCCAGGCAGACGATCTTCTCGGGGTCGGGAATGGGCGCCAGCAGACGCACGTCGGCGCGCGCGATCCGCTCACCGGCGCCCGCCGCACGCTCGCCGAGCGCCGCCAGCCCGTCGGCGTCGAGCGCCTCGAGCAGCCCGCGCACGCTGTCGGCAGGTGCGCCGAGCGCCCCGGCGGGGACGATCTCGTCCCCAACCAGGACGCCGGCGTGCGGGCCCTCGCCCGCGTCGAAGGTGACCAGGCGCATGTGCTCAGCCTTCGGTGGGGATGTCGACGGGTGGGGCGGGGGGTGCGAACTGGCCGGCCATCGCGCGTTGGTGGATGCGTTCGTGGCTTTCGCCGTCGGCGGCTGCCTGGGCGACGGCGGCGGGGTCGACG
>Ga0335069_10009694_pt1 | contig 13692 bp, 11 predicted proteins | sample Lox_Sample_11_FD_206714 | JGI IMG/M metagenome (GOLD analysis project Ga0335069, IMG submission 206714) | Soil microbial communities from Loxahatchee National Wildlife Refuge, Florida, United States - Lox_Sample_1.1 | ecosystem: Environmental > Terrestrial > Soil > Wetlands | place: USA... | reverse complement strand
AGAGACCAATCTTGCCGCCCTTCAAGAAGGGCTGAATGAGGTCGACGACCTTAACGCCGGTCTCGAACATTTCGGCGGTGGTCGATTGCTCGTCGAATGCAGGAGCGAGGCGGTGAATGGGCATGCGTTTTTCGAAGGCGATGGGGCCGAGCTGATCGACGGGCTCGCCAATCACATTCATGACGCGGCCGAGCGTGCCGCGGCCAACGGGCACCGAGATCGGACCGCCGAGGTCGATGGCATTCATGCCGCGCACCATGCCGTCGGTCGCCTCCATCGCGATGCAGCGCACGCGGCCCTCGCCGAGATGCTGCTGCACTTCGAGGATGACGTTGATCGGCGCGGGCACAGTGAAGCCGTCGCTCGTAACGCGCAGAGCCTGATAAATGGGAGGCATGGAAGCCTCGACGAATTGCACGTCGACGGCGGGGCCGGCGACTTGAATGACGTGTCCGATATTCTGTGGCATAAAACCTCAAAATCAGCTTCGAGCTACGAGCCGCGAGCTACGAGCAAGCAAGATCAAAACCTTGAAACCGCAACTGCCAATGCGTTACTTCGAAAACTTCTCTACGATCAAATTCGTTCGGTCGAAGCTCGCAGCTCGAGGCTCGCAGCTTCTCTACCCTTGTGCCGCTGCCGCGCCGCTTACGATCTCGATGATCTCCTTCGTGATCTTCGCCTGGCGCGCGCGGTTCATGGCCAGCGTCAGCGAATCGATCATGTCGGACGCATTGTTCGTAGCCGCATCCATCGCGGTCATACGCGCCGCATGCTCGGCTGCAACCGACTCGAGCAGCGCATGGAAAATCTGAATGCTGACATACTTGGGCAGCAATTCGCGGAACAGCTGCGCTGGCGGCTGCTCGTAGATGTAGTCGACATCGGCAGTGGCGAATTTTGCGGCGGCCTCGTCGACCGCGTGCGTATCGTGCGGTCGAACGCCGACGCCCGTTGACTTCGCGGCCTCGACACGGCGTTTCTTCTCTTCTTCGGTCGCCTCTTCTGCCAAGTGAATATCGACCTCGCCGATTTCTTTGATGGGGAGCACATGCTCGACGACCAACCGCTGCGCGATGACCGACTTAAACTCGTTATACAGAATATAGACACCGTCGATCAGTTCGTCGGAAAAGCGCTGCACCACGTCCTGCCCGAGCGCTCCGACAAATTCGTAATCAACTTTGCCGAGGATTCCGACATACTCGCCGGTGATTTGCACGCGGCCTGCGCGCGGCTTTTCGCTCTGAATCGGGGCTTCTCCCGCCTGAACGTCTTCCGCCGTTCTCTTTGTCGGCGCAGACGGAAAGCGGCGGCGCATGAAGTCGCGGCCCTTGCGTCCAATGCACTCGACATCGATATTCTGCTCGGGCTTCGACGCGATGAACTTGCTGACCACCTTCAAAATATTTGTGTTGAATGCGCCCGCCAGGCCCTTATCGCCTGTAACGACGATCAGCAAGATGTTCTTTTCAGGACGCTCCGCCAGCAGCGGATGAAGCGGTTCACCGGTAACCGGGTCATAGATGTTGGCCCGCTTGATGAGCGACTTCAAGACGTTCGTCAGCATCTGCGAGTAGGGACGCGCAGCGAGCGCGGCTTCCTGCGCGCGGCGCAATTTGGCCGCAGAGACCGTCTTCATCGCCTTGGTAATCTGCCGCGTGTTGATGACGCTGCGAATACGGCGCCGGATATCGAGAATGTTGGGCATGAACCGAGTTCTCGGTTCCCAGTTCTCAGTGCTCAGTGCTCAACCAAACTCTCCTGATTCGAGAATTTACTGAGAACTGAGAACCGAGAACTGAGAACTCTTTATTTCGCTACCGCCTGCTTTGACTCCACAAACTGTTGCTTTGCTTCCTTGACCACCCGCGCCATCTCGGCTTTCAGACTGTCGTCGAGGATTTTCTTCTCCATGATCGTGTTCAGCAGGCCGGGATTCGTCGTGTCGACATACTTGTACAGAGCCTGCTCGAACTCACGAACCTGGTCAACCGGTAGATCGTCAAGTACGCCGCTGGTGCCAGCAAAGATCGCGATGATCTGTTTCGAGAATGGCAACGGAGAAAATTGGGCCTGCTTCAGCAGTTCAACGAGGCGCTGGCCGCGGTTCAATTGCTGCTGTGTGGCTTTGTCGAGATCGCTGCCGAACTGCGCGAAGGCCGCCAGTTCGCGGTATTGCGCGAGTTCCAGTTTCAACGTTCCAGCAACCTGACGCATCGCCTTGATCTGGGCGCTGCCGCCGACGCGACTTACGGACAGACCGACGTTCACCGCCGGGCGCACGCCCTGGTTGAACAGATCGGTTTCAAGATAAATCTGGCCGTCGGTGATGGAAATGACGTTGGTCGGAATGTACGCCGAAACATCGCCCGCCTGCGTTTCAATCACAGGCAGTGCCGTCAGCGATCCGCCGCCGTTCTTGTCGCTCAACTTTGCAGCGCGCTCCAACAGGCGAGAGTGGAGATAGAAAACGTCTCCGGGATACGCTTCGCGGCCCGGCGGGCGGCGCAGCAGGAGAGAAATTTCGCGATACGAGGCAGCATGCTTCGAAAGATCGTCATAGATGCAGAGCGCGTGGCGCTTGGTGTCGCGGAAATACTCGCCCATAGCGCACGCCGAATACGGCGAAATGTACTGCATCGGCGCGGGCTCGGAGGCGGATGCCGCAACGACAATCGTGTACTCCATCGCGCCGGCATCTTCGAGAATCTTCACAACCTGCGCGATCGACGAGCGCTTTTGCCCGATCGCGTTGTAAATGCAAATCAGGTTGTTGCCCTTGCTGTTGATGATGGTGTCGAGCGCGACGGCGGTCTTGCCGGTCTGGCGGTCGCCAATGATCAGCTCGCGCTGGCCGCGGCCAATCGGGATCATCGAGTCGATCGCTTTAAGACCAGTCGCCATCGGCTCGCGCACGGGTTGGCGGTCAATGACGCCGGGGGCGATGCGTTCGAGTGGGATGAATTTGTCGGACTGGATTGGCCCCTTGTCATCGATGGGCTCGCCCAGCGAGTTGACGACGCGTCCAATCAGCGCGTCGCCCACCGGCACGCTCATGATGCGGCCGGTGCGCTTGACCTCGTCGCCTTCTTTGATCTCGGTGTATTCGCCGAGGAGCACGACGCCGACCTGGTCTTCTTCCAGGTTCATGGCGATGCCGGCCACGCCATGCGGAAAGCTCAAGAGCTCGCCGGCCATGACCTTGTCGAGGCCATAGACGCGGGCGATACCGTCGCCCAGCGTGATGACCGTGCCTACCTCGTCGACCGCGATCTTGGTCTCGTAATTCTCGATCTGCTCGCGGATTAATTGCGTGATTTCGTCTGCTTTAATCTGTGCCATAAATGAAGCTCTCAGCTATCAGTTCTCAGCTGTCAGTTAAAACCTCATCCCAACCATCCTGATTTCCTGATGGCTGACGGCTGATAGCTGACGGCTAACTTACCAATTCTTCTCGAATCCTCTCCAATTGCCCGTTCACCGAGCCGTCGTAAATGGTGCTGCCCACCTGCACGACTGCCCCGCCCAGCAACGATGCATCCTGCTGATAGCGGGCGCGCACCCGCTTGCCGGTCAACTTCGTGACCTCGGCTTCCAGCAGCTGCTTCTCTGGGTCGCTTAACGGGCGTGCGCTGGTGATCTGCGCATCGGCAAAACCCAGGCGCTCGTTCAGTTCTTGCTCGACCTGCTTCACGATGTCCGCGAAAAGCGCGAGGCGCCGATGGTCCGTGATCACGGCGATAAAGTTCCGCACCGGCTTCGAGCCGCCAATCTTCTGAACGACCGCGTCGATCACTTTGTTTTTCTGCGCCGACGGAATCGATGGGTTATCGAGTACGTGACGCAAATCGGCGCTCTCGGCGAGCAGCGACTCGATCGTTTGCAGTTCGCCCGTCATGCGCGAGGCATCGGCCTTGCTGCCGACGACCACATCGGCGAAGGCGCGCGCGTAGGTTCCGACGACGGATGCCATCAGTGGCCATCCTTTCCGCCACCGTTGCCTTGCGGCTTGCCGGGCTCGGCGAGCCGTGCCGCAAAGTTGCGCACGAGAACCTGATCGGTGTTCACATCGACATTGATCTGCTTACGCGCCAGGGCCAGCGCCAGATCGGCTGTATGCGCGGACAAATCACGACGCACTTGCTTGGCGGCCGCAGCAATTTCCTGCTCCGCGGACTGAATGATTTTCTTGAGATCGTCCTCTGCGGCTCGCTTGATGCGCGCTTCCTCGCCCTCCGCATCTTTTTCGGCAGAGGCTTGCATTTTCGCGATCTCGGAATCCATCTGCTTGAGGCGATTTTCAATGTCGGCCAACCGCTGGCTCGCGTCCTGGCTTGCGGCGCGCGCTTCGTCCAGCGCCCTGCGAATCGACTCATTACGCGAGCGCATGATGCCGGGCACGCTCTTGCCCAGCACCCAAGCCAACAAAGCCACGATGATCGCAAAATTCAAGATGAGCGCGAGCAGGTGCGCGCCATGCACGCTCAAGCCGGTGAGCTTTGCGAGCTTCTGCACCATCGTCGAGTGCTTGAGGTCGGAGTGCTCTTCGCCTTCCTCGCCCTCGGCCACGCGCGTTTCCTTGGCCAATTCACCACCGATACTTGTTGGCTGGTGCTCCTTGGGGGCGGCTTCGGCGGGCTGCTCGCCATCGGATTTTTCCGCTTTCTGATCTTTCGTGGCTTGCTCTTTTGAACCCCGATCAGACTTCGTTGCGGCAGGCTGGTCTTGTGCCGAGGCAACTGGCGCACAGAAAATCAGGAAGCAGAATGCAATCACAAAGAAGAGCGCACATCGAGTAGCCGTCGAATTCCGTTTCGCTTCCCCTATTCGCATTCCGGCTGTTTTCATTCTAGTCGAGGCCCTTATAGTCATTTCCCTTATTCCCCCACCGGACTTGGGGCCGCAACCGGACGCAACACGGTGCGCACAATCTCGCTCGCCAGCCTGCTCGCTTCAGACTGAAGTTTCGTCATGGCTTCTTGCTTATCCTGCTCGAGCGCGGCGCGTGCCTGCTTCACCTGCTCCTGCGCGCGCAGGCGTGCCTCATTTACCGCCTCGCTACGCCTCTGAGCAGCTTGTTGGCCGCGCGCCTCGAGGCTCTTGAAGACCTTCTGCCGCGCTTCGCGTAGACGCTGCTCATAATCGGCGGTACGCGCCTCGGCGGCAGCGATGTCTGCCCGTGCCTTCTCCATCGCGCCCTGAGTCCGTTTCTGGCGCTCGGCCAGCACAGCGGCCAGGGGACGATGTACGAGAAAAACGTAAAGCAAATAGAGAATCCAGAGCAGTATGACCGTCGGCACACTTCCGAGCAGTAATTCGCCTAATTGTCGGAGTGTCTGCTCCATGCTCTAACGCTCGATTCTCTTCTGCTGAATTCCGGCTGATCTTACTCGAAGAATAGCGGCTTATAAAACCAATCAAATTAACATCCTGGCGATGACAGTGTCAATGTTTTCATGCCCATTTTTCGCTCCTCGTCAATATTCGCGCGGATGGGCGTTGCCCAACAATTTTCTCGTTCTTCTCCTTGACATTCTCCTTGGGAGGACTACGATGGAATCATCACCTCCGATCCCTTTCCGGATCGAATGGGCCGATAGCCAAGGAAACGTCACCGCTTCTTGGCTGGCGGCCCATTTTGATTGTCTCTACAGGAAAATACCCAGACCCCTCTTACAGGAATAAGTGACCACGAGTTGACACTTCCATGACAAGTCGCTCGTGGGAGCACGGGTAACGTCGTGCCAGACAAGGCGCCCGATGAGTGTGGGCTAACGGGGCTCCAGGAGGTATGCGAATGTCTCTCTCGCAAAAGCTGTTCTGCCCAGCTGCGCTACTTGCAGTCTGTTTTTCTCTTCTGGCTGACAACGCTCTGGCCCAGCACTACACGGAAACCGACTTGACCGCCAACCGCTCGGGCGTTTCCAACGCCGCCAACATCGATCCCAATCTCGTCAACCCCTGGGGGCTCTCCCGTTCTTCCGGTTCGCCTTGGTGGGACTCCGACAATGGAACTGGGCTCTCGACTCTTTACGATCTCAACGGCGTGCCGCAGTCTCTGGTGGTCACCATCCCACCGCCCAAGGGACAGAATGGTACGGCCGCACCAACCGGCACCGTTTACAACTACACCACTTCTTTTGAAGCCGCGCCGGGCCAACCGTCGGTCTTTCTGTTCGCGACGGAAGACGGCACGATCTCCGGATGGAATCCGAACGTAAACCAGACCAATGCCGTGCTACTCGTCGATCACAACGCGCAGGGCGCAATCTACAAAGGAATCGCGCTCGCCTCGACGTCTGCCGGGCCGCGAATCTTCGTGTCAAACTTCGCTTCCGGAGAGGTCGAAGTGTATGACGGAAAATTCCACCAGATCAAAACTGGCCCCGGAGATTTCACCGACTCTCGGCTGCCCAAGAACTACGTGCCCTTCGGTATTCAGAATGTCGGCAACAACATTGTGGTCGCCTTCGCGCAGCGCACTCCGGGATCGGAAGATGAGAATGATGGGCCGGGGCTCGGCTACGTCGATGTATTCGACACGAAGGGAAACCTCTTGCTTCGCTTGCAGCACGGGCAGTTTCTGAACGCTCCCTGGGGCATCGCGGAGTCGCCCGCGGACTTCGGCGCATTTAGCCATCGGCTGCTGGTGGGTAATTTTGGCGACGGAAAGATCAACGTCTTTAATGAATTTAGCGGCAAGTTCGAAGGTCAATTGCTCAACTCCGACGGAAGCACAATCAGCATCGACGGGCTTTGGGCAATCAGCTTCGCCGGCGGAAACACGAAATCTGGCGCGGCCAATACGCTCTACTTCACGGCCGGGCTCAACGACGAAGCCGATGGTCTATTTGGCAACATCGTTCCGGTCAGCACAGAACAGCGGGGCAACACTGAGTAAACTTCTAATGAACGTTCCGATGGTCTGGCTGGTTTTTTCCAGCCAGACCTTTTTTCATTTCTGTTTGTGCTCGAAACATTCGGAGGAAAAGCACGAAAACTTCAGGTTCAACCCCACCACGGAAACACCGCGATACGGGGGATGCGAAAACAAAACCTTCTCCGCGTCTCCAGGTCTCCGTGGTGGGTTGTTATGTGTAAGCAGTCTGATCGGCATCCTGCGCGCGACGCAAAAGGTTACGACTCATTGACACGACGATGACAACTATCCGGAAACCTGCAGCGAGAATGAGGATGTTCCGGAAGGCTCTTTGGAAGGGGACGCTGGAACACTCCCACTAACCCTGGAAGCGGTCTGGCGCGAACAACATCCCATCTCGCCAGACCTTTTTCTGCGCGGAAGTTTTATTCCGAGAACTGGCCCCTTTGGCGAAGACTTCGCTAGCGGCCTGCAGGCTGAAATAGCCCCGCAATCTTGTCCAACAGAAAACCCATGCTCATTCCGGAATCGACGGCTGCGTCAACCTCGTGATGGCGCGTTCCGGCATGGCACACGAGAACCTTAGTGTTCTTGTGCGACCTCTTAACCATGTACGGGAGATGATGGCGATCATCCTTGCTCATGGTCGCGCCGAGAATGACCAAATCGAAGGAACCGCGCTTCAACTCCTCCTGCACGGCATTGCGATCCTGCGCAGTTGTCACCTGGTGGCCCGCCTTTTTGAACTCGGCTGTGTGGGCTGCGAGCACTTTTTCGTCGGACTCGCCGTAAAGAACCTTGAGTGTCGGTTTTGAAGCTGTCGCGGGTTTCGAAGCGGTCGCGGGCACAAGCCCTCCTTGGTACTCCACCTCGAAGCCTAGCAACCTGAGAGTTACTTTCAGAGATCACGGAAGAACACGACCAAGCGCGTAGGACCCTCAAGTTCACCCTAGAGGGGGCGTCACACCCCCAATTTCTCTTGACACGAACTTGCGAATGAGCCAATATTCATACGTTTTAATAAAACATTTTAATATAGAATTACAGGTATAGGCCATGATCGGCGCAGTCGACATTGGCGGCACCAAAATCGCCGTCGGAATAGTGAACGAAAAGGGCCGCGTGTTGGCGCGGGAGGAATGTCCGTCTGATGTCGCACGAGGCTTTGAGCACGCCATGCAGCGGGCTGCCAGACTGTTGCGCGATTGCGGGAAGCGTGCCGGGGAGAAGATTGAGGGCATCGGGATTGGGTCGGCGGGCCCAGTTGACCCCGAAACCGGACGCCTCGGTAATGTCAATAACCTGCCAGGATGGGAGGATGGCAATCCCGTCCAGTTCTTTTCGCGGGAGTTCGGTGTGCCCGCTGCCCTGGAAAATGACGCCGACGCGGCGGCTCTCGGAGAAGTCCGCTGGGGCGCGAGCCGGGCAAAAACGCGCTTCCTGTATGTGACCGTCGGTACCGGCATTGGTGTCAGCGTGATTCTCGATGGGCGTCTGTATCGCGGCGTTGCCGGATGCCACCCGGAAATTGGGCATCACATCCTCGATCCGGCCGGGCCGCATTGCACGTGCGGCGCCCGCGGGTGCTGGGAGACTCTGGCAGCCGGCCCCGCAATGGGGGCGTGGTATGCGGAAAATGCAGCGGCTACCAATGGCCGCAAACTCACGGGGAAAGAGATTTGCGAACTCGCGAAATCTGGGGATAAGTGTGCGCGGCGAGCCGTCGAGCGCGAAGGATATTATCTGGGATTGGGGCTCGCCAATCTGATTACATCGTTCGCGCCCGAATCGATCGTACTCGGCGGCAGCGTAATGAAGAGCGCTCCACTTTTTCTCGATCATGCGCGCGATGTGATACGGGAGAACTGCCGGCTGGTGCCGCTTGAGAGCGTCGAGATCGCGCTCGCATCGCTCGGTGGAGATGTGGCGCTGATCGGCGCCGCAGAGGTTTGGAATCATCGTTTCGAACGGACGCCGCAGGGCCGGTGAGACTTTGCAGTAAATACAGTTCGCGCCTTCTTTGCGGTTTGCGCGGGCGGGAAGATTGGGGCAAGAATTGGCGGCAAGCACACAAAGCATGATCGAAGGACAATATTTTCGCGACATTCTCGACCAGCCGCGCGCCATCGCGGAGACGCTGGCGCATCTGGACATTGGGGACAAGGCGGAGTCGCTCCGCCAGGGGCTGCGTGGAGGCCGCTTTCAGCGCATTGTGCTGACCGGTATGGGTGCATCGTTCCATGCATTGCAACCGCTGTTCTTGCGGCTCAATGCACAGGGCTTCACCGCGGCGCGAGTGGAGACGTCGGAACTAATCCACTCTCTTGAGCGTTGGCTTGCGCCCGAGACTTTGCTTGTCGTGGTTTCGCAATCGGGAGAGAGCGGCGAGGTTGTCCGGCTGCTTGAATCCAATCGGAAGCGTGCGCCGATTGTCGGTATAACCAATGCTTCGGATAGCCATCTGTCCAGGAGCGCCGATGTGCCGGTGCTTACGATGGCCGGCGCCGAATCTTCAGTCTCCTGCAAGACTTATATAACGGCGCTGATGGCGTTGCATGTACTTGGCGGGTTTTTATGCGGCGCGGATGGCTCGCGCAATGAACTCGCTCCTCTTGCATCCGCCGTGTCTTCATACCTCGAGCATTGGCAACATCATGTTTCCGAGATTGCCGAGATGCTCGAAGGCGTTCGCAATATTTTCTTGCTTGGACGCGGCGAGTCTCTCGCCACGACCGGCGACGGCGCGTTAGTTTTGAAGGAGTCGGTTCGCTTCCACGCCGAAGGCATGAGCGGCGGCGCGTTTCGTCATGGGCCGCTCGAGATGGTCGACGAATCGACTCTCGCACTCGTCTTTGCGGGCGCAGTCTCGACGCGCACGTTGCAGAGCCGGCTCGCCGAAGATATTCGCCGCGCTGGCGGCCGCGCCGCCTGGATTGCCGACGACACCAAGCACGGAGTGTGGTGCCTGCCGCGCGTGGCGCGTGCCCTGCTGCCGATGCTTGAAATACTTCCAGTGCAGATGACGACGCTTGCTTTGGCAGAGCGTGCGGGCATCGAAGCAGGACGCTTCAAACGAATTTCTAAAGTCACAACCAGCGAGTAAACCCCGGGGGCAACCGTGTCTACGATTCAGAAGCTCGCCAGATTTGCTAAGGCATTCCCTTCTTCGCTTTTCACATTGATCATCCAACTCGGACTTGCGGCTCTCGTGCTGCTTGCGGCGTCTATGTGGTGCTTCGCGAGTCCTGCAACCTCCAGCGAGAACTCGGGCAAGATTCTCCTTCACGACAATTGGCAGATTCAGTCGTCGTGCATGGTGAAGGCGGGCGGGGCGGAAATCTCAACCGCCGGCTTCGCGCCTGATGGCTGGCATCCGGCTAGCGCGCCGACTACGGTCGTCGCAGCGCTGGTCGCCGACCACACCTATTCCGATCCTTATTTCGGAATGAACCTCAAGTCGTTCCCCGGCATGAACTACAACGGCAAGGAGTTCTTCGCCAACCAGGACATGTCGCCGGATAGTCCCTTCCGCTGCTCGTGGTGGTTCCGCACGGAGTTTGCCGGCCCGGCCGATGCCGCCGCGCGCGCTACATGGCTCAATTTCGATGGAATCAACTACCGCGCCAATGTCTGGCTGAATGGGCAGCAGATCGCCAACTCGAAGGATGTTGTCGGTATGATGCGGCGGTTTCGCTTCGATGTCAGCAAGCATCTAGCCGCGGGAGGCCGCAATGCTCTCGCCGTCGAGGTTTTCGCTCCTGAAAAAGATGCTCTGGCGATGACGTGGGTCGACTGGAATCCCACTCCTCCGGATAAAGACATGGGACTCTGGAAAGATGTGTTCCTCACCACTACAGGCGCGGTCTCGATCCAGCATCCGTTCGTTGCGTCTAAGCTTGATGCTGCGTACAAATCTGCAGGGCTGACCATCACCGTCGATCTGACAAATTCGAGTTCGCAAGCCGCACCCGCCGAATTGCAGGCCGAGATCGATAGCATTCACATTAGCCAGAAAGTTGAGCTTGCGGCCGGCGAATCGAAGACTCTCACTCTGTCGCCCGAGCAATTCCCCCAGCTCAAGCTCGCGCACCCGCGGCTCTGGTGGCCTTATCAGATGGGTTCGCCTGAACTCTACAAAGCTCATTTGTCGGTTGAAGTCGGCGGACAAATCTCTGACTCGTCGGATGTCACATTCGGCGTCCGCGAAGTGACTTCTCAGCTCACCGAGAAAGGCTTCCGGCTGTTCAAGATCAATGGGCGCAAAGTCCTCATTCGCGGAGCCGCCTGGGCGCCCGACATGCTGCTGCGCTGGTCGCCCGAGCGCGCTCAGACCGCCATCGACTATGTGCGCGGTATGAACCTCAATACGATTCGGCTTGAAGGGCGCATGGAGCGCGACGAGTTCTTCGACATGGCCGACCGCGCCGGAGTCTTCATCATGCCGGGCTGGACCTGCTGCGATTTTTGGGAGCAGTGGAAGTCTTGGACGCCCGACACGGCGAAGGTCGCGGCCGCTTCTATGGCCGATCAGGCGCGGCGGTTGCGCAATCATGCCGGCGTTTTGGTGTGGCTCTATGGCAGCGACAATCCACCACCATCCGAGTACGAGACGATGTACTTGCAGGTCTTGAAAGACGCTGCGTGGCCGAACCCCACGGTCTCGTCGGCCGCCGACACGACCACTGGCGTGACCGGCGTCTCAGGCGTGAAGATGACCGGGCCGTATGAGTACGTTCCTCCCGATTATTGGCTCGTTGACCGCGACGCCGGCGGCGCTTATGGATACAACACTGAAACAAGCCCCGGGCCTGAGATTCCGACGCTGCAGAGCCTGAAGAAGTTTATCCCCGCCGATCATCTCTGGCCGGTTGACGACTACTGGAACTACCACGCTGGCCTCGATCGCTTCACCACGATCGACAGATTCACCAACGGAATGACGCAGCGATATGGCAAAGCCGCCAGCCTCGACGACTTCCTCCGCAAGTCGCAGGCGATGCAGTATGAAGATGAGCGCGCCATGTTCGAGGCCTACGCACGCAACAAGTACGACTCCACCGGGGTGATCCAGTGGATGCTGAATAATGCATGGCCGTCGATCATCTGGAATCTGTACGACTACTATCTTGTTCCCTCGGGCGCATATTTCGGATCGAGGAAGGCCTGCGAGCCTTTGCATGTGCAGTATTCCTACGACGACAATTCCGTTTCGGTAATCAATCAGCATGACCGCGCGTTCTCCGGCATGCGCGTGCAGGCAGCGATCTACGATATCGACTTGAAGGAGCGATCGCGGCAAACTGCCACGCTCGATATCCCGGCTGATAGCAGCGTAAGGGCTATCGCGCTTAAGCCGGTAGATGGCATTTCAACTACATACTTCCTTAAGCTTGAACTGCGCGACTCATCCAGCAAGCTCGTGAGTGAGAACTTTTACTGGCTCTCCAGCAAGCCCGATGTCATCGACTGGGCGCATAAGGTCGACACCGTCTACACGCCGCAAAGCGCCTATGCCGATCTCACCGCTCTCAATTCCCTGCCTCCGGTCAAACTCGCGATTCGTAGCTCGATAAAGCAAGAGGGAAAAGAGAAGGTCGTTCACGCCTGGATCGAGAATCCGAGTTCGAGCCTGGCTTTCATGGTGCATGCGCGAGTTGCGAACCCGAAAGATGACGATGTCGTGCCAATTTTCTGGGATGACAACTACGTCTCATTGCTTCCTGGTGAAATACGGGAACTGAGTGCGCGTTTTGAGTCCTCTGACCCAGGTTCGAATCTCACTCTTGCTATTGATGGCTGGAACATTGCGGCTACGAGCCAACCGCTTTCCCCCGGGGAGAAGCGGTGATGCGCAATGTGCTTGTCGTTGCCGCGATTCTCTGTTCCTCCCTTGCCTGGACGCAGACTAAACTCTCTCCACGATGGGAAGAGCTAACCGCCGATGACTTTCGCAAAGCCGTGCAGCAATCTGAAGGCGTTTGCCTGCTCCCCTTTGGTATCGTCGAGAAGCATGGCCCGCATCTGCCGCTCGGCACGGACCTGCTGAACGTCCGCCACGCCGTACTCGAAGCCGTCAAGACGGACTTCGCCGTCGTTTTTCCCGAATACTATTTCGGACAGATCTTTGAAGCTCGGCACGAGCCCGGCACCATCGCCTACAGCGCATCCATCCAAATGCAGCTTCTGCAGGAAACAACCGACGAGATGGCGCGCAATGGCTGCAAGAAGGTTCTCATCGTCAACGGGCACGGCGGCAACGAGCATCTGCTTCCCTATTTCGCGCAGACGCAACTCGACAGGCGACGCGACTATGTTATCTACATTCTGCCGCTGCTCGATGCTCCCGAAGGCGGTCCCCCAAAGAAGACAACTACCGACATGCACGCTGGGGAGAAGGAAACGTCCGAGATGCTGATTACGCGGCCTGACCTTGTTCATCAGGATCGCGCCGAGCAGGAGTCGGGCGGTGACCAGAAGCGCCTCGACCTTCCGGACCCGCTCTACACCGCCATTTGGTGGTATGCGCGCTTCCCTTTTCACTATTCGGGCGAGGGCGCTGCCGGAAATCGCGAGTTAGGCGAGTATGATATGAACGCCTGGACAGCGGGCATTCAGAAAGCCATCCGCGCGGTCAAGGCCGACAAGGACAGCCTGCGGTTGCAGAACGAGTTCTTCGAGAAGACGACGCACCCGCTGGATACTCCCCACTGACAACTATGGTCACGATCCGCGACGTGGCAAAGGAGAGCGGCTTTTCCGCAACCACGGTCTCCATTGTCCTGAATAACGCTCCGCTTGCCCGCTACATT